>Ga0194039_1001026_pt1 | contig 15509 bp, 5 predicted proteins | sample JunL228m_MetaG_FD_148679 | JGI IMG/M metagenome (GOLD analysis project Ga0194039, IMG submission 148679) | Anoxic zone freshwater microbial communities from boreal shield lake in IISD Experimental Lakes Area, Ontario, Canada - Jun2016-L227-8m | ecosystem: Environmental > Aquatic > Freshwater >... | reverse complement strand
GGTGATGGTCACCTCCCAGGGATTGGCCCCGGCTACCTTTGTTCCATCCGGTGATACGGTCCAGGCATACGATGCAGGAATCATCCCGGGATCGGTGGTAAAGGATTCGGTAACACCCAAGCAGGCCGAAGCGTTTCCCAGCAGGTTGGGGGTGATGAGCGATTGCACCAGGAGGTCTTTTGCATCGGAGGCGGTGCAGCCGTTGGCATCGGTAAAAGTGTAAAGGATGTGATAGGTTCCGGCCCCGGCTGTGGCGGGATTGAAGGTGGTGATGGGCGTTCCGTTCAAGGTATAGGTTCCGCCTGTGGGCGCTCCTCCCGTGAGGGTGAAGGCAGGTGTATTGAGGCAGACCGGGATAAACTGGGTGAGCACCACCGGGGGCAGTTGCAGCACATGAACGGTATGGGTTACAGCATCCCCGAAACATCCTCCGACATTGGGGGTTATGGTGTAGACCACGGTTCCCGGGCTGCTGTTGCTGGTCAGGGTAAGCAGATTTGAAATGGGCGAGGCGGACCCGGATCCCGGGCATGTCACGATGTTGGTGCATCCCCCTGGCAAAACCTGCCAGTTGATGGTGGCCCCGGCTAGTCCCGACTGGAGCACGATGTTCGTAGTCCCTCCTGAACAGAGGTTTTCACTCAGAGTGGAGGGGCTTGTGATGTTGGGTTTTGGATCGACCGTGACCACCAGGTCCTTGGTAACTCCGTTACAACCGCTGGAGATGGGGGTAACATGATAGGTGACCGTTCCCTGTGATAAATTCGTGACGGAGAGGTTGTCGGTAAGTGTTGTTCCGGTGGCTCCCGGGGGACATGAAGCGACGTTGGCCGAGCAGGTTGGAGCCGGGGTGGTCCATGAGAAGCTGGCTCCAGGAGGCGACGATATCAGCGGAATGGAAAAGGCAACCCCGGAACAGGTCCCATAAGTCAGGCTTGAGGTAAGGTCGGGAATGGGCTGGATGGTAATAGTCAATGTTTTAGTTGGACTCGGCGTGGTATTGCAGTTGGTATTTGTACCGAAAACCGTAATATTCCCTGAGGTGGCATTTGCAGCAAAACTGACCGTTACGAAAGGGTCGGCTGGGGTTCCCTGGATAATCGTAGCTCCGGTTCCGGTATAATTCCAAATGTACTGCTCTGTATTCACATCAGGTGTTACCGAAAATGTGACATTGTTGGTCCCGGCACAGATAGTTTGTGCTGACTGGTTAAATACAAGAGGTCCGGGATTACGCCATTGCGAAATAGGAGCATAAGTTACACTGGTAGAAACAGTGTACCACCAGGAGTTTATTGTATTATGATCTCCCCAGCCGCCTCCGGAACTTGGCCATTTATGGCAACCTGGAAAGGTGGCAGGTGAAGGACACCCGGTTGTGGCGACATTGGTCATCACATCCGCTGAATTGGGGGTATGTTGCCAAATTTTAGAATCGTCCCAAAAAATATTTGGGGCTGCTCCTGCAGGAGCAACCAGTTGAACCAAAAATCCACTCATATTTCCCTCTACATCATAGAGAGGAAGGTTCGTCAGGCCATTAATATAGCTCACTGAGAAGCTTATAACTATATTATTGGGAACTGGAACGCCAGTTGGTAAAGTGCCATCCAACCCATCCCAATAGATTGAATTTGCTCCAACATCCACAGCCTGGTTAAGAACCCTGGAAACATAGGTGCCGGGTGAAAAATTCAGAGTAATTTCAACGTTTGCAGCCTTGTCAACATTAACGATGAATTCAATATGACCGTCACAAAACCTGGTACCTGCAGGCTCAGGAGGAATAATTTGTCCAAGTGTTGTTGCAATAGGGAATACATTTGGGTCAGGAGAGTTCAGGAATACCTTATATTGCGGAAATATTGCCTGAAAATTGTAAAGGGATTTCCGGTCCTCCATCCAGTCTGTTGTTCCGCAGCCTGTTTGGTTGGCATATTGTACCCAAGCACCGCCATCCATATTGTTAAACTGTATGGAAGTAACAATTCCATCATCAGACATTACATAGTTCTGACCAGTAAAATTACTCGATTCTGAAAATTGCCAGCTTTTACTATAAAGCCTTCCCGGCATTACAAGACTTGTTACAGGATTATAAATTGTAATGTCAAATAAATCAATATTGAATTGATCGTAAATAAAATTATTACTGTTGTTTTTTTGAGAAAATTCAATAAAATAGGTTCCTGGCAAAGGTGGTGTCCATGCTATTGCATCATATCCGGTATTGGCTGGTGGGGATAGTAACTGATTTGGACCGTTGCAAGCATTTGATAAACCGGAAATAAATCCAGTTCCGCTGGTTGGAAGGTTTTGCTCAGGGTATGTTATATCCCCATTGTCGTTCATAATCCTGAACACAATATGACCCGATGAAGGTGTCCCTTTAAAACCAAGGTAAACAACTTCATTTGCCAGTGTCACAAAGTATAATCTATCAGTCACGCCTGCACTTTGAGTTGAATTATATACTGCAAACTGCGAACGAATCCCTCCACTCCCATTGCAATGGGTGGTAAAATTATTACATAAATAAAGGTCGGTACTTTGGTTCCCTATGCATCCGGTATTAAGTTGCTTTGAACCTTCGCCAAATAACAGGGAGGAAGTTAAGAATAACAGGATCAGAAGAAAAAAGGAGTAGTTTACCTTCATAATACCATTAAAATGACTTTAAAATCGACAATTTCAAAAGTAGTTTTGCAATATTTTCAGCCTATAAAGGTACAAATTTTTGGACCTAACAAGCCATAGCAATAAAGTTTTTAGGGTATAGCAATGCCAACCAAATATCAGACTCCTCGAATCTCTGAAAAGTTGCCTGGTTTTATAAATATTACTGTGAAGAATTTTATCTAATCTTTAACACATCTCACCGGGAAAGCATTGGCCCGTGAAGCGGGGTAGTTTGAAACGCTGTAATTGATGTTGTTCACTCCCCTGGTCACCACGCGTTCGGGATAGCTGGCATCATGCGTGGAGGTCCAGTACATGGTACCGATTAGGTAACCTGTGTTGTATGACAAAACATTGTCAAAATAATATATCCCTGTAAGCAGGGCATCGAAGCCGTTGCTGAGGTTCTTGTCTTTGAGATAGCTTCCTGCCAGCCCGTTACCGGAAACACCCGGAAGGTTCACCACCGCATCGATCAGATCCGTCCATTCAGCAGAGGAGGGGATATGCCATCCCGGGGGGCAAACGCCCTGGTATGCAGGCCCGTCAGTCATGCCATACTGTATCAGTTCATCCCATTGGTAGAGGCCGCCATATGCAATGCATGTCGGATCGGATGAGAGGCAGTTCCGTTCAACAATGCAGTTGTCGGTTTTGGGAGAAGTAGAAGTTGGTGGAGACTGGCCATAACGCAGATTCTCCAGCATCCAGCATTTCCCTGGCACCAGTGAGGATGAAGTGCGATAGGAGATCCCGTCGCGGGGATCGGTGAGGGTGGATCCGCAGGTGGGATTGAGTCCGAGCACGGAGATGGTTAACGGGGTCGAGGTGGCGGGGCATCCGTACCTGGCCGAAGTGTACTTGTAGGAGATGTCAAAGGTTGTTGGCAGGTTGCCGCTTACCAGGGAGGGATCAAACCAGTAGTTGGTGCCATCGAAGGAGAGGGCCGTGGTGGCCGGAGAGATCAGGTACTCTCCCTGCAGTGGGGTTGCGGTAAGCAGGGGTGTTCCCCCTTTAAGCATAAAACGTTTGGCACTGCGGCTTGTCATCAGGTCGAAACAGGGGGTCATCAGGCTGTTTGGTTTTGGATTGATGGTGATGGTAACAGGACTGGATGTGGCGGAGCATGCCGGGGTGGTGGCCGAGGTGGTTGCGGTAACACTCAGCTGGGCGGTCTGGGGCGTGGTTCCGGTAAGTTTCCAGGTGATCGCAGCGGGGTTGGCCGTAGCATCGGCCATAACAGCCATGGATGCGGGGCTGACCTGCCAGAGGTAAGTTGCAGGAGCACCGCCCGCATCCATTGAATAAAGAGATGGGGTCGGATAATCCTGGCAAACCGGGGAGGGCGTTGAAGAGGTGAAGGTGGTGATGGGCAGGGGTTGGATGTCAACATTGGTGTTGGTCGTACCGGCGCACCCTAGCGAGTTGGTATAGGTCACGTTAATGGAGGAGGAGGACAAGATCGTGCCCGAAGCCCAGCTGACCGAGATGGCGTTCACATTGTTCACCGGGGTGATGATCGACCCGCCCGAGGTGATGGACCAGTTACCCTTTTCGGTTCCCTGGAGCTGGAAGGCAGAGGTTGATCCCGCGCAGACACTCCCTGAACCTGTAACGATATAAAGCGGGGTTGGATTTACATTGACGGTATAGGATGTCGGAGCAACTGCGGTGCAGCCGTTGGCATTCACATAATTCACCCTGATCCATTCGGCAGGGCTGATGGCATTCCAGAGAACCGTTGCAGTATTACCCGACGGTGTGAGGACATTGATGGCAGGATTGGACACTACCCAAGTATATCCTCCTGTCATGCCCGGCTGTGTCGTGTAAGTATAAGACCGGTTATTGCATACATTCACATCAGGTGCGACAAGGGAAGGCGTGGGAAGAGGATTGACCGTCACGTTTTTTGATCCGGGCGTGGTTGTACACCCGTTGGGGTCGGTATAGGTTACCCCAATGGTCTTTGTTCCCGTGCTATTCCAGGTGATGGTCACCTCCCAGGGATTGGCCCCGGCTACCTTTGTTCCATCCGGTGATACGGTCCAGGCATACGATGCAGGAATCATCCCGGGATCGGTGGTAAAGGATTCGGTAACACCCACGCAGGCCGAAGCGTTTCCCAGCAGGTTTGGGGTGATGAGCGATTGCACCAGGAGGTCTTTATCATCGGAGGCGGTACATCCGTTGGCATCGGTATAAGTGTAGATGATGTGATAGGTACCGGCCCCGGCCGTGGCGGGATTGAAGGTGGTGATGGGCGTTCCGTTCAGGGTATAGGTCCCGACTGTGGGCGCTCCTCCCGTGAGGGTGAAGGCAGGTGTATTGAGGCAGACCGGGATAAACTGGGTGAGCACCACCGGGGGCAGTTGCAGTACATTAACGGTATGGGGTACTGCATCACCTGAACATCCTCCGAGGCTGGGGGTTATGGTATAAACTACAGATCCCGGGCTGCTGTTGCTGACCAGGGTAAGCTGGTTTGAAATGGGGGAGGCGGCCCCGGATCCCGGGCATGTCACGATGTTGGTGCATCCTCCCGGTAAAACCTGCCAGTTGATGGTGGCCCCGGCGAATCCCGACTGGAGAAGGATGTTCGTAGTTCCACCCGTGCAGAGGTTTTCGCTGGGAGAGGAGGGACTGGTAATGTTGGGCTTTGGACCTACTGTGACCGTTTCGATTTTTGGGCTTGTTGGGCACCCATTAAGATCAAGATAGTTGACGGTGATGGTTTTGATTCCAGGTGAAGGCCATGTAAAACTTACCTGCCATGGATTAGCTCCGTTTGTTATAGTGCCATCCGGCACTGCACTCCATGAGTAAGAGGTGGGGTTCATTCCTGCATCTGTGGAATATGGTTCTGCAACACCCTCACAGGCCGTAAGGTCCCCCGTAAGGGAGGGCGTTATCTGGCCCTTGACCACGATGTCTTTCTGATCAGAGCTGGTGCAACCGTATGCATCAATATATGTGTAGGTGATCGGATAGGTGCCGGCACCCGCAGTGCCAGGGTTGAAGGTTGTAATGACATTGCCTCCAAGGTAAAAGGTTCCGCCTGCAGGTGACCCCCAACCTGCAAGGGTAATTTGTGGAGAGGTCAGACACATCTGGGGGAACTGTGTAAGCGTGACCACCGGGGGTGGCAAAACATGGACAGTATGGGAAACAGCATCGCCGAAACATCCTCCCACATTGGGGGTGATGGTATAGACTACGGTTCCAGGGCTGCTGTTGCTGGTCAGGGTAAGCTGATTTGAAATGGGCGAGGCGGAGCCGGATCCCGGGCATGTCACGATGTTGGTGCATCCTCCCGGCAAAACCTGCCAGTTGATGGTGGCCCCGGCGAGTCCCGACTGGAGCATGATGTTCGTGGTCCCGCCAGTACAGAGGTTTTCGCTGGGAGAGGATGGACTGGTGATGTTTGGCTTTGGATCGACTGTGACCACCAGGTCTTTGCTAACCCCGCTACAACCATTTGCTGCGGGTGTAATATGATAGGTGACCGTTCCCTGGTTTAGATCTGTTACAGAGAGATTGCCGGTAAGTGCGGCACTTGTGGCTCCCGGGGGACAGGCAAAGATGTTGGCCGAACAGGTCGGGGTAGGGGTGGTCCATGAGTAACTGGCTCCTGCAGGCGAGGATGTCAGCGGAATTGAAAAGGCAACTCCTGAACAGGTCGAGTAGGCCAGGCTTGTGATAAAATCGGGAATTGGATGAACAGTGATGACGGCATTGCCCGATTGCGTTTGGGGACAGGCCACTCCGCTCGCATATTGTACACTGGTCAGGTTATAGGTAAATGCACCTGTGGTCCCTGTCGGCGCCGGAACTGTAATGCTGGCTCCAACGGAGGTCACAGTCTGGCTGGGGCCTCCGTTTATGTTATAGGTGAAGGTAAATGGGGGAATCCCTTTCGACCCGGTAAATGTGATATTGGGAGCCGGATCACCTGTACATACTGCCGTGGTTCCGGCAATGGTAGCCGCTGGCAATGGCAGGACTGTCACATAACCAAAGACTGGAACTCCTTCACAGGTGCCAATCTTAGGTATGATGGTATAGGTTACGACGGCATTATCACTCCCGGTATTGACAATGATATCGTCGATCAGGTTGCCTGACCTTCCGGGGGGATTCAGGGTAATGGCAGCAGAACCGGTAGTCACCGCCCCTGACCAGGTTGCAAAGGCACTGGCTTGAGAAAAATCCAGGGCAAGGCCTACGTTTTCACCAGAGCAGATTGTCTTGTCCAGTAAAGGGGTTGTGATGACGGGGGCCAGTTCCACATTGACCGTCTGAGAGGTGGTTTCCATGCAATCATCCTGGGAATACGATTCAATAGCCACCTCATGCGGCCCGGCTGTGTTGAAAGTATGAATAATCGTAGGATCAGAAAAGGGTCCTTCCCAAATCCCGCTCGCATCAAATTGCCATTTTCTTCTGACGATGGGCTGATTTGGATTGGTACTCGTTGAAATATCTGTAAATGAGCTTGGATTTCCCACGCAATTGACCTCGGAAGTAAATGATGGAAGTACATGGGTGAAGGCTATCGTGGTATACGTATTATTAACAGCACAACCATTGAAAGACACCATGTTTAGCCGATAAATATCTCCTTCAAATGCATTGGTTATTGAACAATCCGGATTCGGACCTAAACAAACAACGCTTGGGGTACAGGTGGGGCATATAGGTCCGAACCATTCATATTGGGCAAAACCCGGAGGACCCGTCAAGGCTACACTGCTGGCCCCGGAACATCCTGAAAGAGATACGGACATCTGACTGCAAACAGTTGATATATAAGCATAACCTGTGTGCGCCTGATATCCGCAACCATGGACTGTAAATACCACGTCGAGGAGTTGTCCTTCAACAGGAGGGGTGGCGAGTGTTGAAAGGTCAATTCCAATTGAACTCCAATTTTTCCATTGTACAACTTTATTAATTGGACTAGGGATGGTATACGTGTTCCAATTTGGCTGTCCATCTCCGGGGTAGACATCAAAGAAACCACACGTTGGATCAAGTGGTGCCTGTGATGCATGATCCCTGATTTCAACTGTGAACCTGGGTCGTTTATCCGGTGTGTTATGAGTAGAGTTCGTAATGTCTTCAAGAACAACAGCAAAACGATAAATGAAAAAGGAACTTGTCGCGTGATAAGTAAACTGATATTTTAACTGGTCAGCATATCCGCCACCTCCGTTGTTATTACCCTGAACTATATGTCTGAATCCGAGCAGTGCAGAACTTTGATCCCCCGGAAACACTGTAAAAATTTCATTGACGTAAGGATCTCTTTGGGTTGTGTTTGAAGTGATGGCAAAATGTCCTCCATTTGGAGTATTTGTCCATGTTTGACCAAGATTGTCACAGGGTGGTTTAAAAGGAATATAACTGCCGGAACACCTTGAACCTCCATCTGGTGCACACCATAAACCCCAACATCCGGACCAGTTGTTAAAATTTCCTTCAGAAAAGTTAGAGTTTGGGCAGACGTTTGTTTGCGACAGGGCTGTATTGGCAAGCCCCAGTAAGAAAGCGACGGTCAGTGTCAGATTGACTAAGAAATTTGAAAAGGGTTGCCTGGCGGATGTGTTCATTGCAAGGGAGAAATTAATGAAGATTCAAAAGGTCCCCCTTTCAATGTAATTTGTTGTTTGTCAATAAATACAAGGATACCGGAGTAGATGTAATGCATCAACAAGAACATTTAGGCGAGTATAGTCTATTCAATTTGATTGGCTTAATTGAAAAATTAGTAGGTTGCCCCAGCCCATAAAGGTACAATTTTTATGAACCTGCAGCCTATGGATAAAAAATATTAGTTAGGCTGGCAACCTAACTTCTAACAGACTGCAGTGAAGGCAGGAAAGTTGCCTGGAAATCACAAAAAATCATCAGGCAATTTCTGAAATGAATACTCGCGAATTCAGAAAACGGTAAGGGGTTACCTGAGTTAATTAGAACCGCCAGGGGGCTGTCCTATAACCTGACCTCCCGGTACAACCCGTATATCACCGGGTTCCCGCTTCGAACCCTTACCCTGAAATTGTCGAGGATGTAGGGCGATTTCATTGGATTCCAGATGAAGGCGTTCAGCATCAAGCCGTGATGACGCAATTCGACATCACTCAGCCGGAGCGACTGGAATACCCGCCCCGACTGACCCGGTTTCACATAACCATTCACCGGACCCGAGGTCCATTTGACATCCCTGCCATTGGAAGTTACGCTGACAACCAGCAACGCCCCCGCGAAAACCAGCGGAGTCCTCAGATCAGCCGAAACATCGATCACATCATCCGGGGAATGGATCAGGTCGCGCAGGGGTACTGCATAGGTGGGGCTGAATGCCAATCCCGGATCGGATATGAAAGATCGCTTTCCTTCGATGGTCAGCGAATCGATGCATCTTTTTTCGTTCACCCATCCCCATTCGGGCAGGCTTGGCTCGAAATGGTTGGTGATCTCATAAAAATATTCACCCGTTGCCTTTTCCGGTTTTATCCGCGAGAAGAGATAAAAATCACCCCCGCAATAGGTTTTATGCTGAAGGAGGTAGGGATATTTCTCCAGGATCAGGCTGTAATTTTCCCAGGCGGTAGAGGAGAGACAGCCGAATGCCAGGTAACTGGATTTGCATGAGTCAAGGTGAGCGAGCAGCAACCCCCTGCTCCCGATGGATTCAAGATACCGGAAAGGAAGATTCCCGCAATTCAGCTTTTCAAGATAATAGGGATTGATCTCTTTTTTCGTATCCAGGATCACGGCGCAGTTGGCGACACCCAATGAATCGACCGCATGTTTCGATTCAGCCACGATTTCGCGGTAAGGAGATTTATAAAACAAGGGATAATGCTTCCGTTCGACGATCAGTGAGGGAATGACGACCAGGGCAATCACCGATACCAGGACCACCTGATGCAGCGGCCGGTCGGTCTTGAAATATCCGAAAAGGATGAAGAGAAGGAATGGAAAGGAAAAGATCAGAACGGAATACTGCAAAACGGAATTCCGGGAGATGGAATAGATATATCCCACAAACCAGGGCACCAGAAACCAGATCACAGAAATCAGGATGAATTTCCGGTTGACACGGGGTTTGGATTCATACCAGAGAAGTGACAGGGAGATCAGGAGGAAAATCAGCAGGTAGATAAAGACCGAGAACTGGAAAATGTACTGAATGAAGTCGAATATGAAATCGAAGCGCGGTTTCTGCAGCCACCCTTCAACGCCGCCTACCCCAAGCTGGTAAAAGAATATGGGCAGGTGCGGGATATAAAGGACAAACACAAGTAAACCGGCCACCAGGTATGAACGCAGGTTATTTCCTGAACAGTAAAACAGCCCGGTAATCCATACCATCGCGGCGAAAAGCATGCTGAAGTGGTGGTTGTAAGCACACAATGCTGCTGAAATGATCAATCCGGCGAGATTCAGGAAACGTTTCCTGTCGGGATGAAAAACCACGTTGGTCCAGAACCAGACCATCAGCAGGGAAAAACACAATCCGCTGGCATAGGGCCGTGCGATCTGGCTGTACATCACCGGGAACTGAAGGAAGGAGACGAATGACGCGGCTACCAGTCCGACGGTGGAGTTGAACCACGATCTTCCGATGAGGTAGATCAGCCAAACCGACAGCAATCCGAAAAGGATAAAGGGCGTTTTCAGCACGGCTTCCGAAACCCCGAAGACCCTGACCAGGTAATAAATAAAGACCTGGATGCCAGCCGGATGGCCATCGATTTTAACGCCTTTGTCAATCAGTTCTCCGAATGTATTGAATTGCGACCGGATAATGGCGCTGAATTCATCATGGGTGAAGGGAATTTCCGGGAGTCTGTAAAACCGCAACAGGGCGCCCACGAACAGAATCAGCAGGATGAGGGCATCATCTGTGTTGATTCGTCCGGGAAATTTCAGCATGGTGCGATCCGATTTGCCGGTAAAATTAGCAAAAAGAATCCGGCTATTTCGTTTTATCCGGGAATGGCGGCATCCCTGGCAACTCCTTTGGCCACGATTTGAGTTCCTCTTTCATCTGGTCAATGGCTTTGTTGAGCTGCTGATCTTCACCGGCATATTCTTTTGCCGGATCATTGTCAACCTCGATATCCGGATCAACGCCATGTCCTTCAATGATCCAGCTCTTGCCCTCCGTATCATAGGGTGCAAATTCTGGACGCATCATCTGGCCTCCGTCAATGAAGGGAAGACTGCCGCGAATACCGACCACCCCGCCCCAGGTACGTTTACCAATGGCTTTCCCGATTTTCAGTTTTTTGAACTGGTATGGGAAGAGGTCGCCATCGGAGGCGGAATAACCGTCGATGAGGATGCATTTCGGTCCCCACTGCATCTCGAGGCGCCCGGGCGCTCCTTCGGTGTTGCGGGCCATGTTGATCATGGTCATTTCGCGGTTGAGGCGCTCGATGATCATGGGCGACACATTGCCGCCGCCATTGCCGCGGTCGTCGATGATGAGGGCCCGTTTGGCAAGCTGGGGATAGAAATGCTTGACAAATTCGTTCAGCCCTTCGATTCCCATATCCGGGATATGTATGTAGCCGATCTCGCCGTTGGAGGCATCACTCACTTTTTTAATGTTATCCTGAACCCAGTTGTAATAGTACAAACCGGCCTCAGTATCCGTGGGAATGACGATTACCTTGCGTGCCCCGGTTTCCGAAGCAGTGCTGTTGAGGGTAAGTTCAACCTGCACATCGGCTTTGTTCACCAGCGCTTCGTTGATGTCGGTCATCTCTTTGGTCGGTATTCCATTGATGGCAATGATGTAGTCTCCCTCCTTGGCATCCACACCGAGTTCGGTGAGCGGGGAGCGCGACTCGGAGGTCCAGTTTTCACCCTTCAGGATCTTGTCTATTTTATAATATCCCGATCCGTCGCGGCTGACCCTGGCCCCGAGCAATCCCATTTTTATGCGGGTAGGCGACGGCTTGTCTCCCCCGCTTACATAAGAGTGGCCGATGCTGATCTCACCGATCATTTCGCCGATGATGTAGTTGAGGTCATTCCGGTTGTTTACATACGACAACAAAGGCTCATATTTCTTCTGAATGTTGTCCCAGTTGAGTCCCTGCATGTTGGGGGCATAGAGGAAGTACTTCATCTGGCGCCATGATTCACGGTAAATCTGGGCCCATTCTGACTTCAGGTCAACCATCAGCTTCATGTTCGAAAGATCGACCCAATCCTTGACGTCAATTTTTCCACCCTTCGGAAGGTCAATCACACCATATTTTCCATTGGCGCCGACCAGCATTTTTTTCGTATCTGCCGAGATTTCATAATTGAAAAAATCGCCCAGGTTCGACTCTTTGCGCTCCTTGAGGTTGAAGGTCATCAATCCGCCGCCACCGTGACCGCCACGTCCGCCTTTAACATAATAAACGTTGTCGCCGATGCAGTTGAGACCAAAGTAAGTTCCGGCATCGACCGGGAGGACAAGGATGCGGCCGATGATCCCGTCAAGGTCAATTTTAACGGTGTTGTCCTTTTTCGCATCACCCTCTTTTTTGGCGTCACCTGCCTTTTTATCCTCTTTTTTATCTGCTTTGTCGTCCACTTTTTTATCTGCGGCATCCTCCTTTTTAAGGACCACTTCGTCATTTTCAGGAGCAAACGGGTTTGGCGTTGCTTTGGCAAGGGTGATAAAATAGACTTTCGTCATGTCGGCGTACGAATGGTTCCATTCGGTCCAGCTGTATGTCGGGTTGAAATCGCGGTTGGAGGTGAAAAACAGGTACTTCCCGTCATCGCTGAATACTCCGTTGCCGGCGTCGTACCACGTATCGGTTACCGGGGTTTTTGATTTGGAGGCCAGTTCATAAAGGCATACCCGGGAAGTCACACGGCGATCGGGGAAGGTATATACGATCCATTTGCTGTCGGGCGACCAGCTGTAATCATTAAATTCCCAGCTCTTTGCCTGGTCCACCATGGTGATGTCTTTGGAGTCGATATCCACATACTGCAGGCGCAGCATTTTATCGGCCCACAGAATTTTCTTGCTGTCGGGCGACCAGGTGATGGCATATTTATAGGTGTCGGCATTTTTGGTGACCTGTACCGGGTCCCCGCTGCCGTCCTGCTTCTCAAGGTAAATTTCATCTTCACCTGTTTTATCGGAGATGTAGGCGATGTATTTTCCGTCGGGCGACCAGGCCACATCACGATCATGCACCCCGGGGGTGTTTGTCAGGTTTTTGGTGATGCCGGTCTTGGCGGGAACTGTCCAAATGTCGCCGCGTGCACCCAGTGCAATGCGCTTCCCGTCGGGGGAGAGGGAGAAGGTATTGATGAATTTGCTGGCATCCTTCATCTGGTTGCGACCGGTGATAAAGTCATTGGCAATGCGAACCGACACTTTCTGCGTATTCTGGGTTGCCAGGTCGAATGTATATATAAAACCACCATTTTCGAACACGATGGCATTGTCGCCGAGGGAGGGGAATTTAACATCAAATTCCTTGAAATCGGTCACCTTTTTGGTCTCCTTGCTCTTTAGGTCGTAGCAATAAATATTGGTCGGACGTTCTCGTTCGGAAACGAAATAGATCTTATCACCGCTCCACATCGGGAACATATCCTGGAAGATGTTGTTGGTGATCTGTTCGGTTTGTTTGGTCTTGAAATCATAAATCCGGATGTCATCGGCCATGCCGCCCTTGTAGTATTTCCAGGTCCGGAATTCACGAAACACCCTGTTGTAGGCCAGTTTCGCGCCATCGGGTGAGTAGGAGCAAAATCCGCCGCAGGGGAGAGGCAACTCCACGGGAAGTCCACCTTTGGTATTGGCCAGGAAAAGCTGCCCTTTGAAATCGTTAAAGGTCTGTTTGCGTGAACGGAATACGATATTTTCGTTGTCTTTCCAGGTCATCACGATGTTGTTTGGTCCCATGCGGTCCGAAATGTCGTCGCGGTTCAGGGTTGCCGTGTAGGTGATCCGTTTGGGAGTTCCACCTTCAGCCGGCATGATGAATACTTCGGTATTGCCGTCGTACTGTCCGGTGAAGGCGATCTGCCTGCCATCAGGCGAAAACCGTGCAAACATCTCATAACCATCCTCATCATTGGTGAGTTTCCTGGCAAGTCCGCCAGCTTTGTCTACGGTGTAAAGATCACCGGCGTAGGTAAAGACGATCTGGTTTCCGTGAATGGCCGGGAACCGTAAAAGCCGTGCTTCATCCTGGGCCATAAGTCCACCCAGCATGAGCATCAGGGTCAAGGTAAGTGTCAGTTTTTTCATTCTATTTTTGTTTTAGGATAACTTCATTTTCGTGTAAATGATGAAAAGATCATATGAATAATCATAGGACCAGGTTGATTTTAGCTTTGCATTCAGAATATGTTCAAAGTATAAAAACAAAAGTATTGAGAAAATCACCACTCCATTCATTATTTCGGTGATCATGCGTATTTACTCGATGATTTCATGACCGGCGACTTTTAACATGTTTGGCAATTAGATATCCATGCGAACAATTATCCCTTTGATATCTGTAATTTGTATGTATTTTTGGTCAATGATCCCAAAAAGTTCACCATGAAAAAAGGCAAAATACTCGCTTCATTGCTTATCCTTGCTGCAGCTTTATCGTTCACCCTTGCCGGCTGTTCCAAGAAGGATGACACTCCGGCCGATGTTCCCAAGACGGTTCCTGTGGTTACAACTGCCGCGGTAACAGATATTACAAAAACCTCGGCAACCTGTGGCGGCAACATCACCTCCAACGGCGGTTCTCCGATCACCCTTCACGGGATCCAATGGAGCCTGACGCCTGGCTTTGAAAAGTACACTAACCTGGCAGTTGAAGGTATCTGGTCCGGCCCGTTTGTAACCCTGGTTACCGGATTAAGTCCCAATGCCCTCTACTACATCAGGGCCTTTGCCGCAAATGGCATCGGCGCTGGTTTTGGCAGCACCGAAACCCTCAAAACGCTGAAGCCTTTGATCGATTCGGTAGCCGATGTCGACGGCAATATTTACCATGTAGTTCCCATCGGAACACAGTCGTGGCTGCGTGAAAATTTAAAAGTGACCAAATATAACAACGGGGATGTCCTCCCGAATGTTACCGTTGATGCAACCTGGAAGAACCTTTCGACCGGCGCATGGTGTATGTATGATAACCAGGCAGCCAATGGTTTAGTTTACGGAAAGCTGTACAACTGGCACGCATTGGCCGACAGCCGAGGTCTTTGCCCTGCAGGATGGCATGTCCCGACCGATGCCGAATGGAACTCACTGAGCACATTCCTTGGAGGAATGACCACCGCAGGAGGTCCGCTGAAGTCGACCGGCAACATTGAGGCGGGCAGCGGGTTGTGGTATGCACCCAACACGGGAGCGACCAACTCCACGGGCTTCACCGGTCTTCCGGGCGGTACCCGGATCAATTATGGCAACTATTATTCGCTGGGCAATGTTGGATATTTCTGGTCCTCTTCCGATACCGCCACCGACAATGCCTTCAATTTCGTGCTGGATGCCAACAATGAGGAGCTGGTGAGGGTTTACAACTTCAAAACCAACGGATTCTCTGTCAGGTGCTGCAAAGACTGACCAGGAACGAATGACGAATGACAGAGAAATTTACGATTTACGATATACGATACACGATATACGATTTACGATATACGATTTACGATTTATTTCATTACTTCATTACTTCATTACTTTGTTACTTTTTACCCTGTTACCTTGTCACTTTTTACCCTGTTACCTTGTCACTTTTTACCCTGTTACCTTTCATCTAACTAAAAGTAAATTACTTGTATTACAATTAGAT
>Ga0194039_1001024_pt1 | contig 15551 bp, 14 predicted proteins | sample JunL228m_MetaG_FD_148679 | JGI IMG/M metagenome (GOLD analysis project Ga0194039, IMG submission 148679) | Anoxic zone freshwater microbial communities from boreal shield lake in IISD Experimental Lakes Area, Ontario, Canada - Jun2016-L227-8m | ecosystem: Environmental > Aquatic > Freshwater >... | reverse complement strand
TGCCTGGAACATGGTCCTTCGTGGATTCATGTCAGGCGCATACATCGCTATGGGTGCTGCTCTCGCAACAGTGTGCAGTACAGGTATAGCCTATTCGGCAGCGCAAATTACCGCGGGCGCAGTTCCCGGTGGTTTCGCATCAGCGGGTATGGTACAGTTGGTTATGGGAGCCGTCTTCCCGGTTGGGCTTATCATCACCGTGCTTACGGGTGCTGAGCTCTTCACTGGCGATGCAATGCTCGCCCCAATGGCTGCATTCATTCACAAGATTACTTGGATGCAGGTCATCAACCTGTGGATTTTTGTGTATATCGGGAACCTTATCGGGTCTCTCGTGTTTGCCTATATCTGTGCAAACGGTCCGTTTGTTTCATTCGGTGCCGATGGCACAGCAACGATTACTGCGTTCGGTACTCGTGCGATTGCCATTGCTGTGGCAAAGACCAGTTATGTCGGAATGATGGGCATGTGGTCTGCATTCTTAAAGGGTATTGCCTGCAACTGGCTTGTCAACCTCGCTATCCTGCTCGGAATCTGTGCAGATGATGCGGCTGGTAAGTTCTTTGGTATCTGGTTCCCGATTATGGCCTTCGTTTCCAGCGGATTCGAACACTCTGTGGCGAACATGTACTTTATCCCGGCTGGTATCATGACTGCTGGTTTAACAAATACCGCAACTACGGTAAACTGGGTCAACATGTGGACCGCAAATGTTATACCGGTAACGATTGGTAATATCGTCGGCGGGATGTTATTCGTCGGTGTCATCTACTGGGTTGCGTTCCGCAAAGAGATCGCAGCACTGAAGTAGATTAACAACCAATAATTTTTTTAGATGAAGATCGGAAATGTCGAAGTGAAAGTCTCAATCATCTCAATCGGGGTGTTTGTGTTCTTCACCATTTTTCTTATATTTGGTTCCCTGTATAGTTCTGAAGTAAGATCAAACCTTATCTGGATGGTCCCCGTACTGTTCATGCTGCTTGTCATCCCGGTTGCACTCAATTATATGAGTCGCAGCCAGTATGCAGAGCTTGAACCGGAGTACGAGCATCAGGCAAAGACGGTTCGGGTGAAGCTGATCAATGAAAATATGATTGGGAAGATTGTGCGGATAGAAGGCGTGGTTGAACGCGTTCATTTCCAGTTCCTGAACCGTCCCCAGTATTCGGTTGCTGACCGTTCCGGTGCGATCTCGGTCAAAATGTTTACCAGCCCGGATGAGAATATAAAAGTAAACGATCTGGTTGTGGTGCTCGGCCAGGTTATACGCCGGTATATCGTGACGGGTGATCCTGTGGTCAACTGCGTATCGATCCGTAAAAAAAGTGCAAATAGCACAACGGATGAATGAACCATCCTCCTCTTTATGAATCACTCTTAATCGATACAGGAATTACATAATTTTTACAATCAGGATCTTGTAAGCATGACCCTTCTAAAAACTACAATTCAGTCAGACAATGAAAAGCAACGATACCTGGAGCTTGCCATCCCTATTTTTTCTTTTGGTATAACACTGATAGGTGTCCTTGTATGGATGATGGGCTTTGAGATCAATTTTCAGTTTTTTGCTCTAGGGTGTGTAATCAGTTCCTGTCTTTTGGCATATCTGGCCTGGATCCGTCCTAAAAAAGACATTGTGGCATTATCAACGCCAATTTATGCCTTCATTTTCTTTGTTGTACCTACGGACTATGTCTCCGGCTTAACCCTTCAGCTGTTGTATGCGGTAAGTCTCACCCTGTTGCTCATACGCCTGAAATACCGGTTCGGCTCGTCACATACGGAAGTATCTTTAGGAAAAGAACTGGCATCCCCTCTCAAAATCTATGTTGAACAAACCCGCGATGCAGTTACCGGCATCTCTACTGTTACTGCACACCGTGCAGCGGTGGTAATCAATCAATTCTCTACAGGTGAATATGGTGAGGCAGCCCGGATATCCGGAATAATTACCGGACAATCCACAGAAAAAAATAGTGTTCCTTATCTGACCCATGCCTTTGAAATTGTAGAGGAGCATGCAACAATCCTCGAACACTCACTGCCACGGCCGGAAAATTACCGGACCTTTTTACCGGAAGAGGAGGGCTTGCTTGCCAATCCCCCGCTCCCCTCATATAGCGAAGACCGGAAGTTTGATGCAATGCTCGACAATGCCCTGCTCTTACTCTTCAGTATTGCATGGAACAATTCCGAAGTTGATCGTCCCCACCTGCTGGCATGTCAGACGTTCGCGCTGAAATTACTGGGTGATTGAGAATTATCTTTTATTATTTCCGAAAGGATTTCTGACTTCCATATTTTATAACATCATTTCTTTTCCAACGTTATCTGACAAATTGTTTGGGTGTCGAATCCTGATACTATTTCTCATAGATTTTAGATTAAGATAAATTCACATTTCCGAATATGCCCACAAAAACATACTGACAAAAGTCCCGATGATCACCAAATCCCTCTCGAAAAGAAACCCCCATATCAGCCCAAAACACACATTTTTCCTAACCCCGGAAAAACAACCTCGCTAATGGCCATTTCCCTGGCAGATCTACCCTAAAACAGGTAAAGCACCGGGTAAAACAAAACGCGATTTGAAGGGCCTTGGCGACCTTCCTTTTTTAAGCCCGTTTAAGTCGTATTTTGGCAAACAGCTCGATATGCAGGCACTTATTTTCATATCCTAAACTCGATCGATGTTTAAGGGGTTTTACGGATCAGAACCCGGCAATCGGAGCCCGAATTGGGCTTGTTTTCACTCAAAGTACGTACCCCCTGATACCTGAGGTCTCCGAGGAGGGATAAAAGGGGGTGTTGGGGGAATATGGATGGGGAATGTAAAATTCAGCATTAAAATATTTTCAACAGGTTTAACGCCAATGAGAAAAAAGATCACTACAGATGCCGGCCCCAGAACCGATTCTGTCTCTTATCGAACGTTTTGAATTTCATCGGCAGGCATACATTCTGGGAAATTACAATGAGACACAATTACTGCGGGAATTTGTCGATAAATTTTTCTCTGCGCTCAGCTGGGACGTGGATAACAACAGAGATTATTTGAAAGATTTCCCCCTCATCACCATAAACCCCAACGACCCCGATGATATCGCCCGCCACGATCGCATGGTCACACACGTCACGCAGATGCTGAACCTGAACAAAAAATTGCAGGATGTGAGGCTCGAACAAGAGAAGACGATGTTGTCCCGGCAGATTGGGGCGACGGATGGGGCGATCGATAAACTGGTGTACGAGTTGTACGGGCTGACATGGGAGGAGATTTCAGTTGTGGAGGGAAGTGCGAAATGAACGATAAAAAAATATCCAGTGTACCGAAACCTGACATTCCGTATCCATGCGTTACGGCAGAGGTTCCAGCGGAGAATCTCGGATTCTGATATTCGTGAATTACTCGGACTTGGTACAATCATAAAAGACTATCCTGATGATGTGCCGTATCCCAGTTGTCTCGTTTCAGGGGAAGTAAACAATCGCCCGCTTCACGTCGTCATGGCATACAATAATGTAGATCGTGAAGCTATTATTATCACAGCATATGAACCAGACCCGGATGTGTGGTCTGATAATAATACGCGGAGAAGATCATGAAGTGCGTCATCTGTAAACACGGAAAAACCAAAGAGGGCACAACAACCGTCACCTTTGATCGCGACGGAATGACCCTTGTTGTAAAAGATGTTCCTGCCCGGGTCTGCACAAACTGCGGCGAAGATTACGTGAACGAGCATGTCGCCCATGAAATTCTTACCATCGCAGAACGGATGGCAAAGAGTGGGGCACAGGTAGATGTACGAAGGTACGTTCCCGGCTCTGCTATGCCATGTTAACCAAACCTGCTTTTTTCCCGCAAGCATTATTTTTTCATCCGATCAGAACTATCACCCCGAGCGACCCCGCCGATATCGCCCGACACGATCGCATGGTCACTCTCATCACCCAGATGCTGGACCTGAACAAGAAATTGCAGGATGTGAGGCTCGAACAAGAGAAGACGATGCTGTCCCGGCAGATTGAGGCGACGGATGGGGCGATCGATAAACTGGTGTACGAATTGTACGGGTTGATGGAAGAGGAAATTGCGATTGTGGAGAGGAATAAACCCTCTTAAATACCGGAAACAAATATCTGTATACGATTTGGGGAGCAGGTATGGATTTCAAAATTGTCATTGAACAGGATGAAGATGGCTGGTATATCGTCACCGTACCGGCACTTCCGGGCTGTATCTCCCAAGGAAAGACCGAGGAAGAGGCAAAGAAAAACATTGCAGAAGCCATCGAACTGCACCTCAGTGCCCTCGCACGTGACGGGATTCCTCTCTATCACCGACCGGGTGTGAAAGAAACATTTGTTGCAGTTGACATATGACTGACAAACTTCCCATCCTTTCCGGTAAGGAATTAGTAAAAGTTCTCGGAAAACTCGGCTACACAATAAATGACCAGAAAGGAAGTCATATCCATCTAAGACATCCGGTCAAGCGCCCGCTGACTGTACCCAATCATCCGGAAATTGCCCGTGGCACATTGCGAACTATCATTAAGGATGCAGATCTCACAGTTGAAAAATTTCTGGAGTTGTCATGATTCCAGACCATTGCAACTTCTGTAAAGGAAAACTCCAAGAAGGAAAGACAGAGTTTCTGGCGCATGCAGCCGGTGAAGTCATCGTGATCAAAGATGTACCCGCATACGTCTGCGATCAATGTGGAGAAGCATATTACACTGCCGAAATCTCCCGAAAAATTGATGGGGTGATGCAGAGCGCTCACCAGAAAAAACTGTGCATGCGCCCGCTTCCCGCCGGTGAAGTGTCACTGAATGGATAATTTTTCAGATGAGCGTCAAAACATTACACCAGATCCAGCAGGAGGGGCTTGATTTACTGGTTGAAAAACTAGGCCCGGATGATGCGATACGCTTTCTCCAGATCTATGAACCGGGACGCGGTGACTGGACAGAAGACCGGAAAAAATACCTTGATAAAGATCCCGATAAAATTCTCACACGAATCATGGAGCGAAGAAAAAAGTACCCGTTCCTTAAACTCATTTTCCAATTTTTAACACAATTACTTCTCCATTTGTACTCATCCAAATCACGCTGCACCCCGCACTCCGCAAACGGCCTCTCCGACATTTACTCAATCGGAAAGTCCACGCGATGAGAGACCCGGTCCCGCTGATCGTTAAATCTCACTCCAGTAGAACTCAAATATCGGGTAATATACCCAATTTTCTCGCTCCACGGAAAAACGACCTCGATAACGACCCTTTCTAGGGCCGATCTCTCCCCAAACGGATAAAGCACCGGGAAAAACCAAACGCGATTTAAAGGGCCTTGGTGACCTTCGTTTTTCAAGCCCAATATAGCCGTATTTTGGCAAACAGGGCGAAATTAAGGCACTTATTTTCACGTTTTGGAACCAGACGGCTTTAGATGGGGTTTCCGGAACGGAATCCGGCAATCGGAGCCCGATTTGGGCTTGTTTTCTCCGATCTCTATTAGCCCGCATTACCAGTTCATCTAACCTGCCGGGAAAATCCGGAAATCACTTTCCATCATAACCATTAAGCCTGCATACCCCTATTCATCATTTACCAACATGAACGATTAAAAAATAAAATCCTAAAAAAAATCTGTCGTCAACATCTTCCGGAATAATTGCACAGGCTCTCTAAACCAAATGACCGCTTAAAAAATCCAAATGGTGTAATTATGAAAAAAATTGGCACTACTCCAATACCCGAAAAAAAGTCAGGAATTTGCAGGACATTATCTTTTTTAATTGAAAATATTACACCCGCTGTAACTTCGGGAGCATTGCGTCAATCCGGCAAGATTGATAGGAATGGTGTATGATGGTTGCTAAAAAGATGAAGCCGGAAGAAAAGGAAGACACTTTGGGCAGCACCCGTTCTTTGAGAGATGATGCAGAGAAACAACTCGCTCGTTCACATAAGAGTTCTTCAGACTTGAAGAAACAGAGCGCAGAAGAACTGGTCCATGAACTTCAGGTACATCAGATCGAGCTCGAGATGCAGGCTGAAGATCTCCGGAAAGCGAAATTCGCACTCGAAGAATCCCGGGACAGGTTCCTTGATCTGTATGACTTTGCCCCGATTGGTTATCTCACGCTCAGCGACAAGGGGCTGATTGACGAAGTGAACCTTACCGCTGCAACCCTTCTCGGAGTCGAGCGGAGCAGGCTGCTAAAGGCCCGGTTCAGTAAATATTTTGCAGAAACAGATGTCGAAGTGTGGCACTGGTATTTCATAAATGTGCTGAACCAGGATGAAAAAAAGTGCTGCACGCTCACTCTTATACGGCGTGACGGTTCTTATTTCCCTGCCCGGCTCGAAAGCCTCAGAAACAAAGACAGCAATAAAGGAACACTTACGGTGAGAGTAGCAGTCAGCGATATTTCCGATATCCGTAAGGCCGAAGACGTGCAACAAAATCAGTACTCCCTTTTGAAAGGAATACTGGAGAGCACGGGTTCTGCGATCTTTTCTTTGGATTGCCATTACCGCTACACCAGTTACAATTCTCACCATGCAATGGTGATGAAGCAGCTCTATGGTGCCGATATCAAAAAGGACAGAAGCATTTTTGATTACCAGTCGGTGAAAGAGGATCAGGTAAAAACGAAACTCAATATTGACCGGGCACTTGCAGGTGAAACATTTGTTGAGATGGCGTATTCTGGAGAAGAGGCACGGTTGCGGCGCTATTTTGAAGTTACCCACAGTCCTGTAAAAGATATCAATAACATGGTTGTTGGCGTAGCCGTATTTGCGCAGGACATCACCGATCGCAAGCGGGCAGAAGATGCAATGTTTGAGAGCGAGGAGCGCTACAGGCGAATAACTGAGGGACTGACCGATTACCTGTACACTGTACGCGTGCAGAATGGTCAGGCTGTCAGCACCACCCATGGCGCAGCCTGTATCGTTGTGACAGGTTACACAGCAGAGGAGTTTTCCGCAGATCCCTATCTCTGGATCCACATGATCTTTGAGGAGGACAGGGATCTCGTCTGCCGTCACTTCAGCGGAATCCTATCAGGAAAATGTGTTCCCCCAATCGAGCACCGGATTATGCGAAAGGACGGGCAGATCCGCTGGGTTCGGGATACACCCATACTTCAGCTCGATGCTGACAGCAGGCTGGTGTCATATGACGGGTTGATAAAAGATATTACCGAGCGAAAGCAGGCAGAAGATGCAGTGCTGGTGAGTGAGATCCGATACCGGACGCTTGTTGAAAATATTCCTCAAAAGATCTTTTTAAAGGACCTGAATTTCCGGTATATATCAGTCAATGAAAAGTTTGCCCATGATCTTGGTATCCGTCCCGAAGAGATGGTAGGAAAAACGGATGCCGAACTCTTTCCGGCAAACCTCGCTGCCAAATACCACACAGATGACATCAGGTTAATGGAAACCGGGCAGATGGAGGAGTTTGACGAGAGATACCTCTTAAAAGGCAAAGAGACCTGGGTTCATACGATCAAGACATTAGTAAGGGACAAGGATGGAAAGATCTCAGGAGTTTTGGGAGTTTTCTGGGACATCACCGACCGTAAACAGGCTGAGGATTCGCTTAGAGAAGAACAACAATTTTCAAAATTAATTTTAGACAGCCTTCCGGGAATTTTCTATCTTTATACCTATCCCGAACATCAACTGACGCGATGGAACAGGCAGCACGAGACACTTCTGGGCTTTTCGGCTGATGAGTTGAAAGGCAAGCTGGCTTCGGACTGGCATCTGCCGGAATTAAAAGATGCAGTTTTAAAGGCCACACAAAATGTGATGGATAAGGGAGAGAGTTCAGTTGAAAGTAATTTAATTGCAAAAGACGGGCATACGATCCCCTTCTTCTTAACAGGTGTCAGGTTTGAGGCACAGGGGCGGCTCTATTATATGGGGATCGGCATTGACATCACTGAACGCAAACGAGCAGAAGAGCAGCTTATCAAAACGGTGGATGAACTCCGACGGTTCAATAACTTAACCGTAGACCGTGAACTGCGCATGATCGCATTGAAACAAGAGATCAATGCACTGTTAAAGAATACGGGCAAGACGGAAAAATACAGGATAGGCCCATGAACAACGAGCTGCACCCGATTGTAAATATAATGAGCGTGATGTATGCGAAAGATATCTCCCGCTATGACGAATCTTTTCTCTTAAAATCCATTGAAAAAAGAATGGCTGCAAGATCCATAACAACGATTGCAGACTATTGCAAGTACCTGTCAAAAGATGTAGGGGAGGCAGAAGAGTTCTTTCGTTCGCTCAACATCACCTACAGCGAATTTTTCAGGAACCCGCTCACCTTTGCCCTGTTAGAACAGCGGGTCATACCCGCTCTCATCGAAGAGAAACTTGATTCAGGAACAGCAGAGATACGCGTCTGGTCAGCAGGATGTGCTGCCGGTCAGGAGAGTTATTCAATTGCCTGCCTGCTCGATGAACAGCTCAACGCCCGGAAAAAATCTCTCTCGTTTCGCATATTTGCTACAGATATCTCAGAGAAATGTCTTGTTTTTGCGAGAAGAGGCGTGTATGATGCAGTAACTGTGCAGAACGTGAGGTTAAAGCATATGAACTCCTGCTTTGAATCGCACAACAAAAGTTATCCGGTTGCTTGTCGACTAAAGGAGCGTATCGATTTCTCGTTCTATGACCTCCTCGATGAGCACTCCACCAGTCCTTCAGGTAGTATTTACGGGAATTTTGATCTCGTTTTTTGCAGCAACCTGCTTTTCTATTATAAACCAGAGCACCAGCAGTTCATTCTCAACAAGGTCTGCAACTCCTTATCCAGTGGCGGATATCTGGTGACCGGCGAAGCAGAACGAGCGATTGTTGAAACAACCGATCTTGTAGAAATTTCTCCATTGAGTGCAATATACCGTAAAACCAGTGACCGGAAGGCGATGGTATGAAAAGTAAAGATCTGACTATTGGCATGCAACTCGGTATTGGTCTTGGTATCATCCTTGCCCTTGTCGTAGTGATGGGTGTTGTTGTTGTCATACAGGAAGCAAGCCTGTGGGAGGAGACCGCAGGCTTATACGAACACCCTCTTCAGGTGAGGCGGGCTATCGGCGAGCTTGATACAGACATTCTGATCATGCAAAAAGGGATGAAGGACCTGGTCCTTGCTGACAATGATCTGGAGATGGCTGAGAACATCCAGTTGATCGATACAAAAGAAGCCGATGCCTACAAGCAATTCGATATTCTCTACAGCTTGTACCTGGGACCCCGTTCCGACATCGATACGTCATACAATGACTTTGTCCAATGGAAATCCAACCGTGACGAGACAATCCGTCTGCTGCGGGCGGGTAATGCTACTGAAGCAGAAAAACGCATCAAATCAACCGGTATCGGAGGCCTTCAAATTGAAAAAATGCTGTTTGATATTACAAAGATGAGCGATTTTTCAAAAACGCGGGGCGACCAGTTTTATCGCGATGCACTGGCGCACCAAAACGATTTGAAAGTGCAGCTCGCAATCCTGTTTGGCTCCATTCTCATTCTCTCACTGGGCGTCAGTTATTTCCTCTTAAGAAAGATCCGGGATCCGCTCAAGTCACTGACATTGGTAACAGAAGAATACCGAAGTGGCCGAAAAGATGCCCGCAGTAAATATCAGTCCACTGATGAGATTGGCGTGCTTGCCGCCTCGTTCAACGGGCTTGCCGATATTGTTCAGTCAGAGTCACAGGGTAAAGAAAACGCTGCCCATATCTCAGACGTCATGCTTCGGGAAGAAGAGCTGCCGTCGTTTTGCCGTGAGTTGCTGTCAGTGCTGCTTACGTTTACCGGTTCACAGGTTGGGGCCGTCTACCTGTTAAACCCTGAAAAGAGCGGATTTGAGCTCTTCGAATCTGTCGGGCTTCAGGATTCACGCAAGGTATTGTTTTCGGTGATGGGACGGGAAGGTGAGTTTGGTGCGGCACTCTCAACGCGGCAGATTCAGCATATCATGGAGATACCTGAGGATACACGATTTATCTTTTCAACTGTGATTGGAGACATTAAACCACGGGAGATCCTTACAATCCCGATCGTTTCCGGGCAGGAAGTCGTGGCAATGATCTCGCTTGCCAGTGTCCGTTCCTACTCAGTACCGGCAATCCGGCTGGTTAATGACAGTTGGGGGATACTGACCGCCCGTTTCAATGGCGTACTGGCATTTAAAAAGATCCAGCAAATCTCCGATAAACTAAAAGAACAGAACCGCGAGCTTACGGAGCAGTCCCGTGAGCTGGCAGCACAGGCAGAGGCTATGCGACAACAGAATGCTGAAATGGCCGTACAGGCGAATGTGATGCGGGAACAAAACGCCGAGATGACCGTTCAGGCTGGTGTGATGAGAGAACAGAACACCGAGCTGGAAGCCCAGAAAAAACAATTGGATGAGTCCAACCGGTTAAAAAGCGTCTTTTTATCCAATATGAGCCACGAGCTCAGGACTCCGCTCAATTCTGTGATTGCCCTGTCCGGTGTCCTGAACCGCAGGCTTTCCGGTAAGATTCCTGAAGAAGAATATAGTTATCTTGACGTAATCGAACGAAACGGCAGGCACCTGCTTGGACTTATCAATGATATTTTAGACCTCTCGCGGATCGAAGCCGGACGCGAAGAGGTAACGTTCAGCCATTTCACGGTAAAAGAACTTGTCAGTACGGTTGTTGCGATGATCGAACCGCAGGCAACAGAGAAGCATATCGCTCTTAACAGTCATATCAGCGATACCCTTCCCCTCATCACCAGTGATCTGTCCAAGTGCCAGCACATACTCCAGAATATTGTTGCCAATTCCGTGAAGTTCACAAGCGAGGGTTCGGTGGATATTACAGCAGCAGTATCAGGTGATGAACTTCATATCACCGTTAAGGATACCGGTATCGGTATAGACCCGGACCAGCTCAAATATATCTTCGATGAATTCCGGCAGGCTGATGAACGCATAGCCCGAACTTACGGGGGCAGCGGACTGGGTCTGTCCATTGCAAAGAAATATGCCCGGTTACTCAACGGAAGCATTGGTGTGGAAAGCACCCGAGGTAAGGGATCTGCGTTTACCCTGCGATTGCCACTCAACCTTGCCGAACATCTGCCTAAAAGCTCTTCTGAGGATGAAATAAACGAGTCTTCAACCCCGGCCGAAGTTAACAACAAGCCAACTTTACCCACTGGAAAAGAAAAGACAATTCTTATCGTTGAAGACAGTGAACCTGCCGTTATCCAGATCAAAGATATTCTTACCGGGCAGAGGTACAATGTCAGAGTTGCAAGGAACGGCAAGGAAGCTCTCGACCAGATCGGACTCGCGCTACCGGATGCCATGATCCTCGACCTGATGATGCCGGAAGTGGACGGTTTTATGGTATTAAAGCAGATCCGGGCCGATGAGAGGACCGCACGAATTCCAGTGCTTATACTTACAGCAAAAAATATCACAAAAGAAGAACTCAAAGTTTTGAAAGGAAATCATATCCACCAGCTGATCCAGAAAGGAGATATCAGCAGGAATGATCTGCTGGCAGCTGTCTCAACAATGGTATCTGCGCCCGGCAAACAGGAACTAACTGCGGTAAAAAAATCGGCCCGCCGAAAAAATATTGAACGCCCCGTCATCCTTGTGGTTGAAGATAACCCGGATGATATGGTCACTGTCCGGGCCCTGCTCAAAGATCATTATACCGTGATCGAAGCCACAAACGGGCGGTCAGGTATTGAGCATGTACAGGCTCGTACTCCTGACCTCATACTGATGGATCTCTCAATGCCGGTCATGGATGGATTTACTATGCTCGATGCGATAAGAAGAGAAGAACACTTAAAGCGTATTCCGGTTATTGCCGTGACAGCCCGTGCAATGAAAGGTGACCGCGAGGAGATTCTCTCATATGGTTTCAATGCCTACCTCTCAAAGCCGGTCGATGGTGCACTGCTTGAGCAGACGATTCATGAGGTGTTGTATGGAAAATAACCGCTTAACCATTGTCGCCATTGACGATAACAAAGACAATCTTGTGGTCCTGAAGGCTTTTATGAAGGATGCCTTCCCTGACGCCACGGTTTTTACCGCAACTGACGGTAAAAGCGGTATCAGACTGGCGTTAGAAAAGAACCCGGATGTGATCCTGCTCGACATCCTCATGCCCGGAATGGACGGATATGAGGTCTGTACCGAATTGAAAAATGATCCGCGTCTTTTACATATTCCGGTAGTATTTTTAACCGCATTAAAAGATGACAGGAAGAGTCGTATCCGGGCGCTCGAATCCGGAGGCGATGGGTTCATCACCAAACCGTTTGAAGAAGCGGAGCTGATTGCCCAGATACGGGTGATGGTAAAGATCAAAGCGGCAAATGAACAGAAGCAACAGGAAAAAGAAATACTGACCGTTCTTGTTGAGAAACGCACATCCCAGCTGGAGAAGGAACTGGCAGAACATAAAAAAACCGGGCAGGAACTCATTGAAGTGAACCGGGAACTGGAGCAGAATAAAACTGCTCTTTTAAACCTGCTTGAAGATCTGAATGCCGAGATTGAAGAGAGGAAGAAAAATGAGCTGGCGCTTACGGATAGCGAAGCCTTCCTCTCAGATATTATCAATACCCAGCCTGCAGGGGTTTATCGTGTTCGCGTAAAGGCAAATCAGCCATTCATAAACGAGGGACAATTAAACGTTACTTACGATTTTATCAGTAACCAGTATTGCGAATTAACCCGGCGCTCACGTGGCGAACTGGAAGCAGACCCCCTCATTACTATACATCTAATCCACCCGGATGATGTGAGTGAATTTATTGAAAAAAACCAAAAAGCGGTTCTCTCCATGACCCGTTTTGTCTGGGAAGGGCGAATGATTGTAAATGGCCAGACCCTCTGGGTACGCTTTGAATCTATTCCGAGGATCAGTACCAATGGTGACAAATTATGGACCGGTGTACTTATAGACATCACCAGCAGAAAACTCACTGAGGACACGCTTTTCCGTGTGAACCAGAAACTCAATGTTCTATCAGACCTGACACGAAAGGACTTATCGAGCCAGATATTTGTTTTGAGAAGCTATGTCGAGCTGGCGAAAAAATATGCAATTGGTCAGGTACCTGTTCTTGAGAGCTTACAAAAGATCGAACGAGTGGTCAAGTCCATCAACGATATTTCAGAAATCTCCAAAGATTACCAGGATATGGGCACCAAACCCCCGTCATGGCAGAACGTGAACATGGCCCTGCTCTTCGGACTGTCCCATATCTCGATTGGGATGATTCAGCACACCCTTGAGACAGAGAATCTCGAAATCTTTGCTGATCCTCTGCTGGAAAAGGCGTTTCAGGGCATTTTTGAGAATTCTATCGCTCACGGTGGACAGGTCAGCCGGATCCGGATATCGCACACTGAGACTCCAGCGGGTGTTGTCCTCTGCTATGAAGATGACGGAGTTGGAATCTCTGAAGAGAAGAAGGAGCGGATCTTTTTACGCGGAGAAGGTGTCCGCACCGCGGTGCGGGGTCTTTTCTTTGTCCGGGAAATTCTTGATATCACCAGCATCACCATCAAAGAGACGGGCGAGCCGGGTAAAGGGGCACGGTTTGAGATGACGGTGCCAAAGGACGGGTACCGGTTCGGGAAATAACTGGAATGAGCGAACAACAAAAATGGAATATTTCTGTGCTCCCCGACAAAAAGCAAAAAAAAATATTTTTTTTTATAAAAGATTGACATATTGTATAAAGCAAAAAAATATTCAGGACTACTGCTACGACTTTAAGAGCCAGTCCATAAGAGGGATGAAGGTAATTTCAATCCCATCGAAGGTTTTTGTTTCCGAAACATCCCGCGTAAGAACGTAAGTTACCTTGGGCTCTAGTTCTTTTTTGCATGCAAGTAATGACCGGATCTCACGTTTTTCAGTTTTTACATCGTCCAGGGAATAAACAACCTGAATCGCTTCACGTATAACGGTACCTTCCATGACTACAAAATCAATCTCAAATCCCTGCTGGTTTTTCCAGTAACAGATCTCCTGTAAACCATGAGCCCTTCGGCGCAATTCCAGAAGTGCGATGTTCTCATAAAGCCTCCCCCAATCATTTTTTCCGGTTATCGCATAATAGAAACCAATGTCGCTGCAGTACACCTTTCGCGGATATTGTGCCCTGTCCCTGATGCTAAACGAAAATATGGGTAAAAAAGAAAATAGACTTCCCGCTTCTGAATACTGTTCCAGCTGGAGGAGCCGCTCTTTTCCCATCCGATACCCGAGTGACTTGAAAAAGTTGAGGCACTTCGATGCGGAGAAGTACGGGCTCTGGAGCGCATATTTCCCAAACAATTCTGCAGTGCCGGGATCTTCTCTTGCAGCTTCTGCAATGTCAAGACCGACAATGTCCCTGAAATAGGAGTTAAGAATACGCACCCGGTCTGTCTTGTCATCGGTTAAGGATACTTCTGGAAACCCACCATACGTTGCGTATTCCAAAAATATTCTCTCCACCTCTCCCCGGCTGGCTGTTGTTTTTTTTGGTTTCACTCCACGAAATTCAAGATATTCCCGGAACGAAAGGGGAAGCATCTCAAAAGGAATTATTCTGCCCCGTAGAGGTTTATTGGGTGCAAGCAGACTCTTTTGGGACGAACTGATGATTAGGTGCAATTGATCTTTCAGAAGTTCGTGTGAACGACCGAGCCATCCCTGCCAGTCATGCGCACTGGTTATCTCATCAAGAATGAGATACCCGCTATCCCCAAACCATTTGATAATTTCATCAAGGGTTTCCCGGTTATCCTTTATCCGGCTGTCTTCAAGATTCACATACCCGACAGTATGCCCTTCGCGTTTTAACCTCTGGTACAAAAGCATCAGGAAACTGGACTTGCCAGAGCGTCGGACACCTGTGATGGCAACGATTTTTGATGAAGAGGTGCGGATTATCAGATCGCTATCGAAGTCCCGTGGGAACAGAACTTTTCGTTCTGCATACGCAGTCCATTCTTCAAAGACATCTGTAATTTTCATGCAATATTGTTCTCTACCAGAACAATTTAAACCTTTTTCTGTCTCAAAATAAGACAATATAGAACATTTTCTGTTCCAGAAAAAGACGATTTACAACTATTTCTAATCTTAAAAATATAATTCAGAACGGTTTCTGTTCCAGAATAAGATAATTTGTCCTGGTTTATTGACAGTGCAAAAAGAACATGTGCAGTTCTGCGGCTAAAGGATAATGCATCCCGGATTATTGAGAGCGATGCTGTCTCATAAGTGTTTACCGGTTTTGCAGGATTTATGCTTCAGAGTCAGGTCACTTGATCTATTTGAGCGAGGTTTCTCCACTTTACGGTTGAATCCTGACACTTCCAATGAATGGATACTTCAACTGCAAAAACAGGGAAAAAGGTAATATCTGATCCATGACGAAATCATTTATTTAATACGAATATAATAATTAAAAACCGTAGAAGATCACGGTTATC
>Ga0194039_1001022_pt1 | contig 15588 bp, 9 predicted proteins | sample JunL228m_MetaG_FD_148679 | JGI IMG/M metagenome (GOLD analysis project Ga0194039, IMG submission 148679) | Anoxic zone freshwater microbial communities from boreal shield lake in IISD Experimental Lakes Area, Ontario, Canada - Jun2016-L227-8m | ecosystem: Environmental > Aquatic > Freshwater >... | reverse complement strand
TGGCCCGGGGGTTCCGTTCCCTACGCCACTTCCGCATCATGGCCTATCTCAAAGCTGGCAAGCTTCAGCTCGACCTGCCACCCTTCAGACCGTTACTCACCCACTCGAAATAGCGAGGAACCAATAACTTTTACCGTTAATCTACTTGGTAGAGTTTAGGATGGCCAAAACCTGTGGGATAAGTTCAGCGGCAATCAGGGCATGTCCTCGGTCGTTGGGATGGAGTCCGCTCATTAGACCATTTTTGTTGTCAAGATTTCTGGCTAGGCCCGAACCAAGATCGATGATGGCAATCTTCTTGTCGGCGGGGTTTTCTTTCCGGTGTTTCTCCACCGCTTCCTTTATCTCGGATGCTTCATACTGACCGAATGGGATGAGCAGGATGATTTGTGCGTCGGGTGCTGCCAAGCGCAAGGCTGCAAGGCACTGGGTGATGCTTGCAATGAGATCGCTGGAGTTGGCTTTCCGCAGGTAATCATTGGTGCCGTAGTTGATCAGGATAAGCGAGGGTTCCTGCCCCTCCTGGCCGTAGGCACTAAGATGACCATGCGAATCGAGGAGAGAGTGACGGTTCCCATCGATCTTGTTCCAGCGACTCAGTGTTTCGTTATACTGGCCATCAATTCCATTGGTGGAGCCGGATACAATATAATAGCCGGGGACATCACCGTCGCTGTCCCCAACCTTCAGCCATCCACTATATCCGCAGGCGTTGATTCCGTATTCATAGCCCTGTGTCCTCAGGGCATGCCCTAGTAGATTGGAATAGGGCATCAGCGCCGACGTGGCGCATCCTTCCGTAATGCTGTCCCCTACAATCAGAGCCCATTTTTTGGATGGGGATTCGGGGAGGGGGATGCTACCTTCATCAACCTTCAGGCCGGTGACTTTCACGACATTCAACCCGCTTGCGCCATCACTGCCCCAACGCTGTCGTTGTTGGGAGTTTATGAGATAAACATCCAAGGTGTGCTTCCCCAATCCGCTGATCTCCGGAATGGCAATTTCATTCGTGCAGGTAACCGGTGCCTTCCAGACTCCATCAATGCAGTAGGCAAGATTTGGCGGAGGGTAGTTGCTGGAATGGCCGGAAGTGTCCAGAAGGATTGAAACTGATGGGTTGGTTTTCGCAGATTCCCACCCAACCCGGAAACAGGCATACGGATTCCAAGACTGGCGAAAGCGCTTCCCAGTGCGACCCTCGTCACCGCTCCAGTTGCCGGGGGAAAAAACAAACGCTGGTGAGTCAACGGGAATCGTCATTGCCCCCGTAGTCGGTGCGATAGGGGAAGTTGTTGCTGTGGGTGTGGAATGCTGTGCTGAGGAGTTCGTTGCAACGGTCTGCGCTTGAAGCTGCGACAGCAACAGGCTGATGACTGGGATGAATGCGTATTTCATGGATGGTTGGGAACAAGCAGAGGGTCAGAAAACTGACAAATCCCAGGCATCATGCCACTCGATCGTGAAACGATCTTTATCGAATTGGATTGGAAGCCACAAATACCCTCCGGTAATATGGTTCTCAGGACGCCAGACATCGAACATTGCGATGAAGGCATCGGGGCGTGCATTAACCGGAAGGACATGAGTACTTTGGCCGCCGAAGGTGAGGTCGGGGCCGAGTTTTTCGTGAGGGGTCTCGCCAACGCACGGATTACCGAGTTCCGTCCAAGGCCCCCAGATGCTCTCCGCCACGGCGGAGCGTGCGGCATTGGGATTCCAGCCCGTGCAATGAGAGCTGATCATCCAGTAGCGACCGTCGTGTTTGAAAATGGCAGGTGCCTCATGCCAGAGGTATTCAAAAATGCGCATCCACTTGCCGGAGTGCGACAGGTAGTCGTCGCTCAACTGCGAGATGTGCAGCGCGGAATTCTCCTCCGAGGAAAAGACATGGTAGGCCTTCCCATCGTCATCGACGAAGAGGGTCATGTCCTTGGCCATCTGGCCGCCGTAAAAATCACGAGCCAGGAAATTCATCCTGGCACGGTCGGGATGCGGACTGCCCCAAAATACAGTACCGATGAGTTTTTGCGCTTCATCCAGCCCTGCCTTTTGATGCTCCGTAACATTGATCGGCCAACTTCCGGCATCAGGGCGCACGGCTCGCTGAAAGGTGTAGGGGCCGGTTGGTGAATCGGCCACTGCAACGCCGTTCACACCGTCCTTACGCCCCTTGCCCTTGCGCTCCAAGTGGAACCACATGATAAATTTCCCGGTGGCGGCGTTGTGAATGACCTTGGGGCGCTCAATAATGCAACCCCGTGCGATCTCGCTGTGCGGATCGTCTGAAACCGCCATTGCGATGCCTTCGTCCTTCCAATTGTATAAATCGGTTGAGGAATAAACATGCACACCCACTTCGGCCTCGTCGCCGCTGATTTTGTGCTCCCCAAACCAGTAATAGATGCCCGCATGAAACATCACGCCGCCGCCGTGCGCGTTGATGTGGACGCCGTTGTTATCCGGCCAAGGTTGGTCGGGGAAAAATTTGGTTCTGGGGAGTTGCATGGTCATTGTTTCGGCAGGGTGGGAGGATTTAAACTGGGCGGTTCACCGATCCGCATCATGTCGCTTGAAACCGTCACGGGGCGGTCATCCGAGATCAAGGCGAACCATTCAGCGGCCTCCGGGGGGAGCTTGGCCTCATAGCTGTTTCCAACACTCTTCACGGCAGTGAGGGCAATCCATTCCCTTTTCTTCACATCATCGGCTTTCAAGTCGGTAGGCTCTGCCTTGGCGCAGTAAACCTTGGCATTCGTGATAGGATGAGGTGCGATGACGCTGAAGCGTGCGACCATCGGATTCGTAGTTTTTTCAACTGTGACCTTGGGAAAAGCCTGGCCGATTCCCTTGAGGTAATAGTCGAAGTAGGGAATCTCCATCTGGATCCAGTTCCCTTTTTCTCCTTTCGGAGTGGGAAGAGGCTGAAAGGCGGTCGGGACGAAATTTTTATCCGCCACCGTGCCATTTGTGGAAGGATTGATATCGTAAGTGCTCCCTCCGGGGACCGGAACCTTGTGGTTGGCATTCGGGGCGAAGAGATGGTTCTTCTCTCCCGGAATAGCATCGAGCGTGGCTTGCGCCGATCGGGGCCATCCGAAGAAATCATTGGAGGCTGCGGCAAGGAAGTAGGCAGCTTTCATGTTCGAGGCGCGGCGACCGGCATCGAGGCACTGCAACCAGCGGTCACGTTCCTCGGGCAGTAGTCTGTTGAGGCTTGTCCGGGGGAGTTTCGGATTGTAGACAGCCGATCCGCTTTGGCTTCCGAGATCGAAGAAACCGCAACCGTAGAGCGCCAGACCTGCCTTCACCTGATCCCCTGCCAGACCGCAGACCATCGTCGTCATGTAGCCACCCCAGGAAACTCCCACAACTCCAATGTGGGAGGCATCGACGTTGGGTTGGGATCGCAGCAGATAGAGTGACTTCATGGCGCTGAGCACCGCATCGAAGATCACACTCTCGCTGGCATCAGGATTCGCAACCCAACGGCTTTCACCGTATTTTAAGGAGGTGAAGCGTCCCTTCGTCTCCGTGAGTTTTTTAGGTTCTGCGATACCGGGGAGATCCTGAGCCACGGCCACAAAACCGCGCTGCGCCCAGGATATGGCTTTTTCCACTTCGGCACTCCCTCCGCCTCCATGAAGGACGAGTATGCCGGGATATTTTCCCGGGGCATTGGGAGATGCGATGGCGGCGTAAATTTCGGAATTGTCCCGCGACCGAAAAACAACCTGCCTCAGTACGACATCTTTGGGAGGAGTGATCGAGTTGGTCACCTCCCGGATAATCTCGGGAGCTTTTCCATCAAGGTAGGGAAGGAGTGGATCTGATGCCCTCAACGGGTTTCCGATGGCACCTAGGTAGAGGGCAATTGTCAGGGCCGTGAACCTCTCAAAAATTCGCGGATTCATAAGCAGAGCCGTAATAAAACTGCTTCCGGATCCCCTTTGGATTCTTTGGATAAGGGGATCCGGTGAAAGGCGTTACTGTTATTCGGTCGTGCGGATGGCAGGGGTGGAGGGATTTGTGGTGCCAGCACCAGAACCCGACTGCCAGTCGTCGGTTCTGAAAGGAGAAGCTGGGAGACCCTCACTGTTATACAAATTGCAACGGGGAGAATTGGCCCAACCGTAACGGACCGAAGCCGGTTTTGGAACCGAAGGGCTAGAGACCACGACGGAATTGCCATCAATTTTGGCCTCGGCCTCGACCCAGCTTTTGTCATCTCCGGCAATGAAGAAGCCTATCAGCTTGTCGGTTGGAAGAGGTTCCACGCCTTTGGCGCACCAAGGGGCCTGACCGGCCTTCAGGCCGCTTCCGGTTTCCTTTAATGAAATGTGTACTTTGTCACCCTCGACCTTGAATCCCTGATAGAGGGGGCCCGAGGCATTGATTTTCTCGCCATAAACATCGCGGCGAGCAAGCAGGGATAGTCGCTGACCTACATCAATTTTGTCCCCGGGATGCACATTGTTGGGGTCGCCGATATCGATCGTGATCGCCATGGAGGTTTTGGGTTCTTTCAACGTCAGAAACTGGGCTTCGCGGAGATAAGGTTCACCGTCGGTTGCCACTGGGGTCTTGTCGGGACCATTCATCGGCAGTTGCACGAAGAGGAAAGGGAAATCGGTTCCCCATTGAGCGCGCCATCCCTGAATCAGGCGTGGAAAGAGCGTACGATACTCCAGGCCACGGCTTGCATTGGCCTCTCCCTGATACCAAATGACCCCGCGGATCGCATAGGGTGCCAGAGGAGCGATCATGGCATTGTAGGAAACGGTCGGTGTCGCCGGTCTCCTGGAGGGATCAGGCATGCCCATCGGGTCTGGGTTGCTTGGCACTGGGCGGGATGGCTTCGGCTTCTCTCCCACGGGCTTGCCGGCCGCCTTGTCATCATTCCAGGCTTTCATAGCTGCGTCAGCTGCTGGCTTGACCTCTTTGTTCCAGTTTTCCAGATCGGCAACGAAATCGGAGACAAGCTTGGGATCGGCTTTGACCTTGGCGTTATCCGTGACAGCCTTGTCCCATTTTACCAAGACATTGGTGAGGGCTGGATTTTCGTTAAGGCTCTTGAGGCTCATCCATGTCTCGATGGGTGTTCCTCCCCACGGTGCGGAAATAACGCCAACGGGCACACCCGCCGATTTTCTGATCTCCCTGGCAAAGAAAAATCCGACGGCGGAAAAGTTCTTGGCATTGTCGGGTGTGGTCTCTTTCCACTGACCCTCTTGGTTGGGAAGCGGTTCGGATGAAACCTTTTTCTTTACATCAAAAAATCGCAGGAGCGGATCGTTGGCCGTGGGAAGAACTTCCGTGGCATTGTGTGCCGCAAAAATAGGTGAACCCATGTTTGACTGTCCTCCGGCCAACCAGACATCCCCGACAAGCACATTGGTGAGTTTTATAGGGGCTCCCGAACCCGTGATCGTGAGATCCTGCGCGCTGGCATTGGCTTTCAAGGGATCAAGTTTCACCATCCATTTCCCAGTTGAGTCAGCCGTGGTGGATTTTTTCTGACCAGCGAATTCAACGCTTATCTGCTCTCCCGGAGCAGCATTGCCCCAAACGGGAACAACTGTGTCCCGTTGGAGAATCATGCCATCGCTGAAGAGAGCGTTTGGCTTGATTTCAGCCTGAAGCTGGCATGCAGCGATAATCAGCAGTAGGAAGTGGAGAAGGAGTCGGGGTAGAGAACATGTCCGTGGATTCATTTTTTAGGGGGTAAAATAGTGAGATATCAATCCTCTACTTCTTGAGATTTATTGCAATCCGTAAAGCAATCCCGAAGATGGCTGCATGAGCAAAAATCCCCCGCTTTCGCTACTTGCCGTATTGGTTGTGAGCTTAGGCACTTTGAGTGCTTCCAATGTCGATCTTCCGGCTCTTCTGAAACCGAATGATGTGATCTGGGATGCACCCGGAAACTCTTCCGCCGATTCCATGCCGATCGGCAATGGTGACATCGGTCTGAATGTCTGGACTGAGCCGAACGGTGATGTGGTGTTCTACATCGGCAAGACGGATGCATGGACCGAGAACCCCAAGGGAACCGTCGGCCTCGCAAAGATCGGCAAAGTCCGCATCTCCACCACCCCAGCTCTTTTTTCGGGGACAAACCATTTTGAGCAGGCTCTCCACCTCTACGATGGAGAAATGCTGATCAAAGGTGATAATGGAGAATTGCACCTCTGGGTCGATGCCAACGCCCCGGTCGTTCATGTCTCGGTGCGCAGTAAGGTCGAGTCGGAGTTGAAGGTATCTCTGGATCCTTATCGGTTGCCCCAACCAGTTAATCCCGGCGCCACAAATCCCGGAGATATTTTTCGGAGTCCCGGAATGGATGAGCTCAAGCCCGACTACCACGCCGAGGGACTCAAGGATCGTCTCGCCTGGTGTCATTTCAACGGGACAACCAACGGACTCGGGAAGCCAACGACGCCGGAAGTGGTGAACTGGGGTTTCGGTGCCCTGATCCAGGGAACTGGAATGACTGCCTCCGGAACTGGAACGCTCACCTCGCCATTACCGTGGCCTCGGGCAAGGCGGAGAGTGACAAGGAATGGATTGAGCAGGTTCTGCAGGTTTCCAGTGCGGCCTTTCCAGCCTCTGATGAAAAGCAGCTTCAGGCCCATCGCGACTGGTGGCATGCCTTCTGGGATCGAAGCTATATTTTTGCTGATGGCACGCCCGAAACGAAGAAAGTCACTCAAGGGTATGGATTGCAGCGCTTCAAGACCGCCTGTGCCGGAAGGGGTGCCTATCCGGTCAAATTCAACGGCTCCCTCTTCGTAATCGACTGGCCCTCAGTCAGTTTCGGCAAGGATAAGGCGACCGGTGTGGAAACCTTCCTGCCCGTAACGGCGGACTACCGGGCTTGGGGCGGGCAATATTGGTTTCAAAACACCCGTGCCATGTACTGGCCACGCCTGAAGGCGGGTGACTATGACATCATGCAGCCTCTCTTTAAGATGTATCTTGAAGAGATTCGGAATAACGAGGCCACCGTCAAGAAACTCTACAACCATGAGGGCTCCTATGTCGCTGAGACATCGCCCCATTGGGGTGCCCTGCCGAATCTCGTGGGGAAGAAAGATGGACACTATACCGACTTCTATTTCACACCTGTCCTCGAACTTAGCACAATGATGCTCGACTACTACGATCACACTCAGGACAAGAGCTTTGCGAAGGAGACCCTGCTGCCCTTTGCCAACCTCGGTCTGACCTTCTTCACCAATCACTTTCCACGCGACAAGGAGGGCAAACTCCTTCTCTCGCCTGACAACTCCATCGAGATGTACTGGATGGTGAGCAATCCCCTCCCAGACATCGCTGGACTCCACTATGTTCTCTCAAGGCTTAAGCAACTTCCTGAGGATCTGACCACGCCGGAGGTGAGAAAATCATGGGCTGATCTTGAGGCGATCCTTCCTCCACTTCCGGTCGCCGATAAGGATGGGAAAAAAGTCGTCTACCCTTACGATCCTGCTCTCAACACAGGGGTAAAGGTTCATAATTTCGAAAATCCCGAACTCTACGCGGTCTATCCCTTCCGGCTGTATGGATTACCTGAACTCGGCAAGGTTGATCTCCAAATCGCTCGCGATACCTATGCCGCCCGCATCCAGAAAGGAATGCATTGCTGGGGGCAGGATCCGATGGATTGCGCTTACCTAGGGCTTACTGACGAGGCGAAGAAACTCGTCGTTCACAACCTCACCAACAAGGACACCCGGCAGAAATTTCTCGCCTTCTGGGACAAGGGGCACGACTACGCCCCAGACGAGGATATCGGCGGCAACGGGGAACAGACCCTCCAACTCATGCTCATGCAGACAGAGGGGAAGAAGATCCTGCTGCTCCCAGCTTGGCCAAAGGATTGGAACTGCACCTTCAAACTCCATGCCCCCTACCAGACCACGGTCTCCGGCAGGGTCGAGGGAGGAAAAGTGCTGGATCTCAATGTTGAACCTGAATCCAGAAAGCAGGATGTGATGATTCGTCAGACGGATAACTCCTGACAATATCAACCATCAGGTAGGATCACTTTCGGGAGGACATCGCAGTGCGGAGTTCCTTCTCCGCTTCGGGTGACCAGTAGCCGCATTCCAGTTGGAGGAAAACCGAAGTATAGGGCTGAGTGTGATTGGTCTTTAGAAGAAGGACATGGAAGGTTTTTCCTGCTTCATCCAGCATCTTGATGATTTTCTCATGGGGAAGCGATTGAGTAGTGCGGTCGTTCAGGAGTTTTCTGAGGGCATCGCGGTAAGTACTAATTCCCGGCGCATCCTTCTCGGAAACGAAGGGCAGTTCACTGTCGGTCATGATCACAGGGCGGACATGCTTTGTTTTGGAAAGGGCCTCTAGAACTGAGCGAGTCACCTCCAACTGCCCCGCGCCCGTTGAGATCGTCTCCACGCCAGGGGCTGTCTGCCATGGGTAGGCCGAGTCAGCGATGACAATCCAGTTGCGGTGGCCTAGAATGGGAAGTTGCTTCTTCAGTGATTGCCTCCAATCCGCTGCATGGAGACCGGTAGAAAGTGTCAGGATGACTGCAAGCAGGAGAGAATATTGTCTGATCATAAGGCAATTATTTCGAGAGGTTGAGAACGAGCGTCAATGCTTCACCTTCCTTGACAACAATCTGATCCTTGAAGAGGAGGGTAGTTTTTCCATCCTTGAATTCAAAGGTAGAGGGGATGTTCACTCCTCCAACTGTAACCTTGATGGAAGATGGTTTTTCAGAAGTGGCTAGACTAAATGATCGCAGGGCCACCTGCCCCCACTTAACAGTAAGTTCAGATGTGAAGGTGTTATCAGTAATTTTCTGTGAATAGCTACCCCATCCCTCCGCAGCGGTAAATGCGGCCTTGAAATTCTCGGGATGAATGCGCGGGGCAAAGCCGATGTGCCCCTTGGGGCCATCATAATCGAAGCCACAGGCTGCCAGAAAGACCCCGTAGGAGGCCATCGAGCGTCCATAGTGATCGCCACATTCCACTTCATTGTAGGGGTTGCGCTTGGATGGCGCATAGCGGTCGTGAATCGCCCGCTCGATTGCTAGTCCCTTGGTCACCAAATCACCTTCCGCTTCTCCTTCCCAGATCATGTGGCCAGCGACCTGATGCTCGAAGCCGTTCATGCATTCGTTGAAGTAGCTTGCGTACATCTCGTTGCCGTTGCCGCTGGCCTTCTTCAGATCCCAGTCGGGTCGTGGGAAGGTGCACATCAGGAGACCGGCTTCTCCACGCTCCGCGTAGTTGCGGCCCTTCCTGAAGACGGCCTTGAAGGGACCGACATCAGGCGCAAAGTTGTACTTCCAGAGCGATTGGAGCGAGGAGACGGTTTCCTGTTTCGGCAGCACCCGTGGCAGGCCGACTTGGAAGGCCCAGCTTTGACCCAGCACCTGGTCGATCTCGCAGCCCGAGCCAGAGTTGATTGTGTTGAGATGGGCCGGATCGATTTTGTTCTGAAAGTATTCACCGTTAAACAGGTGCTTGGTTTGATACTCTTTTCCAGCCTTCGCAATTCTGCGGAAGCGGGTGGCTGTCTCGGGAACCTTCATGAGGTCTGCCATCTGAGCGCTGGCAGTTAGTGCCGCGAGGTACAGGCTATTGTACCAGGAGACTTCACCGTACCAGTCGGAGTCGAGAGTGTTGTGCTGACCCCCCACAATGACCCCCTTCTCGCCGGGATCCTGCTTGATCATATACTCCATTGCCTTTTTTACTCCCGGCCAGATTCGGGAGAGGAAGGTGTTATCAGTAGTCATTTGGTGTTCCCGCAGCGCCCTGAGGATATACATGGCCTGCGCATCAATGGCCGCCTTCCCGCCGTTCTCACCGCGACAGTCGATCCATCCTTCGGAGGAAAGTGAGCTTCCGAAGTCAATCCGTTCGCGTTGGTCGCGCTCAATCTCAGGAAAGAGGCGCGCGACCGCCTGGGCGTAGCCGTAGACATGACCGCAGGTACCTTCGCAGCTTCCAACTCCCTCCCAGGCCCACCAGCGCCCATTTTTGAAGCGGTAGTTGGAGGAGGTGGCGAGGTTGTCAATGGAGACCATTGTTCGGTCCAGGAACCACCAAGGCAGGGTGGAATCGTACCAAGTGTCATGCCAAAGGCGTGTGTCGCCCGTGAGCTGGTCCCAATGGCCAGCGAGATAGCGCACTACGTCCCCAGCCGACGAGAACTTCGAGGCGTACCAACGACCCTGCTCCTTGATGCGGGGGATGTGGAGAAGGTTCGGAAAATACCAGGCGAGTACGAAACGAAGACGCCGGCATTCGCCAGGTTGAAGCGACACGGTACGGCCGATGGCACCCACCAACTTCCCGGAGGCCGGTGCCTCTTGGTTACCGGAGGAGAGATCTGCGGGACCGTCCAGCAGGGCGAGGGCCATCGACCCGTTGTCCTCAGCATCGGCGCGGCTCGCCTGCGTCGCCATCTTGGGATTGTGGAGGATTTCCCGGTCGCTCAAGAAGATCGAGCCGAAGGCGGAGGGGATCTTCTTGTCCGGGAGCGGAGGGGCATCGGCCCGAAGCCTCCCTTCCTTGCCAGCCCACTGGGTTAGATCGAGGGCCTGCAGATGAAGCCCTCGGATATCGGAATGGGAGGGAATAGGTCGGAGACTGGCGACTACCTTCCCATCCACCAGCAGATCAAGGCCTCCTTCATGCCCCGTGCGGCCCCAGGGGAGCATCCACGCGTAGAGGTGTTTGCTGTCGATGGTAAAGGGAGGGCTGGTGAACGAGGCGGGGTTCTTGGGATCAGGGGAAGGGGTTAAAGCAACTTCCTTAGCCCATCCGTTGAAACCGGACTTGACCCAGTCCACCAGTAGGCGGTCTTCCGTGCTGGGTATCTGGGGTTCTGGCCCCATGGATTCCTCAAGCAGGGTCAGATCCCCTTGGCTTACAACCCGGTTCACTCGGGTTCCATTGAGAGCTCCTCGTTCACGAGCCAGAGCGAAGTTCTCAAGGCTCCCCTTCAGCGTCACAGTCACGGGGTCGGGGGAGATATTGGTCAGTGAATACTCCATGACTGTAAGGGGCAGCGACGAGTCATCAACATTGAGCGGGATAAACGGAGAGAAAGCGGTCAACCCAACTGACACTGGGACCGAGGGATCCCGGTAGGTCACAAATGCCATCGGATATTCACCGCGGAAGGTGATATCGGAAAAGCCATTAGTGGAAAATGGAATCTCCCGGCCGTCAATTATCAGGTTGAAGGACTGCTCAAGGGGCTTAGTAACGGGACGCGGGTGGTAGTTACCAGCCCATCCTGTGAATAGGAAATCGTTGAAAACATCCCAGTGCCAAAGCTGGCCGTCTCCGCCAATATATAATTGCCCTGCAAAAAGCCCACCGATGGGCATCCCGATGTGGGCCAGTTCAGGACCTTTGCAGACCTGCTGTTCCCCTCGTTCTGTGAGCGACTTCACCCACCCCGGATTAAGTTTCTTATCAGCCGGAATAAGATCAGAAAGGGAAACTGATTGGTTGTTGTTTGTCTGAGAATAGAGGCTCGTCTGGAAGAACGAAGCAAGGAGGGCGGAAACGATGGCGAGGAAATGGAGGGGCTTCATGGAGGAATGAAAGCAAACGATACGCCGGAATCTTCTTTTCTAAAATCCCTGCTCGTCCATAAAAGATACGCAGAAGTTCGCCATGACAAAGACACTTCCCAAGCGTAATGCAGCTCTGCTCAAGCCCGAGGCGGCGAGGAGAAAGGAGATATCTGAAAAAACCCGATTTCTCGATTTTCCATGGGGGAGCAAAGTTGGATGGCCACTTCGTGAAATCGGCGTTCATGTCACCGGAGTCGATTATCTTCAGGACTCTTATCTTGGAGGTACTCCTTCATCTGTTTCGCACCTGCTTTACTTTATCCTTTCAGGAAATGTGGAGTGCGATACAGGTTCCGGATTTTTTCCGATAGGGCAGGGGCAATGGGCGCTCTGTCCTGCGGGAACACCTCATTGGATTCGTCTCGCAAAGGGAAATGCAGAAGCGCTCTGGGTTCATCTGCTGGATATCCCGAGATGGCGTTTTCTGAGTGATCAGGGGGCCGGTATTCACTCTGTGCATAATACAAAAATACTTGAAAGTTCACTTCTTGGAGCGATTGCTGAGGCACAAAGTTCCGAGTATGGAGCCTTTGATAATGCCACAGCGTATGCATCGATTTTTCGGGTGCAACTGATTAGGGAAATTGACCATGCATGTTGCAGTAAACGCGATCAGATGAGTCATCTCCTCTCTGAACTGTGGTCCAGGGTGAGTTCTAGGCTAGATGAGGAGTGGGATGTCGAGCGCCTTGCTTCTGAAATTCATGTCAGTCGAAGCAAGCTCTATGAGTATGCCGGGCGTATTCATAAAGTGAAACCGATGGGCATGGTCACAAGACTGAGAATCGAACATGCCAAGGATCTGCTGCTTCACACCGACGGTACGCTGGAAAACATTGCCACCGCCATAGGCTACAAAACACCTTATGCCTTTTCGGAAGCGTTTTTCAGGGAGACAGGAGAGAGACCGGGACGCTACAGGAAGGAAAATTGATTGCCGGGATTGCGTAGGCCTTTCAGTCAAGAAGAGGAATGAATGGGGGTATTGATCCTGCATTATGCAAGCACGATGTCATGGTGATGGGTGATCCTTCTCCCAGGTGAACCACTGTTTCACATCGGCGGGAGAAAGCACCCTGTTGTAAATCGCCACCCGCTCCACAAGAGCGGGATGATCCGAGAAGAAGTCGAAGCTGTCGGTATTCAATGTCTTGCAACCGCTTCCTGCGGCAACCTTCTCGCCGTCCAGATAGAGGATGGTGGCATTCTCATCGGAAGTGAGGACTATCTGATGCCAGCTCTTGGGATCGATTTTTCCCCCAGTGATCCTGGCGGGATCGGCACGCAACTGTCCGTGTCCCAGAGAACAGGAAACGGTTTTATAGGATTTTCCAAAGGCATTGTAACCATCCTTCCCAAAAATCTTGCCATCGGCTGTATCGCTCTGAAACCAGAGACCGACAGAAAGGGTGTTATCCTTCATTCTCATGCCGGTGATCTTGAAGCCTGCGTGACCCAGTCCATGGGTCAGATTGACATCCACAGCTTTGGGGTTTCCATCCTCTGATTTCATGGTCGCCCGATTCACAGAGAGGGCTTTGCCTCCGTTGCGACCTGCCACAAGGGAGGCACCGGTTGGGATATAAACAGAAGAGTTGGTATCTAGGGTGCTCTGCCCTGTATTGCCGTTCCAAGCAGCGAAGTCCACATTGGCAATACGATCCTTCTGAGGGATGTTCTCACGGTTGATGGTGACACTGGAAGGAAGGGTGAGAGCCTTGCCATCCATGAAGACGGTCGCCGTGATGGTTGTCGTGGCGTCAAGTGTGATCGGATTTTTATAGATTGGATCCTTCACGGAGGGATTTTTTCCATCCAAGGTATAGTGGATCTCGCCATGCCGCCCTTCTGGCAAATTGAACTCGATCTCTGTCGATCCGTAGATTTCATAGAGGGAGCGCCCACCCTCGACACCCTTGGGATGAATATCGACAAGCGTTGGTCTTGAGAGGAGAGCAGCCGTCATGGGGAGCGTCTGACCATCAGGGTAGGTGACGCTTCCCTCTCCGGGACTCGCACCGAGTCGCAAGGAGAGTTTGTGCCATCCGGGTTGGAGCGTGATTTTTCTCAGTGGCATCCGTCCGTGAACTCCCCGCTGCACGACGATCTCGTCGTCAATGCGAAGCTGGTTCTGATAGGCGGAACGCAGTTCGCCGAGGCCCGCGTTCTGATGTCGTCTAGAGGGAAGGTTAAACTCATAGAGTCCTTCGGTGGGAGCGTGAAACCATCCCTCGTAGTCACGCACGATCTCCGGTCTAAGATTGGTTTGAAACGCGTTGATTCTCTCGCGGCGCAGAGGATCCAATCCCTCCAGATCGAGGTAATCAGGGTCGCGGTGTTTTCCCTGTCGGTCAAACGAGGAGAGCATGGCACCCGGTTCAAGCCATGCCGGAGGGGTCTGGGCTTCCTTGGAAGGTATGGCAGGCTGTTCTGCTAGATGAACTCCCTTCGCATCAAAACGGAGATCACTGGCTGCAATGGAGGCTGACCCACCTCCGTTTACACGGACGGTGACTTCGAAGGGCATTGGATCAAGGCTGTTCAGATTCCAGAAAACAGGATCGGTCACGATGAGTTCCATCGGATGCCATCCAACATCCAGCACGGCCTCTCCTCGACGGGTATCCTGCTGCTGGTGAAAGACCCCTTTGGCTGCGATGGCCGTCTGGTTTCCGACTTTAAACAGGACGGGGCCGCAGGAGTTCACGGAGAACTCGTAGGTTCCTTTAACCGGTGCCTGATACCATCCCGTGAAGCGGTAGAAGCCCTTGACCTGTTCCGTCATCGGGTGAGTCGGAACTACATAAGGAAGCTGAAAGTCCGGAACACGGGCGGTGAGGGTGGGTGTTTCTTTGGAAAGATCTGGGAGCATGATCTTGGAGGCGTCAAAGAATCCCTTGTCGTTCCAGAGAACGGTTTTTTTCTCGTAGGCCTGTGCAAGCAGTCCCGACTGGCTTCCGTCAGGAGGAGTCTCCTTTCCCTTGGCTGGCTCGACTTGGACAAAACGCGCTTTCAGCGGAGGACTGACTTTGTTGTTTCCTGGCCAGTTTGGATCGAAAAGGCGTGCCTGAAGTTCGGAGCTTTTAATGATCGCAATCGGCCCATCACAAACCGCAGACTCCGCTGTAGGAATCGACCCATCGAGAGTATAGCGAATCACAGCCGGCGCCGTGGGCCGTATGAGGTTGGCCAAGACTTTGTCGCCAAAGTGGTATTCAGGAATTTGATTTTCAAACCGGGTAGTGCGCAGGTCATTAGCATTGAAGCGACTGTTGTTCACCTCCAGCTCAGGCCGCGCAGGGGCAGCGACTGTCGAGATGATCGGTTGTCCGTTCCGGGTCATCGAAAAAATGGTCCGCCCACCATCGGTCTTTGCAAAGAGGTAGATATCCTTGACTCCCTTAATCGAGACGGTCAGTTCCGAGTGATCCTCATTCCAGCTTGTTTCCGGGATCGGATCTCCCTGCCTGTGTGGGTAGAGCAGGATGCGGAATTCGGGGGATTCGGAAATGGCCGGTATGGAAAGATGGGAGAAATTAGCAAACGGTTTCTCAGGAGAGCCGTTGAAGTGCTCAAGCCGGGGTGAGGGAAATCCAAAAGGGGAATTTCTCCAAAGTGAACGGACAAGAAAGAGGGGATCACCTTTTTGGACGATTGGCCTGCCTGTCTGCGGATCACGCGGGGTGTTGGGGCGTGTGATGAGCAGGTCATCTTCTCGTCCTGCTCCGGGTTCCGGGTTTTGGAATTGAATGGCAGGATTTTTGGCATCCAGTAGTTCAACATTTTCAGGAAGGGTAAGATTGAATTCAAAGAGATGCTTCTTGTCATCTTTCCGCGCATCGTCGATCACGAGGACATAGGGATGTTCGCCGCGGGCCAGGAAAACGGTGCGGTAGGCCTGCTCCACGGGATTTGCGGTGCGGTAGGATTCGACCATACGGGTTTCCCCGCTCCACGCC
>Ga0194039_1001021_pt1 | contig 15592 bp, 13 predicted proteins | sample JunL228m_MetaG_FD_148679 | JGI IMG/M metagenome (GOLD analysis project Ga0194039, IMG submission 148679) | Anoxic zone freshwater microbial communities from boreal shield lake in IISD Experimental Lakes Area, Ontario, Canada - Jun2016-L227-8m | ecosystem: Environmental > Aquatic > Freshwater >... | reverse complement strand
GTCTTTCCCGAGGAGGTCGCCGCCGTGCTGGACCACCACCCGGCAGTGCTTCGTTCGCGTGTGACCACCCGGGCTCACCCACAAATGGGCGAAATCGTCCACGCCGAAGTGCAGTTGCGCAGTGGTGGCCCCGCAACCACCCGGGAAGACCTGCTCTCGTTTTGCCGCCGCCGCCTCTCGAGCTATAAAGTGCCGACTTCGCTCGATTTGGTGGCCGAACTCAACCTGACCCTCAGCGGCAAGGTGCGCCACGGATGAAGCGGAGAAATGGACTGTACCCGCTACACGCGCAGAATGAGCTAAATCACCCTTTCGCCGGCGTCTGATGTGAGCAAATCCTCTTTAGAAACCGCTGCCACTGGCGATGATAAGATTATCATCATCGGCGGCGGCATTGCCGGACTCGCTTGCGGGTGTTACCTCCAGATGAACGGTTACCGGACTGAGATATTTGAAGCGAACAACTCCCCCGGCGGGTTGTGCGTCGCCTGGGACCGGGGGCCATACACCTTCGACGGTTGCCTGCGCTTCCTGGTCGGCACCAATCCCTCTTCAACATTCTACAAGGTATGGAAGGAACTGGGCGCGATCAATGGCCGGGAGATACTGCATCGCAAAGAAATTCTGCGCGTCGAGGACCTGGAGGGTCAGGCCCTCTCGGTGTCCGCCGATCTGGACCAGCTCGCGCGTGACTTTAAACAGATCGCTCCGGAGGACGCCGTCCTCATCGATAAACTTGTGCGTGCGGCGCGGTGTTGCGCCCCGCTTGAGCCCCCGGAGAAAGCGATGGAACTCATGACCACTTGGGAAAAGACCCGGATGCTGTTCAGCTTTCTTCCCATGCTGCTCACCCTCGGGACATGGAAGAATCGCGAAGTCGCCTCGTATGTAGCGCGTTACAAAAACCCGCTCCTCCGCGAAACGTTGATGGTCGTAGCTGGCCACCCCCGCATGTCCGCGCTCGTGCTGGTGATGATGCTGGGGTGGGGCGCCCGGAAAAATGCCGGTTACGTTACCGGGGGATCGCGGGCCTTTACGCGAGGGATAGCCAGCCGCTATGCCCGCCTCGGAGGGGTCGTGCGCTATAATACGCAAGTGACGTCGGTAACCGTCGAGAACAACCGGGCCACCGGCGTGCAATGCGCCGATGGAACGGTGGTTCCCGCCACCGCGGTGGTTTCCTGCGTGGACGCCCACACGACGATTTTCAAGATGCTCGAGGGCCGTTATGTCAACCGCCAGATCCAATACCTCTACAAGAATTGCGAGGTTTTTCCCGGCCTGCTCCAGGCATCACTCGGCATCAACCAGGCATTCCCGGACGCGCCCCAAACGCTGAACCTGCCTCTCTCGCGCCCCCTCAAGGTGGACGACATCAACCAGCATGAGCGGCTGGAGGTCAGTGTGCATGGGCCGCAATCGGGATTCTGTCCAGCCGGCAAGACGGTGATGATCGTCAGGCTGTTTACCCGCTACGAGTATTGGGTCGATCTCAAACACCACCACCCAAACGATTACGTGAAGGCAAAGGAGAACATCGTCCGTGAGATCGCCGGTATTCTCGACCGGAGGTTTCCGGGCGTGGTGGCGCACCTGGAGCAGGCTGACCTGGCAACCCCGGCTACCTTTGCGCATTTCACCGGCAATTGGCAAGGCAGCTTCCAAGGCTGGCTCCCCACGCCGCGAATCCTCGGCCGCCGACTCCCTCGCACTTTGCCTGGACTGAAAGACTTCTACCTGGGCGGCCACTGGCTGGACCCAGGCGGCGGACTGCCCCCAGCCGCGCTTTCGGGCCGCTATATCGCCCAGGTGATCTGCGCCCGGGATGGGAAGGTGTTCACGACGACCCAGGCATAGGATTAAGCCATGATACGCATTGAGATTTGTGTGGATTCCGCAGCGGGAGCGTTTGCGGCAGAGCGTGGCGGGGCTGACCGGGTGGAGTTGTGCGGCAATCTGATCGAAGGCGGAACAACGCCTAGCGCGGGCTGCATCAAGGCAACCCGACGCGGGTTGAAGATCGGTTTGCAGGTGATTATCCGGCCACGCGGAGGCGATTTTCTCTACAATGATACGGAAATGGAAGTAATGCAGGAGGACATCCTCATGGCCAGGAAACTGGGTGCGGACGGGGTGGTGATCGGTTGCCTGATGGCCAACGGAGACATCGACCGCCAACAGACTGGCGAATTGATGGAGTTGGCCCGGCCGATGAATGTGACCTTTCATCGCGCCTTTGATATGTGCCGTGATGCCAGGCAGGAGTTGGAGACACTGGTTGATTTGGGTGTGGACCGGCTCTTGACCTCCGGGCAGGAATCCACGTGCCTGGAGGGTATCGACCTGATCGCCACCTTGCAGCAGCAAGCAGCCGGGCGGATTATTGTCATGCCAGGGGGCGGCATCACGCCGCAAAATATTCAGAGAATCGTGGCCGGCACCGGCGTGAGCGAAGCGCATCTGAGCGCCCGTTCTTCGGTTGAAAGCGGCATGGGTTACCGGAACCCGCGGGTGTATATGGGCGGCACACTGCGCCCGGCGGAGTTCACATGGAAAACAACGGACGAGCGCGTGGTGAGGAGCGTCGTCGAATCCTTGCGCAAAGAACCGTGAGATGGAACAGGGCATCGGAGAGTTTCACTCGGCAGGGCGCGTCAGATAGACCACCCGGCTGAGCCAGTTCTCGCGCCTCCCCGTTTCCCACAGTTGGGCCAGTGCTCGAATGATGCCGCCAAAGTCATTCTGCCGAATGGTCTGGTCGTCTATGAAGATGACTCCGCTATGCGAAATCCCTTGCTCCGCCCAGGATTTCAGCAGCGGCACGATGGTCGCCTGGTCGTAGGTCACCAGGGTGAGTTTGTGCTGGTGCGCCTCCGTGAGCAGCAGATCATCGGGAACGCCTGACAGTCTGCCGTCTTGCCATTCCAGGACCGACGCCATGTTGCCCCCAGGGCACTTGACCAGGAACTGCTTTGCAATGCGGGGCGACAAATGCTCGTCAAGGAGGAGACGGAGCATCTACTTTTTGCCCTTTCCAGCGGCGGCACCCGCCTCAATAAGCTCGGCCTGGGGCAACATATTCGAGAGTTTGGCGAAATCGTAAGAGGCATTGTCCTTAATCGCCGCCTCAATCTCGTCTGGAAACGCTTTGGCGTAGTTTAGGGCGGCTTGAATCTGCAAAGGCGGACGCGCCAGGTGTTCCGCTGTCTTTTCGACATCATTGCCGTAGAGGCGGGCGATCTTCACTACCATCCAGACCGACAAACGTGTCCCTTGGATGAAGGCCTGCCGGCCAACTGGGGTGTCACGGAAATCCATGAAGGCAAACTCGGCCCGCCGCAAGCCTTCCTCGACCAGGAGGGCTCCGGTCTCGCTCGGAGAACGACCGAGGCGTCGGGACATTTTTTCAAGGCGTTCTTCCTGGCTCTCTTCCATTCGCATGCTGACCACACTAGTCTTGGGCATAAACTATATAACGCTAAACATTGTAAGCAGTGTAACTAAAGAGGGTGGTTGCGTCAACGTTACTCGCCACGGTAAGGCTGGCCCGCCCGAAAGGCTTCGAGCATCGCCGCCATTCTCGCTGCCAGGGGTCCCTGGCTGCCTTTCGCGAGTTCCTGCGCCCGCTCCACATAAGCGACGGCTTCCTGGAACTGGCCCGCCTCAGCGTAAGCGGCCCCGAGAGTGGCCAGAGGAGCCGGACTCTCGTACCGGGTCAGGTCGCAGGCCCGCGTCGCTAATTGCACAGCCTCGGTCCCGTTACGGAATTGGGCGTCGGAGTGGGCCGCCAACAACCAGGCGAGGTTATTGAGGGCGGGGATGAAGGCCGGCTGCAATCGCAACGCTTCGCGGTAGTGCGCAATCGCCTCCGCAGTCCGGCCCAGTTTCCGGCAACTGATCGCGAGGTTGTTCTGTGCGGCGGCGTTGTCGGGTCGCAGACGCACGGCATCCTCAAACTGTCGCACAGCTTCTTCATGTTTGCCTTGCTGGGCCAGCACGTTTCCGAGGTTATTGTGCGCTCCCGCGTCCTCGGGATGGAGTCGAAGCACTCGTGCAAAGGCCTGCCCGGCTTCCTCCAGCCGCCCCTGGCGACCGCGGATGATCCCCAGTTGGAGCCGCGCGGCGGCATGGTCGGGCTGGACCTCGAGCACATGGTCGAATTGCTCCGCGGCTTCAGCCAGCTTGCCCTGGTCCATAAGCGCTGTGCCCAGGCCGCAACGCGCGGCGTCCAGGTCCGGTCGCAATGCCACCGCCGCCTCGAAACTCCGCACCGCCTCTGCTGCGTTGCCTTGTTTGAGCAGTGCCCGGGCATAATTGTCGAGCGCGATGTAATTTGCCGGCGTCACCTGCAGTGCGTGCCCGAAAAGTTGTTCGCTGTCTTTCCAATAACCGACCTCCTGACGCGACGCCGCCGCGCACGTCACCAGCACCAGGCTCGACGCCACCGCCAAAGACGCCTGGGGCAGCCGCCAGCGGGTCGTGGCGGGCGAGACACCAACCGCCGCCACCACGCCCCAGGCCACCATCACGAACAAGCCTATGAGCGGCAAGTAGGTGTAACGGTCCGCCATAAGCTGCATGCCTACCTGCACCAAACCGATTACTGGCACCAGCATCCCCACAAACCAAAACCAGCCTACTGCCAGGCAGGGCTGGCGTCGGATGCGCCACACGACCCAAGCCGTGACGGCGATCAGCACCGCGCCTGAGGTGATCAGGGTGCCCACTGGCACCGTGCCTCCTATCGGATACAGCACCGCCAAATCGACTGGCCAGAACGTCTTGCGCAGATAGCCCCCATAAGCAGCGAGGGCGTTAGCCAGACGTTGGGGCAAGGAAACGACCCCCATGGGCACCACCGCCCCGCCTCCCGTCTGCGCCCATAACGTCACGGCGCACGAGCCGGCAGACAAGGCAAAGAAGGGGAGCTTTTCCAGGAAAAGGGGAAGAAGAGTATTGAGTGTTGAGTGTCGAGTGTCGAGTTCAAAGCGGCGGAGGGGCCAATAGTCGAGGAGCAGGAGGACAAACGGCACCGTCACCAACATCGGCTTGCTCATCAGGCCCAAAGCGAAGAGGACCAGCGCCAGGACGTAATAAAATGAGCGTGGAGGATAGCCGAGAGCGTGAAACGTGAAACGTGAGGCGTGTGGTGTGTTGCTCGCCGCGGGATTTTCGTCACTCGCCGCCTCCTTGCCGGCTTTAGACTTCTCGACGTATTTCGCATAGGCCCCCAGCGTGAGCATGAAAAAGAACGCGCTCAGTACATCTTTGCGTTCAGCGACCCAGGCCACCGACTGCACGTGCAACGGGTGCAGCGCAAACAGCCCCGCCACAAAGGCGCTGCGCCAAACCGCACCCGTCATGCGCTGGAGCAACAGGAACAGCAGCACCGCGTTGGCTGTGTGAAACAGGAGGCTCGTCAGGTGATGCCAGCCAGGTTCCAACCCGAACAGTTGCACATCCAGGATATGCGACAGCCAGGTGACCGGATGCCAGTTTCCGGCCGCGCCAGTGCGGAGGGCCCACCCCACGGTTTCCCAGGTCAACCCCTGCTGCACCTGGACGTTCTCGGTCAAATAAAACGGATCGTCGTAGCTGACAAAATCGTGGCCGGTCTGCGGCCAGAATGTGATGAGGGTTGCCGCACCCAGCATCAAACAGATCGCAATCGTGCGGTGTGTCTTGTTCGTGAGGTCCATCAATCCGGGCTATTTTCGCGAACTGCGGCCTTTACTTCAACCCGAATCCGGCGGGCCAGGTCATTCTTCCAACAGGGAAGGCGAGCGTCCTCGCCCTCCAGAATCATGTTCTGATACACATCGAAGCTTCCGTTGACATCCGGTGCGCAATGACTAACATTAATCAAAGTCGCCGGGCGGCGTGTTCGTCTATCGGTTAGGACACGGCCCTCTCAAGGCTGAAAGACGGGTTCGATTCCCGTACGCGCTACCACCCCTGACTTTCAAGGACTTGCGACGATTGTGCGCTCTGAAAAGCCACACTGCACACGCTTTTGAGATGCCAGCCGAATTGCCACCGCCACGTTCGCGGATGATTCCAGCACGCCGATCCAATTCCAAACCTGGGATTCCGCAACTGGGGCGGCACCCGGATTGGAGGGCTGCCATTCTTGGCCCAGCCCGTCAACGTGGCGGAGGTGTTGCGATGCCTGAAGCAGTTCCTGCCATTTATCACTGCAAGATTTAGCGCTGGCCTGCTCCTGTTTTGCAAACTACGGTGGGTGTATGAAACTCCAGCAAGGGCAGACTTGGAAATGCGGCGAGGAATTTGTCCGCATCGTGCATCTGGAACGATTGGAAGTCGGCTATAAATCCTTCAAGAGCCTCAAGAGCAGTGCCGGGAAGCATCAACATGCCAGCAAAAAGGACTTCTGCCGGATGCTCAAACGCGCCACGCTGCTCACCGGCAACTCCGAATTGCAAATCCCAGAGTGAACTGGTGGGGCGGTGAAGGATTTGGAGCCGTAACCGCTCCAACAGCCAACTAAGCCGAACGTTCCACCCCACCAAATGCAGCAGTGTTGACAGGAACACGAACGTCGGGAATAGACTTAGCGCCCGAAAAGAGTATTTCTTGAGTGCTATCGGGCGATATGCCATTTTGGCGAGCAATTGAGCGCGAAAATGGCCGATTCCGACCTGACTTGGCACGACTGATTTATGCTGAAAGCTGAGAAGTTGAATGTTTGGCAAGAGGCCATCAGTTTGGCCGCTGTTGCCGATGCGATCACTCTCGCGTTTCCCGAGGCGGAGCGATTTGGTTTAATTCTGGACCACGCCTGATACCCCTAACTCTCAACCATCATCCAATGCGCCCGTTTCAAATCATCTTCAATCCCACCAGCGCTGCAGAGCTGGCACGGATGCCCAAAGAACTGCAACTGCAAATCCTCGGCGAGTTCCGCGGCCTGCCCCAACAGGTCATGCATACCGAACTGGACCAGTTCGGCAAACTGGAGCGTGGCGGACGAATCCTGCACCGATTCCGGGTCGGAGATTACCGCGTCTATTTTGAACGGCACGACCTGGGCCTGGTGGTGCATCGCATCCTCAATCGCCATACCCTCAAGGATTTCCTGTTCCGGTCGGGATTGAAGGTGCAGGAAGACGAGGCGCTCCAGCAGAATCCAAAATTCTGGGAGCTGATCGAAACTGCGAAGGTTGCCACACAGAAGAGTGCCCCAACCCACGCCGGGCCACCTTGAGCGGCTTCTTTGATGCCATGGCCGCCAAACAGTCTCAAAAGGCATTGTCCATCGTATGCGACATTGATGATGACGAACTGTGGGAGGGCATCGAACGTGACTTGCCGGACCTGATGCCCAAACCCGAGGCCATTCTCGGCGACCGAGCCTAGCCAGTTCTACCGGGCGCATGAGTTTTTTTGCGAAACCGCCCATTCTGGAAATCCAGCGCGGGCCGGCCGGCGCGGCACGAACTACGTGCTGAATAGTGGCGGCGGGCCATCAATCACCAACACCGCCGTCCCGCGTTTTATGGTCGAGCCTCCGGCGGGAGCAAGCTGAGGACGAAATCGTAAATCGTCCGGGCGTGAGCCAGGGCCTCGTCGAATTCTTCACGCGTCGGCTCGAGAAAACCATATTCGTCAGGATAGCGGTAGGCGACAGAGTAGGGTGTCAGCGCGTCGGCGGCATCCTGATGCTGCTGGAACGCGGAATTAAGGCGCATGGCCTGCTGAATGATTTTGCCGAGGTCGTGGACTTTCGCGAAGGGGCTTCCGTGACAGACCAAAAAGCCTTTCAAGCTCTTTTCGGCAGATTGCTGGCAGTGGTAGATGCCCGCGTCGAGATGTCCGTCCGGCAGGCTGCCGATTTGGCGGGCCGTGTGCAAATCGCTGTGCGCCTTGAGGAGCCAGGCGCGGGATAAGTCAGCCGCCGACTTATCCATAGAGTTTTCTCCCCTGTTGAAAAATCCTGTGCGACAGAGAGGCGGTCAAGTGCCGGTAACGGTCAAATTCAGACCGGGTATTGACCAGCACGTCTTTGGCGAAGCCGATCCCGCGCAGACATCGGTGAGCACGCTGCATCCGGCGGATTGGGCGTTCGTCGCTGGAAGGCACGATGACCATCAGGTCAACGTCGCTGTCTTCATTGGGTGTACCCCAGGCGTATGAGCCGAACAGCCAGATTTGTTCGGGCTTAAATTCCGCTACGAGCCGTTGTGTTGCTGTCTGAAGCAGAGCGTCATCGAGCGTTTTCACAGGTTCCTTCTGGCAGATGGTGCGGGTGAATGGAAACCCCGCCTCAAGCCCGCCGTTCCCGAATCGCTGCCAGAATATCCGCCACCACTTCCTCCCTCGGCTTGGCGCCCAGGCTGCCTTTGCCATGCACGCGCACGCTGACGGCGTTGGCGGCCATATCGCGCGGACCGATGACGAGCATGGTGTGGACCTTCGCCTGTTCGGCCTGCTGGATTTTGCCGTTGATCTTGTCGTTGCTGTAGTCGCCCTCGGCGCGAACCATGTTTGCGCGCAGCTCCTGCACAATGGCTTTGGCGTAGTTCACCAGCGGCTCTTCTTCGCCGATCGTTAGCACGCGGACCTGCTCGGGGGCGAGCCAGAGCGGGAAGTTGCCGGCGTAGTGCTCGATCAGAAAGCCGATGAAGCGCTCGTGCGTGCCGAGCGGGGCGCGGTGGATGCAGAGCGGGGTCTTCTCGGTGTTGTCCTTGTCACGATACACCAGGCCGAACCTGCGCGGGACGGCGAAATCCACCTGGTTGGTGGCCAGCGTGAACTCGCGGCCAATGACGCTCCACACCTGCACGTCAATTTTTGGCCCGTAGAACGCTGCTTCGTTCGGCACCTCGACGTAGTTGATGCCGGAGGTCTTGAGGACATCGCGCACCATGTTCTCGGTCTGAATCCACAGCTCGGGTTCGTTGACGTATTTCTTGCCCAGTCCCTCCTTGCCGTGAGTGCTGAAGCGCATCACACTTTTCTCGATGCCGAAGATATTGAAGTACTTCAGGTACATCTCGTTGACGGCATTGAACTCCTGCGCGAATTGCTCCGGGGTGCAGTAGATGTGCGCGTCGTTCATGTTGAGCGAGCGCACACGCATCAGGCCGAACAGCTCGCCCGATTGCTCGTAGCGGTAGCAGGTGCCGTATTCGGCCAGGCGCAACGGCAAGTCGCGATAGCTGCGCGGCTCGGCCGCGAAGATGCGGTGGTGGTGCGGGCAGTTCATGGCTTTGAGGTAGTATCGCTCCGCCGTCGGGGCGTCGTTACTTTCCTTAAGCTCCATTGGCGGGTACATCGAATCCGCGTAAAGCAGGGGCAGATGCCCCGATGTGAGATACATTTTCTCTTTCGCAATGTGCGGCGTCTTCACGCGCACATAACCGGCATGGAACTCGGTTTCCTTCGCCAGCTTCTCCAACTCCTCGAGAATCGCCCCGCCCTTGGGCAGCCAGAGCGGCAGGCCGGGACCGGTGAATTCAGTGTCGATGGCATATAACCCCATCTCGGCCCCGATCTTGCGATGGTCGCGGCGTTTGGCCTCCTCCAGCATCTTGAAGTAGGCCTCCAACTCGGTCTTGTTCTTGAACGCGGTGCCGTAGATGCGCTGGAGCTGCGGGTTCTTCTCGTCGGCTTTGTAGTAGGCGCTGGCGACACTGGTAAGCTTGTACGCGCCGATGTTGCCGGTGCGCATCACATGCGGCCCGGCGCAGAGGTCCATAAACTCGCCGTTCTTGTAATAGGAGATGGCCTCGCCTTCGGGGATGTCCGCCAGGTTGCCCAGCTTGAACTTGCTCGGGTTTCCCGGTCGCTCACCCAAGCCACCGAGCCGGCCACTCTCCGAATCCTTGATCGCCTGCTCGCGGGTGACGACGACCCGCTCAAAAGTGTGATTGGCTTTGATCTCCTTTTTCATCTCGGCCTCAATGGCCGGGAAGTCCTCCGGCGTGATGCGATGCGGCACCTCCAGGTCGTAATAAAACCCGTTCTCGACCGGGGGGCCGGCGGCGAATTGCGCGTCAGGCCAGAGGCGCAGGATGGCGGTGGCCATCACGTGGGCGCAGGAGTGGCGAAGCCGCTCCATTTCATTCATCTTGTTGCGGTCGTCGAGCGTTTTCCGTTCAGGTTGCATAGCCGTAATTTAACCACAGATGGACATGAATGGACACAGATGTTTTTGCCAGTTTACATCTGCCTCGCTGCCATTGCCAGCCGGCGGCGGATGTCTTCACGATTCCGGGCGTCGTAGAACTCGGTCGGGTTGTAATCGTCGGTCAGCACGCGTCCGTGTTCGGGAATGGTGTCCACGACGCCGGCGTAGCTGGCTTGGGTGTCGCGCAGGACTTGCGGATGAACGTTCTCGAGATTCGGCTCATGCACAAATTCAGGGGCGGAACGATCTGTCGCCATGAAAAAGATTCCGCCGTCACCATTGGTGTGCATCCGCACGCCCGGGAAGACCGCTTTCAAGGTCTTGTTCAGGGAGGCAGCGAAGAAGTCGTGGCCGGTCGCGACGCTGCCAAACATGTTGATCACCAACGCGCCGCCCGGGCGCAAGACCCGCCGGATCGATGCGAACGCTTCCCGCGTCATCAGGTGCGAGGGCGAGGAATCGCCAAGAAAGGCGTCGAGGATGACGGCGTCGTATTGCTTGCGGCAGCGATTGAGAAAATGGCGTCCGTCATCAATGGTCAGATGGAGTTGGTCCGGCTGGAGGCCGAAGAAATTCGTCCCCACCGGAACGACGGCTGGGTTGATTTCCACGACGTCCACCTTTGCGCCCTGGCGGGCGAACTCCATCGGCACGATGCCGACGCCTAGTCCGATGCACAGCACGTCGTTGATGTTGGTGGTGTAGGCGCGCGCCAACCCCGAGAGCATGTAAGTGAAGTGGGAAACGCTCAGTTTGCGCTGCGGGTCGTAGGTATTCTGAATGAGGTTATCGTTCAGGTAAAAACGGCAGGCACCGTCGTTCCGCTCGATTACCTGGAGCATGCCGAAGTGAGAGTTGCCGCGGAACAACTCGGTCACATAAGTGTAGCCGTGCGTCAACCCGAGGTAGCTCTTGCCGCCCGCCGCCGAACCGAGCGCAAGGAGCAGAGCCAGGACCGCCGGCCACTTGCGGCGGCAGAGGAGAAAGTAGCCGGCGCAAACCACCATCAGCGACAGCGCCGTGAAATACATTGTGAGCGAGTTCGGCAGGAGCGGGATTAGCAGATAGCCGATGAGCAGGGTGCCCGCCAGGCTGCCCAGTGTTCCGATGGAGGTAAGCCGGCCGACGTTGCCGCCCACACCGGCCACGGACGACGTAATAACGCGCACGAGGAACGGCCCGGTCATGGCGAGCAACGCCAACGGGATGAAGAAAAGAATCCCCGATGCCAGCAGGGAACCGATTGCCAGGTTGAAATCCAGGCACCAGTAGGCGACCGGTTCGCAAATCCACACCGTCAAAACGAGGTAAAGCGCGGCACCCAGGATCGCCCAGTAAAGCCGATCGAGCCTTTGGGACTGGTCCGACAGCCGTCCGCCCACGTAATAGCCGCAGGCCAGCGCCACCAGCGTCACGGCTATTTGTGCGGTCCAGACAAAGTGCGACAGGCCGACGAAGGGCGAGAGCATCTTGGCGCCGAGAATCTCGACGATCATGATCGCGGCGCCTGTCATCGCCGCGGTACAATAAAGGTAGCGGCGCAGTGCTCGTGGCAGCGCAGGTTCGACAGCGGGTGCGGATTGCTTTTTCACGGCGGAGGTTTTACGCGAGAGCGGCGGCGACGGCAACATTTTATCCCATCGGCAACCGGATTGACCTTCTTATGCCGGATGTGGCAACCGGCTCTGTCGCCGCACGGCGACCACCTGGCCCAAGGAAATTCCTCCATCGTTTGGTGGAACCCGCTGGTGCCAGTACGGCAGGAAACCCTCCTCCCGCACCCGGTTGACCGTGCGTTCCGCCAGGTAGCGATTCTGAAAGCAACCGCCGGACAGGACGACGCGCTGGTGGCCGACACGTCTCGCAACGGCGACGACGGCCTCGGCCAGGCCATTGTGAAACCGAGCGGAGATTTCCCCCACGGGAACTTTGCAGTCCAGATCGGCAAGAATGTCTCGGATAACGGAAGACCAGTCCAGGATGATGGGCAAGGATGAAGAACCGGGGAGCAGCGGTGGGGTGGGTGACGGGTGATGGGTGACGGGTGATTGGGGATTGGCATCTGGCGATGCGAGCAGGAATTCGTAAGCATTGGTGGTCTTAATGCCTTCGAGGGCAAACTCAAGTTCCATTGCCGCCTGGCCTTCGAAACGGGTTTGCTGACGCACGCCAACAAGGGCGGCCACGGCATCGAACAAGCGGCCTGCGCTGGAGGTCAGAGGCGAGTTGAGCTTGCGGGCAAGCATGGTCTTGAGCCGGCTCAGTTCCGCGGGCGAGAAGGCGCCCACCGGCGAGAGTCCGCGCATCCCAAACGCGGCATCGCCGAATAGTTCGTGCAGCAGCCCCAGGGCCGTCCTCCGAGGCTCTTTCACCGCCCGGTCGCCGCCCGGCAGACGGAACTGCCGCAAATGGGCCACGCGTTCGCACGAGGACTCCGTGACGAGGAAGAACTCACCACCCCAAACCGTGCCATCGAGCCCGTAGCCGGTGCCGTCCCAGGAGACCCCGAGCGCGGGCGGCTCCAATTCATTTTCCGCCATGCAGGATAGCACATGGGCCACATGGTGCTGGACGCTGGCGAGTTGAAGGCGGGGGGCAGTCGAGGCCCCCTGCCCTGCAAGGTCGAGGGCGAATTTTGTCGAGAGATAATCCGGGTGCGCATCGGCGGCAATGACCGAAGGGCGTGATTCATATAACTGTTCAAAATCGGTGATGACCTGGCGGAAGGTTTCGTAGGCGTGGTCAGTCTCCAAATCTCCAATGTGCTGGCTCAGAAAGACCTGCGGTCCCACCGCCAACGCAATCGTGTTTTTCAAATGGGCGCCGACAGCAAGAACGACCTTCGCGATGTCCGACTTCCGGTTACCAATCGCCGGGGCTAATTGCACCGGCAACGGCGCATAGCCGCGCGCGCGGCGCAGCACCAATTCGCGGCCCAGCATCACGCGCACGATGGAGTCGTCCACGTGTCGAACAATGGGCCGGTTGTGGACCAGGAACAAGTCGGCGATCCGGCCCAGGCATTCGAGCACTTTGGTTTCATCGGTGCAGATCGGTTCGTCGCTCAGGTTGCCACTGGTGGCGACGACGGGCGCCCCGACCAGCGACATCAGCAAGTGGTGCAACGGTGTATAGGGCAGCATGACCCCCAGGTTCGGGTTGCCCGGCGCAACTGAGCTGGCGAGGGACGACGGGCGATTGGCTATTTGCTTGAGCAGCACAATGGGCGCTTCGGGTGAACGCAGCAGCCGCTCCTCGATCGGCGAGACTTCGCAGGCGGCTCTTACTGATTCTAATGCGGAAAACATAAGCGCGAACGGCTTTTCTTCGCGATGTTTGAGCTCCCGCAACCGGCGCACCGCGTGGTCGCTGTTTGCCACAACCATGAGATGGAATCCACCCAGCCCTTTTACCGCGACGATCTTTCCCTCACGAATGGCCTCAGCCGCCGCAGCCACCGAAGCCACTCCGCTGGCAAGCACCTTCCCGTGCCGGTCCCAAAACCCGATCTGCGGCCCGCACTCGGAACAGGCATTGGGCTGGGCATGAAATCGGCGGTCGCGCGGATCGTCGTATTCGGCCTGGCACCTCCGACACATTGTGAATTGCTTCATTGAAGTGGCCGCGCGGTCGTAAGGCAGCGACTCAATGATGCTGAAGCGCGGGCCGCAATTCGTGCAATTCGTGAACGGATAGAAATAGCGCCGGTTGGCCGGATCGAAAATCTCGCGCAAGCAATCGGCGCAAGCGGCCACATCCGGCAGCACGAACGCAGTCTTCTCTCCGCCTGTGGCGCTCTCCCGAATGTCGAACCCGGTGTAGCCGACTGGATCGAGCCAGGATGCCTCCAGGCTCTGGATAAAACTCCGCGGCGGCTTCTCCCCTTCGATGCGCAGCAAGAGTTTCTGAAGCTCACCCGGACTCCCCTCCACCTCGATGAAAACGCCTTGAGGAGAGTTATTGACCCAGCCGGCCAAGCCCAACTCAGAGGCGAGCCGATAAATGAAAGGACGAAAGCCGACTCCCTGGACAGAGCCCCGGACGGCAATTCTCAGTCGGGCGTTCAATCCAGCCTCACGCATGATTCCATGTCCCGATAGGTAAACATGACCCCGTCCACCACCAGTTCGATGTGTCGGACACGCTCCTCTTCGATGAACAGCATTTCCTCCTGCAGCCGCAGCTTGCCCCGCAGCCGGATGCCCCCACAGAGCCACACCTCCACCTGGTGGCCCAGCGGCAAATTCATCCGCCGAGCCAGCTCCGCGACCGCCACCCGCCGCCCGGCGAGCCATTTTGTATAACCCTGGCCATGCCCGCCGGTTTCAAAATTGAGTTCGCTTTGGTCGTTCACGCGTTGTGCTGTGTCGAGAGCCAGTCTGGCAAACCATCGTTCGGAATATAAAGAAGTTTCTTGCGGGCTCTTCAACTAAACAGGGTGGTTTCAAGAAATCGTAGCCGCCGACGGCAGTCGGCGCTAACACTCCGATAATCGAGGAAAAGTGCGCCGACTACCGTCAGCGGCTACGATTTTGCAGGTTCATGAATCCGCCCTGTCATGGTTCCAGGGTGGTTTCAAGAAATCGTAGCCGCCGACGGCAGTCGGCGCTAACACTCCGATAATCAAGGAAAAGTGCGCCGACTACCGTCAGCGACTACAATTTTGCAGGTTCATGAATCCGCCCTGGGCCGGAGGCAGGGTGGTTTCAAGAAATCGTAGCCGCCGACGGCAGTCGGCGCTAACATTCCGATAATCGAGGAAAAGTGCGCCGACTACCGTCAGCGGCTACGATTTTGCAGGTTCATGAATCCGCCCTGTCATGGTTCCAGGGTGGTTTCAAGAAATCGTAGCCGCCGATGGCAGTCGGCGCTAACACTCCGATAATCGAGGAAAAGTGCGCCGACTACCGTCAGCGACTACAATTTTGCAGGTTCATGAATCCGCCCTGGGCCGGAGGCAGGGTGGTTTCAAGAAATCGTAGCCGCCGACGGCAGTCGGCGCTAACACTCCGATAATCGAGGAAAAGTGCGCCGACTGCCGTCAGCGGCTACGATTTTGCAGGTTCATGAATCCGCCCTGTCATGGTTCCAGGGTGGTTTCAAGAAATCGTAGCCGCCGACGGCAGTCGGCGCTAACACTCCGATAATCGAGGAAAAGTGCGCCGACTACCGTCCGCGACTACAATTTTGCAGGTTCATGAATCCGCCCTGTCATGGTTCCAGGGTGGTTTCAAGAAATCGTAGCCGCCGACGGCAGTCGGCGCTAACACTCCGATAATCGAGGAAAAGTGCGCCGACTACCGTCAACGCCTACGATTTTGCAGGTTCATGAATCCGCCCTGTCATGGTTCCAGGGTGGTTTCAAGAAATCGTAGCCGCCGACGGCAGTCGGCGCTAACATTCCGATAATCGAGAAAAAGTGCGCCGACTACCGTCCGCGAC
>Ga0194039_1001020_pt1 | contig 15597 bp, 13 predicted proteins | sample JunL228m_MetaG_FD_148679 | JGI IMG/M metagenome (GOLD analysis project Ga0194039, IMG submission 148679) | Anoxic zone freshwater microbial communities from boreal shield lake in IISD Experimental Lakes Area, Ontario, Canada - Jun2016-L227-8m | ecosystem: Environmental > Aquatic > Freshwater >... | reverse complement strand
ATTACCGTACCGGGGATCAAGTTCAGCAGCTCTCCTGTTGCATTCTGCGGCTTCCTCATTCCTTCCCCAGTCACGGAACGCCATTCCCTTCAGGTGCCAGGTTCCTGCATCAGGGGAACCTAAAATCTCAAGGGATTTGTTATAGCAGGCAATTGCCGCATCATAACGTTTCAGGTTGTGAAGGGCGACCCCCTCTGCTATCCAGGCTCCCGTAAAATCCGGGTCGATGGCGATGGCAGCATCAAAGTAGGTCAGTGACTCGTTATACCGGCCATATTGCGTAAGGTTGGTCAGTCCCCTGATGAACAGTTCCTTTGCTTCAGGGGAGGCTGTTGAGATCTCGTCGGTTTTAAATGAGATGGCAATCGCCGATCCCCCATAATCCGTAACCGGCCCGCCTGGAATCACAGGTGGCGGACCTGATAGGGGAGGGGAACGAGTTGTGGTTGAAATACACCCACAGGCAAAGCATGAAACAACAAAAAGGATGATGATGACCGTCATCAGTCGCATATAGGGTTATTCAGATTTCAGAACAATTATCTCTTACGGAACCGCTGTCCGCGAGACCTGTTACTTAATACCAGTGATATCGCCCGGATGCCTGAAAAGAGGGGGTTTTATTTCTTCTGATATTTCTTCCCAGCCGAAAATGCGGGCCCAACCTGGTTGCCAACTCCAAAATAGGTCATCTGGGCGTATACAATCGGGTTAATCTTTTTGACATCGGGTTTTCCATCTGTCAGGCAGGACTTGTCGGCATGAATCTCCACAACCTCCCCGATATACAGCAGGTGACTTCCGCACTCAACTGACTTGAACAACTTGCATTCGATGTTGACCGGGCACTCTTCCGCCATAGGTGCAGTCTTCAGTTTCCCATAAAACGACCGGAAGACACCGTTCTTGTCCTCTTTCACACCGGAGACGAGTCCACAGTGATCGGTCTCGACTACCTGCGTTTCGGACGGGACATTCAGGCTGAAGGTCTTGTTCTCTTCGATCCCTATTGCAGTATACCGTATCTTGTTGATCGCTACGCAGACCATCGGCGGCGCCATGCAGGCAACCGTGGCCCATGCGGCGGTCATATAATTCGGTTTGCCCTTCACGTCTGCACCCACAAGGACGGCGGGCATGACACTCATGTACGGCATCGGGCCGAGTGTAATCTTTTCCATCGTGTTCACTCCGGAATATGGTATGTGGAAGGGGATGTTTAATGGTATCTTCAGGGGACCGGGCCTGGGAACTTCCGTACCTTGCCGGGGCGGTGATGATGTCCGCAGGTCCTCCTCTGCACGGTCCCAGGTCAGATTCCACTGATTTTTCGGAATTCAAGCGATTTGCACTCAAAAGTGCCGTTTGCCGTTGATAAACTTTTCAATTCCGTTCTTTTTGATTATCGCAAGGTTTTTCCGGTGACCGTCCCCATGGTTGGCATTGAGAATATCCAGTTTTTCACATGAGTCAACCGAATCGCACTCCCAGCACCCGGTAATATTTTTTTCCCGGCAACATTTCCGGATCTCGCAAAAAGGCGGGCCCCCGCCATTCCTGCACCCCTTCGTGCACCGGAATTTGACCATCTGCCCAAGCAGTTCGTAACATTCTGGATAATTTTCAAATCCCTTTCCAAAAGGGGTAGCCGAAATAGTTTTTGCAAACTTTTCGTACTTTGCTGCACGCAGTTCCTCCCTCAGGTCCTGTGCGAGGTCCGCAATTTTTCCGGAATACCCGTGACAGTCCAGGCAACAGAGCCCACAATATGTCGTTATGGTAAGATTATCAGGTTCCATTTCATGAGAATTATTGGTACCTGCTTATATGGTTTTGCAGACTGAACACCGCAGGACAAGGGAGCAAAAATTCCAACTGTCGTTCACCAGGTAATTTTCCGGGCAGGAACGCGAGGAACGATCCACCGGTACTGTTTCATCAGGTCCTTTCGATCATCGCAGATCGGTCCCATTTTCTTCCGTATACAAATCCGTTTTTGATTGCTGGTCCGAGAGTAAGCCAGAATAGGACCGGACCGACGGCCATAGCCCAGAGGATATTATTGCCAAAGTAACTGATGAATTTGCTCTCAAAAGGACGGCCAAAAATGACCGTTCCGGATGCGGCGAGGAGGAACATGCAGGCAAGGGTCGTAACAAATGTTACGGTCCAGAAACTGGCAAGGCTATAGGGGCCCATCCTCATCTCGTGCCCCTTCATCAACCGGTGCCAGAGCAGGTAGGAGAGGTACGGGTAGAGAACGTTGATAAGAAAACCGAAGATGCTCATCGGGGACCAGGAACCGGAGAGGTCTCCAGCGATGTTTCCAATGCCGAACCCAAAGGCCGCCGCCGGGCCCCACAGGATACCGAAGACAACAGGGAGTGCAGCTGCCGGACGAATGGAAATACCCGCAATGTCCCAGTGGACCTGGTTAAAGGGTACCAGGACCAGTGCATAAATGAGTGCACTGACCCCGATTAATATCAGCCCTTTCCTGTCGGTCCAGACTTCTGCGAGCTCGTGCATACTACCCGTTTGGTTCACCAGTTGAAAAGGCATAGACGTTACGTTTTCGTGATTCCACCGACCCCAAAATACCGGACCATGGAATGGCTCACGCACGGCAATACTTCACATTTTTCGGTTGCCAGGGATGAAGTGCCATCCTGTAACAGGTCGGCAGTCCGGACGATCCCACCCCGGTTATTCTACGGGGGGATTTATCTGACCTGATACCACGATGTGATGGCGCAGTAACTGAATACTGGTGGCCACAGTACCACAGGTCGGCCCCCCATTATCACTAACCCGTGTATTCGCTGCTATCGGGATCATCTTCACAGTTCTTGCTGCCGCAAAAAATATACTCATGAGTCCAGGAAGAAGGTGACGATCCGTCCGAACTCCTCCGGGAACTGGTACATCATGCCATGGCCGCCGCCTGGGACCTGGATGACCCATGACCCGGGGATGCGACCGCCGATAACAAATGCATTCGCCGGGACACTGATCACGTCCTCCGTCCCGGTCAGGACCAGGGTCGGGGACCGGATGTCGGGGAGACGGGAGAAGGTCCCGTTCCAGGAAGCCATCGCATCAGCCTGCCGGACATAGCTCCCCGGGGAGGAAATCTCGGTAGGAATAGGGAAGTATGCACGTGAGTCCGGGTGAGCACGGAGCCAGCTTGCCGGGAACAGAAGTGAAAAGAGCCGCTCACCCTGTTCACGTGCCGAACCGGATGTATTGGTCAGTTTCTCAATGACGGCGGGTGACGCCGGAACACTCTCGTTCCCGCCGGGTGACCCGGCATACAGGATGAGCCGGTTGACCTTCCCGGGATGACGCAGTGCGAGCTCCTGGGCAACGTCAGCTCCCATGGACCAGCCGAGGACATCGGCTTTGCTGATGTTGAGGGCACCCATGAGTCCTGCCGCGTCGTCAGCAAAGAGCGGAATGGAGAAGGTTTTGTTCGATGCAGTGGTATTCCCCATTCCCCGGTTGTCAAAGATGATTACCCGGTGGTTCGAGGAAAGGTTCGCAAGGACACCTGGCGGCCAGAGGTCCATCGTCGCCCCGTACCCGGTGATGAGAAGAAGAGGCGTCCCCTGGCCAATCTCCTTGTACGCGATATTGATATCATCGACCCTGGCAGTCCTGGTCTGAACGATGCCAGGTGGGATCACCGGGGAGTTGGTAACCTTAACAGGACTTCCTGACGAGGCAGGTGCTGAGCTATTGGATGACGTGGGTCCGGGCGTGGTGCAGCCTGCCAGGAGGAGCAGCAGTACGAGGATAAGGATAACGGGTGTAAGGAACAAACGCATAATGCCTTAGTGGAGATTTGAATGGTAAAAAGATGCGGTACGGACCGGTGAAAACTCCCTGGGTTGCCGCATAGTCCTCATCTTCCAGCGAGGTAGCTGATATGACACGGGTGCAGCTCAAGGGTACCCGATACCAGCCAATACTGCCGGGTCATTATCAAAGAGATCCCGGGCTTCTTCTTCAGAATTGACCCGGAATATGAGAATGCCGACTGAACCATCGGTCGCAGCGCCACCGAACACAATTTTTCCCTGGTCGAAATAGTTCTTTCATATACGCCAAATGCAGGCCCATGGCAACCTGCTCTTCCTGCGTCATCGTCATGAGTAAATCAGGCCTTCCCGGACGAATTAAAGAAATGAATTCCATCATAATGCTCATACCCCGGTTGTCGTTATGGCGGTTACAGGTATGAGACCTGGATTGGTTCCTGGCCTGGTTGCACAACTGGATCAGGTCTGTACCCGATATCCTGCCCTGTTAAGTGTCCGAAATAACCGGGCATCCCAGTCTTCATCGTCGCATCCGGCCACGTTGTTAATCTCCTCTTGAAAAATACGGGTCAATGTTTCATCTTCAGATGCCAGGAATCGCTGGAACATAATTCTCCCGGCACGTTTCCCTGCGGAATTGAGGATGAGGATACGCCAGCAGCCGTAGTCCCTGCAGATATCAGGGCGTGTCTGGTGAACGGTGCAGTATCCTTTCGCAGATGGTACATCATACCGGAAGAAGGGGCATGCCTCGGGACGTTCGGAGAAAATACTCGTATCATTATAGAGGGATATCTTGTCCGGGTCAACAACCACCGCTGTTTTTTCACCCGTGTACTGGTTATTCACCAGGAAGTGATAATCCCCGGATTCTTCTATTACCTTATGAACCAGCCCCAGGTGGCTGCAGCACTCTCCACACTGACTGCATTCAAACGACAGGAAATCAACCTCCAATGGTTATCAGGTACTATAGGTATCGATAGTTCTACCACAAAAAATACCCTCCTGGAAAAAGAGCCTGGAATGCGTCAACACGTGCCGGGCTTACCCACGACAAGAAGCGGGACGAAAAAAAGTGATCCCCGTAATCACCTTTCCCTGCCTTTTATTATTCCATCAACCCAATGGATACAGCATGAAGTTGACCTGTGTGAGGTTGTTCCGGACATGAGTGGCGAACAACAGGGTTCGTGCATCAGTCGTGTGAAAGAATCCTTCCGCTATTCATTCGGGGAGATTGTCTTTGGCATGTCGGACGGTACCGTTTCGATCTTCGGCCTCGTAGCCGGTATGCTGGCGGGTGCCCAGTCCGCCAGTGTCATCCTCCTTGCCGGCGCTACAGCCGCAATCGCAGCAACCGTCTCGATGATGGCGGGGGTCTTCCTGGACCTTGAGTCCGAAAAGGATGCTGCAAAGGTCGAAGCGAAACGGCGGGCGGCAGAGATCCAGAGCAATCCGGAAGGGGCTGTGACGAAACTGATGGGCGACCTGCAGTGCTCCGGCCTGAGTAAGACCTGCCTTGATGCGATCCAGGTTGACCTCCAGAAGAATCCCCTCGCCATCCAGAAATTTGAGGATGCTGTAGCAGCCGAGGAGGAGACGCCGGCCCAGAAAACCCCGGTCTATATCCATGCCTGCTGGATGGGGATTGCAGACTTCATCGCGGCGATGACCCCGGTGATCCCATTTGCGTTCCTGCCGGTTGAACCGGCGAAGTATGCCTGCATTGCGGGGACTGCGGTGCTCCTGTTACTGCTGGGTATCGGGCGGGCACGGATCGGACAACGCCCGCTATTCCGGACGGTGCTCGAGACCATGGCCATTGCAACCGCTGCGGGTATTGCCGGTGTCATCTTCGCCCTGATTATCACCTGATAGGGAGGGGAACAATTACAAATCCGGTCACTCTTTTCATCAGGAGAGGGGTAACCATTTTTGTAAATAATACATTGTTGAGGGTGACAAAATAAAAAATATTTATCTTTTCAATTGAGTGATTACCGAATAGATTACCCCATTGGCGTCCGCACACGTTTCTTTATGATAGACCGGCTTTAGGTCAATAAAAAAAAGAGTAGTCCGTATTGGCCTATGCCAGTTTTTTCTCTCTTGATTTTAGCTCAGCGATCTCCTGTAATGCCCTCTTTTTATGGACATAATCCGGATACCACACGGTAAAGACGATAGCGATTACCATGAAGACCCATTTCAGGTTGTCCCAGAACATAAGGGCCGGGTCGGGACGGACCAGCAGGAAGGAATCCACTGCCAGGGCGAGGGTGAATGCAATTGCCCATACCCCGGTTATAACATAATTTACCCTCATAAATGGCGCACTCCTGGCTCGCTCAGGGTCTACACCTTCCCTGGAATACTGGAGAGTGAAGGGAAAATGGAACAGCATCGTCATCCAGCAGACGATCGTAAGGACCAGCATCGAGAGTACAGAAAGATAATTCGCGACATAGTACTGGTGTAATCCAACAATCACGATAAAGAACACAACGAAGAACACTATCGTGATAACCGAAAGGATATAGCCCTTGAGTATCTGGTGGTAACTCGTCAGAAGGGTGATTACAATACCGATAATAAAAGCAAGGGTCAGACTCATCAGGGGATTTCCCAATGGAGCTTCAGCAACAAGGGTGAACGCGATCCATGGTACGAATGCGGTAAGAAGTGATATCAGGTTCATTATCGTATGAAAAAAGGATTGAAGGAAAGATAATTCTTTTGTTTTATACGTCGGTTTCCAATTCCACCAGAATCATCAGCACGTACCGTTCCCAAGGGATCAGCAGGGATATCGAAGCAAATTGCCAATTTCATGGTTGCGATTATTTCGACAAACAAAATTCCAAGACTATAAATTCAACCTGCACCCACCCAACATGTTACAATGTCTGATGAAAATGAGGTTGAGGGGCTTTTTCTCACCAAGGGACGGCTGGAAGGGCTTTCTGATGGGATATTTGCGTTTGCGATGACGCTCCTTGTTGTCGGCCTGGACTTACCGGATAAAACGACCATTGTGCAGTCAACAGGGTTTGCAATGGACACCCTTATCTCGCTCGAGTCCGATTTCCTGCACTACATTTTAGCATTCCTGATCCTCGGTGCATTCTGGCTCAGCCATCATACCCAGCTCCATTCCGTGAAGAGGATCGATAAGATGTATGTCTGGCTTAACCTCTCTGTGCTCCTGTTCGTTGCGCTCCTTCCCTTTTCGACCTCCTTTTCCGGTGATTTTCCGAAAGTCCCGGTCGGGGCCATAGTATTTGAAGCCAGTCTCTTTGCGATCGGAATAGCGATGTTCTGCCAATGGCTGTACGCAACACAGGACCACCGTCTTGTCGAACCAACGCTTGACGAGAGATATATCCGTTATATCCGGATCAGTAACCTTGTTGTTCCGTTTGTTTCTGTCGCGGGCATTCTCATCGCACTTTCCGGGGTCACGTGGAGTTCTGCAGTCTACCTGACACTCCCCATCGTCGGCTATGTGGTATATCGCCTGTCCAGGTGAGGTTTCCATATCCGTTTCATAACCCGCAATTTTTTCTTTAAGCCGGGTAATCAGCAGGATGAAATCCTCTCTGGATCCCTCCGTTGTATACTTCTCGACAAACGTGCTGTGATACCCTTCGGGGTAGGTAACACCGAAGGATGCGATCCGTTTCATGGCAGCACCGGGTTCGACGGGGAGCGTTTACACGGCATGAACCCGGTAACGTTTTGCAGATCCGTTTCCCCGGGATGATTAAGCAGCCTCAAGCACCGCTTTGAAGGGCTCGATCATATGATGTTTCATATCGGCAAACACTTTCTTCCGGAAACCGGGGATTCGGGTCAGCGGGATAAGGATCGCATTAAACAGCCGGGTCTTCCAGTCAGCCTGCGGAAAATCAAACATCCCGCGTTCCTGGTAGTACCGGTAATCTGCCTGGAATGCTAACCGCAGTCCCCCGTAGATACTATCCCGGAATATCTTGTGCCCACCGACCGCATAGAAGGTCCGCGGCGGTATATAGCCGGTTTCTGCTGCCTGCACAAGGCGTCCTGCCATGGCATCGAGAAGGCCATCAAGTTCTCCGGCACCGGTAACTTCATCGGTAACAAACTGTGCATAACACCTGCCATTGTCAGCCCACGCAGTAAGTGCCTCTTTCAGGTGCGGGACCTGGTGGAGGGGACCTGCGATCACAAAGCCAATCTGTTTACCTTCGAGATTGGGAGTATGACCCTTGAAAAAACTCCGGTCAAAGAACAGCTTCCATGTCGACGAGAGATACCGGTCACGTACCGAGCCTGCCATGATAATGATATCCGCAGGTACCAGTTTGTTTTTGAAAAAGTCAACATACCCGTCGGTGTATACACAGGTATTGTCATATCCGCACTGGCAGCACCCCAGACAGCCACCCTTTATATTCACGTCATGGAGATTGATCACCTCAGCTGAACCTGAAAAATTATTCCGGATCCGATCAGTCATTGCCAAAAGGTTGGGCGAACTGCCATCGGAATCGGTGAGAATGACAACCCTTTTGGAACCCTGGTTTAGAGTTTTCTGTGCCGTACCCGGGACATACACGTGGGCCGGCCAGACAAGCGTGGCGTTCTCCCGCTGGACCGGTGTTTTTTCCTGCACATTCGCAAGGAGGAGGGCAGTGAATTTCTCCAGGCGTTTCCGTTCCTCTTCCAACAGGAGGTCCCTCATTTCCGCGGAATAAAACCCAAGGTAGTTCATCCCGAGATCGTCGCTGATGGCATGAATGTACGCATGGGCGGTATGGTCGAAGAAATGGACCGATGTCGAGAGCGATGCGGCATAGGTCCCGGAAAATGCATCCTGTGCCTTCCGATCGAAGATGAGTTCAATAAACCTCTTGTACTGGGAGCAGACTACCAGGTAATAGAGCGGAAATGCCCAGAGGATGATATCTGCGGACCGGATGCTATCAAGAGTCCTGTTCCAGAGTGCGGTATCGTTCTCGATTTTTCGCAATTCATGTGCAACATTGAGAATTTCATAGCTATGTTGCGGGAATTTTTTCCGGATGTATGCAACATACTGCATCGTAACACTGATATCGCCCTTCGGGCTGCCGTTTAATACAACAATTTTCATAATTATTCCCCCATCCGCATTTATTCATCAGGCTTACTTGCACGATCAAGGATCTGTCGTGCGAACTCCTGGAGGGCATCAGCTTTCACCAGCGCGATTCCCCGTTCCACATCGCCAAGTACCAGCAGGATATCCCCCTGCTTGATATCAAAAATCTCCCGGGCTTCCTTGGGTATGACAATCTGCCCGCGTTCACCGACCTTGACACTGCCGAAAAGGTGCCGGGTTTTTTCCTTCCGTGGTGCGACGAGCTCGTCTACCAGATCCTCGGTCTCACAATTCTTACTTTTCATACTTATCACATTTGTAAGATTAATTGTATTTATCATTTTTCCTGCAGAAGATATGAACCCCTTGTCCCGGGTGTGGTAGAATCGCCGGGGCTATGAGCAGGTTATGGCACCACTCCGGGCAGGCCCGGGTATCCAGGGGAGACTCCGGGAAAGAACGCATTTTCTACCCGCAGAAATGGGTAGAGAGGGAAAATTAATCCAGGATACCAAAATACCCAGGGTTTATTTAATGCCTGGATTTGGCCCTGTTCCCGCCGTATGCAGCGACAAGGGATACATCAAAAGAGTTATCGTTGTTCGTACTCCTGATTTTCGATACGAAAAACGCAACAGCTCCCACTATTTAAGCAAAAAAAGGGTAGGAGATCAACCGATCAGGTATGTCACCGTAACGGTTGCAGTCACGGTGATATCCCCGGGTTGAATCGGTGTAGCGGCCCCACCAACCGAACTATCACTTTTCGCAAAATTCTGGAATAGTACCGGGGTGTACCCCTCGCCGATATCAACCGTCTTCACGGATGAGATGTTGACACCAAGTGCTGTAGCGACCGTCCGTGCATCGGCAGCTGCCCTGTCAGTGGCTTCTTTCAGGGCCTCGGTCCTGAGCACCTGGGCCTGTTCGTCGGAGAGGAGGAACTGGATGGAATTCGCCTGGTTAATCCCGTTCGCTACACCGATGTCGATCACTTCACCTGTCCGGTTTACGTCGTGAAGGGTGATCGTCAGGGTGTTCGCCACATGATAGGCCTTGATCTTCTGCCCGATGGGGAACTTTGAGTCATCATACACCGGGTAGATGTTATAGCCGGTGGTCTTGAGAGCGTCCTTTGGGATCCCGGCAGCAGTCAATGCATTCATCACGGTCGTCATACGGGCGGCATTCTCAGCCTGGGCTGCTTTCACGTCGGGGCTCTCGGTCTCGACGGCGAGCGAGATCTGCGCACGGTCGGGGGTCCCGATAACAGAACCGGTGCCTGAAGCGGTGATCGTACGGTCGGTGCTGGTATCGGCCGCTGACACAGTCCCGATCGCCACGATGGCGACCAGGAGCACGACAGCGGTAAAAATAGCTATGCGGTGTTTCATGATCGATCAGGAGAGATATTCGCGGCGTTCCGGATAAGGTTTACTTTGACGGTGAAAATTATGGCAGTCATTCATCAGGTGCCGGAGAGACCAGCGAATTTTCAAATGGCTGTACGAGTCCTTATGCAGTCCAATTCTGATTGGCAGGTCTGACGAAGAGGAGCGGGGACCGCCGCCTTGCATAGCTTGACCACGGGTTTACGTTTCTTCGACGTGGGCAGACTTTTTTTACGAACGCAGACAAGGCCGGGTATCACCGATGATCGGAATAATCGAGCGGTACGTAATCCTGTGGCTGGAAAGGTACTGGCAAGGAGATATGCCTGGAGATGTTATTTGTCAATCGAGAGATAATCAGTATTTTTTTATATCGCCCGCGCCCAGAGACAGGATGATGTCGGCTTCCATCAGGTCCACGTATCTTATCCTGTTTGCAGTACTGGCCGGGGTGCTGGCCCTGTCGGCCGGATGCCTGTCAGAATCGCCATCCACACCAGTACCAACTGGATCACCCATGGAAAGCCTGACCTTCTATACCGAACAGTTACCGCCTTACAATTACGTGGAGAACGGGACGCTGAAAGGTTTTACCGTTGATCTCCTCGAGGCCGTTACCGCGAAGATGGGGACGAAAATCTCCCGTGAGAAGGTGCGGGTCGTCCCCTGGGAAGAAGGGTACCAGGCGGCTCTTACGGGAAACAGAACCGTCCTTTTCGCCATGGCCCGTGTTCCTGCCCGGGAGAATTCCTTCAAGTGGGCCGGGCCGATCTCAACGGAACGATACGTCTTCTTTGCCAAGAGGGACTCGATGATCACGATAAAGAGCCCTGATGATCTCAGGGGATCCCGGATTGGTGTAATCGCCGACGATGCGGCCATCCAGCAACTTCTTGATGCCGGGGTGGATAAGGACCAGATCGTGACCGAAAACAACGTGCCCGCGCTCATCACAAAGCTCGAAAACAAAGAGATTGACCTCTGGTGCTACCCTGAGTTCACCGGCAGGTACTTTGCTGAGCTGGTGACCGGGGACTACTACACCTTCAGGGTTGTGTACACGCTGGAGGAAGTAGGTATCTATTATGCCTTCAGCAGGGACATTCCGGATTCCACGGTCCAGTCCTTCCAGGAGGCCATTGATACCCTAAAACAAGAGAAAGACGAAAAAGGTGTCAGCACGTACGATCGGATCCTCGGGTGGTATCTCCCTCCGGTCGGCCTCGCACACCTCCAGTACCTGACCGAGGAGTGGGCCCCCTTCAACTACCAGGAGGGAGGAGTCCCCGCCGGCATCTCTGTGGAGATCCTTGAAGCAGTCTTCCGCACGATGGAGGTGAACCGGACCCGGGCAGATGTCCGTATTGTACCCTTAGCGGAAGGTTTTCTCCAGGCACAGGGCAACACCGGCACGGTCCTCTTCTCCATCGTTCGCTCGCCGGAACGCGAGCCGCTCTACCAGTGGGCCGGCCCTTTTACCAAGGGCAGTTTCGTTGTCTTTGCTCCCGTAAACAGGAACATCACGATATCGTCTCCGGCGGACCTGGACCACTACCGGATCGGTGCCGTAAAAGGCTCCATTGAAAATACCCTCCTCGCCAGCCAAGGCGTGAATGCATCACAGATCGTCCCTGGACCGGTCCCTGGCGATCTCATCCGGATGCTGGAAGAGGGGCGGATCGATCTCTTTGCTACCGGCGATATTACCGGGCGATATGAGATGAAGGCAGCAGGTGCAAATCCCGACGCTTACGAGATTGTATACACCTTAAGCGAGAACGATTTTTATTTTATTTTCAGCAAAGATGTCCCGGACACAATTGTCCGTGCATTTCGCCAGGCTCTTGTGACGGTGCGAAACCAGAAGGATTCCATGGGGATCAGTGAATACGAACGGATAATCTACCGGTATATGGGAGTTGGCTGCACGCGGCAGCCGTTCCCTGACGAATCTGTGGTGGCACTCGTCAACAGAACGGCCCTGGCGATCGGGAAGGATGCGTCCGGTACATTCCGCCAGATCAATGCCGGAGAAGATCCTTACCGGGCCGCAGAGAACCCGGCCCTCTATGTATTCGTGTATGACACGGACGAAACGGTCGTTGCCCATGCAGAAAACCCCTTGTTGATCGGTTTCAATACGCGGGGAAAGTCCGATGTAACCGGCAAACCATTCCATGATGAAATTCTCGCAGGGGCGTTGAAGAACGGGACCGGCTGGGAAGAGTATGTCTCTATCAATCCCGTCCAGACGAACCTGTACTACAAGGCCACGTATTACCAGTTGACCAAAGGGAGCGATGGGAAGTCCTATATTGTATGCAGTGGAAATTTCAGGCCCTGCAAAACATGATACCGGCCCCGGCACCACTTTGATTTTCTCGGGGTTTAGCACCGGAGCCCAGCCTCCAGGCACATAAGCAGACATCCGGCATGAAGAAACAGCTGGCAGTCTGCCACCAGAACGTTCATGCCAGTACTACCGCATTCTTCCATCCATGGCAACCCAGTCACACTTTACCGGACAGGTTTCAATCACAAAAGAGGTATAATAATACCTTGCAACAGAATACCAGGTCATGACCCGGATTCCAGTTAACACCGTACCTGTTGACGAGGTCACCCTTGCGTACAGGGAGTCGGGTTCGGGGTACCCGGTTGTCCTCATCAACGGGCTTGCTTCCACAATGGATATGTGGAACCCACCCGTTCTTGCAAAGATTGCCGAACATTTCAGGGTCATAATATTCGATAACCGGGGCGCAGGATATTCCAGCGCCTCTGAAAAACCGTTTTCCATCCCCCTGTTTGCCAGTGATACGGCAACCCTGATGGATGCTCTCGGCATCTCTTCTGCTCATATCCTCGGGCTGTCCATGGGGGCGTCCATTGCAGAGGAACTTACCCTCAGTTACCCGGAAAGAGTGAACAGGCTCATCCTGGTGGCAGGTGAATGCGGGGGGACTGAATCGGTTCGGGCAACGCCGGAGATCATGACAACGCTCATGGATAAGAGTGGAACAATGTATGATGTAGCCAATCGTATGTTTTCCCTTCTGTTCCCACCATCATGGCTTACCGACCATGATCCGTTCCGCTATTGCCCGGAAGTGTATGAAACAACGACCGATGAGACGGTGGCACGCCAGGCATCTGCGTTCTTCGAATGGACGGGATCGTTTACCCGGCTGGACGACATCCGGTCGCCGACTCTTGTTATCACCGGTACGGATGACATGATCATCCCGCCCGTGAACGCCCGGATAATTAGCGGTCGGATCCCCGGTGCAGAGCTGGTCATGATCCCCGGTGCAGGACATGGACTGATGTACCAGTTCCCCGACCGGTTCAGTGATTGCGTGCTGGATTTTCTGGACCGCTGAATCCCAGTACCTGCTTGCTGAAAAATGAAAGGTGGATGAGTCGTTTTACCACCATCGCCCTTCCCTGCCCTGTATTAAGACCCAATTAACCGGCAGGCCGGGAGATCATCCCTTGCATTCCAACAATTATCCAGGTGAATCGGGTCCTTTCGTTGCGAGCCCGAGCTTGCAGAACATAAACGGTGCACCAGCGGTTATCCATACCCCGACAAGTGCAGCCCGGAAATACGACATCCCATAGCCAGCCAGGTCAGGGGATTTTGTCGGGGCACTCAATGCTACCCAGAGGAGCGCAAGGATAATAATTCCCGAAAGGTAACGAATGGCTTTCCGTGACGTACTTCCGTCAACAGCATACGGGATATACACGGCACTGATAACCGCACCTGCGGCTGCACCGAACAGCAGGCCTGCCGCCATCAGCTCATCCCGCAGTGACAGGGGGTCGATAACGGCATTCGTCTGCACCAATGCCAGCGAGGACCACCCGGCAGGTACCTGCCAGGACCCGAGACAATAGATCACCACCTGGGTCAGTACGATGAATATACAGGAGGCCAGGAATGCGAGGAGTATCCTAGTACCAGGGGGTTTTTGTGATAGCCACAACGCAGCGGGTTTTTCATAGCGCAGGAAGACGAGAAGGATGATAAGCGCAATAATCCAGCCAGAGAGAATGTCGGTGAGAAAATGCACCCCCAGGTACATCCGTGAAATACCGACAAGGATAATGAGCACGATGCAGACAAGCCAGAGGCTTCTCTTTTTGAACCAGGTACAGATATACCCCAGGAATGTAAGCGAAATCTGGGCAGCGGCCGAAGGCATACCAAACGTAGGTTCGGACGAAAATGCCTTCACCTCAGCACTAACCCAGTAGGGGCGCGGGGCATGGAACAGGATCTTGAGCATCGCATTGAACGCAGCACTGATCGATAGAAGGAAAAGGAGTCGTAAACCGAGTGACTTACTATAACACCAGAGTATCAGGGGAATAACCACCAGGTAAAATTCCGGTGCACCCAGGATTGAGACCAGCAGCATAAAAATGGCAAGACCGGGTGCATTTGCCTGTAAAATAATATTTGGTGCGACCTCGAGAATCATGTAAGCTGATGATTCGGTGTAATGATACATAATAATACTATACACGGGGCTGCACCGGCAGGAACAATTGAGCTGCCGGGGTCATGACCTGAATTTTGTTCCACCGTGAGATTAGCGATCTTTCCATTCACTCCGCCGGAGATCTGCCGGAGGTTGGGGCACTGATACGTAGTCCATCGTACACCTTGTAATAGAGGTGGACAAATTGGAGCAAATCCTTATTTGGGGAGTGAATCCGGACGGTAAGGAATATCTCTGCATCCCAACTGGAGATAACGGCGGTGATCGCGAGCGTGACTTCGGGCCACAATGGATCGGTTCTTTTCGGATGCCATGATTCGTTCGATTTTTGACCGCTGGTTCCCCCCATCTATCCGGTAACGAGTACTTGCATGACAGACCCGTGAGGCGGTTGAGTTATTGCCGGAACCGGGGGTGGCCATGCCAACAATCGGAACATGGCAGGAGTGTCCGGATCTCCACCTTTATCATTAGGTAAAACCTAACTAACGAATGATCGGTGCATGAGAGAACGGGAGGAGTATCTGCTTGAAGCGTTTGAAAACCTGTTCAGGGCAAGGCATGAATGCTCCTGTAACATCTTCTCCGAATGTGGGTTGTCGGAATTGACGGTCAGGCAGGTTGCCTACTTAAAAACCATCGATGAACAGGGGGACGTTACCTTCAGCAGGCTTGCCGAGATCACCAGGAACTCAAAACCCACAATCACCGAGATGATCAACAAATTTGTCCGGATGGAGTGCGTGTAC
>Ga0194039_1001016_pt1 | contig 15619 bp, 13 predicted proteins | sample JunL228m_MetaG_FD_148679 | JGI IMG/M metagenome (GOLD analysis project Ga0194039, IMG submission 148679) | Anoxic zone freshwater microbial communities from boreal shield lake in IISD Experimental Lakes Area, Ontario, Canada - Jun2016-L227-8m | ecosystem: Environmental > Aquatic > Freshwater >... | reverse complement strand
CGCTACGTGCTGATGCTCGCGCCGTGATTACGGGCGCTAGCTCTCGCTGCCGCTGTTTACCTGTCCTGGTCCACCGGCCCCCCGCGCTCGGGTGTGTCACCCGCACGCAGCCTCGAAACGCGACAATTCGTCTCGCTCCGAAGTGGGGACCGGACGCGCCAGTGCTGGCGCTGGTCGTTCACCTTGCGCGACACGCTCCCGTTAGGGTGCGAAACCGGCTCAAGGCAACCCGACCAGTATGCCCCAGAGCGAGGTCTGATCCAAATCCCCGGATAAGCCCCCCGTCGGGGCATACGGTGCCAACACCAGACAAGGAGTTGCGATGTACAGAGTCATCCAGTGGGCCACCGGCGGCGTCGGAAAAGCCGCGATCCAGGGCGTGCTGCGGCACCCCGAGCTTGATCTCGTCGGGTGCTGGGTGCACAGCGCCGACAAGAGTGGCCGCGACGTGGGCGAATTGGCCGGTGAGGACCCGATCGGGGTGCTGGCCACCAATGACATCGAGGAGTTGCTGGCCACCGACGCCGACTGCGTCATGTACTCCCCGCTACTGCCCGACGACCGGGTCGTGATGGCGATCCTGCGGTCCGGGAAGAACGTGGTCACCCCGGTCGGCTGGGTCTATCCGGACCGCCAAAGTCCGGCGGTGGCGGCGATCGAGGAGGCGTGCATGGCCGGAAACGTCACCCTGCACGGCTCGGGTATCCACCCGGGTGGAATCACCGAGCGCTTCCCGCTCATGATCTCCTCGCTGTCGTCGGCGATCACTCATGTGCGCGCGGAGGAGTTCTCCGATCTGCGCACCTATAACGCCCCGATGGTGGTGCGCGAGGTGATGGGCTTCGGTCTGACCCCCGAGCAGGCCATGAGCGGACCGATGGCGGTGTTGCTGGAGGCCGGGTTCAAGCAGTCGGTCCGGATGGTCACCGACCAATTGGGATTCGATGCCGAGCCACGCATCCGATCCACCCAGGAGGTCGCGGTCGCGGTCAATGGTTCCGACGATCTGATCGTGCCGATGGAGCCCGGCACGGTGGGGGCGCGACGATTCCGCTGGGAGGCCATCGTCGACGACCGCCCGGTCGTCACCGCCGCGGTCAACTGGTTGATGTGCGAGGTGGAGTTGGATCCGCCGTGGACCCTCGGCGAGCAAGGTGAGCGGTTCGAGGTGGAGATCACCGGCGATCCGACGGTGTCGTTGACGTTCAAAGGCCTCCAGCCGGAGACGGTGGCCGAAGGTCTGATCCGCAATCCCGGTGTGGTGTCGACCGCCAACCACTGCGTCAGCGCCATCCCCTACGTCTGCGCGGCCGATGCCGGCATCAAGACCTATCTGGATCTGCCGCTGATCGCGGGACGTGCGGCCCCGGATCTGGCGGTGGGTCGCTAACCGCGGGAAGCCCAGAACCCGCACTGGTGACGTGCGGCGAAGTCGGTGATGACCTTTGGCTCGCCGGTTTCCAGCGAAAGCCGTTGCGGCCGTTCGGGATCCAGCTGAGGCCATTCCGGCTGGCCAGCTACATCCGGTGCGCCGGTCGTCACGAACCGGCTCCAGTAGGCGATCATCTGATCGGACAGCACCCGCTGGTCCGGATTAAGCGCCGGGGCGCCACCCATATCGAACAGGTAGCGCAACTCCAGGGCGTGGGCGGCACCGATCCCGAACGGCACCTGACGCATGGGTTCGGGCAGGGGAGCGCGGAAGTCGTTGAACTCGTAGGCGTACACCGGTGCACGGCTCGCCAGACCGACAGCGGTGGTATCGACGGGGCAGGCGAATACGCCGTCGGTCACCGCGGCCGCGTAGGCGAGACCGACGCTGCCGTCGTACTTCGATAGCGGGTACTGGGCCGCCACGGCAGGAGCCTCCGCGCCGAAGGTATCCGCCAGCAGCGTCCGGTAGGGCGCGAGCTGATGATCGCGCAGATAGCTCAGCGCCACGAAGAGAGTGAACTCGTCAGCGGTAGTCCCGATCAGTGTCGGCACCCGGGCGGCGCGACCCTGGGTGGCGACTGTCGCCGGGGCGACCGGCAACCGCGATGTACCGGTGACCGGCCCGGTCAGGATATTGGCGCCAATCCTGACGTACGGCGGACCATCGCGCAGGCGATCGACGGGGAGCGCGCGCAGGCAACCCTGCGCCGTGACCCGGTCGCCGCAGCCCTTTCCGGCCGCGTAGTCGATGCTGATCCGCTCCGCAGCGGCGAGGTTGGCCTGGGCCTGACATGGCCCGCTCTGCATGATCGCTGCACGGAAAAGCCCGAAAGACTCCGGCGCGACGAGGTGGTCGCATACCGAGATGGCACCGGCCGACTCCCCGGCGATGGTGACCTTGGCCGGATCCCCGCCGAAGCCGGCGACGTTGTCGCGAACCCACCGCAGCGCCGCCTGCTGGTCAGCCAGTCCGTAGTTGCCGCGGTCACCGTCGAGCGCCGGGTGCGCCAGGAAGCCCAGCGCCCCGAGCCGGTAATTGACCGTGACGACGACGATGTCGCCGCGGGTGGCAAGCCACTTCGCGTTGTAGATATCCGAGCTGCCGTTGAGAAAGCCACCACCGTGGATCCACACCATCACCGGCCGGGGGGTCTGCGGGGTGGCTCCGTCCGGAGTCCAGACCGTCAGGTTCAGACAATCCTCACTGGTCCCCAGGCCGTAATCCGGATCGGCTCGGGTGTCCTGAATGCACCGCAGACCCGGTTTGGTGGCATCACGTACCGACACCCACGGCACCGGCACCTCGGGGGGCTGCCACCGCAGCGGGCCAACCGGTGCGGCCGCGTAGGGAACGCCCTCGAAGATGCGCACACCGGGTTCGGTGATGCCGCGCACCGGACCGGATGTGGTGCCGACGACCGCAGGATCGGCGACCGGTGTCGGGTGGCCGCATCCGGTCGCCAACACCAGCACCACAGACGTCACCCACCGGATGAGGGCGCGAGCAGGACCGGACGGCACGCTAGTCAAGAGTACGCGGCGAGTCGCCCGGCGAAATTGGCTAAAACCCGCGCGCTGTCGCGATCCTCGCCCACACTGAAAACCTGACAGCTGTCAACTTGATCGCATGCGTTAAGGAGCGTTCGATGAGTGCACGGATTTCAGACCCCGCCGCACAGGTACTGGCCCAGCCACAGTCCTACACCGATGAGGCGCGGTTACACGAGGCACTAGCTCAGGTGCGGGCCCATGCTCCGGTGTCCTGGGTCGATGAGCCTGGATATCGGCCGTTCTGGGCGATCACCAAGCATGCCGATGTCATGGAGATCGAGCGCCAGAACGACCTGTTCACCAATGACCCACGCCCGCTTTTGTTACAAGCCGACCTCGACGAGAAGCTGCTCGCCGATCGACGATCCGGTATCGGCCTTTCGACGCTGATCCATATCGATGATCCTCACCACCGCGATCTGCGCAAAATCGGTGCGGACTGGTTTCGTCCGAAAGCCATGCGGGACTTGAAGATCCGGGTCGATGAGCTCGCCAAAATCTACGTCGACAAGATGGCTGCAGCCGGCAGGGATGGCCGGGTGATCGACTTCGCGCAGGAGATCGCGGTCAACTACCCGCTGTACGTGATCCTGTCGCTGCTGGGCCTACCGGACTCGGACTTCCCGCGGATGCTCAAGCTCACCCAGGAGTTGTTCGGTGGTGATGACACCGAATTCCAGCGGGGTACCAATCCTGAGGACATCCTCGCCACGATGATGGACTTCTTCAACTACTTCGCCGCTCTGACCGCGGCCCGCCGGGAGACGCCGACCGAAGACCTTGCCTCGGCGATCGCCAACGCCACGATCGACGGCGAACCGCTGACAGATATGGACACACTGTCCTATTACGTGATCGTGGCCAGCGCGGGCCATGACACAACCAGCGCCGGGATCGCCGGCGGCATGCTGGAGTTGCTCAAGAACCCAGGTGAACTGGCGCGACTGCAGAGGGAGCCGGGCCTGATGGGCACCGCGGTCGAGGAAATGATCCGTTGCGTGGTGCCGGTCAAGGAGTTCATGCGCACCGCCCAAGCCGATACCGAAGTACGCGGGGTGAAGATCGCCAAGGGCGAGTCCGTACTGCTGAGCTATGTCTCAGCCAACCGCGACGAAGAGATCTTCAAAGACCCGATGCGCTTCGACGTCAGCCGCGACCCCAATAAGCATCTTTCCTTCGGCTACGGCGTGCACTTCTGTCTCGGCGCCGCGCTCGCCCGGATGGAGATCAACAGCTTCTTCACCGAACTCATCCCCCGGATCAAGACCATCGAACTGGCTGGGGAACCGGAGTTGAGTGCCACCATCTTCGTCGGCGGTCTCAAACATCTACCGATACGGTGCTCCCTGACCTGATCTGTGGCGCACGGCCCGGAAAAGGCCGGAATACCCTTTCGTTAGCATTCCTAGCCACCACACTGGAAAGCTGACACCCGTCAAGTTCTCGATAGCCCAGGAGAGTCAATGAGCGCACCGACCGAGCACCGGATCAGCGACCCCGCCGGGCGCGTGTTGGCCACTCCCCAGGCGTACACCGATGAGAAGGTGCTGCACGAGTCGCTCGCACACCTGCGTAAGGAAGCCCCGGTGTCCTGGGTCGACGTGGGCGACTATCGGCCGTTCTGGGCGATCACCAAGCACGCCGACATCATGGATATCGAGCGGCAGAACGATCTGTTCACCAACTTCCCGCGACCACTGCTGACCATCGCGGAGGCTGACGACGCCCTGCTTCGGGACATCGAGGCTGGCACCGGTCTACGCACCCTGATCCACATGGACGATCCGCATCACCGGGATATTCGCAAGATCGGCGCCGATTGGTTCCGGCCGAAGGTGTTGAAGGCGTTGAAAACACGATGCGACGAACTGGCCAAGGTCTGGGTCGACAAGATGGCGGAGAAGGGCCCGGAACTCGACTTCGCCCAGGAGATCGCGGTCAACTACCCGCTCTACATCATTTTGACAATGCTGGGTCTGCCGGACTCAGATTTCCCCCGGATGCTCAAACTCACCCAGGAGATGTTCGGCGGTAACGATGAGGAATTGCAGCGCGGTGGCGCCGTCGACGACATGCTCGCCGTGCTGCTGGACTTCTTCAACTATTTCTCGGCGCTAACCGCCTCGCGTCGCGAGCACCCGACCGAGGATCTGTCCTCAGCCATCGCCAACGCGAAAATCAAGGGCGAGCCAATGTCGGATATGGACACGCTGTCCTACTACGTGATCGTGGCCAGCGCCGGCCATGACACCACAAGCGCCGGGATCGCCGGCGGGCTACTGGAACTCCTGCGCAACCCCGGCGAGCTGGACCGGTTACAAAAGGACCCGTCGCTGATGGGCACCGCCGTCGAAGAGATGATCCGCTGCATCGTGCCGGTCAAGGAGTTCATGCGCACCGCCCAGGCCGATACCGAAGTACGCGGGGTGAAGATCGCCAAGGGCGAGTCGGTCCTGCTGAGCTATGTCTCGGCTAACCGCGACGAAGAGATCTTCACAGACCCGATGCGCTTCGACGTCGGCCGCGACCCCAATAAGCACCTGTCCTTCGGCTATGGCGTGCACTTCTGCCTCGGCGCCGCGCTCGCCCGGATGGAGATGAACAGCTTCTTCACCGAACTCATCCCCCGGATCAAGACCATCGAACTCGCCGGGGAACCGGAGTTCATGGCGACGACCTTTGTGGGTGGCCTCAAACACCTGCCGATCCGCGTCGCGCTGAAGGACTAGCGCACGAACTGCGTCGCGCGGTGGCCGATCATCGCGATGGTGGCATGCGGACCGCGGCTGGGAATGCGTGGCAGCACCGCGCCGTCAACGACCCATAGGCCCGGCACCCCGAGAACCCGACACTGCGGGTCGACGATGGCGTACTCGTCGCCTTCTGCCCCCATCGGTGCGGTCCCGCACAGGTGCTGACTGGTTGACCAGGCCGCTTCACCGAGTTCTGTTGTACCGCCTAGTATTTCGCTGACCAGATCACAGCCGCGCTGGAGTGCGGCGAGATCGGCGGACTCGCTGTCATAGTGATGCTGGATGCGTGGCGGGACTGTCGGGTCGGCCGAGGCCAGCGAGATACTGCCATGCGCCCGCGGCCGCATCAGCGCCACCCCGATACTGGGTTCCGCACGCATACCGAACCCGGTCGTGTACGGCCGGATTTCTAGGTCATCGGCGACCAGTACCGCCTCGAGCACAGGCCGACCGGACGTCGCCGTCCAGCTGGTCGGGATGACCCATTCGGGGTGATCCCAGCAGCGTCGACCTACCGGTAGATCCGAGATGACGCCGATGCCCTGTGCCGCCAACTCATCAGCCGGCCCGATGCCGGAGAGCATGAGTAGGTGCGCGGTTCCGATGGCGCCCGCCGACAGCACTACCCGGTCGGCATCCAGTATCACCGGCCCTCGCGCTCCGACGGCGTCGACACCGGCCACCCGGCTACCCGACGTGCGGACCCGGGTGACCCTGGTATCGGTCAGCACCGTCAGGTTGCTTCTGGCCAATGACGGGGCGAGAAATGCAGTACCGGGGCCGATACGCACGCCGTCATGGATGTTGAGTGGCACGGCGCCCACACCGGTCCCGGCCGCATTGAGGTCTGGTAGCCAGGAAAAGCCGGCCTGCTGTGTGGCGGCGATGAATGCCGCTGTACTGGAACTGAATTCACGGACCCGGCTGACCAGGATTGGTCCCGTGCCGCCGAAGTCCGGAAAGTCGAGATCGGTCTCGATCGCGCGGTAGTGCTCGTCGACATCCGCCCACGACCATCCGGGGAGCGGGTCGTCGAAATCGGCCGGAAGCCCGCGGCAGAAGTACCCGCCGTTGACCGCGCCTGAACCACCCAGGCACACGCCGCGTGCCAGCTCGGTTTCCTGCACGGGATCATCGGTCAGTTCGGCGCGATATCTGCGAGCCACCGGACTGCCCGGCCCGATCGGCAGTACCGTCGCATCGCCGATCAGCGACAGCACGGCCGGATCACGCAGACCAGGACCCGCTTCGACCACCGTCACCCGGCAATCCGGATCGGCTGAGAGCCGCTCGGCGAGAACTGATCCGGCACTTCCCGCGCCGACAATCAGGACGTCGGTCACGTGAGCATCCCGTCGGGACGCGGACCCCACCGTCGCACTCGAGCACAGCAGTCGGCGACCATATCGGAGAAGATGCGCTCCCCCGCAGCCGCAGTGGCTGTCGTCGGATCGCCGAGTACACCCGACTCGCTCACCGCGGCCACGCCGCCCTCGCGTATCCGGGGCATCAGGTCAGCAAGCGGCTCGGTGTTTCCCGGTGCCAATTCCTGGGTCAGCACGATCTCGGGAGAAAGATGCAGCAGCACTGAGGTTTCCATGTGGCCGGCGTGGGCGTCGGCACCGGTGGCCGAGCAGCTGCACCACGCCACATCCCGATTCTCGCTCCGCAGCGCTGCAACTGCGGACCGCAGCGCATCGGTGTTGCCGCCGTGTCCGTTGACGAACACGATCCGGTGCGCCCAGTCGCATGCCGAGCGGCCGTACTCGATGAGCACTCTGTTAAGGACCTCGGTGCCGAGGGAGATCGTTCCGGCGAAACCCTGATGTTCGCCGGAGGCGCCATAGCAAATGGCGGGTGCCACCAGAAAGTTCCCACCGAGCTGTGCAGCTGACGCGGCGGCGACCGCGACTGCAATGCGGGTGTCGGTATCCAGCGGCAGATGCGGACCGTGCTGCTCGGTCGAGCCAACGGGAACGATTAAGACCGGTTCGCTTGCGCCCAGATGTTTCGGCGTCAAGCTACCCAGCTGCCGCCGTTCACCCATGCTCCGTGAGCCTCAGAAGAAGCCCTGTGCTTTGTTGCTGTAGGAGACAAGCAGGTTCTTTGTCTGCTGATAGTGATCGAGCATCATCTTGTGGTTCTCGCGGCCGATACCGGACTGCTTGTAGCCGCCGAAGGCCGCATGCGCGGGATACATGTGGTAGCAGTTGGTCCACACCCGGCCGGCTTTGATATCACGTCCGGCGCGGTAGGCGACGTTACCGTCTCGGCTCCACACTCCGGCGCCGAGGCCGTACAGGGTGTCGTTGGCGATGCTGATGGCGTTGTCGTAGTCGGTGAACGAGGTCACCGACACCACCGGGCCGAAGATCTCCTCCTGGAAGATCCGCATTGAGTTGTCCCCGGCGAAGATCGTGGGCTGTACGTAGTAGCCGCCGGAGAGTTCGCCGCCCAGATCGGCGCGCTCGCCACCGGTGATCACCCGGGCGCCTTCGCTCTTGCCGATCTCGATATAGGACAGAATTTTCTCTAACTGGTCGTTGGAGGCCTGCGCACCGACCATGGTCTCGGTATCCAGGGGATGGCCCTGGCGTACCGCCTTGGTGCGAATCGCCGCCATCGCCAGGAACTCGTCGTAGATATCGGACTGGATCAGCGACCGCGACGGACAGGTGCACACCTCGCCCTGGTTGAGGGCGAACATGGTGAACCCCTCCAGTGCCTTGTCCTGGAAATCGTCATTGGCGGCCAGCACATCAGAGAAGAAGATGTTGGGACTCTTGCCGCCCAACTCCAACGTGACTGGGATCAGGTTCTGGGAGGCGTACTGCATGATCAGCCGGCCGGTGGTGGTCTCACCGGTGAACGCGATCTTGGCGATGCGATTACTGGACGCCAGCGGCTTACCGGCCTCCACACCGAAACCGTTGACCACGTTGATCACACCGTCGGGCAGCAGATCAGCGATCAACGACATGAGATACATGATCGAAGCCGGGGTCTGCTCAGCGGGCTTGAGCACCACCGCGTTACCGGCGGCCAACGCCGGTGCGAGCTTCCACACCGCCATCAGGATCGGGAAGTTCCACGGAATGATCTGGCCGACGACGCCGAGCGGCTCATGGAAGTGATAGGCCACGGTGTCATCATCGATCTCGCTCAACGAGCCCTCCTGGGCGCGGATCGCCCCGGCGAAATACCGGAAGTGATCCACCGCCAAGGGAATGTCGGCGTTGAGCGTCTCGCGTATCGGCTTGCCGTTATCCCACGACTCGGCGAGCGCGATCTTTTCCAGGTTCTCCTCGATACGGTCAGCGATCTTGTTCAGGATCACCGCCCGGGAGGCCACTGAGGACTTACCCCAGGCCGGGGCCGCGGCGTGGGCGGCATCCAATGCCAACTCGATATCGGCCGCCGTGGACCGGGCCACCTCGCAGAACGACAGCCCCGTCACCGGCGAAGGAACCTCGAAGTACTGACCATCGACCGGCGGGACCCACTGACCACCGATGAAATTGTCATACCGGCTCTGGAAAGACATCAACGAACCGGGCGATCCCGGGGTTGCGTACACGGCCATGGTGTTCTCCTTGGAATGGGACCCAGCTTTTACGCCGACGATAACCCAGATTCCGCAGGCCCGGCGCGATACCGCGGATTAGCAGGAGCCACCCATACCCCGGGAAAATCCCGGTTGCATCAGCACGTCTTCACGGCTCAGGTCGTGTACCGATGACTTGCCCAAACCACGCAGGGCTGAGTCGATTCCGCCGTGCAGGATGTCAAGGACGTTCTCCACGCCCGCCTGCCCGTTGGCGGCCAGGCCCCACAGATAGGCGCGCCCGATCATCACGGCGCGCGCTCCCAGGGCGAGCGCCTTGACAACGTCACTCCCGCGCCGGATACCGCCGTCGAGTAGCACCTCGATTTGACTACCCACGGCGTCGGCAATTGCGGGCAGCGCCCGGATGGTGGCCGGGGTGCCGTCCAGATTGTTGCCACCGTGGTTGGAGACCGAGATGGCCGTGACGCCGGCGTCTACTGCGCGTTTGGCGTCGTCGACCCGCATCACTCCCTTGAGCATGAACGGCCCACCCCAGAATTCACGCAACCAGGCGATGTCCTCCCAGGTGGGCGGTGGCGTACCCATCCACTCGCCGTAGGCCGCGAAGAATGGCGGACCATTCTCACCACGGGGACCCTGGTTGGGCGCGGTCAGTGTCGGCGGCCGGAAGGTCTTGGCCCATTCCAGGAACCATGAGGGACGGACCATGCCCTGCGGCGACATCTTGACCGCGGTCAGCATGTCCATCTTCTCGGGGATCTTCGGGCTACCCCAGTCCCGTCCGTGCGAGAAGCTCCAATCGGTGGTCGCGATCAGGCCCACCGCACCGGCGGCACGGGCACGCTCGGCGCGCTCGGCGATCGCGTCGCGGCCACCGAGCCAGTAGATCTGGAAGAAGGTCTTGGGATTAACCGCGACGACCTCTTCGATCGGCTTGCTCGCAAAAGACGACAGTCCCATCGCGGTGCCCCGCGCCGCGGCAGCGCGCGCAACGGCCACCTCGCCATCGGGGTGAACCGCCTGAACACCGGTCGGGGAAATCACCACCGGCAGTGAGATCTCCTGGCCCATAACGGTCGTCGACAGATCACGGGACTCAGTAGCGCCGATGACATGGGGCTGGAAACCGAGTTCGGCGAACGCCTCGACGTTGTCGGAGTAGGTCAGGCCCTTTTCGCTACCGGCCAGCAGGGCCGAGTAGACGGCTTTGGGCAGACGTTTCTGCGCGCGCTCCTGGGCGATGGCTACGGTTTCGAACCACCTATCACGTGCCATGACTACACCGGGCTTTCATTGCAGGGTTTGGCCGGCGGCCGCTCCAGGGTCAACATGACCGGCTTACCGCGCGAGTGATCGTCGCGGGGGCGCGGCTTGTCCCGGTCGCCAGCCAGTCCGAGTGCACCGTAGCCTTCCACACACTCCGGATCCGGGCCATCGAGAGGCAGACCGGTGAAGAACTTCGCCGCCATACAACCGCCGCGGCAGGCGTCATAGTGTCCGCAACTGCCGCAGGCTCCGGCTGACTGCGGCTTGCGCAGTTCGGTGAACAACGCCGAGTTCTTCCAGACGTTGTCAAAGCCCTGCGCACTACCAGAGCCGGAGTCGGACAGTATATTTCCGGCCAGGAAGCGGTCATGAATCGCGAACGGGCACGCGTACACATCGCCGATGGGGTCGATCAGGCAGACCACCCGGCCGGCACCGCACATGTTCAGCCCGGCCAGTGCACCGGGCTCCCCCAAACCAGAAAGATGAAAGAAGGAATCGCCGGTCAACACGCGATCTCCCTTGGCCACCAGCCAGTTGTAGAGCTCCACCTGTTGTTCAGCAGTCGGGTGCAACTCATCCCAGACGTCCGCGCCCCGGCCCGACGGGCGCAGCCGGGTGATCCGCAGTGTGGCACCGTATTGATCGGCAAGGGCTTTGAAGTCGTCGAGTTGTCCGACGTTGTGGCGGGTCACCACTACCGAAATCTTGGCATCGGTAAAGCCAGCCTCGGCGAGGTTCTCCAGCGCGCGGATCGCCATATCGAACGAACCGGCACCCCGCACCGCATCGTTGACCTCGGCGGTCGCGCCATCCAGCGAGATCTGCACGTCGACGTAGTCGCTGGCCGCGAGACGTTCGGCGACCTCGGCGGTGATGCGGACCCCATTGGTGGAGAACTTCACTCCAACGTGGTGCTCGGTGGCGTAGTCGACGAGTTCCCAGAAGTCCGGCCGCACGGTGGGTTCCCCGCCACCGATGTTGACGTAGAACACCTGCATGCGCTCGAGTTCGTCGATGATCGCCTTGCACTGTTCTGTCGACAGCTCGCGGGGATCGCGCTTTCCCGATGAGGACAGACAGTGCACACAGGCCAGGTTGCACGCATAGGTGAGTTCCCAGGTGAGACAGATCGGCGCGTCGAGACCCTGCTCGAACTGTTCGATGAGCCGCGGGACCGGCGCGACAGATGTCATGAGGATTCCTTACGGACCAACATATTCGAGGCCGCAAGCACGCTCAGGGCGTGCAGATACGGTGCCTCCTGGTCGTGGTCCACACCGGCGGCCACAAGTGCCGAGGAAACATCTGGGTGATCGTCGAGCGACTCGACGACGGCCAGGATAGTTCGGTTTTTGAGGAACGACAGCTTGCGGGTGCCGAAGTGGTAGAGCAGCGCCCCGAACGGCTCGGGGCGCACCGCCACCTGGGGGTGCAGCCGCCAGCTCAGCGAGGAGTCGAAAGCTGGCGGACTCGCAGGGTTGTCGCCCACTGCGTGGGCGGGCACGGTCAGTAGACCCCGCACATCCCGTCGATGGACACCTCTTCGACGAGGGCCTCGGTTACCAGCTCGGTCTCGGTTCCGATTTCGTTGCTACTCGGCTCCATAGGGGGACCTTCCTCGTCTGTTCTCAGCCCGATTCGTCGACATTCCGGCGACTTGTCCGACAGAATATGGCATCAAGTGCCGAAACGGAAGGGGGTTAGCTGATGGAGAACAGCCAGGCCCCGGTTCGGGTGGGACGCCGCCGCTCAACCACGCCGGGCCGCATCGCCGATATCGCGGTAGACCTGTTCGACACCTACGGTTTCAGCGAGGTCAGCGTCGAAGACGTGGCACTGGCCTCCGGGATCGCGCGGCGCACACTGTTCCGGTACTACTCCTCCAAGAATGCGATCCCGTGGGGCGACTTCGACGCCTATCTCGAGCATTTTGCGGCACTGCTGGATGCTACGGATCCGGCCGCCCCGATCGGTTCGACACTGCGCGCGGCACTGCTGGACTTCAACACCTTCGATGAGTCCGGGACCGCGCATCACCGCCAACGCATGCGGGTGATCCTGCAGAGCGCAGAACTTCAGGCCTACTCGATGACCATGTATGCGGGATGGCGGGCCGTGGTCGCCGACTTCGTGGCCCGACGGACCGGTGCCCGGCCGCAGGACCTGAAACCGCAGACCGTGGCCTGGCTCATGCTTGGAGTTGCCCTGTCGGCGCATGAGTACTGGCTCGCCCATGAATCTGTGTCACTGCGACAGGCGCTCGGCGACGCCTTCGATGCCGTCGCCGCCGGGCTGCCCTAGATCGGAACTCAGTCGAGAACGTCACTGATCGGCACGCCAGCGGCGATCTTGGCCCGGGATTTCATCACCTTGCCTGGCATACCGCCACCAACCACACCCGCCAGCACGCCATCGCGCTCGTAGTACGCCAGGAACTTGCGTCCGTCGTCGGCGACGATATGCACGATGTCGTTCGCTTCGGGTTCGCCAAGGCACTGGATCTTCACGTCGTACTGGTCGCTCCAGAAATACGGCACCACTGTCACGGTCGGCGGCTCGAGTCCGAGCATGCACGGCACCAGGATGCGGGCCTGCTCGGCGACATTGCTCCAGTGCTCCACACGGGCGTGGTGGCCGGTGGCGTCGCGCCACGAGGAGAGATCGCCCAGTGCCCACACGTGTGGCGCGCTGGTGCGGCCCACCTCGTCGCAGAGCACTGCCTTGTCGGAGTCGGCGAGGTTGATCCCGCTGCCTGCAAGCCAGTCGGTGGCCGGCCTGGAACCGATGCCGATCACCACCAGGTCCGCCTGCAGGACGGTGCCGTCGCTCAGCTCGACCGTGCTCACATGGCCGGCATCGCCACGAACCTCGGCCACGCCGACGCCGGTGCGAACGTCGACACCTTCGCCGCGGTGCAACCGGGCCACCAACTGCCCCACCTGTTCACCGAGGACCGCGGCCAGCGGTGTCGGTTGCGGCTCGACGAGCACCACCGCAACACCGAGCTTGCGCAGGCTCGCGGCGACCTCGCAGCCGATGAAACCGGCCCCGATGATCACCGCCCGCCGGGCTGTGCCGGCGTAGTGCCGCAGCGCCAGCGCCTCATCGAAGGTTCGCAACACCCAGATACCGTGCAGCTCCGGAATCGAGGGGATGCGTTTGGGAACCAGTCCGGTGGCGATGACGAGTTCGTCATAGCCCAGTGAGGCACCATCGGCCAGGGTGACAGTTTTACCGGCGATATCAACCGACTGCGCAGGGCTGCCCAGCCGCAGGGTGATGTCGTTCTCGGTGTAGTACTCAGCCGGCTTGAGCGCCACATCCGCAAAACCTTTGAGCTGGTCCTGCAGCACGTCCTTGGACAGCGGCGGCCGGTCATAGGGCAGATGCACTTCATCACTGACGATGGTGATCGGGCCGTCGTACTCCGACTTGCGCAACTGCTCGGCGGTCCGGGCCGCCGCCAGTCCGCCCCCGACGATGACGATGCCGCTATTGCCCACAGCGTGTTTGTACACGATGACTACCCTGCGCGAATTGACCAGGGCAGGCATAATCGGCGAATTCGCCTACCCAGGAGGCACCTATGACGGCACCACCGATATCTCTCGTGGAGCAGATGCTGCGCCGACGGCCGCTGATCAACGCGCCCGTGGCACACGGCGCCTCCGAGAACCTCAAACGTTCCATCGGCACCTTCCAGCTCGCGATGTTCGGCATAGGCTCCACGGTCGGCACCGGCATCTTCTTCGTGCTGTCCGAAGCCGTCCCACAGGCCGGGCCGGGCGTCATCGTGTCGTTCATCATCGCCGGTATCGCCGCCGGGCTGGCGGCGATCTGTTACGCCGAATTGGCCTCCGCGGTTCCGGTTTCAGGGTCGACGTACTCCTACGCCTACACCACCTTGGGCGAAGTCGTGGCAATGGGTGTGGCCGCATGCCTACTTCTCGAATACGTGGTCTCCACTGCCGCAGTAGCAGTCGGGTGGAGTCAATATGTCAATAAACTCCTGGACAACTTTTTCGGATACTCACTGCCGCAAGCACTTTCAGCGGCACCATGGGACTCCTCGCCAGGCATCTTCAACATCCCCGCAGCTATTCTCGTGACCTTGTGCGCGCTATTACTCATCCGCGGGGCGAGCGAGTCGGCGACGGTGAACACCGTCATGGTGATCATCAAACTCGGCGTTCTGGTGATGTTCGCCGTCATTGCCTTCACGGCCTTCGACGCTGACCATTTCGCAAACTTCGCACCCTTCGGTGTCGCCGGTATCGGCTCGGCTGCAGGCACGATCTTCTTCTCCTATATCGGCCTGGATGCGGTGTCCACCGCCGGCGATGAAGTCAAGGATCCGCAGCGGACCATGCCGCGCGCGCTCATCGCCGCACTGCTGACCGTCAGTGCGGTGTACATCCTGGTCACGTTTGCCGCTCTCGGGGCGCAACAGTGGGACGAGTTCGGCGGCCAAAAGGCCGGCCTGGCCACCATCCTCGATAACGTCACCGGGACGAACTACTGGGGAACCGTGCTGGCGGCCGGTGCGGTCATCTCGATATTCTCGGTGACCCTGGTGACGTTGTACGGGTCGACCCGGATCCTGTTCGCGATCGGCCGCGACGGCCTGCTGCCATCGATGTTCGCCAAGGTCAACCCGCGCCGTATGACGCCGGTGAACAATACCGTGATCGTCGCGACGGTGGTCGGCCTGCTGGCCGGTCTGGTACCGCTGGACAACCTCGCCGATATGGTTTCGATCGGCACACTGGTCGCTTTCATCACGGTTTCAGTAGCGGTGATCATCCTCCGCCGCCGCGAACCCGACCTGCCGCGCGGGTTCAAGGTTCCCGGCTATCCGGTCACCCCGGTGCTGTCCGTACTGGCCTGCTTCTACATCCTGGCCAGCCTGCACTGGTACACCTGGCTGGCCTTCGCGGCCTGGGTGTCGGTGGTGCTGGCGTTCTATTTCCTCTGGGGCCGTCATCACAGTGCACTGAACCAGGGCAGCGTCGGTGCGATTGCCGACCTGCCCGGGAATACACAG
>Ga0194039_1001014_pt1 | contig 15631 bp, 22 predicted proteins | sample JunL228m_MetaG_FD_148679 | JGI IMG/M metagenome (GOLD analysis project Ga0194039, IMG submission 148679) | Anoxic zone freshwater microbial communities from boreal shield lake in IISD Experimental Lakes Area, Ontario, Canada - Jun2016-L227-8m | ecosystem: Environmental > Aquatic > Freshwater >... | reverse complement strand
GAAAAAAAATACATTTCTAAATAATGATGCTAACGCGGCGATTCTTGGCGAAAAAAATTGGGGACATGGTCAGAGTTTAAGCAATTTCGCCTATCTCACTTTTTCATCTGGCATCGGCGGTAGTGTTTTTGTCGGCAATAAACTGATTAGTGACGACGTCGGCAATAGCGTCGAAATAGGCCATATCAAGATCGATTCAGAATATGACTTACCATGTGGTTGCGGCGAAATGAATCATTGGGAATCATACGCTTCTGGTATAAATATGCCAAATTTTCTAAAGGCATGGGCAGAAAAAGGAAAGATCAAGCTTGGTTTCGATGGTACGAGTATTCTGACCATTTTGACAGCCGTTAACTCCGAAAATAAGCAAGCGAAACAATTTTTTGAACAAGTGATGAAGATTAATTTGACCGGTATAAATTACTTGGTCAAAAGATACCAGCCCGAAGTAATAATACTTGGAGGCAGTGTTTATCTGCATCACCAAAATATCTTTAAAAAATCTTTACCACCATCACCGGTTTTTAAGTCGGCTTTCTTTGGTGATAATGATCCTCTCGTAGGCTCAACCTCACCGATATTCGCTTCAAAATAACCTTGATTCATGCTAAAATAGCTCAGCTATGAAATACTATTTTTGGATATTAGGTTGTGCCATGAACTACTCTGATGCAGAACGAATCTCAGCAATTTTTGATTCTTTGGGATATACAAAAACAGACAAAGAAAGTGAAGCTGACTTGGTTTGTGTTATCGCCTGCTCAGTCAGACAGCACGCCGTTGATCGAATTTTTGGTAAGGCCAAAGAATGGAACGAAACCAAAAAAAAGCGACAACTGATCACTGTTTTATCGGGATGCGTATTAGAAAAAGATCGAAAAAAAATGAGGAATATCTTTGATATTATGTTTGAGATCAAAGATCTACATATGTTACCAGAAATACTATCTAGTATCATTGATCATGGATCTAAAAACAGCCCAAAGGCTGGTGAATATTTATCAATTATTCCGAATTATTCCTCTAGCTTTCGTGCTTATGTTCCAATCTCGACCGGCTGTAACAACTTCTGTACTTACTGCGCAGTCCCCTATACCCGGGGACGAGAAAAATCTCGACCAATAATTGAGATTGTTAATGAAATAAAAGTTTTAGTCAAAAAGGGTTATAAAGAAATCACCCTTCTAGGTCAAAACGTAAATTCGTTTGGAAATGATTTACCCAATTCTAAAACCTCAACAGCTTTTGGTAAACTGGTCCAAGAAATTGACAAAATCCCAGGAAATTACCGAGTATATTTTTACTCCAATCATCCAAAAGATATATCAGATGATTTAATAAATATTTTGCCAAACTTGGTGCATTTCCCTCATTATTTGCATCTACCGCTACAATCGGGAAATGATGATATTCTCAAGGCGATGAATCGCCACTATACACAAAAACAGTATTTAGAATTAGTCAAAAAGATTAGAAATACAATGCCGGATATTCTGTTAACAACTGATATCATAGTCGGGTTCCCAGGTGAAACTGAGGAACAGTTTTTGGACACTTTGAGAGTGGTCGAAAAGGTAAAATTTGAAATGATTTTCCTCGCTCAATTTTCACCTCGTCCAGGAACAAGGGCAGCCAAAATGACTGATAGCGTCTCAAAGGCAGAGAAGAAAAATAGAGATATGACCATAAACAAAACTCTCACCAGCATACTTGATAGGGAAAATCATAAGCTTATCGGTACAACCCAAGAAATACTTGTTGATGAGACAAAAAATGATAAATTATTTGGTAGAACAAGAAGCTATAAAGTCGTAGAAATAAAAAAGTCACCAACTATTAAAGCCGGTGACTTTATAAAAGTAAAAATTGATGCTTCTACTGCTTGGAAACTATTTGGGGTTAGAAATCAACCTTTCTAGGCGTGATATTCTCCCAACCGGCGTCAACCGATTCGTCCATTTTTTTATCCTTTTCCGCTTGCAATTCTACGGCTGGGTCAGCCTTAAAGTGAGCTTCTGCTCCTTTACTACCAGTAACCCACTCAGGTACTGAGAAGTCGCCTTCTGCTATCCTATCATGTGTTGCCTCTCTAATTTGTTGCTCAACTGGTTTTGCTTTTGGTTCAACTGCCTTACCGGTCGGGAATTCAATTACTTGTCCCTCTGTTCTTATCTCATCTCCTGGTCTCGGCGGCATTACGCCTTGTGATTCTACTCCCATTTTCTCTCCTCGTTTATGTCTAATATTATAAACTATTTCTTGTTATAATCAAAAAGCTTATGAATAAACCCATTATTGTTATAGCTGGGCCAACGGCCAGCGGCAAAACCTCTTTAGCGATTAGCTTAGCAAAAAAGTTTAACGGCGAAATTGTAAATGCAGATTCACGTAGTATTTATCGTGAAATGAACGTTGCAACTAGCAAGCCGACCACTAAAGAATGTCAGTTAATACCTCACCACTTAATCGATGTCGTCAAACCAGACGAACTTTTTTCTCTGGCCGATTACAAGAAATTAGTCAATGCTGCTATTTCCGAGATTCATGATCGAGGGAAGATCCCGTTTCTGGTAGGTGGGACTGGTCTATATATTGATTCTGTGGTCTACGATTACAGCTTGCCTGAGACAAAACCAAATTTTGACTTACGCAAAGATTTAGAAAAGTCCTCAACTACTGAGTTAGCTGAAAGGTTAGAATCACTTGATCCGATTACGTATCAAAAGATTGACTTAAAAAATAAAAGACGTTTGATCAGAGCCATTGAAGTAGCGTTACAAACTAAGAAATCTTTCGTCTCGCTTCAGACCAAAAAGCCTAAACCGACTAGTATCCTTTATCTAGTTTTGGATATCCCAAGAGATATTTTGTATGAAAGAATAAATCAGCGTGTCGATAAATGGAAAGATGAGGGTCTAGTTGAAGAAACAAAAACATTAAAAGCTAAATATTCTATTGATTTGCCATCAATGTCTGCCATAGGTTATAAAGAGATTGCTGAATATCTAGACAATGTTGTTTCTTTGTCTGAAGCCCTAGAAAACATGAAGAAAAGAACTCGCAATTATGCCAAAAGACAAGTGACTTGGTATAAAAGAAACAAAGATATCATCTACATAAAAAACGAGAAAGAAGCGTTGGACGCAATAGAAGGGTTTCTGAAATAGACCTGAATATAAACTCAAATTTTGCTATACTGTCATCATGCGTATTCTAATTGCGAATCTCGTAGCGAGGACGGCTAGGACTGCCAGTCGTTTGACTAAAAAGGGGGGCGGGACAACCCTCCCTGGCCTTTTAGCAGAAAAAATCGCTCCTAACATAATTACAAGCATGTCCACTAAGTTACAACATGGCATAATTCTTATTACTGGGACAAATGGTAAAACGACTACAGCAAAAATGTTAGCCGCTATTCTCGAAGCAAGCGGGTTAAAGGTTATTTATAACTCTTCCGGAAGCAATCTCTCTCGAGGAATCGCTTCTTTCTTATCTAAAAATAGCAATCTATTAGGGACAAAGATAAAGGGAGACATCGCTATCTTTGAGATTGACGAAGCCACCATGCCAGAAATTACAAAAAAAGTAAGCCCAAAATTAATCGTTGTAACCAACCTCTTTCGGGATCAGCTAGATCGATATGGGGAGATTGACAAAACCGCCGCCATCATTGGATCTGCCTTAAAGGCATCCCCCGAATCAACGCTACTATTAAATGGAGACGATCCACTTGTATCAAACCTACAAAGATACAATCAGAAGGTTCGTTTTTTTGGTATAAACGATCAGATTGAAACTAAATCAACGGGAGCGATAGACTCAAAAAATTGCCTTCAGTGTGGCACTGAATTAACGTATGAAAACCGCTATTTCGGCCATCTTGGCATTTATAAATGCTCAAATTGTGGTTTCAAAAGGCCAAAGCTAGATTACCAATTGTCTGATTTGAGATTGTCGGTTGAAGGTTCGAAAGCTCGATTTGTTGATTCAAAAAATAATGAAACGCAGCTCGAGATTCAATTATCTGGTTTATACAATCTTTATAACGCCTTAGCGGCTAGCTCGATCGCTTCTGAACTCGGGATTGATATAAGTATAATCCAAAAATCTTTAAAAAGCGTTTCGGCTGCCTTTGGAAGAATGGAAACAATAAAAGTGGATAATAAAAATATTTCGCTTCTTTTGGTCAAAAACCCAACTGGTTTTACCCAGGTAATTGAAACGCTTCGCTACGACAACAAACCCAAACATCTTTTCTTGCTTTTAAATGATAAGTTTGCAGATGGGACTGATGTTTCCTGGATTTGGGATGCAGAACTTGAACTAATTAAAGATTTTGCATCTGATGTCGTTGTCAGTGGGATTAGAGCCGAGGACATGATCTTACGTCTTAAATACGCCGGCTTCTCCTTAAAAGATATTTCCATCGAAAAGGATATGGACAAAGCCCTCGGTATGGCTTTAGCAAATATTAGGGAGGGCGAAACATTATATGTACTGCCAACCTACACCGCCATGCTAGAATTAAGAAAAATATTATATTCTCGTGGCTTGGTTAAAGGGCTAGTTGAATGAAAAATAAACTTACTTTAGTCCATTTATATCCTGATAATATGAACCTCTACGGCGATCTCGGTAATATCGTGACTCTTATGATGCGTTGCCAATGGAGAAATCTGGATCTTGAGATACAAAAAGTCAAAATAGGAGATCAGTTTGATCTAAAAAATGCCGACATCATTTTCCTAGGTGGCGGCCAAGACCTGGGCCAGAAAACCATTGCCAAGGATCTTTTAAGGCGAAAAGGCGAGATTAAGGAAGAAGTTGAGCAGGGTTTAGTGGCGTTGACTGTTTGCGGCGGATTCCAACTTTTTGGGAAATATTTTCAAACGAGTAAGAATGAACAGATTCCTGGTATCAGTGTCTTTGATTGTTATACTGTTGCGGATCAAAAAAGATTAATTGGAAATGTTGTGGTTGATATCGAAAAAAGTGCAAATGAGTGGCACACAGAAATTAATTTCCCCCGATATAAAGAATCGGTTAAAACCTTAGTTGGATTTGAAAATCACAGTGGGAAGACTATTCTGGGAAAGAGCTGTAAACCTCTCGGCTATGTCAAAATAGGCTACGGCAATCAAGGAGATGGCGGTTATGAGGGTGGCGTTTATAAAAATGCCTTCGGTACATATCTTCATGGCAGCTTGTTGCCAAAAAATCCATGGTTTGCCGACTATCTAATTACCCTAGCTTATTACAGGCGTTATAAAAAAGATTTTTCACTTTTAAAGCTCGATGATTCAATAGAGATCGCTGCTCATAGAGCAGCGATCAGCCGAGCACAAACGGCCAAAACTCTTTCAATATAAAAAAGGAGACTCATTGAGTCTCCTTAATAATACAAGTTTATTACCAAAAATAAATTATACCCACTCAATGCCCTTAAACTCATGCTTTGTGGCAATCATGATAACATCTATCAACCACCAGATGCCAAAGCCACCAAAGGTGATAAGTTTTAAAATCCCCAAGCCAACCTGGCCCATCATAAATCTGTCTATCCCTAGTTGGCCAAGAAAAATGGATAATATCAAAACCAATACCCAATTAACTTGTTTTTTACCTAAGCTACTAGCTACGGTATTGCTCTCGACTTGAGTTGTCGAGGCTTGTTCTACTTCTGTTCCTTCTGGCATGTTTACCTCCTTTATTTTTATTTACTTATTTATCATACCGCTATGGTTTTAAAGAGTCAAACTCTTCGTAAGGAGTCTTAACCGAGTCCAGGACCGATACCAATCCTAATTGACCACCCTATATTTTTTCATTTTATTAAAGCCCAATTTGTTCTAATTTCATCTTGCGCTTGCTGTAATGTTTTTTGTCCAGAACATATTTGTTTTTTAATCAGATTTTCTTTTGTATCTTTTTTTCTGGCATCAGCAATAGGCTCAGGCCAAAGATTTGATAAGTCAGAACTCCCGCCCCCCTCCAAAGGTATTAGGTGATCAAACTCATAGTTGCTTGGACTATCTGTGAAGCCATACTTAGCCATCATGGCCAGTTTCTGCTTGCTTGTAATAGACGTTGATGGTCTAACGGTCTTAGTATAGCCTACAACACAAATTGTTTGTTTAATGGTATCCTGTGTGACTCTAGGGTCAGTTGCGCCAGGAGTACAGTTTGGATCAGGCAGTAGGCCCTTGGCTTGACACCCAGACGGCATAGCTTGAGCTACTGTTGTGGCCTGGTTAGTAACAACGGTTTCTATTTGTTTTGTTTGTTCTGCTTCTTGGGGAGTTTCTTCGGGGGCTTTTACTTGAGAAGCGGAGTTATCAGGTAGTTCTTCTTCGATGGCTAATATTTCATCGCTAGAAGTATTCACCTGACCCAAAGAAGCTGGGTCTGCACTGCTCCTATTTAGGGAGAATAAGCTAAGAAGAAATATCGTTAAGACGATAATTATTAATGTTCCTAAAATCTTTAGCGATTTTTTATATTTAGTCTTTTTCCATAAATACCAAACCGCGAAATATGGAAGAAATACAACGGCCACTATTATTCCCCACCAAGATTTGTACCAATTGGTCTTATCTTTGTTCTCGCCTTTCTTAATAAACCTTTTGTATAAAAATCTGAAAAGTATTAGTAGCAAAACAAAAGGTGAAATGCCTAGATATAATCCTGCCAACGACTGAATAAAGGTAGAGGGTTTTGTCCCAACATAATCTAATCCATTGATTGGTTTTTGTGTTATGTTCTCGCTTATCTTTTCCCTTTTTTGTTCCCTATCCCCCAAATAAGTCGCTTTAAAAATAATTGTTTTTTCACCATTTTTGCCTTTTATTTTTACTACTTTCTGGCCAACGTAAAGATCAGGGTTTTTTTGTGTTGAAACAGTAAAGGGGATTATCTCTTTTCTTAAAATTTCCTTGGTTGTTGTCTGGGCTGTAGGCGTCGGTTTTGGTGTGGGCGTGGAAGTTGGTGCAACAATAGGGGCAGTAACAGGAACCATTGCGGGAGTATACGCCGGAGTTGTATAAACAGGGGCAGTATTTGCTGTACAAGTGTAATTAGGAGCACATATCGCAGACAGAGGTGATCCATCATTACAGCCGCAACCATCAGATCGTACTCCACCATGAGACGAACAACAGCCCTGTTGTGCTAAACTAGTATTGAGCTTTGTATGGAAAACCCCGAAAGAAGTGAAAATAAATAACAACGAAATGAATAATATAATCCGTAAGTGTTTATTATCTTTTAGGCGCTGATGTTCCAACATCGTTTTCTCTCAAAATATTATTTTTTGATTGTATAACTTTTAACCGCTTTAAGCTAAATAATAGACCACCTGGCTTATCAGCTAGGCCATACCCCCAAATCTTAATGCTATCAAGTACAATTACCGACATGGAAGAGGTTATGGACATTAATCTAGAACGTCTTGCTGAAGCTCTTCAACCTCGATCAAGAATTTAATATTTAATATTTAACTTATCAAATACAAAATTAAATATATTTGTCTGATAGACCAGTATCCACATTAGGAGTGTAAACCCAATTACAATTGATGTTATCAAGATAACCTTGCGGAAATCCTTCATCACATATGGGGGAATATTTGTTTTTTTCAGCGTTACTTCTGAATTCCTCCCCTCTGGACGCTCATTAATGCTTTCTTTTCTAACAGTTACGGTCTTTTGATTAATAAACTGATGTGATTTGATGTTCTCTTTTTCTCGTCTTGTTTTTCGCTTTTTCTTACTCATGCTTGGCTGTCCTTTTCTTTTTACTACTAAATAAGATTCCCCGGCATCATACCTGTATTATAACGAAAAAAAACCTACATGTCAGTCTAAACTTGAAATTAATAGGAAAATGGTTAATAATATAAAAGCTTTTTGGAAGTTAATATGAATCTTTCCCTTATTTTTTTATTTTCTTTAATAGTCCTACTAATCTGGAATATAGTATTGACTGGTTTGATAGTTAAATTTAAAAAAAGAAATGATCAGTTTTTTGAAACCGATAAAAAAAATGTTTACGATTATCTAGAATCAGTTGTGGCTGATAATCGAAAGTTTAACACAAGGTCTGAAAAAGTAGAACGTGGCCTAGACGAGATCGCCGCTGTAATGAGAAAAGGGTTCCAGAAATTGGGCATAGTCCGATATAATCCATTCCACGACACTGGTGGAGATATGAGTTTTAGTGTAGCCCTCCTAGATCTTGAAGATAGTGGGATTGTTCTAACTAGCATCCACGGAAGACAGGCTGATCGTGTTTATGCCAAACCAATCATAAAAGGAAAATCCACACATAACTTAAGTGCAGAAGAATTAGAAGCAATTAAAAAAGCCTTGAGGCATGAAAACTAAAGGAGTAAATATGTTCGAGAAAAAAGAGGAAATGGTCTCAAACGGAGTCGCTGAAACCATTGTTGGGACATCGGTCAAATTAAAAGGTAATCTTAGGAGTGATGGAGACATTACTATCGATGGAAGCGTCAATGGCGAGGTAAAAACCAAAGGTGTTGTGACTATCGGGCCTAATGCCCAAGTCATAGCCAACGTAAAAGCAAAAAAAGTAGTAGTTTCTGGCACCGTACAGGGAAATATTGAGGCAATTGAGCGACTTACCCTAACCGAAACAGGTCGGGTTTATGGCGACATTGTTGCTAACGTGCTTTCTATTTCGGCTGGCGCTATATTTACTGGAAAATCAAATATGATGGAAAAAATCAAGCAGACAGACATCGAGCCTGTTGCCGAAAAGGATGAAATCGAAGAAGACATCAAAGAAGAAGCCACCCCAAAAAAATAAATTTGTATGTACTATTATATTATCAACCCAGCTGCCGGTGGCGGTAAAATTAATAAAATTCAAGAAAAGCTAAAAGAGCGCTTGAAGGAGTTGGGTATTGCGGGCGAATTTGAAAAAAGCACAGGACCTACAGATATACCCAAGCTTACCAAAATCGCTCTACAAAAAGGCTTTAAAACAATCATCGCTGTAGGTGGAGACGGTACAATAAATGAAGTAATCAATGCAGTCGACACCGAGAGTAACGTCGTCCTTGGTATTATCCCTACAGGTAACACGAATGAACTGGCTACTTTACTCGGGATACACGACTGGCAAAGTGCTTGTACTATACTTGCGGCTCGTAAAATTGAAAAAGTAGATTTAGGAAAAGTAAATGAAAATGTATTTATAACCTCAGTATCTATAGGCTTTGATAATGTTATTTTTAATTTAAAGCGAAACCAGGCTGGTTCAGCCCTTGCAAATGCAAAGTATTTTGCAAAATTAGCTAGAGCAATCAGAGGGTATAAACCCTTCGAAATAGAATTGGAATTCGATCACAAATTTCACGTGACAACAGAATGCTTTAACCTTTCGATCTCAAACGGTGCATTTATTGATTATGCTCCAGTTAGAACTAAGCCCCAGGATAATATCCTAGATGCAGTTCTGATCAATCGGCTAAGCTTTAAAGAAGCTCTACTTTATGGTCAAAAAAGATTAAGTTTTGAAGGCTCAAAGAAAAACCATGTTTCTATCTTCCACACCCAGAAAGTACTAATAAAAACCAAAGATCCAGTACCAGTAAGTGCTGATGGACAAGTAGTCACTCAAACGCCAGCTGCAATTACTCTCTCTGAACGCAAATTAAAGGTTATCGTTTCCAGAAATAGAAAATTTTAATTTCGGCTTGAACAGATTGACAAAAGTATAAATTTTGTGCTAAAATCAGCTTAACAAAAGAAGAGGATAGGTATAGAAAAAAAATCACGCTTAAACGAGCAAATCCGAGTCAGAGAAGTCAGGGTAATTTCTTTTGATGGACAACAACTCGGAGTCTTGCCTACCTCAAAAGCATTGGAATTAGCCAAGGAAGAAGGGCTTGATTTAGTCGAGGTTTCTCCCAACGCAGTACCTCCAGTTGTAAAAATAATGGACTGGGGAAAATTTCGTTACGAACAACAGAAACAGAAATCTAGACCACAAAGAACAGAAGTCAAAGGGATTAGACTAGGTATCAAAATCGGAATCCATGATTTAGAGACAAAGCTCAGGCTAGCAGAGAAATTTTTAGAAAAAAAGGACAAAGTTCGTTTCCAGGTTAGGTTTAAGGGACGTGAGATTGTTCACAAAGAGCTAGGTCAAGCTCTCCTCCAGAAAGTGATTGAAAAGCTTGCTGAGGCTGGAGAGGTTGAACAAGCTCCGGAGTTTACAGGCAGAGACCTATATCTGACTATCTCGCCAATAAGTAAAGTAAATAAAAAAATGATAAAAAAGGAAAACAATAATGCCGAAAATCAAGACTCATAGCGGTGCCGCTAAAAGGTTCAATATCACCCCAACTGGCAAAGTAAAAAGAAGTGGTGCTTATGCAGGACATTTATTAGAACACAAGTCAAAAGACCAAAAACGAAACTACAAAGGTACTTTTGATGTGTCTTCTGGTGATCGGAAAAATGTAAAGAAAATGTTAGGAGTAGGATAATGAGAGTTAAACGAGGCGTCACAAGCCACGCACGACACAAAAAGCTACGAGAACAAACGAAGGGCATGATAAAGGTTCGTCGAAGTAGTATAAAAAAAGCACGAGAAGCCTTGTTGAAGGCTTGGTCTTATCAATACCGAGATAGACGCACTAAAAAAAGAGATTTCCGAAGATTGTGGATTACTAGGATTGGCAATGGTAGCAAAGAATTAGGTTTGTCATATTCAAAGTTTGTGGCTGGACTAAAAAACAAGAATATAGAAATAGATCGAAAGGTTTTAGCGGAGTTTGCAGTAAATGAACCAAATATTTTTGCTAAAATTGTAGAGGCTGTAAAATAATGACCAAATTCACAGTCAAATGCGTTGATTGCAAAGCTAAATTTGAAGTAATTATTTCGGAGAAAGAAAACATCGTATGTCCTGGATGCGGCAGTAAGAATATCGATATCCTGAAGGAAGAAATTAACGAAACTCCTGGATGTTCTGGCTGTTCTGGCTGTTCTGGCTGTCACTAATTTTAAACTACACAACAAAAAAACACCTTTTATAGAAAAGGTGTTTTTTTTGTTCAGTTAGCCTATAAGCCGGGTTCTGTCCACCAAAATTAATTGGTGTGATAATCATCTATCTAAGCGGCAGGACTTCCCACTTTTAGTCCAGATCAAAACATTTACAATTTATTAGTCCTTGTTAAGCTATTAACTCTTCAAAGTCATATCTTGTAAAAGTGCGAAGCCCACCTGCCTTGCACCAGATAGGGTTTACCTATTTGTAACGTCACCGTTATAAATTGTGAGCTCTTACCTCACTCTTTTCACCCTTACCCCATAAGGGGCGGTATTGTTTCTGTGGCACTTTCCCTAACCTTTCGGTTGGTCGCCGTTAACGACTATCCTAATCTTAAGGTGCCCGGACTTTCCTCTCCAAATAAATCAGAGCGATTATCCAGCTAGCTGAACAATATTATTATAGCACATATACTAACAATTTTCAAGGCTAGCTAAAATCCGGCTTCGTCAATTGCAACATTAACTAGTCTATCGGCTAATTTATTTTTTTCTCTGCGAACGTGGACAAACGATATTGGTTGGAAAATTGCTAGCTCTTGGACCTTAATATAGAGCGGCTTTAGGCCACTATCTTTAACCTTATATTGTCCATTAAGTTGTTTGACTACCAATTCGCTATCCAATCGACATTCTATTTCCTTATATTTGAAACTTTTTGCATTTTCCAGGGCCAAAATCAAGGCCTTATATTCAGCCACATTGTTAGTAGCCTCTCCAATATATTCCATGAACTCAGCGATAGTAACTCCTGATTCGTCAGAAAACACTGCCCCAATACCTGCTGGTCCAGGATTACCTCTCGCTCCACCATCTGTATTTATTATTAATTTTTCCAATTGTTATCCTTCTTCTTCCACTTTATCTCTCCTGTCATTTAATAAATTTAATATCTAGAAATAATAAAAGCAACCAGAAATCCCAAAACTGTTAATAGCCCCATGCTAAATCCACCTTCTTCGAAGGCTTCCGGCATCATGCTATCCGCAAGCATAGCAAGGATTGCCCCCGCAGCAAAAGCCTCTATGACTCCAATTGTATTTGCGTTGACATCATGGAGAAAAGCAAAGCTTAACATAGTCACTACCAGAGTCAGGACAGCCACGAATGCCCACATCACAAATATCTTCTTCTTACTGAAACCCTCTTTTATTAAGCCATTAACAGATGATATTCCTTCTGGGAAATTGGATAAAACGATAGCTACAAGCATTAAAAGACCCCGGCCTTGACCACTAAAGAGAGCTACCCCAAGCGCTACTGATTCAGGAATTCCATCCAAAAGAGCTCCAATTGTAATAATCTTCCCATTTGATTCATTTTTTGCATCCACTAATTGTTTCCGTTTATGTCTTCTGCCTCCCTTAATATGAACCAAGTAATCTCCGGCCACAAAAGTTACTCCACCTGCAAGAAAACCAATTATTATGGCATCGAACCCGCCATGACCAAAGGCCTCTTCCATAAGGCCAAAGGTAAGTGCACAAACCAAAACTCCTGAGCCAAACGCCATAAAACGAGCAATTGTCTTCTGCTTTAAATTAAATACAGAGCCGACAATCGCCCCAAAGAGAAGTGAAAACCCACTAATTGCACCAAATAGAAATGCTTGTACCATTTGTCAGTTATCTACTGATTAATTTTAATTGATAGTTGAAAAAACTGTTACTGTTGAGTTTCATTTGTTTTCCCAGTAAGTTTCTGCGTCTTCTTCTAATTTCTCTAGCCGATCATAATAATCAGGAAATTCATTCAAATGCACTAGCGCGATTTTACCGGTTAGCATTGGGTCATTGTCGGTAATATTAGTAAGGGCATCATATACACCATGTTCTAGCTCTACGTCCATTCCCTTTCTGAATTGATCAATATCCCATTTTGACCAATCAATCCCCAACGCCTCCCCGATCGTTTTTGCTTCCTCTTTAGAAAAATGCTTCTCGCCATTACTCATCTGACTCCTCTAGTTAATATGTTGTTCTCTTTCTATTTTCCCGTCTAGCATATGGATTATTCTCTTGCACATTTTAGCAACTTCAGGATTATGAGTAACAATGATAAATGTTTGACCTTTTTTGTTGAGTTTTTGGATTAGCTCCATAATCTCATGAGTCATCTTTGTATCAAGCTCACCAGTTAGCTCATCACCAAATATAATGGCCGGAGTGTTTACTATAGATCTTGCTATTGCCACCCTCTGTCCCTGACCACCAGAAAGTTCATTTGGAGTATGGTCGAGTCTATCCCCCAAGCCAACTGACTCGAGAGCCTGAATAGCCATTTCTTTTCTCTTTTGTCCCGCTATGCCGGCATACTTTAAGGGTAACATTACATTTTCTAGTGCAGTCAAGCTCGGAATTAGATTAAATGATTGAAAAACAAAGCCAAGGTCTTTTGACCTAATCTCGGGTAACTTCTTGTTTTTAATTCCAGTTACATTTAAATCTCCAAGAAATATTAATCCCGCTGTTGGAGAGTCGAGCAACCCCAACATATTTAGTAAGGTTGATTTACCACTGCCTGATGGGCCCACGATTGCCACTAGCTCACCTTTATTAATGTCAAGTGTGACATTACTCAAAGCATGAACGACCGCCCCTCTATCGTTTGGCCGAGGTGTTATCGTCTTGCCCGTCACAAGCTGATAGCTTTGCTCATATTTTTCTTGGGCAAACAATTCTTGAGCTTTTTCAAGCAAAGCTTCTGTTTCTCGTCTGCATTTTAGATCGTTTTTTTCACATTCATCTTCATAGGTTCGATGAAGCTTTTGGATAGCCTTTTGTGCCTTTGCCGCATTTTTCCGGGTACCGATTATATATGTTTTCGATATTTTTCTAAGTTGTAGTATTGTTTCGCTCATGATTACTCCTCCCTCAGGGCTTTTACAATATTGATTTTAACCGCATGGTAGGCAGGATAGATCCCAGCGATAATCCCCAAGGTAACTGAGAAAAATATTGCAAAAAATGTTAATCGGTTTGTTAACAAAAAGATCGTGTTCCCGTTGGCCTCCATGGCTTTATTGACTAGAAATACCATTGTTCCGCCTAGGATCCAACCAATTATACCGCCAAAAAGTCCAATCAAGCCTGCCTCCGTCAGATATTCAAGCATGATATTTTTGGTCTTGGCTCCAACCGCTTTCTTGATTCCAATTTCTTTCGTTCTTTCGGCTATCGACATCGTCATGGTATTAATAATAGAGAGACCACCTACAAGTAGAGATATCGCGGCAATGCCAAACAAAATCGAATTTAATATACCGGTAGCGCTCGCGATTTGGTCTTGGAAGGCTTTTGGACCTTGGGATTTTACGTTAGGAACTTCCTTGTCAATCTTAGTAGCCAAAGCATTCGGGTCAACTCCCTTTTTTGCATAAACTGTAAAATCTGTAACCAGAACCTCTGTTTTTACTTGTGGCTGAATAACAGTTGGCAATGTATCATGATATATCTCCTGAGCGTCCTTAAGGGTCATGTAGACCTCGTTATCGGGCGCCGTAAGGGTTTTGGCCATGATTCCTTTAACTTCAAACTCTCTGCCCTTAATTTTGATTTTTTGACCAACTTTGGCATTTAGCTTTTTCACTAGATCAGAACCTACCATTACCTTCCCATAATCAGTTGCCTTAACTTTCTCGCCCTTCGCCATATCAAGTTTAAAGCTCTCATAAGGGCTACCCTTGTCGTCGCTACCAATGATCATTGGAGGGATACCAAAACTGATGCTATCGACGCTATCCAGCATAACAGTCACATCTGCTTGGACTGCTTGAACTCCCTCAACTTTTTCTATCTCTTTGGCTTTGTCGATCGAAAGTGGTGAGGTCATGAAAGTACTACCAGATTTATCACTCACTATCACTTTATCCTTATAATATGTACTGCCTCCACTTACCAAAATATTTATTTTTTCCGCCATGGAGCCCATTACCACAAAAGCAAAGATACCGATTGTTATCCCTGAAATCGTTAAAACAGTTCTTGTTTTACGCCGGAACATATTCTTTATTATTTCAAACATTATTACCCCTCTTGTGTCAAATCATATTATAGCGTAATTGAGAGCAATTTAAAATGCAAAAACGCTCATAAATTATGAGCGTTTTTGACTTCGATAGCTTGATCTTTAACTATTTTAAAGTTTCGATAATCTATCTTGATTCTTTAGGTCGTGAAACATTTACGACAATGCTTCGTCCATCAAATTCCTTACCATTCATGGCATCGATTGCCTTTTTAGCAGAGTCTTCGTCACCCATTGTGACAAAGCCAAAGCCTTTTGAACGGCCAGAGAACTTGTCGGTAATTACCTTAGCATCCTGAACGTCTCCAAATTCAGCAAAAAGCTGACCTAGAGATTCGTCGTTGACGCTGTAAGCAAGATTACCTACATAGAGTTTGTTTTTCTCTTCTCCCACGTTTTTCCTTCGCCCCTACGGGGCTTTTAACTAATAAGACCCAACCTTCATTTCTCTTACGAGATCTTCTAGTTGTCAAATTAATTGTAACCTATTTTAAATATTTGTCAAGAACATTGTTTATAAT
>Ga0194039_1001012_pt1 | contig 15662 bp, 22 predicted proteins | sample JunL228m_MetaG_FD_148679 | JGI IMG/M metagenome (GOLD analysis project Ga0194039, IMG submission 148679) | Anoxic zone freshwater microbial communities from boreal shield lake in IISD Experimental Lakes Area, Ontario, Canada - Jun2016-L227-8m | ecosystem: Environmental > Aquatic > Freshwater >... | reverse complement strand
GTGTTCGCTCAATCCCTGACCTTCATCGAAGGCGAAAATCGTCACACTGCCGGTGGACTTTTTGATGATCTCGCGGCTCACAATGGAACCCTCTTGGTAGCTGACGAGATCAGAAACCCTCGCTGATTGGCCACCGGAGAGTCCTTTGGATGATATTTCTGGTGTCATATTTTTCGCTTCAACTGATCAAATTACCCTCGTTATCCATGGTCGCAAGGCGTTACTGACAGTGGGCAACGACATGTCCGAGAGCCTAAAGCCGGTCCGCTTGGCCGATTCTACCTCGGACTTCCGTTGACCGCTCACCTATGCCACAGTTCCGTCATGGACCACGACCTTCCATGTCTGAGAGATCCGATTCCTGAGATTTTTGAAGCGGCGAGGCACCTCGACGCCGCTGTTTCGGCTCACCTCGCAGGACAAATCCAGCTTGCCGCTGATTTAATTCGGCTCGCTGATATGCCGGAGATCAGGGCATGGACAGAATCACTTTGGGGCAAGGCCAGCCCATACGTGGTGTTTCGGGCAATTCCAGATGCACCCACATGGCTTCCGAAGGATCGGCGTGTAAAAGTGCGGATGCCCACCAAATCAGAAAAGGATCAATTGCTACAACGGGACAGCTATCACTGTCGATTTTGTGGGATACCAGTGATACGGCAAGAGTCTCGCAACCGGATCAAAAAAGCCTACCCAGACGCGCTGCCATGGGGGAGAAGCAACATCAGTCAACACGCTGCTTTCCAGGCCATGTGGCTGCAGTATGACCATTTATTGCCTCATGCCAGGGGCGGAACAAACGATTTGGAAAACATGGTGATTACATGCGCGCCATGCAACTACGCTCGCATGAATTACACTCTGGAAGAAGTTGGCTTGGTCGATCCGAGAAATCGCATGGCCATTAAATCCACATGGGATGGTCTTGAGAGATTCAGATGACCGAAGCTGACTACTTCTTCTTGCGCGGCTGGGGTGACTTGACCCGAACTGCATCCTCTCCGTGGATCTCCACGAAGCCTCTCCGGCCCGCCGTGCATCTGGTCAGAATATCCTGATAAAGCGGTTTCTCCCAGACCACGGCCAAAAGGGACACCATTCCATCATGACGGGCTACAATCTCAGAATTTACACATCTCGTTTCAGAAGGGATCAGGGAGGAATTCAACATCGGTCTGAGGCACGACGTTCCAGGAATTTCTGGCAAACAGAATCACGGCTGGCTCGGGATAGACTGCCGTCTCGATTCTGCTGTGTGCCATGGCCGGAACTGATTGTTGATTTGGAGGGTGCCGGTTGGCCGCTGGCATCCATGGAGATCCGGTGGGTATGTGCCGGAAGTGTTAGAATTCAATGTTACCAGAATAAATTTGTAATGAGTTAATTTCTCTCAGCGAGAAGCCGGTGAATCTTTTTCCTTAGATCGAGCTGCTATTTGCACTTCCGCTTCACGAATAAGAGTTTTAAAATCGTATGTACCAAGATGAACAAAGTCCACATCAACGGTAGAGCCGTTCTTATCGACAAACGATTGCGAAGCTAATCCCAACATAGAATAGTAAGGAGACACGATGCCATTAGGCACTGATTCATTGGCGAGATGTTCCTTGATTTGTGTAAATATCGAAATAAGCCCTGCATTATTATCCGCATACTGCCCTGCCGCAATTATACCATAAGCAAGTGCCGTCTTTGCTATTTCTATTTTGCTATTTATGAGTGTGACATCAGAACGGCCTGTTTTGATGTCCTTTTGCGCTTCCTTATACAGGGATAATCCAGAAGTTAAAGATTGCTCAAGTCGCTCTTGATCAAATTGATATTTTACACCGTCTAGATTTATATATGGATGCAAAAATGTCCTGTTTGCATTTAATTTAATACCCTGGCTTACAACCCATTCAGGCAAATCTTCTGCAATAGCGTGGTCAAGTGCCAAAAATGTAAATACTGCCAGTAATGTATATAAGGTGACGTTTTTCATATTTGCGCCTTGGGTAGTGGTTTGAATTCTTATTTTTGCAGACGCACGGCAATCAGCTCTATTCATGAACTCCACTGGTTGCCAGTTCGTTCGCACGAAGTTGAATAGCATCAGTAACCGGAATCTCAACAAGCATGCCATTTTGTTCCAAACGAAAAGCCATTGTTTCTACGTCGTCTGACTTGAAAATCACGATGTTCTCTCCCTTCATCCATCCCAGTGTATTTTTTGAGGCCGTAGTTGACTTCGTCTTTATCGAACAAACGACCTTGCAATCTTTATCATAGATATCGATTATAGCCCCAAGGGCACTGCCAAACGCAGTGTCAACGCGATTGCTGTTGTCCAAGTGTATTCCAGCATAATATTTTCCAAGAGGAGATGGAGTGCCAAGATCCTCCATACTGACTCCGCGGCTTCCAGAACCAGAATATTTTGCATTCTTCCCGATTTCAAGTTCAAGGGCTTCACTGTATGGCTGTAGCGAAAGAAATTGTTCAAAAGCGACCAGGTGAATTGGCTCGTCGTTGAGGCCGGCTGTCCCGAGTTCTTTGGAAACTCGCCTGTCTTGCAGGAAGAAAATGAACTTGGATCCTTTTGCGAATGGGGCAAGCATTTCTGAAAGATCGTTGCCATGTGAAGTTGAAGCAACCATTGGAATTCGCAAAGTCACCAGCGGATCTGGCCGCGCTGCGTATCTTCCCTTCAATACCTTCGAGACTTTTATTCGGGCAAAGCTTTCTTGCCAATAAGGGACAGGCTTCTGAGAGGGGATGGGTGCCGATCCAGAAACCATATCGGGAGCGACGGTTATTTCGCCGACAATGATTACGTCGGAACAGGCCTGAAGATAGCGAAGGACATCAGAAGCAAAGGACTCGTCACCAGCGCCAACCAGCAGAATCACCGCAACCAACACAAAAATATTCTTATTTGCCTTCATCAGCTCTGTTCAAAACCATCCGGGGTGATCATTCACAATCCATACCCAATTCACTGGCAATTGTCTCGTCAATAAATTACTGCAACACCCATGCAGTAGTGCAGCAGCACCTAAAGGTGTGCTGCTGCTGCATCTACTACAAGCAATGGCGATTGACTGCTGCAAAACATGCAATGTGCACCTTGTTGCATGTTGCTGCATCGTGAATTGCTGACCCTGTGAACGGGAGCATGTCCCTCATGTTTCTTGCCAGAAAACCTGAGTGATTCACTGGAAACAAAACGCTCACTCTATAATGACGATCATCTTTTTCAGATCCGCCCTTACGCGCTCAATCTCATATTTGTCGATCCATGGATATTTGGCAGTAGGATCTGGCTTCCACGCCAATTCCTTGTTGCAGTTCGCCTCCATTTCTCGCAGAACCTCGGCAATGCGGCTCCCTGAATCCTTGTCATTTAATTTGATCAGAGCTTCGCAGGCTTCCACCGTGCCTCGATTGATCTCACCCGCCAAGGTTCTTCGGTATGCTGCAATCTGCTGGTCATCTGGCATAGATCGATTCAGGAGCCCCGACCACTTTGAAATCAGCCGGTTAATCATTCGCCCGTCATCCCATGGTTGTTTGAGTTGCGTCTCAATCCGTGCAATATCCCAACGGTATTGTTGTGGCACAGGCGCTCTTTCTGAAGCCAGGTAGTCGAGGGCTCGCTCTCTGCCAAAATAATCAAACGAGCGTGCCCCTGAGGGTATTGATGCTGCAGGATCGCTGACAAGCCTGTTCAACGCCTTTAGGGCGTCCTCGTTGTTCTTGTCCTGTTCAAGCAGGGCCAACGCAGCATCGGAGACCACCTCAGACGAGGAGTTGTTCAAAACAACCTTCAAGAGTGACGCCGCTTTCTCTGGATACCGTGTTTTGAGATCGGAAATGGTTTCTTTCAAAATGTCTTCGCTGGATTGACGATTTTGGATATCCGAAGATAGCAGGGCAAAGTATTCAGCGGGCTTCTGTTTGAAGAACTCCTCCCGGAGCCACAAGACAAAATCTCTATCGGGAAGTATACTACGCCCAAAGTTGTGAATGATTATTGTGGCCTGTTCAGGGTCGAAATTCTCCTGGAATTCAATCTTCTGCTTGGCATAGATCGTTTCGCGCGCGACCCTTGATTGCCAGTCCAACCCATCCGATTTCAGCGCCGGTTGCTTTGCGTCAACCTGTAATCCGTTAATCACATCCAGAGCCGGAGCATACCCGCTTTGTCCAAGGAGCCGTAGCGTTGTTTCAATCAGCAGCTCATCCTTTGGATCCAATCTTTCCGGATTTGCTTTTGTAACCAACTCAACTTGTGCCAAAATACCAGTGAGAAATGGTCCCCATGACTTTAAATCAAATGGTGTGCTTGGAGCATCTTTCGGTATCAGATCAGAAAATATTTTGGATATTGCCCGAGTCTGAATATCGTCAAAAGACTGAATGTCGCTGTTAGTTTTAATCCCCCTGACGCTCCACTCCAAAAGACGTTTGTCGTTGTCTGTCGAGATTCTCACGAAATACGTCCACTCGTGGGAGGATGAAGAATACCCACCCCTGAAAGGAGAACGTGGTTTGGGAGTATTTACACTCATCACAGCAGATCTCACCAGCAGTGCCGCCTCCCACGCTTTTTTGAAATCTGCTGCCGGGATATCGAATTGTTCACAAGTGTATCCTTCCTTAGCCGAATAGAACCATGTGCGGGTCATCTTCACTCTTTGGGCCGTGGCTTTCCCATCACTCCAGGTGATACGGATACAGTTGTAGCAGATGTATCCCTGAATCAAATAGATCTCGGCGCTGGTGGGTATAGGCACTGCATTCTCAGGAAATGTGAACGTGGTGAGCTTTCTGTCAGCGTCCTTTCGAAATGATTCCAGGGTGCTCTTGGCAATATCCAGCGGAGTGGTGTCGGCACTGGCGAAATTGATGGCAGCACAGGCACTCACGACGAAAACGAACAGTCTGGCAGGAAATTGCATTGAAGTTCTCGATTAAATACCGCTTCTCGTGGCAATTCAATCCTGCGTTGATGAGGCGGGGGGAAACCGCCGATAATTTGCGGTCACATTCTTCCGCCCCAAAGCTGGTATAGTAAATTGAAGGATGAAGCACCCAGCATTCGCTGGATTTGCTGACCTCTTCATCAAAAGCACGAATATTTCCTGCTTTGGGGCAGGCCTTGTCGTGCCCAAATCAAACGAAAGGAAACAATGAAATCAAAAAGAAAAACACCAGGAAAGGTGGCGGTGGCCGTGGTAATCGCAGGAACAATGCTCTTGGCAGCATGTAACGAACAAGAGAAAGCTCGGCAGTTGGTAGATGTGAAGCCTGTGGGTGAAGGGCTCACATTCCTTGGACTGGCTGGGGTATTGTCGGCCCTCATCCTGGTCTTCGGCAAATTCCTCACCGAATCCAAAATCACCGGCTATTCCCCGTTCATCATGGCAGGGCTTGGCCTTCTGCTGACCCTGGTTGTGGTCGTCACAGCCATTCCAAAGCTGATTATTCCCGTCACGGTTGCTGCAGCAGTGCTGGTAATCGTGGTCGTGGTCGGTCATCGTTGGAAATAGAACCCGGCAATTGGCGACGAGTTCGATCCTCGTGGCCTTTGTCGCTTCAAGAATGGATCCTCTCGTTCTGTTTTATTATACCCGAGCAGGCGCTTGGGGTTGGCGAGGGGTTATGGAGGATTCACCAACAGAAGGTCAGGGTGCTCCACTCTTGAACCTTCCCGTCTGGAGTAATATAGACGCTTACGGAAACAGACCCGCAATGGTAAGTTGGTTTCGACGGATCCTGTTCTTTCTTCGGGATTCCATCAACGCGGACACGCCAACCTTTCGGGCCTGTGGCAAGATACTCAGCGTGAGGGTGGGGAGAAATGTCAATATTCGGTTTTGTCTCTCGAACGTAAGCAAGCGCGGTCGTAATGGCTTCTTCTCTGGAAATGAAAGGTTCCGCCTTATGGGAAGCAATCTTGGTTGGAGTCGTGCAACCGAGAACACACAATGCAATTGCGCAACAAAAGACTGAGCGGTGAAATGCCAAATTGGTGTTCATCGAACTCCTCGCGAGAAGGGGGGTAACTGGATGGGCTTAGCTCTTATCGTTTTTGCAAGCATGGTATCAAATACGATTTGTCACCGAAAAGAATCATTGCTTCCTCTGGATCTAGAATCTGCTTATTCTTATCAAGGACAGAATATGTAACGAACATCAAAGGCACCTCATTATAGTAAGCCATTTTGCATTCAATCATTGTTACAGAATCAGCATTTTTGAATCCTCTGTATTTTGCGACGTAGGAGAAAGCTATTTCTTGGGCGTCCGACATTGAAAGTTGATTTTCACGCGGGATAGCCTTCAGAAAAGCATCGTTCGCCATAAAAATATACTGGCGCCTAGTAGTTGCACTTTCGACTTTGTAAACAAGTTTATCCGCAATCGGCAATGGCGTCGGCGACTCTGCACACAATGCTCCTATGAAGGCAAATATCCATAAAAGGGGCAGTTGCATGTTTCTTTGCTAACGTAATTGTTTCCAGTAAAGCGTGCGTTCATTCCATTTGCGCCCATCATATGTGACAATCTTAACAATAATCTGCTCTGGTAATTCTGGGTATGTGCCATCATGCACTGCAATTCGATCGCCCGGTTGAAGTATAAACGCCTCTACTGGAGCGTCGAAATGGAGATCCAGTAATGACATCTGATTCCTCAGGCTTTTATGAATGGGTTTGCCGTCATTATCGAGTATTTCAGCAGAATACAATGGACGAAAAAGCCGTGGCCCAATGGAGGTCTGATTGCTGTAATATGTGTCAGTGCGATCCATCTTTATATTCCGCTGTAAAGCACCACCTTGAACGCCTAGCATGATAAATTGCGGACCGGTAGGTGAAATGCAAAGCCTATAACCCTTACGCTGCGGAATTGGTTCAAACGAAAGAGCAATATCCTCGGCCGCAATGCTTCCATTGGCGAGAGAAACTGCGAGAAATACAGTTGTGAGAAATAGACGCATCGCTCTTGGTTGACCGTTCGCTTATACGATCTGCTTTCCTGCTTCCGGTCCCACAGACTGGTCGTAAACGGCTTCAACTGTAATTTGGACAACATACCGGAGCGGGGGCAACTTCATCGGAGCCTTCTTTATCTCCTCAGCCACTTGCTCGAACACCAGCCCTGACTCCAGTATTTTTCCCGAACCCTTGATCTGGTAGCCTTTATAGGTAGTCATGTCCGCGACTGTGACGGCGACTTTGCGATTGGCCCACAGGTTTTCGCGAGTCTTCCGTGAAAACAGATCGGCAAAGACAATATGCTCATCGTCGATTACCTTAACCGATCCCTTGGGTGTCGTGTTGGGCATGCCATCAGCTGAGGCTGTCGCCACCCACGCCATTTTGCCAATCAGGAACTCCTGAACTTCTTTTGGTATTTTCGCCATATGCTTCTTCTTATTGTTGTTACGTCGTTTTCTGTTTCTGGTCAGGCAAATTCAATACCCCAGTTCTTCCCCTGTCAATTTCATACCCCCCGGCTCTGAAACAGCCAATTTGAGGGTATAGCAGAATGATGGATCAACCTTGTTGATCCCACCCTGCCGCATAACGCGCCTCATCAAAACCAATGGTGACCGCTGTGGACAGAATTCCTGTGCCCCGTGGTCGCCTTCAACCAGAAAGGAACACACAAAATGAGCCCAAGGGCTGGATTTGTATTGATTGATCAGATTGAACCACGCCTACGCGCCCAGGTGCCGTATATTCGTGGAGTTGGAGCAGAGGATGCAGAGAAACTTCTTCAAGACGCATTGGCGGTAGCAGCCAAGATGCTTCATGACCTGGAGGAACGCGGTAAGGAGGTCACACCTGGCAACGTGGCGTATTACACAATTCTCCACATGAAGTCAGGCAGGCGTTCATATTCGGCTGGCAGAACGGATGTCCTCGGTTCAGGGACACAGCTCGACGGCCTGAGCAGTGTCCAGTCGTTTGAGGATCCTGCAGGCTTCGACCCAGAAACCAATGAGGAGATTCTGTTGGGTGATCTCCTGAGCTGCCACCAGGACGATCCAGCAATGGCGGCCGGCAGGTATGTAGACTGGGAAGAGTTTCTTGGCACACACGACCAGCGGTATGGGAACATCGTCTGTGACCTGGAGGCCGGTAAAAACTCCAAGGAATCATCCAGGCATCGGAACGAGCCGTATTCCCGCATCCGTCAGCTCAAGGAAGACCTGGCTGATGACCTGAGGGAGTATTTCGGCTCGGAGGCAATTGCTGATTCGCTTCAGCATCCATCATGGCGTGGCAATATCATGGTTGATCAGGAGAAAGCAGCATGCCGGGCAGACAGAAGGAGGGTCTGAACCCTCCAAGAAGTCCATCTACCTCCGGGTGGGCTTCTTTTTAACTACGAGGTGTCGCCATGTGGGGATTCACATCAGAATTGTCCTTGATCAAGATAATCAAATCGGTGGTCGAGCAGGTTGAATTGGAGAGATTTCACGATTCCCTCGCGAACGTGCCAGTGGTATTCTCCAAATTCCTTGCCCTGCATCGAAGGATGACGCAGAAAACCACAAATAAACCAGTGATTGATCAAAATCTTCCGGTTTTGACCAAAGGCGGCAGCTTGTCATTTGGAACCCCGCTGAACACACTTCCGAGGCACCTGCTACTGGACACGACAAAATGACATTTCCACGAAAACTCGTCTTCCACCACAAAATGAAAACACTGCAACACGACCTCCACGGATATGAAAGCTACTGACTCTATGATACCTGATTGGCTCATCCAACTCACATGGTTCGCTGCCGGAGTCTGCGCCACCGGTGCCTTTTGGTATTTTCTCTCGAAGCAGAATTATCTTCCCGCTTTATGGTCTGGTTTTGGTGCTTTAGTGCTTGCCTTGACTGCGGTGACGTTCCACTTGCACAATGATCTGAAACATAAGGCTGTGAGATCAGAAAACACCTTGACTGCTATGATGGTTATCCCTTCGGTGGGCATTTCTTCCGTGGCTAACCCTTCCGAGAAGGACTCAGCGCAGACGGTTAGTTCAACACAGACGGTTAGTTCCAAGTCGGTTTTTCCAGATCGGCAAGATGCGGAAATCGCATCAGCGGATAAAACATACTCTCCAATGACAATGGAGGAATATTTTGACCGATGGTTTTACAAGGCAAGCACTAACCTTCAGCGTGATGAACTAGAAGCGTTGATGCTGAATCGTAGAATTATATGGAACGGCACTATAAAGTCGATTGAAAACGGTAGCAACGACATTATTCGTGTAATAGTAGAGACTATTGACAAAAGCGGCGGCACCGCTTTCTTAGATTTTGACAAACAGCAAAAACAACAGCTTGTAGAACTTCATAAAGGACAACAGATTCGCTTTACGGGTCGCATTCGGAGTTTTGTCGCCAGCCCCTTTCTTTCAGAGTGTAAGATTTTGAAGATATTGAACTGAGCGAGGCATATCACATTCGGATTAAATGGTATTTATATATTTCCGAAGGACGAATCGCCAGACCTTTAAATGAACAGGAAGCTACATCAATTCTTTTTCGAGCCGCCACGTGGAGAGTTTGCGCATAATCTCAAATGGAAATATGGTTTTTTGGTTGCACTGATTGTTTTGCTTGGAGGTTGTATTTGGATGAGCCTCCAGTTCCATAAGCCTTCCCAATCTGAGACTCTGATAAGATTATTTCTCCCTTGTACCTTGATTTTGAATCATCTCACCAACTATTTCTATTTCGGTCCTCGTTTCACATTTCCATTCAGATTGTTTTCAGTAATCTTCCTTATTGTCGGATGCACTATTGTCTTTGCTTATCTGTGGAGATCTATGCCTTTTTCGCATGGATTAAACTTCAACATTGAAGTGCGACAAACGAATGGGGCTGATCGGTGATAATATGAACATCAAAGCACTTCGCACTGCTCGATGGATATTGATGGTCGTTCTCTCCACCTTGCTTTCCTACCTTCTGTATTCACTTGTTTCTGGTGTGATAATCCAAATACAAAAAGGTTCGTCGGGCCTCGAACTATCTTTTGGTCTTTTGGGGTTCCTATTGATATTCTCGTTCATGGCTTTGATTCCTGGAATAATGCTCTATTCGCTCGTTACCAGGAAACTGAATGGACTCGCATCATGTATCGGGGCAATCTTCGCTATCGTGGGATTCGGTCTGGCTTCGACGTTACCGATGAAACTGGGTTTGTTTGAACTATTAAAATCCCTTGAACCCTCTTTCAGGCTCACAAATAACTTTGCTGTCGGACTCAATCTCTTATTCGCCTTAGGGACTTTACTATTGTGCTTCTTTTTAATGTTGTTCCCATTCTGGCTTTCGAGCCGTATTAACAGACTCACGAACGAATGGCTCTATCCCAAGATCTTCAAGCCGCTGGAAGACAAGCTATAGATCAAGTCAGACGACTTTTCCGTCCAACTTACCTTTCCACAATATGAACGACGCATTCTTCGGCACACCATTTTACACTCTATGCGCTCTTGGATTCACCATTTGGATCATTGCGCTTGTTTCTCACCTTCGAAGAACCGATTACACCGACACAGACAAGATCCTCTGGACCATTGTTCTCTGCACCCTGAATATCCTTTGGGTCATCCTTTACTGGTTTTTCGCGCCCCGTGGTGATGATGGGGTGTTGAGCGAACAGGAGTTGAAGGACAAGTTCAACAAACAATAAGAATATGAAAACCCTACTCGCCCTTGTCACAGAGGTGGCGCGAAAAGCGGAGCCAGCGGGAGCCGTTTTTTAGTTAGCTCGGAGAGGTCTCCATTGGGTTGGTTGTTGTTGTAGGTTGATTCTGTTCCAGGGGCAAGAGTTTCGCTGGGCTTGGCCGCCCGGAGGCGCGGCGGAGCGTAGCGGAGCAAGCCGGAGGGCGGCCAAGCCCAGCGACGGCGGGAGGGTGCCCCGTCCGCGCCGGCGTTTTTGCCTGCTCCTCATGCGGCCTCCTTCCATGGCGGCGTCTGCTCGGGACGGTAACATTCCCAGGGCGTCTTGTATCCGAGGGCCCGGTGGGGCTTCCAGTGGTTGTAGTCGGAAAACCATTTCTCCAATGCGATTTCCAGTTCCCTCACATTCTCGTGTGCCCAGAGGTAAACCCCTTCGTGTTTGACCCCCCGCCAGAGCCGTTCGATGAACACGTTGTCCATCCAACGCCCTTTCCCATCCATACTCACCCTGGCTCCGCTGCCTTGAACCGTGGCGATCCAGGCACGGCTTGTGAACTGGCATCCCTGATCGGTGTTGAAGATCTCCGGTGCCCGTCCTGTCGCTTCCAGCGCCTCGCGCAGGGCTTCCACGCAGAACGTGCCGTCCAATGTGTTGGAGAGCTTCCAGGAAAGCACCGCCCGCGTTTTCCAGTCCATGATCGCCACCAGATACGCGAAGCCCCTTGCCATCCGGATGTAGGTCACATCCGCGCACCACACTTCGTCGGCCTGCGTGACCGTACGGCCTCGAAGCAGATACGGGTAAATCTGAGCCCCCGGTGCCGGCTGGCTGGTCCTCGGCCGCCGGTAAATCGCCTGCAGCCCCATGGCCTTCATCACTTGGCTCACCTTTCGGCGGTTCGCCCCTTCCCGTCCTTCCCGAAGCAACCACTGGCTCATGCGCCGGGCTCCAAACTCCGGAAAACGCAAATGGACCTCGTCGATCCGTCGCGCCATTTCAAGATCCCCCTCGCCGAGACCTCCTCTTGTGGGCGCATCGAGCCGGTTGCGGTTGAGCCCCAAAAGTTCGCACTGCCGCCGCACGCTGAGCCCTGAACCTGATTTTTCCACCATGGCTTTCCTCATGGATCGATCCCCAGCTCCTTGCACTTTTTTTTCAACCAGTCGACCTCCACGACGAGCTGGCCCACCTTGCGCTCCAGGCGGGCTTTTTCCTTCTCCTCTTCCTGCGCTTGCGATGCACGGTCCCGGCCCCGCTCGAACACTCCGGCCGCCGATTCCTGAATCTGCCCTTTCCATTGCGTCACCTGCACCGGGTGCAGGTTGTTTTCCGCCGCGATCTGCTGCACGGTTTTTACTCCCTTGAGTGCCTCAAGCGCGATCCGCGCTTTGAACTCCGCACTGTGGTTTCTTCTCTTCTGTTTCATGTCTCTGTTGGTTTTGGTTATACCCCAGAGACCTTCCGAAATCTAACGATCTCACTGGCTCCGTTTCAGCGCGCCACCTCTAAGAGAGCACTGACGAAAAAGCTGATCCAAATTCCGAAGGGGATGACAGTCCACGCCTGCCGTTTGCTTGGGGCACAGAGAACAAAAACCGACATCCACCCAAAAATGTAGAAAAATCGACCGATCCACCCGAATTCCACAAGCCAGGTCAAGTGACTGCTGACGAGCGTGCGGTAAGACTCGCTCCTGTCGAAAGGTTGATACCATTCCATGTATGATTTTCCGGAATGTCCGATTCCCCAGCCACCGGGAGCATCAACCATCATGGTTGGAGTCACTTTCCAAAGAACCAAGCGGTTTGAAATGGAACGATCCTCCTGAACGACCCCTTGGCCGAATCGCTCGTGGGCTTGAAGATAAATCGACGCACCAATGATCACCCAGACAGAGGCAACAACGCCGACAATCCGCTTCACCGGCAATGGACGACGGAGGCAGGCAAGCAACGGGATCAACCCGCAGAATGCGGCCACCATGCCACCACGGGAAAATGTATGAACCAAGCAGATCCCCAAGGCGGAAAACAACACGAGCGAGACCCAGAAAAGCCAGTTGCGGAGGTAGGCCAGCGCCCATACCGCAATCATCAGGATGGCAATCAGGGCAGCGGTTTTGTTCGGGTTACCCAGCCCCCAATCCATCCGCCAGAAGCCTTGATAGAAAATTTCGCTCATTGGAAGTGGCAAGAAAAATCCAGCATGTAATCAAGGCAGGGAACCCTTCTCCATCCATCTGCCAAAAATTGCATCGAAGATTCCACCGCAACGCTGGTAAAGAGTTCTTCCGACCGGAGCAAGAAATTATCGGGACGCAGAGGTGTAAAAAACAGAAGCAGCGTTCCCGAAAACTGTGATCTTGAGAGGCATTGTGCAAAATCGCCATTTCGTGTAGACGCAATATCGGATGAAATCATTGACAGAACATCTGTGGTTTGAGGTGCCGAACCGTCGCGGGTTCGTCAATATCACCGGCACAGTCGAGGAGCTTGTCCGAAAGAGCGGCATCCAAGAGGGCATTTGTCTTGTGAATGCCATGCACATCACTGCATCGGTTTTCATAAACGACGATGAAGGCGGGCTTCACCATGATTTTGAAGTCTGGCTTGAGGAACTGGCTCCGCATGAGCCGGTCAAAAATTACCGCCACAATCGTACCGGAGAAGACAATGCGGATGCACATCTCAAACGCCAGATCATGGGAAGGGAAGTCGTCGTTGCCGTCACCAAGGGAAAACTCGATTTCGGTCCCTGGGAACAAATTTTCTACGGGGAATTCGACGGTCGGCGTCGAAAACGGGTGCTGGTGAAAATCATCGGGGAGTAGGCAAGTAGCGGTTGGGGGGCGATCCAATTGAAACAGTATCTGAACAATTGCAGCATCGAATTTTGCTCGCTATTTCTCAGTGTTTCGGGAAAGCATGTTTCCCCATGAACTCCCAGAGCAAGCGCAAGGCGATCATTTACAAAAAGGCAGTATTTACGAAGCCATCTGGCGCAACACTTCAAGAACTCTTAAAATGCGCTCTCGATAAAAAGAAAAAAGTGGTTTCGCGAAGAGAAGACCCGCAAGGCGATGGGTTGTATTTTCGATTGATTAACTATTTCGGGATGCACGGATTGAAGGGAGCAACGGCAAATATGCTTGGGAGTGAATTGCTTGCCTATGAGCCGAAGGCCGATGCCAGCGCAGTAGAAATTGATCCGAATGCAACTCGTTTGGCTGTCAATTCCGTCCATCCGCCCCAGAAAAATCAGGAATTTCTCGATGGCACTGTATATTTCGGGGTGCTTGGCAATCACCTCGTCATTCTTCAGTCGCGTTCATTGCGCACAATTGATCTGGAGCACCATATCAATTGGTTGCTCAGAAATGTCAAAGACAGCCTCTTTGACTCTGAAAATTACGTTGGGCTTTCTGACCAAGAACCGAAATCGAAAAAAGCGATGTTCAAGGATGTGAGGGGCGTAAAAGTCTCTGGTCCTGTCCAGTTCAAGAGCGCCAGCCCCGGCACAAAAGAAAAAACTGCAATGCTCATTCCTACCGGCAACGCATGGGCTGCTGTTAAAGCGTTCCTTGGGGATGCCGTTGATTTTCCGAAGGAATTGGACGCTGATGAGATCCTCAATAGCGGACATTTAATGGTGAGCCTTTTCTTGAAATGGACATCCCGTGACCCTGAGGCGTGTTCCGAATTGATGTCCAATATCGGCTACAACATGCGCCATATTGACAACGAAATCGAGTATTCGGTGGAAACTCGTACCGGAGAAATCAAGAAAGACGAATTCAAGCTCAAAACTCCAATCAATATTGTCTGGAAGCCAGATTCCGGCCAACCATCATTCGACGATCTTTTCCCAAAGATGTTGGAATGGCTGGACACGCTGGCATCTGAGGATAAAATTGACGTGTGAGGAAGCGGACAATACTGGGCTGCCTTCTCGTATGGGCGGGTGGTTTTGCACTGGGTGACAAGGGGGTTGTTCCCCTTTTCGGCGATGCCTCATGGGCAATTTTAGGGGCCTTGACTGCCGCAATGACATCAATCTCGTACTTTCAACGAATGGCGGCAACGGATATTGCGGAACTTCTTGATCTCAAGGGCCTAGAACCTCACCAACTCAAAACGCTAAATGGTCGCCTCGAATCACGCCGCCAATTGTTGGAGTTCCGCTTCTATGTGCTGCTGGGTGTTGGTGCTGCAACGGGTATACTTGCAGCGATCCTCAAAATTGAATCGGCCAGGCTTTTTTGGCATGTTGTTGCCGCAATGGGCTTCGCGTTTATTGCCGTTCAACTGTTTCTTGGAATATTGATTCTCATTGACGCAAATGCCGTTCAAAGATTCTCTAGAGACCTCAAGACAAAACTTACAGAGCAGACGGCAAAATATGATTTCCGTCAAAAAATCCACGCTCCGGCCAAGGGACATGCGTAAGGCCCCTGGGAACAAATTTTCTACGGGGAATTCGATGGTCGGCGTCAAAAACGGGTGCTGGTGAAAATCATCGGGGAGTAGGCGGAAAAGAGCGATTCACCGTCTCGGCAATCCCCGATTTCTTTAATTCCGCCCAAAGCTGGGCGGTTGCGGTATCGAACTTTTTTGCTCCTTCGGTTATTCCATTTTCCCACCTGGCAATTGAACTTGGATCACAGCCGGTCAACGCGGCCAACTCCTCCTGAGTTTTTCCAGAGCATCGGCGGAGAAACGCAAAACGTCCTCCGGGTGTTCCGTCGCACTCAAACGGAACATACCCGAGAAATCGAATGATGGCCGGGAAGGATCTCACCCCTTGGTCGCCGCGCCCTTGTTCCCAAAGCTGAATGGACCCCCTGTGAACACCCAAGAGGGAAGCCACTTCCGTTTGCTTCAACCCGAGTTCAATCCGGCGCTGTTTCAGGTGCTCCCCGATGGTTTGCGGTTTGTCGGGGCAACCCATTATCTGCTTCTGATAGCTTCCTAC
>Ga0194039_1001010_pt1 | contig 15675 bp, 10 predicted proteins | sample JunL228m_MetaG_FD_148679 | JGI IMG/M metagenome (GOLD analysis project Ga0194039, IMG submission 148679) | Anoxic zone freshwater microbial communities from boreal shield lake in IISD Experimental Lakes Area, Ontario, Canada - Jun2016-L227-8m | ecosystem: Environmental > Aquatic > Freshwater >... | reverse complement strand
CCGACACAATGACATCGACAACATTGTTTTTATCTAAAAAGCTTTGTTTAAATGTAAAAAAATCTTTTCCATAACCAGAAGAGTTTTGTTTTGCTGTGTCGTCTAATTTCCAATTATAAATAAAACCAGCTAAATTGCGCGTGTTTGGGATGGCGACTACTTTAAAGTTACTTTCTGGTGCCCCGAGCTTTTTACCTTTATAAAAAGCGGGCACATAAGAATCATATGCTTCATAAAGCATGTCTATGTCTGTCGGGGTTATCACCATCTGTTTATTTAGAACGGCCCCACTCATTGTTTCTATTTTTACTTCAAGGGTTGTTTTGGAATTAGAATTTCCTACAGTAAAAGAAAAAGTTTTTTTACCTATTCCTTCCAGTGACAGATTTCCGTCAAGTATCCAAGAGATTTTTGAACTATTTAAGTCAGTTGTGTATGTGGAAACAGTCGCTGTGACATTGCTGTTTGCGTTAGGATATGCTGGGTTTATTGAAAGAGCGATATCTCCTCCTTGTAGTTGAGCGTTTACTATAGAAGCTCCTAGAAAGAAAACAAGAGCAGAAAGAATAATTAACCCTCTTTTTATCATGATAATTATTATATCATGATTTAGGCCATTTCAGAATTCTCAATCTCTTCCTTGTTTTGTTTTATGGATAACAACTGTGATGGGTCGGATGTGATAATTTGGTCTTCAGTATATGAAGCGATTATCTTTATTGCAACGTGTTTTAACCCTGCAAAAAAGATGCCTTCCCCCACCCCAGACTCTAAGAGTAAGTATTTTTCTTCGTCTGTAAGATTAAATGTCTTTTGGAGTATGTCTATTGTCGTTGGTGATTGTTTTAATAGGAGTTGGATAGAAGAGTTGGTTATAATAGGCACTCCATAAGGAGATTTCATGAAGTCTGCTGCGTCTTGTGTGATGGTCGAAAGTCCTAAATAGTATTTTCTACCTCGCTTTGCCATAGAATATAAGAACGATGCGGTATCTTCTGATTTCATCATCCACCAAGCTTCATCGACGACAAGAAGCCTCTTCTTTAAATTTTTACGAATAGCAGTCCAAATATGGTGCATAACTATATACATTGCTATTGGTTTCAATTCGTCTTCCATATCACGCACAGAAAAAACAACGAATTTTTTATTTATATCCACATTTGAAGGTCTGTTTAAAAAAGTTGACCAGGAACCTTTTGTATATTTTACAAGTCTTTGCAGTATGGATTCACTTCCCTCCATTCCACCTAACACCATTTCAAAGTCAGAAAGAAGAGGAGGTTCAATATTTGAAAAGTCTGATTCGGGGGTTATGTCTTTGATCGCATATGTTTCAGAAATAGCTCTGTCTACGATTGAATCTTCTCCTGGGGTAAGCCCACCCAACATCAGTCTAAAGAGTCCCACCAAGTTTATAATGTTTGATCGTAGTACATCTTCATTTGTTTCATCTTCGCGTGGTATCGGTAAATCAAAAGGATTTATGTGGTGATCAGAAGACAAGGATATATTAAAATATCTACCACCCACAGATTCTGCGAGGTATTCGTATTCCCTTTCTGGGTCTATAACTATAATATCAACATCGAACATGAGGGACCTCAGGATTTCTAGTTTTGTAGCATATGATTTACCAGAACCAGATTTTGCAAAAGTTACAGAATTGTAGTTTTCTAATGAAAATCTATCAAAAATAACCAAACTAGAATTGTGTCTATTTACCCCATATAGTATTCCTTTGTCTGAAGTTAGATCGAAAGAAACAAAAGGAAAGATACTTGAAAGTGGTTCAGAGTTTAGTTTTTGATGAATACCTAAAATATCATCCCCTATGGGTATAATACTCTTAAAACCATCATCTTGTTGGAAGAGAGCTGGCTTTATATAAATTAATTTTGATTCTAATATTGATTTAATTTCGTTTTCAACCTTGAACAACTCAAGGTCATTGTCTGCATAAACTGTTATGTAAATACCCACGTCGAACATTTTTTCTTGTGCCTGTATTAGGTTGTTTCTGAGTTCTTCGAGGTCTTGGTATGCAGTATCAAGCATTGGATCACGTACCATTCCTTTTGCTTCTCTAGAATTTATTTGGCTTTGAACTTCAGCCACTTTTTTCTGAAATTGTCTTAGTGCAAGTGAAGTGTCTATCGGATGAATAAAAATTGAAACATCAAAAACTTTATCCAAATTTATTATTGGAGAGAACCAATTGTCTGATAAATATCTAGGGTATGAAATAATAAAAAAGGTGCGGGCAATTTTGTCTCCCAGGTTTAAAGATTTCGGCTCTATTTTAAGAGCAGATGGAGCTATGATGTCTTGAAGTTCTAGTTTTGCTGATTCATATATCTCTTCTGGCATCACAGCTAAAACAGAAGCTCTTGGCCCAGCGTCTTTTATGTTTTCTTCGTTTTTCTTTTTTCCTAACAATGAATCAAGTATTGACATAAATTTAAGTTTTTATTTTTCAAGCTCTATCTTCCCTTCTAATTCTCCAGGGTTAAATACTTTGTAAAATACTTCTACGACTTCTTCTGTGCCGAGCTGAACAGATTTTATCCCACAACGAGAGAGTCCTTGTTGTATTACACTCACCCTTTGTTCTAATTGAGATCTTTTTTCTTCAAAATCTATTTGTTCCGCAGCCTTTCTTTGCTCTCTTGTTTTTTTTGAAAATATTCCCTTTAAGATATCAGAATCTGATTTTAAGCTAGTATGAGTATATGGAACCACGACAAAAAAACTTTTTGTCATTATACTTACTGATTCAGTAAAGTTTTTTATAAATTCTATATATTCTCTAGTTTGTAATTTTAATAATGGTTCGTTCTGCGCTTTCATTCTATTTTCTAAAAGCAATAAATATGGTCTGATGTCGAGTCTTCTTGATTGTATTGATATTTGCACAGAAAAGTCTAGTGTGTTCAAAAAACTTTGAAATTGTATTATTGTTGCTCTTTGTTCATCATTTGATTTTAAAGATAAATTTACCGAGCTAGCTAGAACGACAGAACGCAACCCTCCGTCTTTCAAAACAACAACACCATCACGGATCTCCTTGATTGGTACAAACTCTTGAGTTGTTTTTGCTTTTGAAATCATTTAATTTTTTAACTTTCCTTTTCTTCTTTTTTAAAAGACAAAACATCTAAACTCCAAGCCAAATCGCGCAACTTGCTTCCGGTTAACCTAGGATTGATGTGATTTATTGTAGGTGTTTGAGTTTGGGAAATATTTTTCTGTTGTTCTTTTTTGCTTGCTTTGATTGTCTTTCTTTTCCATATAAAAAGTTTATCTTGTACCAAGTATTTTAATCCAGATTCGATCAAATTAATAAAAGGCTTTCCATTTGGATGATAAAAAGTTAAAGCAAGAGAAAGCCCTGCAATGGCGAGGATTGGTATTGCGCCAAGCAACAAGCCCAATACTTTATATAAAACAAAACACAAACCAGCTCCACCAGCTAAATACACGAACTCCCTAAAAGTAAATGGGCCAAAGATTTTGTCTTCTATGTCTAAAAATTGTGGAACTTTGAATTGCATATAATATTATTCCGGCTTTACCCTATATGGATCGTCTTTTATTGAATAAGAAGGCGAAACAGATGCTGTTTCTGAGGAAACTGGTTTTATTGTACCCTCAAGTGGTATTTTAACATTTTGATCGGAAGATGTCCCAGTTTTTTCTTGGTTTTTTGAAAGATTGTTTAGAGAATATTCGGTTTTTGTTGTGGGAGCCTGAAAAGAGCCAGAGAGTTTTTGAAAAGAAATGGATTCCATTATTTTTTTATTCTGCCTTTCTTTTTCGAGACTTAAATCTTTTGTTTTGTCTTCTGGCTCGTTGTTGTTTTCAATGATTGTTTCTTCGAGTGGAGTTCTTTTTTCTTCTTTAGACTCAGCGTCTTCCTTTTTTCGCAAAGATACTAGTTTTTCTCTAATGTCCTTTAATATTTTATTATTTATTTCCATTACTATTTCCCTGTTCTTTTCGTCTGGCAACCCCATACTTCCCTTTAAGGACTCTTCAAATTTATCTGGATGTGTATAACCCAACATCACCATATGTGTTTCGAGAGAGAGTTGTCCTAATTGTTCTATGTTTAACCCATGCATTTGTCCTATTGCTGTGACCTTCTCGTCTACTTTGGCAGCCATGATTGCCCACCTGAGGTCTTCGGGCAAACTAGCGAATTTTTTTTGTATTTCTTCTAATGTTATCTCCATATATTTAATTATAAACTAATAATACTTATTTGTGTGTATCTTTGGTGGATTTGTGGGCAGACATTTTGTCTAGTTTTTCTAGTAGATCAAGATATTCTTTTGGTAAATCTGCTTCTCTTAGTTTTTGTATTATCTTTTCTTCTACAAGCATTTCGTTGAGTTCTGTATTTATTGCGGAGATGCTGATAGAGTCTACTTGATCTTTCTTTGACAGCTCTTTTTTCTCTTTTTCTAGTCTTGCTTTTTCTTTTTCAATTTCGAGGAGTCTGTCTTTTATTATTTTTATATTGTCTTGGACTTCTACGATTTCCATTACGATTAATCGTTTTTTCTCTTCTGGGTTTTCATAATTTAATTCTTCCCCTTCTTGTTGTGTTTTTGGGGCTGATTTTATGGAATATAGAGGATAGGCAGAAGAGGAGACACTTTCCGTTTTTGCTTTATAGGAAGCAATAATATTTGAAACAGCTAGTTTTAATTTTTTCGTTGGCTTTTCCGCTGTCTTTTCTTCTTTAGGTTCTTCTTTCTTTTTCTCTTCGGTTTTTATTGTCGTTGTAGGAGCTTCTACTGTGGCTGGTTTTATTGCTTCAGTTTTTACCAAAGGAATGTCGATAGGTTTTATTTTAACCGGAGGGATGACAGATAGAGGGATTTCTTGTGGGGTTTTCCCTGGTTCTAGTTCTAGTGGTGGTGGAGTAGGGATTTTTATTTCTTTCTTTTCCTTTGTTTCTGTTTGTGGTTTTTCTATGTGGGGAGGTGTAGGAATTTTTTCTACAGGGCTTTCTTCCTTTTTTGTTTCTAGGGGGATTGCATCTATTTTAGGCAAGTTTTCAAAGGCTATTTTCATAACCTCTTCGTTTTCTCTTGTTTCTACTTTCTCTTCTTCTTTTTTAACTGGGATAATTTCTGTTTTTTCTACTATTTCATTACCAAAAGCAAGTGGCGTTATTTCTATGCCAGCAGATTTTAATATTGCAGTGTTGTTCTTGTCTTCCTGGGTTGGGACAGGTGGAGTAGTTGGTTTTTGTCTTTCAGAGTTAGGTATCGATTGAGCATAAATGGACTCGTGTGGTGTTTCTTCTTGTGCTTTCTCTGTTTTTATTTCTGTTGGTGTTTTCTCTATGGCCGGTGTTTCTGTTTTTATTTCCTCTTCTGAAATAAGAGGTGTTATTTCTATGCCAGCAGATTTTAATATCGCGGTATTTTGTTTTTCCTCAACGGATATTTGTTTTGTTTCTACACTTACCACAGGGCTTTCTTCCGGTTTTTCTAGTAGGGTTGATTCTTGTATAAATGATTCTACTTCCTCTGTTGCTCTTGGTTTTTCGGCGAGATCTATCAATTCATCCCTGATGTCTTTTAGGATTTGTTCATTTACATCCCTGACTATTCCCTTTATAGACTCTAGTGGTATTTGATTTATATCCTTCAGAGATTCTTCGAATTGATCTGGATGAATAAAACCAAACATCATTATGTGTGTTTTTAGTAACAACTCAGATATTTGTCTTATATTAAGGCCGTGTTCTCGGCCGATAGTGTTTACTTTTTTGTCTACACCAGCAACGATTATAGCCAACCTTAAATTTTCAGGTAGACTATCAAATTTTTTTTGTATTTCTTCTAATGTTATTTCCTGCATTTGGTTTTTTAAAAACAAAACAAACTATATGAAACAGTTATCCATGTTTTTCGCTTGATGGTGCGGGGGATGCTGGTGATGAAGGAGGAGGTGGTGAGTGTGGTGCAGCGTTCTTTGCTGTGAAATTTTGCATTTCAGCTGTTGAGTAGGCCTGCTTTGCTCTTTCTATTTTACTGTCATATGATTCTTCTGTGTTTTTTATCTTTCCTTCAATAGAAAATGCCATTTCTAATTCTGCTTTTTCTTTGAACGCTTGAATTAATTCATTTGTTAGGTTTGTTTTTTCAGTAGGAGTGTTGTGTAGTTGCATGTTTAAATCATCTTTTTTACCAAGCAACTCTTTTTCTTTTTTGTTTAACTCTTCAATACTGGTGTTTAGTTCATTTATGCGGCCCATGTCTTGAACGGGTTTTAGGCGATTCTCTGTGCGTTCTCTCTCAAGATCCCCTCTTCTTGTCTTTGTTTGTTTTATTTCTTCATCTGCTTGTTTGATTGTTTCACTAATACGCCTTGTACTATTTCCTAGATTTTTTATTTTTTCTTGGGTTTCTCTTATTTTTTCTTCGAAATCCATTTTTTGTTTCATCATGTCGTCTGAGTTGAACTTTCTTTCCCCAGAAGAACCAGGGGTGCCAAATTTTTGTAGCAACTTAGCCAATTGGCTGTTGAGCTCTCTCATTTCTTTTGCTTTTTGTTCTTCTATTTTTGATTGTCTTTCTTTTGTTTCCTCGATTCTTCTCATCCTGTCGTTTTCCGCTTTTTGTTCTTTACTCATTTCTGATCTAGCCTTACGTTCTCCTGCTTCATCAGAGAGATACTTGCCTCCACCGCTAACAGCACCGAGGGCCATACCACCTGCCACATATGCTGCTCCGCCCACAACTCCACCCAAAGCCCCTCCACTCAAAACAGCAGCACTGCCTCCGATCGCCAATTTAACATTGCGGACTCTTTCCTCCATAATTTTAGTTCTTATTGTTTCTTCTTTTGGTGGTTCCTTTCCAAAGTGTTTCTCAAATTCTGATAGTGCACCATTTTTTTCTGCTATTGCTCTATTTTCACTATATTCATTTGTTGCCTTTGCAAGTTCGGCTGCTAGTGTCTCTTCATTTATTGATGTTTTATTTGCTATTGTGTAAGACAAAGAGTGTAGAAGGCCAGTTTTCCCAATATTGTCTATGTATTTGTTCATTCTGTCGTTGTTTAGCTCTCTTGCTGATTTATATAATTCTGGTTTAGTGTGTGTTTTGTCGAACTCTTGTTCGGTCATTCCGTTCTTCATTGCTTCTTCTTTTTCTGCTAAATATTTAGCAATCTCTTTTAGAGACCATTCCATAACCTCTTTGTCTGACATTGTTGTTTTGTACATCTCTGCTTCCTTCTTTATCTTGGTGGCCTTTCTGTCTTGCATTCCCTTAAATCCTCCTTCTTTAGAACCCAACCCTACTAGTTTTGATGATTGGAAATTCATTCCGCTTACGTTTCCAAGCCCTTTGCCCAACCCTGTTTTCCTAACATCAAACGATGCTTTTGTTCCATAATTTAAAGTTTTCAATCCTTGCCTTGCAAAGAAGCCCCTCATTCCCTTCTTTTCTGCTGCGCCTATTAATTTTTGTCCCATTCCGCTACCCAACAATTTTGCTGCAGTACCTCCTATCGCAGCGCCTCCAACGAAAGCAGTTGCACCAGCGGCTGCACCAAGTGCAAATCCACCAATCATTTTTGCTCCTTTTATTACCATAGCCCCTATTTTACCAGCATATGTTGTCGCTAGTTTTTTCGCCTGTAGAAGCAATACTATAATAATTGCAAAAGGGATGGATCCTTTGATTAGAGTGTCTAACCACCCATTTGCGATCTGCATGTCGGTGCCAACCCCAGGTAAAGCTTTTGTAAACATCAAGATTATATAAAGGAAAAAAATAAATATTGGAGCAAGAAATGCGTTTTTAAGTAAATCATTCCACCATTCATCGTGTCCCATCTCCGGAATCTTAAACGGGAGAGCATATGACGCGAAGGCGATTGGTGAAAAAATCATTGAAATCCAAAGAGAAACAACACGACTAACAAAGAGTAAAGCCACAGATAAAAAAACATAAATCATAAAACCAAGTACTACAATAGAAAACAACGTAACAAAAACAAAAACACCAACATTGTTTGCGATGCCATTAGGTATGGTAGCAAGAATTACTTTTGGATCCATTGCTTTTTCTGCTAGAGATACGCTAATAGATTTTTGACCACCAGGCTCAACCACTTCCCCGTTTTTACCAATTGGTTTTATGTTGTTATAAAAAATTTTTGCTAGAATATTTGAACCATCAATGACGACTTGGGTTGTAAATAAGCTAAAGTTCATGAGAAGAGCGACAATAATAACGTAACCGACAAGTTTTTTATTGTTAGATACATTTAACCCTAAGACAGTTTTTATTGCCACATACAACAATGCTATAATAAAAAAAATGTTTGAAATGTCCCTGACGGCGGCCCACCCCTTTTGTATAAAGCTTGCGGTATAAGAATTACTGTTTGTGGAGTAATATACAAAGAAATCAAGTATTTGTGCGGCGTAAGAAGTGAGTATTGAAACAGGGGTCCAAATTATGTAATAGATAGTTAAAGCAATACAGTTTGTAAACCAAGTACCAGGCCACAGGTTACAACCTATGCTTATATCTTCTGGGTTTGCAGTAAATTCTGAACTGGTGGTATATTCTGGTTTTGGTGGATCTCCTGCTGGCTGTGCATTTGCCGTGCTTGTTCCAAAGGTTATAATTGCTTTTTTTTCGATTATTTTTAAACCAGCACTAACAGGCAACATGAAAATGCCTATCATGACCACTGATATTAAAATTTTTGATAAAAGTTTATTCATCTGATTAAAACAGCAAACAAAAACTTAAAAAACTTTCTCTCACTACTTTCTGAAATAATATTCATATCCATAAATGTTTCGTAGTGCAGGTGTCATTTTTTGGATATTTACTATTTTGGAATCGTAGTATTCATATATTGTCATTATCCCACCCGAAAGGTCTAATTGATATGCAGCTATGTCTGGAGTGCTTACGCGTATCTCTTTGCCACTGTCGCTCACATAGCCAAATATTCTTGCAAATATGTCTGCCAAGTACCAAGCGAAAGCTTGTGGATCAGTTCCCTCTACATATCCATATATTTTTGCTAGTTGTGTATTTGCGACTATTTGTCTTGCAAGAACTGTTTCGATACCTTCACGATAGTGAACCACAGCGTCTATTGGTGGTGTCGCTGTCTGTCCGATAACTAAATTTCCATTACCATTTCCACCACTTCCGTTTCCGTTACCACCGCCATTTCCATTGCCGCCTCCGTTTCCATTCCCCCCTCCTCCACCTGGCGCAGTACAGTTAGGATATACTCCAGTCCAACCAGTTGGGCAATTTCCACTTCCTCCACCTGGCGCAGTACAGTTAGGATATACTCCAGTCCAACCAGTTGGGCAATTTCCACTTCCTCCACCTGGCGCAGTACAATTCGGATATACTCCCGTCCAGCCGGCAGGACATTCTCCGCTTGCGCCACCCGTTAGATTTACGACAATGCCATTCCATTCTCCACAGTTGTTGTCCTCGTACGATTCAGCGATGACTCCCGTATCCACAGAAGATCTTTTATCAGCACAGGCGTGTACATAATATGTACCGATAGATGGAAAAGTATATGTTTGTATTGTCACAGCAGATCCTTTGCCTGGAAGTGCATACATAAATACGGCAGGCAGGTCTATGATATTTCCATCAGCAAGTGCTTCTTGTGTTTTAAAGAAATTATTTAAAATTGGTAACATGGAAAGAGAATTCCCGTTGTTGTTTGTTTCTGGTTTTACGAGAGATATTTGAAAGAAATTATAAAAATCAATCAAAGTAGAACCATCTCCTTGGTTTTTTATTAATGCCATCAGTGTGGTTGGTGCATTTACCATTGCATAAGACGGAGTTACTCTGCCAGCAATAAGGTCTGGGTGTCCGTCTCCCGTGCCACCTGGAGGATTTACCCCACCAGTCCCATTACAATTTGGATCATCAATATTTATACAGGGATCTATATATCCTCCCCCACCACCTATTACTCCAGGGATGATGCCACTCTCGTCTTGAGTTTTGAAGGTCAATATTTCTCCTTCGACTGTCTGTGTCCCAGGAATATTTTTAATCACTGCTCGGAATTCATAATTTGTATTTGATGATAATCCAGACAAACGAAAATTTATATCTCCACTTTCTCCTGCATAATGATTCGTTTCATAAGCAGTACTCCAAGGATTTTCTCTGCTCTGAGTTCCCACTTTTCTATATTCAAAATATGTTTTTGATTGAACACCAGAAGTATATCTTCCGTTTAAATAAGCAGCAGAAGGACTTGCTACGAGTGCTCCTCTTGTTTCTATCAGAAGTTCTTCCGTCCCTGGTGATGTATCAAAGAAATGCACTGCGCCATAACTTATTTCATTACTATTTGATCCAACAGTACAAAAATAATACCTCGTAGCAGGATCTAGTTTTGATATTTTTGAATTAAATATCATAGAAACATTATTGTTGCCCATGTCTTTTTCAAAAGTTGATTTCATGTCAGAACCATAAATGTCATTACAAAAAACGGGAGGAATTTCTAATGTTGAATATCTGAAATATCCGGAAGTTCTAACTCCGTCTGGATTTAATGAACCATTTAGCACAGCTTCGGTGTCCGTAATGCCAGATGCTTGTCCGGTCAGAGTGTCTGAAATACTAAAAACAGAATTTGGTATCAACAAAAATGTTGTTAAAGTTAGTGCGACTATTATTTTTTTAAAATATTTTCTAATCATTTTTTAATAAACCTTCAATTTCTTTTCGAAAGTATCTCTAAATAATCCTGATCGTGGCCCACCTTCATACTGTAGCAAATCACTTACGTGTATGTAGTTTGGCCCACCAATTCCACCCTCGCAGTCACTTATTGTGTTTTTAGAATAGCCTTTGTTGACATAAAATTTACATAGGTCAATCGCATTTGTTCGTTCTTGGGTATAAGGCCACCAAGATGAATCCATAAATGATCTATAAGCACCGTAGAAAAGAAAACCCTTATTTCCGTTTGCACTTGGGTTGTCTGGATATTTGTATAAAATTGGCAAAGGATAATCGGGCCTATTTTGCATACTCGGGCTTATTTGTTTAGGTATTGGTGAATTATCTGGATTAGCGGCCCATCTTTCGAGTTCCTTTTCACAACCATTTGTCCCTATTAGTAATTCTTTGTATACGTAATCTTTTTCTGTAATTATTTCTTTCAACAAACTGTCTGCGGAAGCTATGTCATCTCCTGAAACCATATCAGCCGAGATTCTACCGAATGAAGTTGTATATGGTTGTAAAAGGCCGTCATATTCTTCTTGGTTTATTGCTTCGTTTGCTAAATCATTATTTAATGTATCAACTTTTGTTTTTATGTTTGTTAATAGTTCCGTTAAACTTTTTATTGAGTTTATTTTAGATTCGTTAGCTTTTATTATTTCTTTAAAGCCATCGATTTTATCAAACTCACTTATTGCTGTTTTTGTAACATTTGGGAGAACTTCTGGTATATAAATATTGTTAATTGCATTTACATATTCATCAAAAGTTCTTTCTAAAATACCACTTAATAGGTCGTATGATTGATATAACTCTTTACCATCACCATTTTTACTTACGCCAATATGTGTGAAATCTTCTAAGATTGGCTGATAGATATTTCTATTTAGACATTCTGTTATTGTTGTTTGACCACCACAATTAGATTGTCCTGTGCCGGCTAATTTTGCCCATCCGTCTATTTCTGCTGGGCTGCTTGCAATGCCAAAAATACCTAGAAGGACATATAACCCGGCTCCAAAAGAATTTTGACCAATCCCAGTCATGTCTGAAATTTGTAAAAAATCCATACCAGTAGTATTTGGTATTTTATTTAAAGCGCTGTCTAAATTATCTTGTGCTTCTTGTTCCCACCCTGGGTGTGGGCCCGGAATACAATAGTCGAGTTGGTAGATGGTTGGTATTAATCCATAGTTTCCTGTGAAGCCTTGTTTTGGTGTACCGTCAAGATTTTTTGGTGTATTTTCTGGAGTGATTGGTACGGTGGACAGTAGTTCTTTGTTTTGTTCTGTGAGTTTATCTACGTAAATTCTTTGTTCGTCTATCAATGCTTGACTGAGGTCGGTACGAATATTAAAACCAAGATTTTGAGAAAGCCATCTACTGTTTGCGATTTGGAACGAAGGGAAATCTTTTTCTATTTGACGTTTTTGGCTTATGTTGAATTCATCTGTGCCTGAGTTTGTGATAGTCGTGTCTACATTCATATCTGCTAACCCATCGTTTTGCAACGAAGAAGTAAATCTTTTCAAGACAGCATCCAATACGGCAGCGACAGCGTCGTTTAATGTTTCCACATTCAAAAGAGCATTGTCTTTTTTCTGAACGGTGCTGACTAATTCTTCGGCGATTAGTTTGCCTGGAGTTACATATTCCCACTTGTTGCACTTCGTTCCTTTCGGGTCTTTAGCAAGATATTGTAGATTTTGGTCTCTTGTAACTCCTTTTGGGTCTGCGCATCTTTCACTCCCCAAGAAACCACTTCCTTGCTGAAGTGAGCTCTGTGCAAGTTGTGCTGTGGATTGCACTGTCCCCTCGAGGCGTCTTTGTAATTCATTTGATGCCATTAAATTAAAACCAAGTGGATTGTTCTGAGGATATTGAGTCATAGCATCCCATGCTCCCCAGCCCCCCATAGAGAAATCTAAGTTGAAAGTCTGAGCGCTAAATTCTGGAGTTTGTTTTTGGATTAATGTGTTCAAGGAATATTGTGCGTTGTCTGCAAAGCTTTTTTGATAACTCTTTGCGACGCCTTGCGTAAAATCTTTTGCAAATGGATATAAGTCAGCATTTTCTATTTCTAAACCAAAACCAAGAATTTCTGCCCTGGCTATGTCTTCGAAAAATTTGCTTGGATTTTGTACAAACAAAGGGCCTCCATCATTCCCTGTTTGGATCCACTCTATCGTGCTTAGTGTGATTTCATCTATTAGGATTTTGGCAACAGCTTTTCCTATTGCATTTAAACAATTTTGATTTTGGTCTTGATTTTCAACTGCGGTCTTTGTCTTGTCTGTTTTATCTATTATCGTGTCTACTTTTTGTAAAGTTTTGTCGAGCTTTTTGTTTGCATTTTTGTCAGTGACATTTATCGAGTCTGACATGATGCCTAACTCAGAAACTAGATCGTTTAGATTTCCATAGTCTTTCAGTGCGGGGCCCGTATTGCTACTTTTAGTAAATAGTTTTTTTATTCCCCCAAACAAACCACTTACTCCAGAATTTATTACCTTTTTGCATCCCGGAAGTTTTGTTATGACCGGAGCTAGATCTTGGATATATCCAGAGATAGAAGAGCTGGTAGTTTGAGCTTGAGCCACGTTGACCAAATTTGTAAATGGCAGTAGTAAAACACTCACAACTGTAAATGAGCACACAAATATTCGAAAAGATTTTTTGAATCCCATTTATTGGTTAATTATACCATTTACTGATAAAAATGTTTCTAAATTTCCTACTGATGTGATTAAATCTTGGCTATATTTTTCATACTGAGAGAGTCCAGAGAGACCAACGATTGGATCGTCTGTTATTTTGATCATATCTTTGACAGAAATACCTGTATTGTTTGAACTATTTATTATTTGAATGTGATAGGTTTTTAAACTTTCTGGTACAGGGAGTACGGTCATTTTTTGCGCATATTCTTGATAAGCAGTAGCTATTGTGTTTAATTTATCTACGGAATCTTTGTTTGTGACACCCGTTCCAGCCATACCCCCTATGATTTCAAGCTCATCCCCTATGCCTTGTGCTTTATATTTTTCAAAAAGGTTTGCTGCTTTTACATAATAATCTTCTTGATCTTGAGTTAGGTCACCTTTTGCTATTTTTATATCTGCTTCGGTGTATTTGTCTATCATGGTTGGATTGATGATGTTTTGTCCCAATGCATTTGATACGTTGTTTATTGTTTCTGCACTCACATCTCCGTTTTGTTTCATTGCTGCTATTGAAGCAAAAAATTGTCTTGCGAATTTTGCTGTTTCATTATTTTCGTTTGTCGTATTTGTGGCAGGGTCTTCAGGGTTTGCTACTTTTAATTCTTTTCTTTTGTTTTCTACGTAAGTTTTATCTGGAATATTGTCAAAAGTTGCTGCTTTGTTTGGGTCTGTACCCCAAAGGGCTTCTTCCCAATCAAGGACACCATCTCCGTCTGAGTCTTTTTTTATAAGCTCATTCACTGTCAGATTTTGGGTCTGCAGAGTACCATTTTTTGACGACAAAAAGTTGGTTTTACTTGAAAAAAGAAGATAAACAACGAGAAATACGATTCCCAAAACAGCGAATCCTATTATTAAACGAATAAATTTTTCACTAGGCAGATATTTTTTCATTTTTTAATAAATTAACGTCCTCCTCCAGATGCTCCGAAAAGCGTGATTTTACTCAACGTTACTGTTTGCGTGGTTGGTGGATATCCTTGGTAAATGCAGGTTACCGTGGAAGCGCTACTTGTGTATTTTCCCATTATTAAATTCCCACTTGCGACTGTGCCAGTTTTCGCAGTGGTTCCAGATGGGATTACATAACTAGTCGGTCCTTTATATGATCGGATGGTTATACTCGAACCAGGGACGTTGCATTTGTAGTTTGCGCTTTCTAAACTTTGTATTTCAGTAGCTTTTGTGTTTATTATTCTCCCAGCAAATAGTTGGCTAGCACCAGAATACGCATTAACTATCTCAAATGAAAATAAAATAATTAGCATCACTAATCCGACTCTCGTGAATATTTTGAGCATTCTTTATTATATCATTTTATATATAAATAAAAAACAAATTTTACGTGTTTTTAGCTAGAAAAATCCAATCCGAAAGCGTTAATTCTTCTGCTCTTTTGTTGCCAAGCATTTTTTCACAAATTTTTTTTGTTTTTTCATCAAATTTTAGAGTTTTTTTGAGATTTGAGATGAGGATTTTACGTTTATGAGCAAAACCAGCATGAATTATTTTCCAAAACTTGTTTTCGTCTACATTGTTTTCCTCAAACATTTTTCTGGAGATGTTTTTTATTGCGATTACAGCAGAATCTACCTTGGGTTCCGGGGAAAAATATCTTGATGGAACTTTTGTTATTAATTTTGGTTCACCATATGCTTTTATTGATATTGATAGAATGCTTTCTTTGCCATCACGAGCCATGATTCTCTTTGCTACTTCGTGTTGGACCATCAGCACCATCATCGATGGTTGATTTTTTTCTGTCAAAAATTTTTTTAATATTGCGCCAGTGATGTTGTATGGGATATTTGCGATTATTTTGTAATCTAGAAAGAAAGAGAAAGTATTCTCGGACTCACCACGAAAATTTTCTGCTGAAAATTTCCTCTGTCCGGCGCCGTCGCGCCTCCCAAGGGTTCGCTCGAGAACACTTTCTCTTTCTTTTGATTTATTTATATCGAATTCCAAAATATCATCTTCTACGAGAATCAATTTTTTTTCAGTGATTTCTTTTTTAAATCTTTCTTGTAGCAGAATAAAAAGATTTTTATCTTTTTCAACCGCAATAACGCACCCCGCACTTTCCAAAAGTTTTTCAGTCAGAGCTCCCTTCCCTGGCCCAATCTCTAAGACAATATCTTCTTTTGATATTTCTCCGGTCCCAACAATTTTTTTTATTACTGTAG
>Ga0194039_1001008_pt1 | contig 15691 bp, 15 predicted proteins | sample JunL228m_MetaG_FD_148679 | JGI IMG/M metagenome (GOLD analysis project Ga0194039, IMG submission 148679) | Anoxic zone freshwater microbial communities from boreal shield lake in IISD Experimental Lakes Area, Ontario, Canada - Jun2016-L227-8m | ecosystem: Environmental > Aquatic > Freshwater >... | reverse complement strand
CTATCTTCTTCGTATCAGGCAATAGCGTGAAAAAATATCATGGAAACTACGATTACTTCGTAGAGAAATCAGCTTCAGAAAACCCAACTGAATCAACCTCATCAGGAGATAAAGGCGATAAATCTTCTGATGAAAACAAAGCGAAACGCAAACAAAAAGCTCAAGTAAGACAAAAGTTCTATTCTGAAAAAAAAACTCTGGAAAACAAGGTCCATTCAATTGAGAAGAAATTAGATTTACTGGAAGAGGAAAAAGCAGATATTGTTGAACAAATCTCCGAGAATACTAAAAGCGCCAACTTCGCTTCTATTAACAGGCGCCTGCAGGAAATCCAATATGAAATAAGCATTCTTTCCGAAGATTGGGAAGTTGCATCTACAGCCCTAGATATTTCCCTCAAAAATCACGCTCAGGAAATAGGATTATTGTAGATACTAAAGCTTTTAATAGATGGAGATCATCTAATGCGATGGTGAATTGCCACCTTCGCAATTGCTGAGAAATTGGGTGTTATCACCACCGGCTATACATCCTGAATTACTATTCGAAAGCCCAGATATGCAATTATTTAAAGCGGTTGGCTGATCATTTCCACCACCAGGAGAACATGCTAGATAACTGTTAATGGGTGCGAAACCAAAACGGCAATTAGAGCCAGCAGCAAAATAATTTCCAGTAGCACCAGAGCCAGATTTACAAAGCAAATGTGTAATTCCACCCAAAAGTGACAATCTTGGCCTTATATAAGACAGCTTCAATTTATCCTCCTTAACTTTTTCAATCATTATCAACTTCGGAACTGAATTTATTGTAATAGTCTGTAAAACTAAAAGTTAATCAAAAATTTTCAATAGCTATCTGAAGAAAAATGAAATCATATCGCGGCAACCTCAACGCACTCTTTCTGAAAATTCATTTCCCATGCTTGTTATTTAACAGTAAAAGTTTTTCCTATCTGGAGTCTGGGGAGTTTGATGAGATTAGCGCAGAGAAGAGAAATTATACTTAGTATTCCTCCGATAATGAAAGGAATTCTCTTGTCATACATCCACATTATTCCGCCAATGATGGGGAAAAGCACTGCCGCGATATGATTAAAGGTAAACCCCACCGCCGTTGATGAGGCTATATCAGGTCTGTCTGCAATTTTGTGTAGATAAGTTTTTATCGCTATAAGGAAACTGAAAACTACGCTGTCAACTACACATAAGGAAGCCGCAAGATATCCATTCTCTACAAATGCAAAAGTCATAAATATTGAAAAGGCTATAATACTCTCAAGGACAAGTATCTTGCGCTCTCCAAGGTCATCTATTTTCCTTGATAACCTCTCAGCCATAAAAGTATTCAAAAGGTTGCTGCATATGAAAAGAATGGCTATGCCTTTAACTGTGAAGTCATATTTCTGAACAAGCAACAGCACAGAAAACACTATGAATATCTGCCTTCTTGAGCCTGCCAGGAAATTCAAAAGATAGAAAAGCCAGTATTTCTTTTTCAATACCATCTTCTTGCGCTGACCGCCTATTTTCTCAACTGGAAACTTCATAAAATAGGAATATATCGCCACAAGGATGGCTATCATTCCTATCGTAATGAGCGTAGCGCTCATTGAAGCAAAGAAAGCAAAAATATAAATCAGTACCCCTACTCCAATGTTGCTCATGGCGGTTACGCTTCTTATGTATCCGAATGCTCCTGCTGACTGGTCGAGTTCGAAACATTGCAGTACAAGTGACTGCCGGCATGTTTCTGCAAAATGAAAACCTATTGACATCACGAGCGTGGCAGTCAAAAGACCCATTTTAAAGGGGAGCAAACCTGTCATCATAACGCCCAGTCCAAGAATAAGCGTGGAATGAGACATCAGTTTGTCTTCGCGAAACAAATAGAGAAAATAAACGACAAGGCATGAGAGGAGGCCAGGAACTTCCCGGACAGATTCTATAAGACCTATCCAAAGACCGTCGGCCTTTACTACATGCACCGCATAGTTGCTAAAAAGAGTCCTCCATCCCTGTAAGCCGATGGAAACCGCGGCAGTAAGCAGTAGCAAAAATGGGTAAGCCTTGTTGAATTTATATTCGGATTGGCGTTTTGGAAAAAACATTAATTATTCAAGTTTTCCATATCACCAGCCTTCTTTCTCTTCTTCTGTAGGCTGTTTTGGAGCCTGGTCTGCAATTCCGCTATCCATAGGGTTTTTATTTAACTTCACTTGGTCAGCGGCGGCAGTGCTATCTGTAGTTTTTTTATCTGGATTAATGCTAGTGTCAGCAAGTTGACTTTTCTTTTCTTCCTTCTTTTTTTCCTTGTCAATCACATAAGTAATAATTATTCCAGTAACATCTTCAGGAGTTCTCCATTTGGACCATGATTGGATAAAACCATTTTTTTCGTTAATTTTAACTATCTCTTCAGCCTTAGCTCTAACTATACTGTCGGAGAAATTTTTCCTCTCCGCCTGATAGGTTTCAATCTCAGTAGAGACATATTGCCTCTTTCTAAGATCTCTTAGTTTCGCATCGAATTTGCTCTTGTCACTGTCAGACATATCAAATATAGGAATTACGGTGTTCTCGATTTTCACTCCGTCATTGTAATAGGTCAGACCAAAGTATCTTCCGGTAATCGTCTTTGTGTAAGGGCCTTGTTTGTAGGATATTGTAACATTAGTATTCAATGGCAAAAGCTGATAAAGCTCCTCGGCCTTCTTCTTGTATTGTTCTTCAAGTTCCTTGTCTGTCAGAGGATACTTTTCATTTGCTTTCTTGTCAGCTTTTTTCCTGAGTTTTGAAACATCCACTTCACGGGGTTTTCCATTGCCAAGGAGAGGATAGTCCACCATAACCTGTTTAAGAATCAATTCTTTTACCTGTTCATCTTTGATGTCGCTTCCATTTGCTATATAAGAATATACGAGCTGTTCAATTTTTAAGACTTTCTTGTCGGATTCGCTTTTAGCTTTCCTCTTGCCTAATACCGATTCATAAGATGGATTTGCGTCCTCCGAGAATAGAGAAACCATTCCAACCATTGAAAACGCCAAAATTATCAAGAAAATCCTTTTAAACATTAAAACACCTAGAAGCTAAATTGTCCTTAAATTGGAAACTGCATTGTCAATAAATTGACCTTTATCCTATATTTAGATATACATAAAACTATCAAGTTTGCCACCATTGAACGAAACTCATTAAATAAAAAAATCAATGAAAAGCTATTCTACTTCATTAACTCACGAACAGGGGCTAACCCTCAGAAACATTTTAATGGACAGAGGATTCGGATTTTCAGACAAAGAACACGCTCAATGGCATGCTTCCGGCCCTTCATTATCTATCTCTCTGTACAAGTCAGGAAAACTTCTCATACAAGGCAAGGGAACTGAAGAATTCGTTCTCTTTACACTGGAGCCAGATATACTTAAGAAGGCAGAACTCGGATACGAAAATATTTTGAATGGCAAAGAAAAAGAAGAACCTTACATACCACATATTGGGATTGACGAAAGCGGCAAAGGTGATTTTTTCGGTCCTCTGGTGATAAGTTCAGCTTTCGTTCCCAGTGAATACAGAGAAAAGCTAATAAAACTCGGGGTCAAAGATTCCAAAGAAATTTCCGGCGATAACAAACTCATAGCCATTGCATCAGATGTCAGAAAATTGTTGGGCGACTGTTTCTCCCTTGTCGCAATCGGCAATCCAGCGTACAACAATCTTTATGCTAAAATCGGCAATCTCAATAAACTTCTTGCCTGGGGACACGCCAGAGCTTTGGAAAACTTACTTGATAAAAATATTGATTGTACTTATGCCATATCCGACCAGTTCGGCAATAAATCTCTAATTGAAAATGCTTTAATGAAAAAAGGCAAAACCATTAAGTTAATCCAGAGAACTAAAGCCGAGTCCGATATTGCCGTCGCCGCCGCCTCAATTCTGGCAAGAGCTGAATTCTTAAGACGGCTCTCAATGCTTTCAGAAGAACTGCGTTTAAAAGTCCCCAAGGGCGCAAGCACGGCAGTAAAAACGGCAGCTAGAGAAATTATTGAAAAATATGGGGTAGAAAAACTCTCTTCTGTCTCAAAAATGCACTTCAAAACTTACAAAGAAGTCACAGACCCTACTCTTTTCTAAGCAAAGCCACAAATGCCCCATCATTAAATTGATTCGGAAGAAGCGTATCCATGCTAACAAGCGAAAATTCTACTCTTTCGGCCAGGAAATTCCTGACTTGTTGTTCGTTTTCTTCAATTTCTATACTGCAAGTGCTGTAAAGAATGCATCCGCCTTTGATGACATAAGGAGCTATTCTTTCCAGAATTTCTTTTTGCAGCGAAGTTATGCTCTTAAGTTCAGACAAATTAAACTTCCACATCACATCCGGACGATGCCTTATTACTCCAGTATTCGAACAAGGCACATCCAAAAGAACAAGGTCAAAATTTCCTCCTTTGCACTCAGATTCAAACTCTTCCATCCTGAGAACTTGAATATTTGCCGCATTCATTCGCTGGATATTCTCTTCTACTCTCTTCAAACGGCTATCAGAGCGGTCAGTAGCAACAATTTGAGAATTTGGGAATAAACTACTTAAAACAAGAGTTTTTCCCCCTGGAGCCGAACAATAATCAAGCACCCGTTCGGGCGTTAAACCTTTTATCAACTTACTGAAGAAAATCGTCGCCGAATCCTGTATATAAACCAAACCCTTTTCCATTAAATCTGAATCTAAAAGCAATCCTAAATCTTCTGCAATATAGAAATTAAAACTCTCTATCCCATCAAGTTTCTTGAGATTCAGCTTCTCCATAATATCCTGCCCAATAGGAATTAAAGACCTAAATGTAAATGGTGCCTTAACTCCGATGACCTCAACTATCCTATCTGCCTTTTCAGTAGAGTAATTTTGAGCCCAGCGCTTGTATAAAAGATCAGGAACTATCCTCATAGCAGAAAGAATTTTATTCTTATTTTCTTTCTGCTCAATATGCCTTAGAAAGCTTCTAGTCACGGCATTTATGAAATTACCGGCAAATTTGCCTTCACTCTTCTTAACATAAGAAACAGCTATGTCGGTTGCCGCATAACTCTCTATTCCAGATTGATAAAGAATCTGTACAAAGACAACTGATAAAACTCTTCTTAAAAAATCAGAAGGCTTCTTTTGGGTAAACATTTTGATTGCGTAATCAAGAACAGCCTTATTCCTGAAATAAGTAAAAAGCATTGAAGATACGACGCTTCTAAACTCATTTTCTTTCAAATAAAAGTCTAGGAACCCGTCTAAAGTTCCGCCATCTTCACAGAATTTTATCCCACTGACAGCCAAATCCAGAATCTTTTCGCTCTTCATAATAACCAAAATATTATTTAGAAATTTCTTTAGACTATTATATTGCCAAGTGAGCTAAGAATCTTCTTTCTTTTGTTTTTAAAAGTTCAAGAATCAGCTTGAATTAAGTTTTCGTTAATATATTTTAGTCTCTCCAAAATGGTGGTTGTAGCTCAGTTGGTTAGAGCGCTTGGTTGTGGCCCAAGAGGTCGGGGGTTCGAGTCCCCTCATCCACCCCATTCTTTTCCTCGATATTCTAACGCGAATCAAGATTCGACGGCTCTTCTTTTTTTCAGTATTGGAAATAAAAAATATCGGACTACAATACTGATACGATAGTAAGAATAAACTTACTAGACTTATTAAAGGAGACTGTATTTATGTTAAGTTTTGCTGAAGAAATCTATTTATTGGCTTTGGATGATGTTACGGGAAAAATTTCTAATTACTCTGATCAGGTTTCGCTTAGTTACGCTCTGATAGGGGCTGTTCTTTGCGAACTATCTTTCCTTGGCAAGATAGATACCGACACAGACAAACTCTTCGTAATAGACAAAAGAGCAACCGGGAGTTCTGTAGTTGATTCCATTTTAAATATTATTTCAGAAAGTGAAGCTCAGATGCCTGTATCTTATTGGCTCAAGATACTTTTAAGCAATGCAAGCTCCACAGAAGATATGGTTCTAGACCAACTCATTAAGAAAGGCATTCTTAAGAAAATAGATGAAAAGATTTTCTGGGTTTTCCATACCAGAAGATATCCGATTATCAATGACAAAGAAATAAAGAGCGTAGAAGAAAGAATAAAGCATCTCGTCCTAACTGAATCCGTATTGCCGGAACCTCGTGAAGCAGTCCTGGTAAGCTTGATTCAGGCATCCAATCTATTTGAAACAATTCTCTCTCCAAAAGAGCTAAAACGCGCTGAAAAACGCATTCAGAGCCTCGCCAAGATAGACCTTGTAGGCAGAGAAGTAGTTAATATGATTACAGAAATCAGAAACTTCAGCCCAAGTATCTTCTGCAGCGCTCCAATGTGATGAGACCCTAAATATAGTCACAACTTTAAAGCCCCTTCGATTGGGGGCTTTTTTTATTTATCCTTCGCTAATCCCCTATTCCTTTGCTGGCTTATAGTTGAAGCAAAGAACCCGCTCGGCATGGTTTGGATAAAAACTTCTGACACACTTGGAATGGCATCTTTAATTTTAGATTTCAAATCATCAGTGATGGGTTTGAGTTTTATAAAATTCAGTCTTGAGCTTACTTCTATAGTAATAGCAATGTGATAGCTATTACCTGATGGATAGATCTCAATGGCGTCAACCAGCAGCACATTATCATTTGAATCTGCTATCCTTTCAGCCTTTGCAAAAATGGCCTTTTCAGTTTCTCCAAGAACCTTCTTATCGATTGATTTACCCTTAATAAGCTCTTCTTTTTTAAGAACATACCTATTTAGGAAGGAGAATTTTTTCTTGGTTACTTCATCCTCATTGGAGAGAAGCGTGAAGTGCATCGATCCCTTCAAGTGAAGGAATTCGGCGTTTGCGATTGTTTTCGAAAGATAAACTCCATGTTCAAAGGGAACTTCGCCATCTCTATCACCATGAATAATAAGTACAGGCGCTGATATTTTATTAAAAGCCAGAGTATCGAGGTGGTGGTAGTTTCTGGCATCGTTTCTGAAACCTCTCTTATTAAGACTGAATGGCGTCATTGAGCGTATGAGGCTATTGCATACAATCTGTGACATATCCTCGTCATTTGCTATATCATCGAGAAGTTCTTTAATCTCGTTTCCGTCTAAATTAGAATAGCATTTAATGAGGCTCCTGATAGATAGTTTTTTTGAAATAGAGCTAACTAGAGACGAGATCCAATTGCCTATATCTGAGAAAGCGAAAAAATTGACCATATATCTATAAAAACTTCTTCCGTAGGGGATTCTTTTAGCGACGGAAGCATCTAAAATAATTGCGCATGCCCTTTCGGGGTAACGAATAGCAAAATCCATCGCTAGGACTCCGCCAAATGAAAAACCAATAATGGCAACTTTATTTATCCCTAAAAAATCCAGTAGTGCAAGAAATAATTCGGATTGTTCTTTTATGGTTTTTCCCGACTCCAGAGGCGTGCCAAGATAACCTGGTCTTGACCAGGCAAGATACCTGAAATTAGGACTTCTGAGACCTGCAAATATGTATTCACACTGAAAGATATTTCCAGGTTCGCCATGGATAGCGGCGATTACCGGACCTTTTTTACCTTGGAGCGAATACTCAACTGCCCCCTTGTAAGTCAAAGCTATATTTGATTGGTTGACAACTCTTTTCTTCTGCTCTTCTTTCCATCGGAAGTAATTTAGATTAGACAATGAAATTTTTCTGTCCGTCATCTTTGAGTCCTATTTTATAGGCGTACTGCCCTACAGGCGCAGTTTCTACAAATACGCCAACTACGCTGGAAATATTCTTTTTTATCGAATCTTTGAGCCTGGCTACGATAAAGTTAGCTTTGTTAATAGTAAGTTTGCCTTCGACTTCGACGGTCATCATGACATAATAGCCTTTTTCTACCGGGTGTATCCCGATGTTATATAAAAAGAGCACATCTTTATCCCTGTCCACGATATTCTCGACTCTGGCAAAAATATCTCTCGAAACTTCATCGAGATCTCTTTGAATGTAAAGCTTTTCCTGGAACTCTGGGAGTTTCTGCTTCCACATTGAAGTAAAGGCATTTGCGAGATTTTCAACAAGTGCTCCACTGCAATTGAAATTCTGTGATATTTCCTTATTGCTCAACCCACCAAGCAATCCGGAAACAGCGCCTTTGATATCCTGTTCTGTGGTCTGGAATTTTGTCTTGTTCTGATCGTAGAAACCTTTAATCATAGTTTCGGCAAGGTATGAAAGGTTCGAAACAAATCCCTGGTTAGGAAGAATTCCAAGGTAACTCAAGGAATTTATGATCTGATTAACAGGCAAGGATCCTTTTATAACCAAATATGATGGCTGTCTGATGCTATTTATTTCATCGTGATAGGCTTTCTTGTGGAAATCCAAGCCTTGGAATGAGTACAAACTGCTTCCGTACCTGTAGCTTGATTCGAGCATAAAGCTTACAATTGGGTTATGGAGTTTGTGTTCGTCTTTAATATCAGCCATAGGGGAAAGACCGAGCGAAAAATACTTAACGCCTTCAGTTTTGAATTTTTCTCTGGCTTTTTGCATAATTAAATCAAGCGCGCCATTCGGAGCATCATCCTGAACTCTACAGATATTAGCATAATAGCCGATAACCTTGCTGTCTTTGTACATTGGCTCAAAAGTATTGTAAGCAATTATTTTTCCAGCAAGATAGCCGCAAAAGAATCTGAGTCCAGGTTGCTCTTCAAACGAAAGGGGTCTGGTTAACAAATTAAGCTCGCTAGTCGTGGCTTTCCCTTCAAGCCATTGAGCTGATATTCGCTCCACTTCAGTTTTAATCTTGGGATCTAATAAGTTCTCTTCCTTTACCTCAAGACCGGCATTTGTCCCAGAATTAATCCAGCGCCTGACCTTGGTCATAGCTTTACCTTTCGTATCAAAAGTATCAAGGAATAGTATTGTTTCGACGCCCATGGAGTTTACACTGAATCCATTCTTGGCAAATACACTGGCCGCTTCAAACCCGCATTGCATACCTATTAGAATATTAGAAGCCGCGTTTGTATCGGCGATAAAAGCCTTTACTACCTCCGCCATATTCTCTTTGGAGCAGAGAGGATCTCCAAGCATAAACCTGATGTTTTTATAAGTCCCGTAAAGGATAAACCCCTTATCCGGCAGATAAAAAGGTTTCATCTTGTCATCTAAAGCAGCTGAGAATGCAATTGTGTGGCTTCCGTAAAGCTTGAGATAATCAAGCAATAAAGTTTTATCCATTGTGTTTCTCCACTCCCATTAAACTTTTTTAAAAATCATAATTGTAACATCATCGTAAAGCCTGCCATCCTCAAAATCATTAACTTTGTCAACAATAAAATCGCACAAATCCTGAGGGTTTAGCGATATATTGCTCTCTATTAATTTTTTAAGATTATCCAAACCGAAGAATTCCTTGGCAGGCGAACGCGCCTCAGTTATGCCGTCAGTATAGAAAATCATCACATCGTTCTTTTCAAGTTTAACTATCTCTGAGCGGTATGTACTATCCGAGAAGAAACCCACAGGCGGTCTTTCATGCTGTCCAATCTCGGTAATCGAACCGTCAGCCTTTACAAGCAATACATTTTCATGCCCGGCATTGGAAAAAGTAAAGGTTGAACTATCGGGATCGAAAAACCCGACAAATACTGTGGCGAACATGTTAGTATCGTTGCGCATACTTAGCAGTCTATTAACTTCTGTAAGCGCAACATCAGGCTCGTTATATTGTAAAAGGGAGTTATGCATAATAGCCTTGGATATGGACATAAAAAATGCTGCTGATATCCCTTTTCCTGAAACATCGGCGACAGCGAGAGCAAGTTTATCTCCGCAATAGAAAAATTCATAGAAGTCGCCTGCTACTTTGTCTGCAGGCAGAAGCTTAACTCCAAGCTCAAAACCATTAAATACAAAGTCTGACCCGATTTTTGGCAGTGTAGTCTCCTGTATTCTGTGGGCGATATCTATCTCTGTTTCAATGCGCTGTCTCTGCATTATTTCGGTTTTTAAATTCTCAGTATATTGAGAAAGTTCGCTTCCAAGATAATTCATCGATCCCAGCAAATCTCTGATTTCGTCAGATCCCTGCACTTTCAAGCTGATATTGAACTGTCCTCTACCCAACTTTAAAACTTCGTCTCTGAGTTTTCTTATGGGTTCTGTAATAGATTTGGAAAACCACATAATCAACGGTATGGAAAACAAATAAATAATAATTAAAGACACCAATGAAAAAATCAGGCTGTATATTCTATCCTCTTCAAAGGCTAAATTAATCTTATCCAAAATCCTTCTGGCTTCCAATCCTCTCTTTTTGGAAAGTTCGTCGTTAATAGGCTGCATATAATCATCCAGGGAAAGACTATATATAAGGACAAGTTCAGTGTCGGGAATCTTAAAGGCAGAAGCATATTCATTATCCGGCACTCCGGGCGTATCATCTGGGAAATACTGAAAATAGAAGTTGAACGATTCAGCATTATTTATAGCATATAGATTTTCACTAATCGTAATTTCGCTTCGCAAAATCCAACTGCGAACATCAATTCCTTCATCACTTAAATCGCTGCTAAGTATTATGCTATCATCTCTTTCAACAAGCGCAGCATAGCCAACCTGCAGGCCATTTAAATATGTAGAATCAAGAAGAATCTTTCTGAGTTTTTTGTTACCTTTGAGATAAGTGTAATCATTGTTGTTATCCAGAAAGTCTCTTCTTACGATATAACCAAGGTCTTTAGCAAGAAGCTGAATATAGTTTTCGGCGAAAGGCCCCAGATTCTTCTGAGCTTGTTCATTATTCCACTTTGTGAAACTGTTTATATGCTCATTTGCAAACTTCAAATAGTTTGACTGCTGAGCAAAGTCAAAAACCAAATTGGCAATGCTTAAAGCAAAAGCAAGAATGATGGTTACAACAACAATAATGAGAGTGAATTTGGTTCTGATTTTCATTATTTAATATTCAGAACTGAGGCCAAACCTATCTTTGTGAGATTTTTCTTGATTTCTTTATTCATATTGCTCACAGTCATATTGTTTGCTCCGACTAGTGATGCCGCAGAACCGCAAAGTCTTATAAATGACGATGCGATATATTCCACGCCTTTTAAATCCAAGACGACTTTTCCTTTGTGGATTTTGATCTGAGTTAAGACTTTTTCCTCTATTTCCATACAGAAAAGAGTGTCCAACTCTCCTTCGAAAAAAAAAGTAAGAGTATCTGCAGTTACGCAGGAATTAAATTTTCCCATTGATTCCCTCCCAATATTTAGGTGAACAAAATTTGAAAAGCACTTAATACTATTTATAACATATCGTATGGTTAGTTTCAATAATTCCTCTAAACTCAGTCATAATTGATAAAAAATGAGAATTGTAATACAAAGAGTCTCTCAGGCTTCAGTCAAAGTTGATGGTAATATCACAGGCGAAATTGGCAAAGGCTTTATGGTTCTCCTTGGAATAACCCATAACGACACAGAGAAAGAAGCCGATTTTATGTCAGATAAAGTCTTAAACCTAAGGGTCTTCGAGGATAACGATGGCAAGATGAATCTAGGCCTAAAAGACATCGAAGGTTCAGTCCTGGTTATTTCGCAGTTTACGCTTTACGGGGATGCTTTAAAAGGCAGACGACCGAGTTTTACCCAAGCCGCCAGACCTGAAAAAGCCATTCCACTTTACGAATATTTCATCAGAAAAGTCCGTGAAACTGGGATAATAGTCGAAACGGGTATTTTCGGAGCAATGATGGAAGTAAGCCTGACAAATTCCGGCCCTGTGACTATCATTATAGAAAAATAGAAACTAAATTCATTAATTATGAAAAATGTTGTTATACTTGGTTCGACCGGCTCTATCGGAACGAATGCTATTAAAGTAATCGAAAATCATCCCGACAAACTTCGTCTGGTTGCTGTCGCGGCAAATAATAATGTCGAGATCATGGCTGATCAGATCAAGAGATTCGGCTGTAAATATGCAGTCTGCAGCGAATCTTCGGCAGATAAACTCAAAAGGCTTATTCCTTCATCTGTTAAAATTCTTTGCGGCATCAATGGCATGATAGAGATTTCAACATTGGCTGAAGTGGATATTGTCCTGTGTTCGGTCGTAGGAACTGCAGGGCTAATGCCTGTTCTTGAAGCAATCAGAGCAAAAAAAGACATCGCTCTTGCCAGCAAAGAAGTGCTCGTCATGGCAGGAGACATCGTCATGGCAGAAGTCAAAAAACATGGGGTAAAAATGCTTCCAGTGGACAGCGAACACAGCGCCATCTTTCAATGTCTGGACGGCAAAAAACCTTCTGATATATCCAAAATTATACTGACTGCAAGCGGCGGAGCATTCCGTAATCATAGTAAAGAAGAGATGTTCAAGGCGACATTCAAGGATGCCATGGCTCATCCGACATGGAACATGGGGCCAAAAGTAACACTTGACTCTGCAACACTTATGAACAAGGCATTGGAAATCATTGAAGCTCATCACTTATTTGATATGCCGCCTGAGAAGATAGATGTGGTAATCCATCCTCAGTCCATCGTCCATTCGATGGTGGAATTCAATGACGGAACCATCCTCGCACAGATGGGAATCACTGACATGAAGTCACCAATTCAGCATGCCCTGACCTATCCCGAAAAGGCAGGAAAATTGCCAACTATATCACTATCTAAAATCGGGACATTGACTTTTGAAGAACCTGACAGAACTAAATATCCAAGCATTGACATCGCATTTGATGCAATAAGAGCCGCCGGAACTATGCCTGCAGTCATGAACGCAGCCAATGAAGTGGCTTTCGATAAATTCAAAGATGGCCAAATCGCATTGCCAGACATCTGGAAAATCATCCAGAACGCTATGTATTCCCACAAAGTTATTAAGCATCCTACGCTTGAACAAATCCTCTCTGCCGACCAATGGGCAAGAATTGAAGCCGGTAAAATCAATGTGGACAAATAACCATATCAGACAAATGGAGGGTTTTGCTCCGTCGAAACCGCTCTTAACGGACATGATGAAGCATGTCCCTCCACTTACTTTGATTTGCATTCTATTTTTTACTTTCCTACTCTGTTTTACTTCCAATGCTGTTGCCCAGACTCCGCCAAGGATAGTTTCTCTTTCCCCCAATCTAACTGAAATCATAATCGTTTTAGGCGGTCAGTCATCGCTTGTCGGCCGCTCATCAGCATGCAATTATATTGAAGATGCCAAATCTATCCCGATAGCTGGAGACATGGGCGCTCCGAACCTTGAAAAGATAATTTTGCTCAAGGCAAACATCGTAGTCGCATCGGCCCTGCGAAATCCATCAGATGCAAGAATTATTGAGAACCTTGGGATAAAATTCTATTTGCTCGAGTCTGAGAGTTTTAAGGACTACTATGCAGCTGTTGAAATATTAGGAAAATTACTCGGCAAGGAGAAAGAAGCTGAAAAAGAGACGGGAAGAGTAAAATCGGCTTTATCTGAATTTAAAGAGAATAATACATCTATACCCCTTTCAAATAGGCCGAAAGTCTTCTGGGAAATCTGGAATAATCCGCTTATTACTATCGGCAATAAGGCATTCCTTAATGAATTCATCGTACTAGCTGGAGGCAGAAACATCACTGCGAATGTAAATCGCAGTTACTTTGAAATTTCAAAGGAGAGCGTCATGATTGCAGATCCTGATGTCATTATTGCTCCAGGACTCTCACCAAAGTCTGTAAAAGACATGAAATCAGGCATAGGATGGAGTTCAATGTCAGCAGTCAAGAACAATCGCGTCTATACTGACTTTGACCTAAATCTGGTTAATGTCTTCGGTCCCCGGATGATTACTACTATCCAACTCATTCACAACCTACTCTACAAGGAATAAACCTATGAAAACTAATAGCATATATCTGCTTACAGGCGGAGTTCGCAGCGGCAAAAGCTCTTATGCTCTCCAACTTGCCGCATCATCAAAAAAACCTTATTACATTGCTACCGGGTGGGCCGATGACAATGAGATGGCAGATCGAATCGTAAAACACAAAGAAGAGAGGAATAACAGTTGGACGACTATTGAAGAACGCTACGACCTCAAAAAAGCAATTGAAACCGCAGTCAGCAATGGCGCAGATATAGTCATAATAGACTGCCTTACCATGTGGACATGCAATCTGATGTATCAGTCCAAAGATATTGATGCTCACACTCTAAATCTTATAGACGCGCTGAAAAGCGCAGTTGTTCCGATAGTAATGGTCACTAACGAAGTCGGTTTAGGCATTGTACCTGAAAGCAAAGATGGAAGGGATTTCCGCGACCTGCTTGGATGGATCAATCAGAAAATAGCAAAAGTTTCCGACAAGGTCATCTTCATGGTCTCCGGCATCCCTATGGTGATCAAATGAAGAGTTTTAGATTTGCCCTGTCTTTACTTACAACAATACCGTCAGGATTCAAAGAGATTCCAGATGAAAAAACCTGGTTTAGAAGCGTTTACTTCTTCCCTCTTTGTGGTTACATTCTTGCTGTTTTCTGCGTCGTGCCGTTCTATGCCCTTTCGGAAATATTTTATATTCACGACATAATAGAGGCCATAGGCATAGCGACTTTTCTCTTCCTTCTCACAGGTGGCCTTCATTTGGACGGTTTTGCGGACAGTTGCGATGCGTTAATGTGTTCGACTTCGCCTGAAAGAAGGATAGAAATTTTGCATGATTCAAGGCTTGGCGCTTTTGCGACTATCGGTTTGATTCTGCTTTTGAGCGCTAAAATCAGCGCTCTTTTCATCCTTGTAAGAGAAAAGGAATATCTGGGAATTTTCTGCATGATCGTCATAGCAAGATTTATAATGATTGTCCTTATAAAAATCGGACGCTTCTATAAATTTGATAAAGGGATGGGCAGAGAAATAATCGGCAGAATCTCATGGTTGACATTATTTATAGCTTTCCTATATACTGCGCCATGCATTTTTATGAGTTTGAAGATCGCAATCATCACAGCAATTCTTATTGTTGTCGTCTTTTACCTGAATTATAGAGTAAAAGCGAAACTTGGCGGCATATCCGGAGACATCCTGGGCGCCTCGCTGGAACTCAGTGAAACTCTCGGGCTTATCCTTTTAACAATCAAACCATATTAAACAGCAAATATTGCCTCCAATAGTCTAAGAGAAAGAAAAGTTATCCTGCCTTGTTATTAATTTGAAAAATAAGGCTAGAATATCATTTAATTGTGCAGATCTTCTATCTGAAGATTAAAAACTAAATAACAGGTCGTTTTAAAATCTATGGAAAATATACTGGAAAAGAGATTACAGGAATCTGTTCTTATATTCGATGGAGGAATGGGCACTGAGATTTATAAGCGGCACTTCTTCATTAATACATGTTTCGAGGAACTGTGCCTGAGTGCGCCCAAAATCATATCCGACATACATCAGGAATATTCCAAAGCCGGAGCGGAAGTTATTACGACTAATACATTTGGCGCAAACAGGAACAAGCTCGCCAAATTTGGTTTTGGAAACAAGGTTGAGGAAATAAACAAAGCCGGGGTAAAACTTGCCAGAGAAAGCGGCGGAGAAAATACTTTAGTTGCCGGTTCTGCCGGCCCAATCGGCGAGATTCCATATAATAGCGGAATTAAAGAATCTGACATAATAGATA
>Ga0194039_1001007_pt1 | contig 15706 bp, 10 predicted proteins | sample JunL228m_MetaG_FD_148679 | JGI IMG/M metagenome (GOLD analysis project Ga0194039, IMG submission 148679) | Anoxic zone freshwater microbial communities from boreal shield lake in IISD Experimental Lakes Area, Ontario, Canada - Jun2016-L227-8m | ecosystem: Environmental > Aquatic > Freshwater >... | reverse complement strand
TCGCTCAACGGACAAATATGATGGGGAAATTTATACTGTTTTATTCAGGTGATGTTGACTGGATGAACTGTCTTTCACTCTACCGGGAGCGAGATGAGATCGAGAAGGAAATTGAAGTTATGAAATCGGACCTGGATGTCCTTCCCTTGAATACTCATAGCGATAGTACAACAAATGGCTTTCTTTTCATTGTATTCCTAGGTCTTGTTATTCGTTCCAGACTTTTAAAGATGATGACCGATGCAGGTTTGCTTAAAAGATACGCTATTAAGGGCATGCTCCTTGAACTTGAGAAATTTCGCAAGATTACCCTTGCAGATGGACAGACGATGAATACTGAGATGACCAAAAAGCAGCGCCTCATTCTGGATGCACTGAATCTCATGTGCCTAATTTCTTCGGGAGCTTAGGTTATAAAAAAGCCATATCTGGATCATATGATCAGACATTGTGTGTTTGGGATTTGATCAAGGGAATACGTGACCAAACGCTGAATGGTCATACAGGTTGGATATGGAGTACCGCAATTACAAAAGACGGGATGATCGCTGTTTCGGGGTCAAGTGACAAGACCATCCGCGTATGGAATCTAGAGACCGGAGAACCGTCTCATATCCTACAAGAACATACTGACACCGTTAAAACAGTAATAATTACAGATGATGATAAAAAAATTGTATCCGGATCATATGATAAAACGATTAAACTCTGGGATTTAAAAAGTGGACAGTGTATTCGAACTCTGGAGGGACACATGGGGCCAATACGAGCAATTGCTGTTAATCCTGAAGGGGACATGCTGTTATCCGGATCGAGTGATAAAAGTATTCGAATGTGGAATTTAGATACCGGACAATGTCTCAAATTATTTGAAAATCTGCCTTTTTCCTTGAATACTTTGCACCTGATGAAAGATAGAAAAACAATTATTATAGGATCAGATGACAGGATAATACGTCTATTAGATATAGAGACTAGTAAATGTTTACTTACCCTAACAGGGCATTCAGCATCAATACTATCAGCTGCTGTTTCTAATAATGAAAATATGTTGATTTCTGGATCCGAGGATAAAACAGTCAGACTCTGGAACTTACATGACAGTAATCCGGCTCCAGACAGGCGGATCCATTCAGATACTATCAGACGGATAGTCGTTACACCGGATGGAAATATTGCTATAGCCGTATCTGATGACAGATCCCTTTCTTCATGGGATATTAAATCTGGAAAATGTATTCGATTACACAAAAATTTGGAAAGTCCAATAGAGTCTGTTGCAATCACACCTGACGCTAAACGGGTTATTACTGGTTCTGAGGATAAATTTATCCGAATTTGGGATATAGAAACATTGAACTGTACGAGTGTTCTCAAAGGGCATGAAAGTATTATTAAGGAATTGATTGTCAGCCCTGATGGCAGTGTATGTGTATCAGCTGCCTATAATGAGACTATAAGAATATGGGATCTTGAAACCGGTCAATGTTTACATGCCCCATATCATGATAAACAAATCCGGGATATCGTGGTAACACATGATGGGAAATATATTATTTCGAGTTCTAATGACCTGACTCTCCGCGTATGGGATATTAAATCGGGAAAATGTGAACGTTTATTACGGGCAGAAATATATTCGGTTACCAGACTATCCCTTGTACAGAATAGTAACATAATCATATCCGGGTCGGATGAGCCGATTGTCCGGATATGGGACATAAAAACAGGACGCTGTCTTTATTCACTACCGGGTCACACCAGAGGAATCAATGCTGTTGCCTCAACCCCAGATGGTTGTTACGCATTGTCGGGATCTGAGGATTCCACTATTCGTGCATGGGATATTAAAACTGGGAAATGTGTTCATATTCTTTCGGGTCACACAAAAGGGATTGGTCAACTCATCGCAACATCGGATAACCGCCATTTGGTATCAATTTCAAGAGATGCAACCATGAGAGTGTGGGATATACAAAATGGGAAAAATACTGCGACATTTCATGGGGATAGTGCATTAATTTCTGTTGCAATTTCTTATTCCAATAACATCATAATAGTTGGAGAGAGATCAGGACAGATTCATTTTCTCCGGCCTGAAAATTTAAATTTTAAGAGTTGAAAACACTACTGGTCTTAATAATTGCACCAATTAATCGCTTTTTGAAGGTTCTGATCGCACTTGAGGAGTATCTAATCGAATATGACAGGGAGCATTCTCACCTGAAATAAAAATCCTACCTTTTTAATATCACTCATGCAGCATCTCTCTTATCCATGTCCCTCTCTTGGCAGACAGTCAATGATTTTTGTAAGCAGCACTTTCAACGATATGCATGCCAAGCGGGATTATCTTGTAAAGCGGGTCTTCCCAGAGCTTCGGGAATGGTGCAAGCACCGCAAACTCCTCTTGATCGATATTGATCTTCATTAGGGTATCACCGAGGCGGACGCAACGAATCAAAATGCCGTAAAAGTCTGCACATATTCTGAATTAGGGATTTTTTTAACCAGTTATATTCGCGTTGTCCTTTCTGATGTTTTTAAAAATCGTCCCATGTCCGGGAATGATAAAATCTGCAATTTTTTGAATTTTGCACTGGCTCTCCCTTGCTGCTTCTTCAGAATAGAAATCTGGGTTATAGGACCAAATCTTGTCCTGCATGAAATAGGATGAAGTAATTACAGCATCTCCAGCAACAACAACTTTTAGTTTTCCAATTCCCATGATTTGACCCCCCATTTCACTTCGTGTCATGTGACGAAGATTATCAGTCTCGCATAAAAGGGAGCAATGCCCACGGGTATGGCCCGGGGTGGCAAGCACTGTAACACCATCAGCAATTCCTTCGTTATCATTTACTGCTCTGAAATGAGAATTATGCCCTTCCAGCTCCACCCGGGACATCACAATCTCACTTTCAGAGAAAACCGGAAAGTTCAGAAGGTGATCGAAGTGACCATGGGTGAGAAAGACAATGTCAACATCCTCAGGAGTTATGTCCGCGGCTGTGAGAGCGCCGATCAATATTTTCCTGTTACGTTGTCGGTTATCTTTTCCTCGATTTTCTTCAAAATCGTATCCCGTGTCTATGATGATTTTTTTATCAGATCGGATATAGGTAACCGAAGATCCGCCTCCGACCCCACAAAATTTTTTAAAAGCCCTTATCTGATTGGTTGGTTCTTCAAAGGAATCAAAAGTAATTGTTCCTGATTTGATAATCTTAATTTCTGATACAGGCATTAATGTATCCTAATTTAATTTGGGGATTTTAAAATTATCGGGTCTTAGTATCATCCAAAATGTATCTCCAAAGCGGTCTTAATATTACCAAACAGAAGTGTATTCGATGAAACTGCGTATGATTAAGAGAACCTATATTGTTATTGAGGAATAGATCTCATCTTTTCCACAGAATCCCTGTCATTATGGCATATACACTGATCTTCCTGTCCATTGTTTTTTGGATGTCAGTACACCAGACCACATCCGCATGAGGATCAATCTCATCAGTAATCGAACGTGCAATCTCTTCTGCATCGTACCTGCCAAAATCATTTCCTCCAGTGATCAGAACGAGGCAGCCGGTTGCACTCCGATAATCGATATCGAGTGAGGGAGAACTCCAGCATTCTCTCACAACACTTTCATTTTTATTTTTGGCGTTTTCTCTGGACTCACCGAACAGGACCATCCCAAGCCCCTCGTTCCTGAAGATCGCTTTGAAATCATCGGGATCAAGGTTGATCAGGGATGGAATGGTCACGCTTTTTATGAGACTACTTAGCACGTCAGCGATTATCTCATTATATTTTGCATATCCCTGTTCTACGGAAATGCCGGAGGATATGGCGTAAATGCGCTGATTATCAAATACAATGACTGAATCGGCGTGCTGAAACAGTTCCTCTAGTCCTGCATCTGCTTGACGAAGTGTCTTTTCCTGAATCGGGAAAGGAAACATAACGATTGCGATCACAATTGCTCCCCGGTCACGGGCGATCTTCGCGATTTGCGGGGCTGCACCGGAACCAGCGCCTCTCCCCAGTCCGGCAATGATAATTACAATCTCGGATGGTTCAATAAGAGATACAAATTCTGAATGTACATCGAGCGCAGCAGCCGCTGCCTCTTGGGGATCTCCTTCACCTCTGAAGTTACTCAGGTTATTTCCCAGGAGGATCTGTGCATCAAACTGGGTTTTTTCAAGGACATTCCTATTCGTGTCGGTGGCGACAGTCCTGACATTCTCTAACTGTAACGATTCGATCAGATCAAGTATTCTGATTCCGGCACCACCACAGCCAATAAGGAGGAAATGCGGGGGATTTTCAATCTCTGTCATTGTTATTGAATCCTATTGAATATGTCACTATAGGTCTTTCGATCTACCTGCGATGTATTTGTTGCCAGTTTTTACTGAAACTACGGAGGTCAGGTACATTATGAAGGGGAATGTTATGACGAAAAATTAACCTATTAGTTGGAGTGATATGGGCATATACTCCCATTTACTCATATTACCTGCAGTAATAAAGTAATTATTGTAGTACTTTTTTCTTCCGAATACAATTCCATAACCAAATATTTTTACCTATTATCTATAATCTTATACTATGGAATCCCGGGAGAAAAAAAAAAGATGTTTTGTTATTAGTCCGATTGGCTTGGAAGGATCTGAAACCCGTGAACATGCAGATGACGTTTTCGAATATATAATAAAACCTGCACTAATAGAATGCAATATTGAGCCTATTCGCTCAGATCATGTAAGAGAGCCAGGAAAAATATCAGAATCGATGTTCAACGAGATTCTTAATGATGACTTCTGCATCGCTGTATTAACAGACTTTAACCCAAATGTATTCTATGAGCTTGCCATAGCTCAAGCTTCTTTAAAACCTGTGATCATTCTTCTGAAGAAAGGGCAAGAACTTCCTTTCGACATTCACGACCTAAGATGTGTATATTATGACCTGAAAATACGTGCAGTACTTAATAATGAATATAAAGTGCAGATAATCGATTTTATCAAAGGTCTCGAAAAGATTTCCTGGAAGGTCAAACCACCTTGGGGAGATAACAATTATTCGCAATCCGAATTTAAGATGTTCATCCAATCTACTGATTTTGGAAACCCTGACAAATGGATGTCTATTCTTAAAGGAGCGAGTAATAATTTTGATATAATGGGGATTTCGCTTGCGCCTTGGAGAAAACACTACGATTTTATTGATACTATACTTGCAAAAGCTAAGAGTGGGTGCAAAGTGAGGATACTCATTATGCATCCAGATAACCCCTGCCTCCAAGAGTTGATCAACGATGACAGTTCAGAATCGAGGAAATTTGAAGAGACATCCCGTAAGATAAAAGATATGTTCAAATTTTTTTCAGGAGTTACTGATCAAAATATCCAAGTCAGACAAATATTTAGGGGATGTCCTCACTATCAGATTACCCGATCGAATAATCTTCTTGTAAGCATATCATATCTGTATTCACGGAATACTGAATTTTCCCCACTTATTGAATGTACACCTGATTCAGGTTTATACTCATTATTTTTAAATGAATTTGAGAGTCTTTGGAATGCAAATGAGTGATTGAACATATTCTATAGGTGTCGGAGATCACCCAAATAAAAATCCTACCTTTTAATACTGCTAACGATGCATCTCTTTTATCCATATCCCTCTCCTGGTAGACGGGCAATGTCTTCGTAAGCAGCACCTTCAACGACATGCATGCCGAGCGGGATTAATTGATGAACTGGAAGGATCGCGATTACAGATTGAACAGGTGAAAAGATGGCAGTGATTGGTACAGATTTTGGAACGAGCAATTCGGCGACAGTCATTTATGGAGGAAAAGATCCTCACGGGGAACCGGTTTTCTTACAGATAGGGAACAGGCTTTTTGATACCCCTAAAAATTTTCCATCCTATGTGACCTATGACGAGAATGCAAAACCCGTTTTATTTGGTGTTGATGCACAGGCAATTGCCAAGGTCTACCCAAAAAGAACAATTTATGATATCAAGAGGCTGATCGGACGAAGGTTTGATGAACCGGAGTTCCAGTGTTATAGGCAATTCCTTACCTACGATGTAGAATCCGACAAAGAAGGCCAGATCGTAATCCGTATCGGAAATCACCTCCTCAAGCCAGAGGATGTTGCGTCTGACCTCATGGTTCATATGCTCAAAAAGGCACTCGCAAAATATGAAGATATAATTATTGACCGCTGGATCGTATCGGTGCCCGCCTATTATGACCTGATAAAAAGAGAGAAAATAAAATGTGCGGCCATGATGGCCGCCGGCAAACTTCGAAAGGACAGTTCATTTGGCATTCGTGTCCGACTGCCGGATTACTCGAATGTTGAACCGGCCAATGTCAACGAGATCCAGCTCATAACAGAACCAACAGCCGCACTTCATACCTATCTTGCTTTGAAAAAATGCATCCCATTGCCTGAAAAATATTTTTTGCTCTTTGATATAGGAGCCGGTTGCTTGGACATTTCAATAGGTGAATTTTCACATGAAATTAACCCGTTTGATAACATATCAATGAATTCCCTGAATGTGATCAGTATCCACGGAAATAATGACCTTGGCGGGCGAAGGATGGATGAGGAGCTTATCAAGTTTATTGAAAAAGAAGTGAAGAACAAACTATTCGAAGAAGGCCGCGTTGTTGATTTTAATGAAACATTTAAGATCAAATTAAAAGATGCTGTTGAAACTGCTAAAATTCAACTTTCACAAACTGAAAAATCCAACATCTACCTCGAGGAAGAGAATATCACATATGATCTGACCCGGATTAAGCTTGAACAGCATCTCCTCGACATTATTGAACTGGTCAGGAGTGAGATCCGGGTTGCACTTCAAAAAGCAGGAGATCTTAATAAATCACAAATTGGAGCAGTGATTATGGTAGGCGGGCCATCAAAGATGCCCTGCATCCGTAGAATGGTTGAGGAGGAGACGATAAAAATCGATGAAATCCCTGGCTGGGATCCGTTACTTTGTATTGCTGAAGGGGCTACCAGATATGCTGAACATCCTGTCGTGCGAAAGGAGCCGACAACCTTCAATTACTATATCGGTGGTGTGATGATGGATGGGGTTGTGGTTCCATGGCAGATTGCAAAGACTGGAGATGTATTGCCCCACCAGGATAGCGTAGATTTAATGGTACGGAAGGGAGTACATCAAAATCATTACCACATACTTACTGAAATAAACGGGCAGTATCGGGCATTTAATACGATTAGATTTTCTGCCCCAAGTGGGGGACATGAGGAAATGAAATTCAGTATCAATTACCCCTGGGGAAGAATCCAATACTTTAACGAACAAATGCCCCACAATATCACCTACAGATTTGGCATAATAAAAATAGAATATACCATAAATGAAGAAGGGCTCATAAAAAAACCACGAGTTACGGATCCGATAGGTGGGATCCAAATCCAATATACGGATCTTCCTCAGATGGATTATGGGTTTGTGACAGTGACTGATATAGAGACATTTGATCGGAATCGCGCACTATATGCAAACGAAGAATATATGAAAATCGAAAAGATTCTGGATGAGGAAATAAACGAAACTATGAGGATTCACGGACTATCCCGAAGGGAAGCTGAATTAAAAATTATAGGGACACCAGCAGCTGCAGCTTACAGGGATATCCCCTATCCGACCTTACAGGACGGGGCAAGAGCCGCTATCATGCTCGCTAAAGAATCAGGAGTGGGAGTAGGGGATATCAGCTCTTGGCAGAGGGAGATCATTCTTGCAAGTGTTGAATCCGCGGTCAACCGGCAACGCCTCTGGAGCGTGATCTGGGCGGTTCACATGGGAATGAGTAGAAAGATGTCAGAGGGGGAATATATAGCTGAAATAAATCGTAGAATAGGATCCCGATAAATAACAAACATTTATTCCCTTTTTTGAGATTGAGGATAAATATCTGCTCCCATAAAAAAATAGAGAGTGGAGAAAGTATTATTTTCTTTACCATGTTCAACAGTAAAATGATATAATTTCCAATGGTGTTGAAACAAACTAGCAAAACTCAGCATCTTTGTACCCTGTATTCCCAAAGATTTATGCATATGAATCACAAATTTGTTCAATTGTCCATTAAAATTCATAACCCGGCTAAAAGATCAATTTGCATATGTGCTTACAGCAACCACATAAATTTCCAAAATAGAATTCAGGAATTCGTAATATTGTCGAGTAAAATAAAAAAATACGCCAAAATTGAGTTATACCATTTTTTCATATGACTAACAGAATGGGAATCCAGGTTGTACGTATCAAATTCTATGATATGAGATATGAGAATTTTAAAATGAATACGGAGATCAATACTTAATGAATACGGAAGGTCTTTGCCAAATGGACCATAATGAGATCAGATCCCAAATTATCAATTTGCTGAAGGAGAAAACAAGAGTAAGGTATAAAGATCTGGAAGTAACCCTCGGATGTAATACCGAGGATATCTCCAATGTTTGTGAAACCCTTCGATTTGAGAGGTTGGCTACGGATATTGATGATGTTGGTATTGAAGCAATGGATGCTTTGTACCAAATCCCTATGTCTTCAAAAGTCTCACCACCCCATGTAACTATTTCTAATCCAAAAAATCTCGGTCTTCACTCACCAGATTGTAACTCCATTGAACTATCTCTAGATCACAATATAGAGGATATTTCAGATTCAGAACCATCCGAAATTTCAATCTTCATCAGCTATGGTAGACGGGGTGACGGTATTGCACTTGCAGAACGACTTGAGAAAGATCTCCTTGATAAAAAATATCAAGTTTACCGAGATGTAAATCAAGAACGAGGTTTGCAAGGGGGCCATTTCTGGGAATGGGAACTTGAAAAACAAATTGAATCGATGTCGATCTTTATTTCAATCATTACCTGTCATGCTGTCAGGAGACCAGAAGGTTACTGCCTTGATGAGATCTCCCTAGCCCGTTCTCTTAAGAAAAAGATAATTCCACTTCTTGTTGAAACACATGAAGAAGGGAGGCCATGTCGCCCTCCTCTTTGCATTCATCGACTAAATTTTCTCGATTACCAAAAGTGGAATACAGAATATGAACAAAAACTACCCACACTAATACGTGCGATACACGCCGAACAGATGTACGACGGCCTATCAATCAGACTGCTATCCGGCCAAGGTACTCTTATGATGAGTGAACTTGATTTCACAGGAGAGATAGGACGAAAAGCAAAAGGATTTGTCGGCCGTTCCTGGCTTATTGACATTATCGATGAATGGCTCAATGAACCTAACGATCAAGTTTTTCTTTTGAGAGGGGGTCCGGGTACGGGTAAATCAGCATTCCTTGCTTATCTTGCTCAACATCACCCTGCAGTAAAAGCCATTCATTTTTGTATTAGGGCACATGAAGCCACTTGGAATCCTAAGCAGTTCATTCTATCTCTGGCGTCAATGATTGCATCCCAAATCCCAGTATACAAAAAAAAATTAGATTCACTTGTCCAATCAGATTCATTTTTGTTAAAATGCCCAGGGGATCTTTTTTGGGATCTGATTATCCACCCTCTTGAAGAGCAGATGCCCGGCCAGGAAAGGGTATTGATCGTTATCGATGCTTTGGATGAATCTGTAAAAATGGAGCTAGGACAGAGCCAGATAGTAAACCTACTTAGTGAAAATATAAGAGGAAATCGTATTCCTAATTGGATTAAGTTCCTGATTAGCACAAGACCCGTTCCAAGTGTTCTTTCAGGATTCGAAGAGTATCCAGGATGCGACTTAATCGAAAGTGAACCATTGTTAAATCAAAAGGATATCCAAGATTTCCTTAAGGTTAAGATTACGAGCAGCGATTTCCAGAAAACGATCCAAAAAGAAATAGGGGATATAAAACCAGAAAAATTGGAAGAAATGCTCCTGTCCGCATCAAATGGTAACTTCCTCTATCTAACCTTGATCTTAGAAGACATTAAAAAAGGACGTATTAAGCCATCTGATCAATCGTTTTTTCCTTCTGGTCTTTCCGGATATTATCGTGAAAACTTCGATCGAATCTATAAAGATAAAGATCGGTTCAAAAAAACCCGGGCAATTCTTGATATTATTCTCGCAGCACGTGAACCGCTACCGGTATGGCATATTGGTGAACTCCTAAATATTACTCCAAAACGAGTTGAAGAATTACTCGAACCAATTCATCCATTCCTTGAGATAGAAGGATCTCAGGACGAAATGATATATAGACCATTTCACAGCTCATTCTCTGACTGGCTTATCGGAGAGAAGATCGGTAAGGACGCATCAGTTAAGTATAAAGCAGATTTAATAAAAGGGCATCAATTGGTCTCCAGATATCTTGAAAAGCGATATGGGAACGGGATATCTAATCGTTTTGTCCTTAACCACCTCCCATATCACTTATTTAAAGCAGGTCAATTCAAAGAATATGGAGACCTTCTTTTAAATATCCAATTTCTTAATGAAAAAATAAGAGAAAATACGCTAGGAATTCAAAGCCTTATTGAGGATTATTCCTTGGCTCAAGGGAGTAATCGTATTGAGCATGATATCTCTAATGAAATGCTACAGGCGCTGAACCTAATTGGAGGGGCGCTTGTCCTTTCATCTCATGTTCTTACCCAAAAACCAAATCAGCTTCCAAACCAACTTGTCGGACGGTTAATTGGAATTGAGAATCGGTTTATAAGGCAATTTGTAGATCAGATCAAGCAATTTTATATAGACACCACTTGGCTCCGTCCAATCTCCCCTGCATTCAATCCGCCAGGAGGATCATTACTTCGTACCCTTGCAGGACATACGAATTTAATCTTTTCAGTTGCAGTGACCCCGGACAGTAAAAAGGCAATTTCAGGGTCGGGAGATAATACACTGAAGGTCTGGGACATTAAGACAGGAAAGGAACTACGCACCCTTATAGGTCATATTGATTATGTCACAACAGTTGCAGTGTCACCGGATGGTCGAAAGGCGGTTTCGGGGTCATATGATAATACACTGAAGGTCTGGGACATTGAGACAGGCAAGGAACTACACACTCTCATAGGCCATACCAATTGGGTCAATACAGTAATTGTGACACCGCACAGCCAAAGGGCGGTTTCGGGATCGGTAGATAATACACTGAAAGTCTGGGACATTGAGACAGGCAAGGAACTACACTCCCTCATTGGCCATATTGATTATATAACAACAGTTGCAGTGTCACCGGATGGTCGAAAGGTGATTTCAGGTTCGCGAGATAACTCACTCAAAGTCTGGGACATTGAGACGGGCAAGGAACTACACACTCTCCTGGGACATATTGATTATGTAACAACAGTTGCAGTGTCACCGGATGGTCGAAAGGCGGTTTCAGGTTCACGAGATAACTCACTCAAAGTCTGGGACATTGAGACAGGAAAGGAATTACACACACTCCTGGGACATGCTAATTATATAACAACAGTTGCAGTGTCACCGGATGGTCGAAAGGCGGTTTCAGGTTCACGAGATAACTCACTCAAAGTCTGGGACATTGAGACGGGCAAGGAACTACACACTCTCCTGGGACATTCTAATTATATTACAACAATTCGAGTGTCACCTGACGGTCGAAGGGTAGTTTCAGGTTCACGAGATAACTCACTCAAAGTCTGGGACATTGAGACAGGCAAGGAACTACACACTCTCCTGGGACATACCAATTGGGTCAATACTTTGACCATCACACTGGACGGACGTTGGGCAGTTTCGGGGTCATATGATAATACACTGAAGATCTGGGACTTGATGACCGGTAAGAAACACCACAATATCACAGGCCATACAAATTGGGTCAGGGAAATATCAGTAACGCAAGATGGATGCCGAGCGATTTCTGGATCCGGAGATAATACTCTGAAGGTTTGGGACATTAAGACAGGAAAGGAACTACGCACCCTTATAGGTCATACTCGAGGAATCAATACAGTGGCAGTGACCCCAGATGGTCGAAAGTCAATTTCAGGATCGGGGGATAACACACTGAAGGTCTGGGACAATGAGACCGGAAAGGAACTCCTTTCCCTTATTGATCATTCTTTTTGGGTTAATGTAGTAGTAGTTACACCAGACGGTCAAAAGGCAATCTCTGGATCTTCTGATAATACACTGAAGATCTGGGACTTGATAACCGGTAGGTTACTTTTAACCCTCATTGGACATGGGGATTCTATTATAGCATTAGCAGTAACCCCTGACGGACACCAAGTAATCTCTGGATCTTATGACAACTCACTGAAGATCTGGGACATAATAAGTGGAAAGGAACTTATAACTCTCACCGGTCATACTAATTGGATCTCAACGGTGGTAGTGACCCCAGACGGACGCAAAGCAATCTCCGGGTCTTATGATAATTCACTGAAGATCTGGGACATAATAAGTGGGAAGGAACTTATAACTCTCACCGGTCATACTAATTGGATCTCAACGGTAGCAGTGACTCCGGATGGGAGAAGGGTGATTTCAGGTTCAAAAGACAATACATTGAAAGTCTGGGACATAATAAGTGGACAAGAGCTTGTAACTCTTTCCGGTCATACAGATTTTATCTATAAAGTAGTGGTGTCTTCTGATGGTCAAAGGGTGATTTCAGGATCACGAGATAATACGATGAAAGTTTGGGACTTGGAAAGCGGTATGATCATTGCAGAATTTTATGCGGAAGGAGCTATCTATGCCATAAGTGAAACGGGTACATCTAATTCAATAATCGCAGGAGATTCAGGTGGCCGGATTTATTTTCTTAGACTGGAAGAGACAACATCCGTAACCCCCATTATCACTGCGGATTAGATGAAGGATCTTTCGATTCCGGTTTGAGTACTTTTTCTGCCAATATTGGTCTGATTTGCGACGGACTGACCTCTGGGTGAGATTGTCTGTTCACTGTGTTGTTAGATGATGCAGGTAAACCTGTTTACATATGAAGAAAACCCTAGGAGGAGATTTTTATGGGTGAGACTTCGAGCTTGAGCCTGATTAATATAATCGTTGCACCATTCCAGTATACGAGGAAGAACCACCTCACGAAAAATGAGATCATTTTCTTCTTTGTATTCGACATCAAATGGATGAATCTGGAGCAGGCCGATATCATCCTGAAACGTGCGTTTGGCGAGGGTCTTATCGGGTATAAGGGGGAGAGGATAGCGCCGAATTTTGATATCCCATCTTTCGAGAACCCTTTCGGTTTCAAGTCGTCCTAGCCGGTTTTTAAAGAATATGATCCGGTAAGGTCACTGAAACGTACCCTTGATAAGTATCTCGTCAGATATGACAGGGAGCATTTCCCTCCCAATTAAAAATCCTACCTTTTTAATACTGCTCATGGAGCATCTCTTTTATCCATGTCCCTCTCATGGCAGATCGTCCCTGTTTTCATAATCTGCACATTCAACGATATGCATGTCGAGCAGGATTAAATGAATCATAGATGCAGTTTGGGATTATCTCATATCAGAAGACATGAAAGACGAATTTTAACAGTAATATGATGATCACGATTAGGATAACTATACCAATACAGATACAGACACCCTCACCATCGCTTCCTCCTCCACCTCTCATGTCAACAGGTGGCCTAGCGCTCCCACCATCCCTCATAGCGATTGCACGGGAATAACTATCACTACGAGAATTTTTTTTTGCAAACCGTTCTTGTTCTTCCAGATTTAATGAATCAAATCCTTGATTAACAGTTTTATTAAATAATGGGTCATCTATTGACTTTTTCGACATTCACAAGTTCTCCTGTAAATAATAACATAGTAAGGTACCCAGTTATTTTAGACCTAATTATAAATTCTCCCCAATCAAATTTTTTTCTATACTCTTTATCAATATCCATTTCTTTCAGGTAGTGTAAAGATTCAACTGTAAATCAGGCAACCCTGACCCTAATAGATCAAATGTATTGGAGCTATGCAGCATAAATCCATCGAATTAAAAAAGTTATGAGGCAGCTTCGCTCACCAAACAACCTTGGGAGCAATCCCTCCTTTGTGGGGGGGATGCTTGTCCATCCCCCGAACTGATAATCGAATAAAGTTAAAGATCCGCAATTGATCCAACGGGAAGGTCAGAAGATGAACAAATTTTGAGTTCAGTCTCTGAACTTCGTTTATCGAGAAATTCCGCCATATTGAGGTACCTATTGCCGGTAACCCAGTCTTCATTCAGGTCGATGAGGGTCGAACCGATGAGCCGCAGGAGCGATTCACGACTTGGAAATGCAGCTACAACTTTAGTCCTTCGTTTAATTTCAGCATTTACCCGCTCCACCATGTTTGTTGTCATGATTCGTTTCCAGTGATCCGTAGGGAAATCCCGATAGTTACCGACATCGAACATAAACAATTCAACGGTATCTGCAGCCTTTTGAAACCCCATACGTTCGAGTTTATCAGCAACCTCGGACAACCGATCTTCTTATCCGTTCAGCGCGGATTTTACCAAGGATATTACTTCTGATTGACGTTTTTTCGGGATGTTCCTGAGGATCGCACGAAGGAAATGGACCTGGCACATTTGCCAGCTTGCACCGATGAATGGGGTTTTAACAGACTTTTGTATTCCTTCGTAGCCATCGGATATTACCAATTGGACTCCACGTAATCCCCAGGATTTAAGTTCATCAAAAAATGATAGCCACAATGCTTCATTCTCGCTGTCTGCAATACGAATCCCGAGAATCTCGCGATAACCGTCTTCACGGATACCTGCGATAATCAGTACAGCCGTGTTCACATACCTGCTGTTACGCCGGACCTTGACATAAACCGCATCAACAATCAGATAGATAATTGGTTGCTCGATCGGCCGCTTGAGAAATTCGTTTACTTTTTCATCAAGGGCTTTTCCGAGGTGGGATACCGTTTCTGCGGATACTCCGGTCACCCCAAATTTTTCCATGATATGACGTACCTTTCTTCCTGATACACCTTGGATATACGATTCCGGGATTGTATTGATTAATGCTTGTTCTACTCGGCTATATTTTTTGAATATGACCGTTTCAAATGATTTCTCTCGAAATTCGGGTTTGTCCAGTGTCAGTTCCCCGAGTTTTGTTTTGATGACTCGCGGTTTACTGCCATTTCTGGAAGATTTCCGGGATTCTATTCTTTGGTACCGCTTTGCTCCAGCTTGTTGTTCGGCTTCATACTGCATTACAAGATTTAGGAAAAAGGTGACAAGTGCTTTCAGTCCCTCGTCCTTATCGCTAAGATAATCTTGGATAAAGTCATTTATTGACATAGCCCTGTTCTCCATTGCTGTTCATTAGAGATCAGGGTGTTTTCGATTTTACAGCAAATTGTTTACACTATCTTTCTTTCAATTTGCGTGGCAGTTAAAACAGGTAATGCATTGGGGAAATTTTTCATTGAGAAAAATAAAATATTTCCCTGAAAATCTCCCGCAACAATTCTCAAGTAAGAAGATTCAACGGAAAAAAATTCCCATTCTCCCTCGATATTTAAGAGATTCCGTCCTGAATTTAGTTCCCAAATTCTAACTGATTTATCATCAGATCCTGAAAGTATGTAATTATTATCGGGAGTTATTGCAACAGACATTACCCTGCCTTCATGACCTTTGAGGACTCGTATGC
>Ga0194039_1001004_pt1 | contig 15730 bp, 16 predicted proteins | sample JunL228m_MetaG_FD_148679 | JGI IMG/M metagenome (GOLD analysis project Ga0194039, IMG submission 148679) | Anoxic zone freshwater microbial communities from boreal shield lake in IISD Experimental Lakes Area, Ontario, Canada - Jun2016-L227-8m | ecosystem: Environmental > Aquatic > Freshwater >... | reverse complement strand
CATCGTCGAACACCACGAACGGCGCATTGCCGCCGAGTTCCATCGACGTGCGCAGGAGCTTGTCCGCCGACTGCTTGACCAGTGCCTTGCCGACACCCGTCGAGCCGGTGAAGGTGAGCTTGCGCAGCCGCCCATCGTCGATCAGCGCGGTGGTGACCTCGCGGGGCTTGTTGGTCGCCAATACCGAGAGCACGCCGGGGGGTAGACCAGCCTCGGCCATCAGCTTGGCGAGCAGCAGCATGGTCAGCGGCGTCTCCTGCGCCGGCTTGACGATCATGGTGCAGCCCGCCGCGAGCGCGGGGCCGATCTTGCGGGTACCCATAGCCAGGGGGAAGTTCCACGGCGTGATCGCGTAACACGGACCGACCGGCTGCTTGGTGACGACGATGCGCCCGGTTCCGGCCGGACTCGGGGTGTACCGGCCGGCGATGCGAACAGCCTCCTCGGCGAACCACCGGAAAAACTCGGCACCGTATTTGACCTCGCCCATGCTCTCGGCGACGACCTTGCCCATCTCCAATGTCATCAGGGTGGCGAAGTCCTGGGCGCGGTCGATGATCATCTCGAACACCGTCCGAAGAATCTCCCCACGCTCACGCGCCGGGGTGGCCGCCCAGGAGGTCTGCACCGCACAGGCGGCGTCCATGGCGGCGAGCGCATCGGCGGCGGTGGCATTGCCGACCGAGACCAGTACTTCGTCGGTGGCCGGGTTGAGGACATCGAAGGTGGACGACGCGGGTCGCTCCTGGCCGCCGATCCACAGCCCGGTCGGAACCGAGGCCAACAGCCGTTCAACTTCTGGGTTACTCATACCTCCATGATGTACACCTCCGGCTACCTGACCGCACTAGGGTCTGGGGAATGAGTGCAGATACCGCCGTCGGCGCCGCCTGGAATGCGCTGCGCCGCCACCATGACCAGATTGCGGACAAGAACCTGCGGGAATTGTTCGCCGCCGATCCCGACCGCGGCCGACGGTTGACCCTGACCGTCGGCGACCTGTACATCGACTACAGCAAGCACCGCGTGGACACCGAGACTCTGGCCCTGCTCATCGATCTGGCCCGCGCGGCGAACTTGGAAGCGCGTCGTGACGCGATGTTCGCCGGCGAGCACATCAACACCTCGGAAGACCGTGCCGTACTGCACACCGCATTGCGGCTACCCCGTGACGCGACGCTGTCGGTCGACGGTCAAGACGTGGTAGCTGATGTACACGAGGTACTCGATGCCATGGGTGACTTCACCGATCGGCTGCGCAACGGCCAGTGGACCGGAGCCACCGGCAAGCGCATCACCTGCGTGGTCAATATCGGCATCGGTGGCTCCGACCTCGGCCCGGCGATGGCCTATCAGGCGCTGCGGCACTACGCCGACGCCGGCATCTCGGCCCGCTTCGTCTCGAACGTCGACCCGGCCGATGTCGTTGCCAAACTTGACGGACTTGATCCTGCCACAACGCTTTTCATCGTCGCATCGAAGACATTCACCACACTGGAGACATTGACGAACGCCACGGCAGCCCGGCGCTGGCTCACTGATGTACTCGGTGAGGATGCGGTGGCCAAACACTTCGTGGCGGTATCGACGAACAAGAAACTGGTCGAGGAATTCGGTATCGACTCAGCGAACATGTTCGGCTTCTGGGACTGGGTAGGTGGTCGCTATTCGGTGGACTCAGCGATCGGCCTCTCGCTGATGGCGGTGATCGGCCGAGAGGGCTTCACGGACTTCCTGTCCGGTTTCCATCTCGTCGACCGACACTTCGCGACCGCTCCGCTGGAGTCCAACGCGCCAGCGCTGCTGGGGTTGATCGGGCTGTGGTACTCCGACTTCTTCGGCGCCGAGACCCGCGCGGTGCTGCCCTACTCCAATGACATGGCCCGCTTTGCGGCCTACCTTCAGCAGCTGACCATGGAGTCCAATGGCAAGTCGGTACGCGCCGACGGCACACCGGTGACCGCCGCTACCGGGGAGATTTTCTGGGGCGAGCCGGGCACCAACGGCCAGCACGCCTTCTACCAACTGCTGCACCAGGGCACCCGGCTGGTGCCGGCCGACTTCATCGGGTTCAGCCAGCCGACCGATGACCTGCCCACCGCCGACGGCACGGGCAGCATGCACGACCTGCTCATGAGCAACTTCTTCGCCCAGACTCAGGTGCTGGCGTTCGGCAAAACGGCCGAGGAGATTGCCGCCGAGGGCACACCGGCCAAGGTGGTGCCGCACAAGGTGATGCCGGGCAACAAGCCGACGACGTCGATCCTGGCGACCCGGCTGACTCCGTCGGTGCTGGGACAGCTGATCGCGCTCTACGAACACCAGGTGTTCACCGAGGGAGTGATCTGGGGTATCGACTCGTTCGATCAGTGGGGTGTGGAGTTGGGCAAGACTCAGGCCAAGGCCCTGCTTCCGGTGCTCACCGAAGATGCCTCACCCGCGACGCAAACCGACAGCTCGACTGATGCGCTGGTGCGGCACTATCGCCAGGAGCGCGGCCGCGCCGGGTGACCTGTGCCGTCGCCCAGCGCTCACTTGAGCAGTCGTGACATCCGTCGGTCCGCGAGCACCTTGCCGCCGGTCTGACACGTCGGGCAGTACTGAAACGACTTGTCTGCGAATGACACTTCCCGCACGGTATCCCCGCAGACCGGGCACGGCAGTCCGGTTCGGCCATGCACCTGCAACCCGGATCGCTTCTCCCCCTTAAGCGTCGCGGCCTGCTGACCGACCGAACGTTGCACCGCATCACACAGCACCGACGTCATCGCATCGTGCAGCGCAGATACCGCACTACCCGAAAGTTTCTCGGCGGTCGCGAACGGAGACAATCTCGCGGCATGCAAGATCTCGTCGCTGTAGGCATTGCCGATTCCGGCGATCACTTTCTGGTCGGAAATCACCGTCTTGATCCGTCCGGTGTGGTGCGCTAACAACTCGCCGAGCGCGGCCGAGGTGATGCTCAACGCATCGGGGCCGAGTGCGGCGATGCCATCAACCTTGGCGGGGTCATCGACCAGCCATACCGCGAGGCGCTTCTGGGTTCCGGCCTCGGTGAGGTCGAAGCCGTCTCCGGTGGCCAAATGAACCCGCAGCGCGATAGGACCCTTCCCCGGCCGCAACGGGGCCGGGTTGAGCTTGTCCGACCATCGCAGCCAGCCTGCGCGGGAAAGGTGCGCAATCAGGTAGAGCCCATCAACGTGCAACCCTAAGTACTTACCCCAGCGGTGAGCACCGGAGATAGCGGCTACGTGCAGTGCAGTGGTCGGCGGATCGAAGGTCTTGAGCACCGACAGTGATGCGATATCGACACGGTCAACGGTCTTGCCAACGGCGTTGCGGCGCAGGTGATCAGCGAGGGCCTCGATCTCCGGCAGTTCGGGCAACGGAGCCTCAGCCGTAAGCGCGATCGTTGCTGCGGAACGGCAGCGAGAAGATCCAGCCGACGATCGACAGCAGGATCGCCGCCCAGATGGCAGTCCACCAGAAGTGATCGATGTGCAGACCCCAGTGCGTGGTGTGATCGGTGATCCAGGCCGTGATCCACAGCATCAGCGCGTTGATCACGACGTGGAACAGGCCCAGCGTGAGAATGTAGAGCGGGATCGACAGGACCTGAACGAGCGGTTTGATGAACGCATTGACCAGTCCGAAGATGACGGCGACGACGAGGACGATGCCGACCGTCTGCAATGTCGAGTTGCCACCGACGAAGCTCATGCCCGGCAAAACCAGCGTGACCACCCATAACGCCAAACCGGTGACCGCAGCGCGGCCGAAGAATGACCCCATGTGCACCGAGCCTACGTTGGCTTCACGCGCGCAGCAGGTAGGTGTCCATGATCCAGCCGTGCCGGGCACGGGCGTCGGCCCGCATCGCGGTGATGCGTTCACCGACCTCACCGACAGTGCCAGCAACCAGAAGTTCATCGGACGTGCCCAGGTAGGCGCCCCACCAGATCCGGGTTTGCGGAGGGCAGTCGAGAAACGCGCAATCCCCGTCGAGCATCACGACCGCCGACCCCGTTAGCCCGGCGCCGCGCAATTGCCGGCCGGTGGTGATCAGAACCGGCTCGCCGATGTCATTGAGCGGGATGCGATGCCGGGCGGTCAGCACCTGAATCGCGGTGATACCGGGAATGACGTCGTAGTGCAATTCGACGTGGCGGGCCACCTCGTCCAGAATCCGCAGAGTGCTGTCGTACAGCGACGGATCGCCCCAGGCGAGGAAGGCGCCGACACCATCGTCGGAGAGTTCGGACTCAATCGCATTGGCCCACAGGCGAGCTCGGGCGGCATGCCAGTCGGCAACCGCACCGGTGTAGGCGCCATCAGCTGAGCGAACCGGGTCGGGCAGCTCGACGAATCGGTAGTCCGGTTCGGTGATGAATCTGCGGCAGATCTCCCGACGGAGTTCGAGCAAATCACTCTTGGCTTCGCCCTTGTCCATCGCGAAGAAAACGTCGGTGTCGTTGAGCGCTCCGATCGCCTGGGTGGTCACAAAATCGGGATCGCCGACCCCGATGCCGATGACGTGGATCGAGCGCATGCCGGTGAGCCTATCCAGCCCGCCGAAATGCCCAGTTCCCCAGCAGCAGTGCCGCGAAGCAAGCGCCGACAATTCCGGACACCAGCAGTGGCAGCCGCCCGTCAGCGCCCCACAGCAGACCCGCCCAAATCCCGGCTACCAGAATCGCCAGTCCACTGGCGCCCTGGAAGACGCCCTGTGCGGTGGCTTGTCGTTCGGCGCCGACCATGGACGAGATCCAGGCCTTGCCGACCCCGTCGGTGCATGCGGCGAAAAGTCCGTAGGCCCCCAGCAGCAGCCAGGCTGTCGCCCGGTCGGTGGTCAATCCGAGCCCGATATAGCCGATCGCGAAGAACACCAGCCCGATACCAAACACCGCCGAGCGGGGAAGCCGGTCGGCCACCAGGCCGGCCGGGTAGCTGCCCAGTGCGTACACCAGGTTGTAGGTGACGTACGCGAGAATCACCGCGACCACACCAAAGCCGATCTCGTTGAGTCGCAACAGCAATAGCGCGTCGGGGAAGTTGACCAGACCGAAGCCGACCACCACCGCGGTTACCCGCCAGAACCGGCGGGGAAGATCCCGAAACCCGCTGAAGATCGGCTGACGCTTCGGTCGCGGGCCGGTTTTCGGCTTCTCCCGAACCAGAAAAATCAGCAGCACCGAAAGCACCGCGGGCACGATCGCGATATAGAGCAGCGGTGGGATCTGGTGGTCCAGCAGCTCATAACCGGCCAGGCCGAGCAGCGGACCGACCACCGCACCGAGGGTGTCCATGGTTCGGTGGAAGCCGAAAACCCTCCCGCGCTCTCCGGATTCGATGCCTTCGACCAGCAGCGCATCCCGTGGCGCGCCCCGGATGCCCTTCCCGAGCCGATCGACCACGCGGCCGGCCAGCACGCCCGTCCACGCACCGGCGACGGCGACGATGACCTTGCCCAGTGCAGCCATGCCGTAGCCGGTGGCGATCAGCGGTCGTTTGGCGAACCGATCACCCAGTGGGCCGACCGCGAGTTTCGTGATCGAGGCCGCACCCTCAGCCGCACCCTCGATGGCGCCCACCACCGACGGGGGCGCGCCCAACACCACGGTGAGGTAGATCGGAAGGAGCGGATAGAGCAACTCGCTGGCGGCGTCCTGTAGGAACGACACCGCCGAGAGCACCCGCACATTGCGGTTCAGCCAGGTCACGGAAGAAGGCCCGCAGCGGGGAGGGAACTTTGTGATCGGTTCATCACGGACAGTCTGGCAGGGCTGGTCCGCACTGCTGACCGGGAACTGCCAGGAACGACTTGTATGATCCGGCCGAACAGACCCGATTCCCCGAAATTGCAGGAGCTACCCGATGCTGACCACGTTCAACGGTCTTCCCGTCCATGCGCTACTAGTCCACTTCATCGTGGCGCTGGCGCCGCTGACCGGTCTCCTGGTGATCCTCTGTGCACTCTGGCCTGCCGCCCGGCAACGGTTGATCTGGCCGACGCTGGTACTGGCCGTGTCTGTCGCCGCGATGAGCCCACTGGTGACCAACTCCGGTGAGTGGCTGGAGAACCAGGTCGAGAAGTCAGAACTTCTGGAGAGGCACGCCTCCCTGGGCGACACGATGATCTACTTCGCGCTGGCCCTCCTGGTCGCTGCGATCCTTGTGGTCGTCGAGCATGTTCGCGCGGGCCGCGGCAAGCCACTGTCGACAGCGCTGACGGCGGTGATAGGGGTGTTCGTGGTGCTGACAGCCGCAGCCACGACGCTCCAGGTGGTTCGCATCGGCCATTCCGGTGCCGAGTCAGTGTGGAGCGGCGAGGTCGCGAGCAGCACGGCTGGTGGGTCCGAAGCCGGCGAGTAGGGGCCAACCGCGTCCGGAAAGTAGAACAGGTTCTACTATCGGCTGGTGCGATTCACTTTTGCCGAAGCCATGACCGACCCGAGCTATTACATCCCGTTGGCCAAAGCGGCCGAGGCGGCCGGGTACCACGCGATGACGATCCCCGATAGCGTCGCCTACCCGTTCGAGTCCGACGCCAAATACCCCTACACCCCCGACGGCAACCGCGAGTTCCTCGACGGTAAGGCCTTCATCGAGACCTTCGTGATCACCGCGGCCCTGGGCGCGGTGACCACCACGCTGCACTTCAACTTCTTCGTTCTCAAACTCCCGATCCGTCCGCCAGCTCTGGTCGCCAAGCAGGCCGGCTCGTTGGTTTCCCTGATCGGCAACCGGGTCGGCCTCGGGGTGGGCACCAGTCCGTGGCCGGAAGACTACGAGTTGATGGGCGTGCCGTTCGCCAAGCGCGGCAAGCGGATGGATGAATGCATTGAGATCATTCGGGGGCTGACCACCGGCGATTACTTCGAGTTCCACGGCGAGTTCTACGACATCCCGAAAACCAAGATGACACCCGCCCCGACCGAGCCGATCCCGATCCTGATCGGCGGGCACGCCGACGCCGCGCTGCGCCGGGCCGCCCGCAACGACGGCTGGATGCACGGCGGCGGCGAAGAGGATCTCGACGAGCTTCTTGCGAAGCTAAACCGCTACCGCGAGGAAGAGGGCACCACCGGCAAGGATTTCCAGATCCACGTGATCTCGATCGACGGTTTCACCGTCGATGGATGTAAACGACTGGAGGACAAGGGTGTCACCGACGTCATCGTCGGATTCCGGATTCCTTATATCAACGGCCCCGACACCGAGAAACTCGACGCCAAGATCCGCAACCTGGAGATGTTCGCCGAGCACGTCATCGCGAAAGTCTGAGCCTCACAGCGGGTCCCAGTGCGGCGCACGCTTCTCCCGATGCGCGATCGCAGCCTCGCGGGGATTGTTGGTGAAGCTGCTCAACACCTGGGTTCGGTTCTCGATCTCCTTGGCGTGACGCAAGCTTGGCGCATCCAAGGCGGCGTTGAGTCCGATCTTGGTCTGCCACACCCCGTAGGCGTTATTGGCGGCGACGCTGCGGGCCATCTCGCACGCCGCGTCCATCAGGTTCTCGGCCGGTACCACCTGGTGAACCAGGTGAATCCGCATGGCCTCGTCGGCGTCGATGATCCGTCCGGTGAGCATCAACTCCCGCGCTACGCCCGCGCCGACGATCCGCGGCAGCAGGTAGCTGGTGCCCATGTCCATTGACGAGAACCCCGCCTTGATGAACACCGATCCGAACCGCGCGGATTGCGCGGCGATGCGGATATCGCAATGCAGCGCGTACGCCAGTCCCCCGCCGACGGCTACCCCGTTGACAGCGGCAACAACCGGGATCGGCAGTTCATAGAGCCGCGTCATCTGGTCGGCCAGTCGGACCTGGGCGTCGTAGGTGGTCTTGAAGGGCGCGGCCGCCGCCCGGGTCCACGGTTGCCCGGTCCCACTCAAGTCCGCGCCGGCGCAAAAACCTCGACCTGCACCGGTCAGGATCGCCACCCGAAATTCCCCGGAGCCAAGCCGCTCCAGAGCCGCATCGAGGCCGTCGAGCAGGGCACCATCGATGGCATTGAGCACCTCGGGCCGGTTGAGGGTGACCCGGGCAATCCCGTCCTCGGGAACGTCGAACTCCACTGCTGCCATGCGGCGACCCTAGCGAGGCGTTCGCGCTACCGTGCAACGCATGGACGAATACCGCGATCTTTTCCAGGCCAGCGTTGACGATCCGGCGGCGTTCTGGGCGCAGGCCGCGCGTGCTGTGACGTGGACCCGCGAGCCGCGGCGCATCCTCGACGATGACAATCCCCCGTTCTACCGCTGGTTCCCCGACGCCGAGCTGAACACCTGTGCCAACGCCCTGGACCGGCACATCGCTCAACGGGGCGATCAGCCCGCGCTGATCTACGACTCGCCTCTGACCGGCTCGAAACGGACCTACACCTATCGCGAATTGCTCGACCAGACAGCGCGTTTCGCCGGTGTGTTGCGCAGCCTCGGCGTCGACAAGGGTGACCGGGTGGTGCTGTACATGCCAATGATTCCCGAAGCCGTCATCGCGATGCTGGCCTGTGCGCGGCTCGGCGCGGTTCATTCGGTGGTGTTCGGTGGCTTCGCCAGTCACGAACTCGCGACCCGGATCGACGATGCCCGCCCGACGGTGGTCGTCTCAGCCTCATGCGGGATCGAGCCGACCCGGGTGGTGGAGTACAAACCGATGCTCGACCACGCACTGCAACGCGCCACCCACCAACCTCAGGCGTGCGTGATCGTGCAGCGCGACCAACGCCGCTGCGACCTCGTCTCTGGCCGCGATCACGATTGGGCCGAGCTGATGGCGACCGCGGAGTCAGCCGATCCCGTACCGGTGGCCGCCACTGATCCGCTCTATGTGCTGTACACGTCCGGCACCACCGGCAAGCCGAAGGGAATCGTCCGCGACAACGGCGGCCATGCCGTCGCACTGATGTGGAGCATGCGGCACATCTACGGGATCGAACCGGGTGACGTTTTCTGGGCTGCCTCCGATGTGGGCTGGGTGGTCGGCCACTCCTACATCGTCTACGGGCCACTGCTGGCCGGCGCCACGACCGTGCTCTATGAAGGAAAACCAGTAGGCACCCCGGATCCCGGCGCCTTCTGGCGAGTCGTCTCCGAGCACGGGGTCAAGGTGCTGTTCTCAGCCCCGACGGCGCTGCGGGCGATTCGCAAAGAGGATCCCGAAGCCGAACACATCGGCAGATACGACCTCTCGTCGCTGCGTTTCCTATTCCAGGCCGGTGAACGGCTTGACCCCGACACCTATGAATGGGCATCGAAGGTGCTCGGCGTGCCGGTGATCGACCACTGGTGGCAGACTGAGACCGGATGGGCGATCGCCGCCAATCCTGTTGGCGTGGAACAGCTTACGCTCAAGGCAGGTTCACCAACGGTACCCATGCCCGGTTATGACGTGCAGATTCTGCACCCGGACGGATCCGCCTGTGAACCAGGCGAAGAGGGGGCGATCTGCATCCGCCTGCCGCTGCCCCCCGGCACACTGCCAACCCTGTGGGGTGACGATGCCCGGTATGAGGCGTCCTACCTGTGTGAGCATCCGGGCTACTACCTGACTGGTGACGGCGGCTATATCGACACCGACGGCTACCTGTTCGTGATGGGCCGCATCGACGATGTGATCAACGTTGCCGGACACCGGTTATCGACGGGAGCGATCGAGGCGGTGGTGGCTGCTCATCCGGCGGTAGCGGAATGTGCAGTGATCGGCGTGGCCGACGAGATCAAGGGCCAAGTCCCACGCGGGTTGGTGGTCCTCAAAGCCGGGGCGTCCGCGGATGGCATCGCCGAGGAACTAGTGGCCGCGGTGCGTCACTCCATCGGTGCGGTGGCATGTTTCCAGACCGTCGATGTCGTACCCGCACTGCCTAAGACCCGGTCGGGCAAGATCCTGCGGAAAACTATGCGCGGGATCGCCGACGGCCGCGACGAGCCCATTCCGTCGACCATCGAGGACGCCAGCGTGCTCGAGGCGCTATCCCCGATCCTGCGGGGCTGATCCGGCACGGTCCGGCCCTACGGTGACATGTCGCCATCCAGGCCTGCCAGCAGGTCGCCCTGTTCGGCGACCCGCGACAGCACCTGGTCGTAGCGCAACTGGGCAAGGCCGGGATCGCTGATCTCATCCCAGGTCCGTGGCGCGGCAACGGTAGGTGCCGCTCGACCGCGCAACGAGTACGGCGCGATGGTCGTCTTCGCTGCGTTGTTCTGGCTCCAGTCCAGGAAAACCTTTCCGGCCCGAAGACTCTTGGTCATGGTGGCGGTCACCAATGTCGGCATGGCCTCCTCGAGCTGCTGAGCTACCCGGTTCGCGAGGAGAACGGCGCTGCTGCTGCTGAGAGGATCAGCCAACGGTGCGTACAGGTGCAGACCCTTGCTGCCGCTGGTGAGTGGATACAGCGTCAGACCGATCTCATCCATCAACTCCCGCACCGCATGCGCCACCTCCCCGAGGTGCACCATGGTCACTCCCTCCCCGGGGTCGAGGTCGAACACCAGACGGTTGGCGTGGCCGGGCCTGCCGTCGGGGCCGAAGCGCCATTGCGGCACATGGATTTCCAGCGCTGCCTGCTGTGCAATCCAGGCCAGGGCCGTCGTGCTATCGATGATCGGATAGACGGTGACACCGGATCGGTGTTCCTGGGTGCCGCGGGTCAGCCAGTCCGGCGCGGATTTGGGCAGGGCCTTTTCGAAGAAGGATGGCTCGTCGACGCCATCGGGCCAGCGCTTGCGGGTGGCCGGGCGGCCAACGAGATGCGGCAGCATCACTGCGGCGATCGTTGTGTAGTACGCGAAGACGTCGGCTTTGGTGGTGGCCCGCGAGGTGCCGGTGGCCGGATAGAGCACCTTGTCCGGATTGGTCAACGTGACCCGCGGGCCCGTCATCGCCCCCGGTGGCCACACATCGATCACAAGATCAACGTATGCCCCGCTGATACGGTGAACCAATGATGAGGTGGTCGGTCGCGGGCCTGCTGGTGGTCGCAGCACTGTTGGGCGCCCCCAATGCATCCGCTGATCCGGAGGATCTGGAACCGTACTGCACGGGAGGCCAGGTGCCGGAAACCGGAGAGTGCCTGCTCCAGCCGCAGAGCGTGTATATCGACGCTGCTCCGGGCGCCAACCCGCAGATGCCGACGGGTCTCGACCCCGAATCCGTCCCGGCCGTCTGAATCGAACCCACCCCGCCCGCGTATTGGGTTGGCGCGTCTGCACCGGCGGCGAGAGCAGGGCGGCACACCCACCAGCAAAGCTGTGGCAAAGAAGGCCCCGGCCAAGAAGTAGAACGTGTTACAAAAACGTTCGACATTCGGGTTCAGCTGTCTCGCCAATATTGTTACGGTGATCGCCGACATGGGAAGAGAGCCGACGTGATCCTCGACAGTTTCCGCCTTGACGGACAAGTAGCCGTAGTCACCGGGGCCGGGCGTGGGCTCGGAGCCGCGATTGCCGTGGCCTTCGCAGAAGTCGGCGCCGACGTCGTGATCGCCTCCCGCACCCAGTCCGAACTGGAGTCGGTGGCGGCCCAGATCGAGGCGACCGGCCGGCACGCGCATATCGTCGTCGCCGATCTCGCTCAGCCCGAGTCAACAGCCGAGTTGGCCGCCAAGGCAGTGGAGGCGTTCGGCAGGCTCGACATCGTCGTGAACAATGTCGGCGGCAGTATGCCTAACACGCTGCTGACCACCAGCGTCAAGGAGATGCGGGACGCATTCACCTTCAACGTGCTGACCGCGCATGCGCTGACTGTCGCCGCCGTACCCCTGATGCTGGAGCACTCCGGCGGCGGCAACATCATCAACATCACCTCGACGATGGGCCGCACAGCGGGCCGGGGCTTCGCGGCCTACAGCACCGCGAAAGCCGCACTGGCCCAATACACCCGGCTCACCGCACTGGACCTCTGCCCGCGGATTCGGGTCAATGCGATCGCGCCGGGATCCATCATGACCTCGGCACTGGAGATCGTGGCCTCCAATGACGCGCTCCGCGAACCCATGGAAAAAGCCACGCCGATGCGTCGCCTCGGTGTGCCGCTCGATATCGCCGCAGCCGCCATCTATCTTGCCTCGCCGGCAGGCAGTTTCCTGACCGGAAAGATGATCGAGGTCGACGGCGGACTGATGGTTCCGAACCTCGATCTGCCCATCCCGGATCTTTGAGTCCCGACCACATCTCTGAGTCCCGACCACATCTCTGAGTCCCGAGCACTGAGGAGCACCGAATGACCAAGAGCGGGCCAATCCGCGTCGCACAGATCGGTACCGGCAACGTCGGTGGGCACGCGCTCACGACGCTGATCACCAACCCCGATTTCGAACTCACCGGCGTATGGGTGTCCTCTGACGCCAAGGCCGGCAAGGACGCCGCCGAACTGGTCGGGTTGGACACCACGACCGGAATCAAGGCGAGCACCGATCTCGACGAAGTCCTGGCCACCAAGCCAGACTGTGCGGTGTATACCGCGATGGCCGACAATCGACTGGTCGAGGCACTCGAGGACTACCGCCGGATCCTCGCCGCAGGTGTCAACGTTGTCGGCAGCGGCCCGGTGTTCCTGCAGTATCCCTGGCAGGTGATCCCCAACGAGATGATCGCTCCCCTGGAAGACGCGGCACGCGAGGGCAAATCGAGTCTCTACGTCAGCGGTATCGACCCCGGCTTCGCCAACGACTTGGTCCCGCTGACCTTGATGGGCACCTGTCAGAGCATTGAGCAGGTGCGCTGCATGGAGATCATCAACTACGACACCTACGACAGCGCGACGGTGATGTTCGACGTCATGGGCTTCGGCAAGCCGATGGACGAAATCCCGATGCTGCTGCAGCCTGGCGTGCTGAGCATCGGCTGGGGTTCGGTGGTCCGTCAGCTCGCCGCAGGTCTCGGAGTGGAACTCGACGGCCTGGAGGAGACGTACATCCGACAGCCGGCACCGGAAGCTTTCGACATCGCCTCAGGACATATCGCCAAGGGCACTGCCGCCGCGCTGCGATTCGAGGTGATCGGCCTCGTCAACGGAACGCCGGCGGTAGTTCTCGAGCATGTCACCCGGCTGCGCGATGACATGTGCCCGGACTGGCCGCAACCCGCGCAACAGGGTGGCAGTTACCGCATTGAGATCACCGGTGAGCCGAGCTACACCCTGGACCTCTGCTTGAGTAGCCCCAACGGCGACCATAACCACGCTGGGGTGCTTGCCACCGCGACGCGGATTGTCAACGCGATACCCGCCGTGGTGGCTGCAGCACCAGGTATCCGCACCACTCTGGAGCTGCCACTGGTGCCCGGCAAAGGGCTGTACGCTGGACGAAAGGGCTCATAGGAGTCCAGCAGCGGAGGATCATGCCGACCTTGCCGAGCCGGAGCGTCACGGCGTTATTCTTAGCTGCCGCAACGACTTTCGCGATAGCTGGCTCCGCCGTCGCGTCCGCAGACACCCAACTGATCACCAACTGCCCGCAGCCCACGGAATCGAGCGGGGTGATCATCAGCGACACCGTCACCACCTGCAGCCCTTCGGGCAATATCCAGATCAACGCTGCACCGCAGATGCCCGACTACCCGTATCCATGGGACGACGAGTTTTACGGCTCGGCGTTGCTCATCGGCGGTTATGGCCGTGGCTACCGGTGACGTGAAGCGCACCGCTGCCGTGCCGATCGCACTGGCCGTCGCAGTACTTTTCGCCGCCCCGGCGACTGCATTGCCGGAATGCACCGATATCGCTCCCAATACCCGGATCTGCCAGACACCCGGACATTGGGCAATCGTCACTTCGCCCAACCCGGCGTTGACGGACCCCTATCCCGGCTGGGGCTACGGTCCGCTCGGATTTGGACTCGGCGGCATGTGGATCGGCCGGTGAGACAGGACCACACCCGCCTCCCGGTTAAACCCGGTTGGACTCTGCTCGGGCCGGCCTTCGTCGCCGCGATCGCCTATGTCGACCCCGGCAATATCGCGGCGAACGTGAGCGCGGGATCTCGGTTCGGTTTCCTGCTGGTGTGGGTGATCGTCGCAGCCAATGTGATGGCGGGCCTGGTGCAATACCTGAGCGCCAAACTGGGACTGGTCACCGGACAAACCCTGCCGGAGGCGGTGCGCGACAGGACCCGCACCTCGACCCGCATCGCCTACTGGCTCCAGGCCGAATTTGTCGCCATCGCCACCGATGTGGCCGAGATCATCGGCGGTGCGATTGCCCTGCGGTTGCTCTTCGGACTACCCCTGGTGCTGGGTGGCGTGATTACCGGCGTGGTATCCCTGCTACTGCTGGAGATCGGTGACCGCAAAGGACAGCGGGTATTTGAACGGGTCATCACCGGCCTGCTGTTGGTCATCACCATCGGGTTCGCGGCGAGCCTGGTGGTGAACCCACCGCCCGCAACCGACGTGATTGACGGACTTATTCCTCGCTTCGACGGTGTGGAGAGCGTCCTGCTGGCCACGGCCATGCTCGGGGCGACGGTGATGCCGCACGCGGTGTACCTGCATTCCGGGCTAGCGCGCGATCGGCACGGCCATCCCGGACCCGGCACCGAGCGTGCCGTGCTCCTGCGGGCGACCCGTTGGGACGTCGGCATCGCGATGCTTCTCGCCGGAACCGTGAACCTCGCCCTACTGCTGTTGGCGGCAACCAACCTGCGCGGCCGCGCCGGCACCGACACCATCGAGGGCGCGCATGCCGCAGTCGGTGACACCTTGGGTCCGGTGGTGGCACTGTTGTTCGCCATCGGACTTCTGGCCTCGGGGTTGGCTTCGACATCAGTGGGTTCCTTTGCCGGCGCGATGATCATGCAGGGTCTGCTGCGCAAGTCCTTTCCGCTACTGGTGCGCCGTCTGGTCACCCTGGTCCCAGCGCTCGCGGTCCTGGCCAGCGGCGTAAATCCCACCCACGCGCTGGTGCTCTCGCAGGTGGTGCTGTCCTTCGGAATCCCGTTCGCATTAGTGCCACTGATGCGATTGACCTCCGACCGCGACCTGATGGGCACCGACGCCAACTCCCGGCTGACCACGGTCACGGGCTGGTCGGTCGCAACGATCATTACGCTGCTGAACGTGGCGCTGATCTACCTCACACTCTCCTGATGGAGCGGCACACCTACTTCGCTTACGGGTCCAACCTGTGCGCGGAGCAGATGGCGGACCGCTGCCCGGGTGCGGCAGACCCGCGCCCGGCGGTGCTGGCCGACCACGATTGGCTGATCAACGAGCGTGGAGTCGCGACCCTGGAGCCGTTCATCGGGAGCACGGTCCACGGGGTGTTGTGGACATTGACCGATCACGATCTGACAAACCTCGATCGCGCCGAAGGCGTTCCCGAGCGTTACCGTCGCGACAGACTGACGGTTCGAACCGTGGATGGCCCTGCGACGCCGTGGGTCTACATCGATCACCGCGTTCAGGCAGGCGCTCCGCGCCCGGGCTATCTGGACCGCATCATCAGCGGCGCACTGCACCACGGACTGCCACACCAGTGGATCGAGTTCCTGCGCCGCTGGGATCCCGCACACTGGCCGATGTCGAAGCCCCCGGCGAAAGACATTGGACCACAAACGCTTTCGGAATTGCTGGCCGATCCCGGCGTCACCGAAACCAGCACGCTGCGGTCCAGCTTCGGCTTCATGGCCATCCACGGCGGGGGTCTCGAGCAGATGACTGATGTGATCGCCGAACGCGCCGCGGAGCTGTGTGGGGCATCGGTGTATCTGCTGCGGCACCCCCGCGACTA
>Ga0194039_1001003_pt1 | contig 15734 bp, 16 predicted proteins | sample JunL228m_MetaG_FD_148679 | JGI IMG/M metagenome (GOLD analysis project Ga0194039, IMG submission 148679) | Anoxic zone freshwater microbial communities from boreal shield lake in IISD Experimental Lakes Area, Ontario, Canada - Jun2016-L227-8m | ecosystem: Environmental > Aquatic > Freshwater >... | reverse complement strand
GGTGTAACGGAGGTGTAACGGAGGTGTAACGGAGGTGTAACGGAGGTGTAACGGAGGTGTAACGGAGGTGCAACGGAGGTGCAACGGAGGTGCAACGGAGGTGCAACGGAGGTGCAATGGAGATGCAATGGAGATGCAATGGAGATGCAACGGAGGTGCAATGGATGTCAGCGCTACGACAAAACCCGCGCGCTCAAGCAGGGCATGATGCAGGAATTGCTGACCGAGAGAGTGCGGTTGCGGTGAATCGCGGGTTCCGTTAAGATGGCCGCCAACAAACCGTTATGCCAGAATGCTCAAACAACCAGCCTTCAGCGGACTGACCTGACCGAACCGACCCAGCGGCAAGCCCCTGGCCCTGCGCACCGCCCGCAAGGGGCCGCGGGCAGGCTCGCAATTCTGGGGCTGCTCGGGTTACCCGCAGTGCAAGGGGACGCGGCCACTATAAGCATCCGACGGATCAGACCTATCTGACCGAACAAAGCAGGTAAACCCATGACATCCACGTGGAGCGCCGTTGCTTTTTGATTTGCCGGCGCGTCAGCAGCCGAGTAAACAACCGCCCACGTGAAACGTCTTGCAACTCTTTGCCTGGCCCTGCTGCTGGTCGCAGGCTGCAGCTCGCTGCAGAAGTCGGCCCGCCCCGCTGGTGGTTGGAATCTCTCGGCCCTCAGGAAAGCGCCCGCCGCCGATTGGGGCGGGCGAACCGGCCTGGTCCAGGAGGTTTATTACACAGGGGAACCTTATCACGGAAAACCGACGCGGGTCTTTGCTTATCTCGGCCGGCCAGACACAGGCAAGGGCCCCTACCCTGCCATGCTTTTGGTTCATGGCGGCGGTGGAAAGGCTTTTAGGGACTGGGCCGAGCATTGGGCCAAGCGCGGTTATGTGGCGCTGGCAATGGACACCGCGGGCTGCGGCCCCAATGGCCCCTTGGCCGAGGGCGGCCCGGACCAAAGCGATGGCACGAAGTTCCGTGATTTCACCGACGCGGAGGTGCGCGAGATATGGACTTACCACGCGGTCGCGGCGGTCATTCGCGGCCATTCATTGCTCGCGAGTTTGCCGGAAGTGGACCGCTCCCGAATCGGCATCACGGGCATCAGTTGGGGCGGCTATCTCACTTGCATCGTTGCGGGACTGGATGACCGCCTCAAAGTGGCCGTCCCGGTTTACGGATGCGGTTTCCTGGGTGAGGACAGTTGCTGGAAGGCTACGGCACTGGCGCAGATGCGCCCGGAAGCGCGCGAACGCTGGCTCCGGGACTTTGATCCGTCGCAATATCTCAGCGGGGTGAAGTGCCCCATCCTGTTTCTGAACGGTTCCAAGGACTTTGCCTATCCCCTCGACAGTTACCGGGCCTCTTACCGGCTGGTGCCCTCATGGCTCCGCCATGTCAGTGTCATCCCCGATTTGCCGCACGGCCATATCTGGACGTTCGATGAAGTGGATCATTTTGTCGATGGCGTTCTGCGCAATGGAGCACCACTGCCCTGTCCGAGGGCAACCCTGCTGCAAGGCGATATTGTGCTCGCAACGGTGACGGCTTCCGCCCCAATCACCCAGGCTTCTCTGCTCTACACCACCGACACGGGTGAATGGCAAAAACGACGGTGGGAATCGGTTCCGGCCCAAATCAATGGAGACACCATCCTCGCCCACTTGCCGAGCCAACGCCCGTTGACGTGGTATCTCCTGGTTACAGACGAGCACGGGCTTCGCGCGAGCACGGAACACGAAACACAGTGATTTCCTTGATGGAGAGTGTGCCGAACGCGGTCAAGGGCGCAGCTTTTTCGGCACCATGTCGCGCGGTTGGCCGTTGGCCTGCACCCAGTTCCAGGCTCTTGCCGGAACAACACGCAACTCCGCGCCGTCTGGTTTCAAAACCAAGGTAAAGACCAAAGCGACGCGGACGGTGATAACCGTCAGGGCGACGCATCTCCTGCCACCGATCCCCGTTAGATTGAAAATCCTTTGCCAACCGTGCCGCCCGGAACTAAAGTCCGGCCATGCAAAGTTGGCTCTCCGACCAAATCAGTTTCGACCCCGCCATTTGCCACGGGAAACCCGTGGTGCGCGGCACGCGGGTTTTGGTGGCCAACGTCGTCGGAGCCGTCGCCGCCGGAGAATCCCATCAAGACATTTTGGTGGACTATCCCTCGCTCAAGGAACTGGACATCCGCGCGTGTTTGGAATTTGCCGGCCAACTGACCGCCATGGAAAGCGTCGAAGCCTGACGCCGGAGAATGAACTTTTTCCTCGACGAGAATTTTCCCCGACCTGCGCTCGCCCAATTGCAATCTGTCGGACACACCGCCGTTCACGCCTTGGCAATCTTTCCGCCCGGCACGGCGGACAATGATCTGTTCGCCCACGCCCAGCAACAACACGCTGTGTTTATCACCACCGACAAGGATTTCTTCCACACCGTTCCCTTGGCCTTTGCCCGTCATCACGGGGCGATGGTAATTACCCTGCGCCGCCCGGACCGCGAAGAACTTTTGCGCCGATTAGCCGATGCGTTGGCGGCGCTGGGAGAAAGAACTTTGGAAAACACGGTGTGGCTCATTACCGACACCCGCATTTACAGCCGCCAAAAACCATGAACCGACGGCACTCACTTGCTCCGTTTAGGGTCAACGGTCCTTCGGTGGATTAGGCGACCAACTCTTCAATGCGCGCCCGGAGTTCCGGTGCCGACGCCCTCTGGCAACTCGGAAGGGCCGCGCTAGTTGAAGGTTGGCTCGATCATGCTTTGGTCTCAGTTTTCGACGATGCGCGGCGAACACCCCGCTTTTTAGCTGATACCGGTTGGAGGCGGATTTGATACTGCAGGGGTTGAAAACAGCCTGCCTGCGAGCATCTTCAAATACTTTTGCGCGGAAGTATCGAGAAACAGCCGTGCTGGCTTATTGGCAAGCGTCTCTCCGACTTTTTGTTGCACCTGGTCTTTGTCGATCTTCATGACCTGGCAGAATGCGTGAAGGAACTTGATATCCTTGAGGCGACCTGCCGCACCTTGAAAGAGTAAAAAGTCCAACGGGGCGAGCCTCTTTAACTCCAGGCGCTCTAATAAGGTGTTCGGGCGTTTGGGCTATGAGTTCCTTGACGTTCCACTGATTGAAGACCAGGACAGGGCACAAGCATTCGAAAGTGCGCAAAGTCTGGCTCATCTTCAAGGAAGACCCTTTTGACACGCGGGTGCGGACGAACATCCAGCGCCGGGGTGGTCGTGGTTTTCAAGGCGTGGGCCTTCGGGCGCTATTTCCGGCCCCCTGGTTCCTCCGGCTTGGGCTTGCTCCGGCAGGCCCATGCGGATGCGAAAAGGCATGACCCCCTTAGCCTTTCAGGAAGGGAGTCAGGTCAATGGGCGGCGAGGCCAGGCCCTTTTTCAGGCTAGCCACGGACCGGTCGAGCATCTTGCGCACGCGTGGGGGAATGGCTTGCGGGGGCACCAGCACCCGCGGTTCCAGGAGGTAGCAGCCGTTGGAGAGGGCTTTGATGTTGAAGTATTTGGTCGTGGCGTTCCGGAGGCTGATCCGCTTCTTCGCATCCGCGGCCACGTCGTACTGCTCGACGACCGTGACGCCGCCCGCCCCGGGGCGACCCTTGAGTGTTGCAGTTGGCATGGACAGAATATGGTGGGAATTCCCACAACTGTCAAGCCAGCCTTGCGGAAAGTTCAGATGAATCCCAAAGGGATTCCGCCTCAAAGCCCAGCGTTTAAGAATGCCAATGTTCTTGGGCGGCGGGGTGACCCCGCGCGGATTCTTAGCGAGCGAGAATAACGAATCTCGCGCCAATGGCCCACCCCGGATGTTTTGTTGCCGAGTGCTTAGGCGAGGATTTGGGAACATGGGTAGTTGTTGATTCCACATCGTCGAGCGCTCATTATGGCGAGGGATGTTGTTGGCTTTGATAAACGTCACCAAGATTTTGGAAGACGGCGGCACGGGTGCATTCAAGGAGCGCTCGGGCCGCGTTCTTGACGTGGTGACGCCAACTCCAGTCGCCGCCTTGGAGTTGAATTTGACGTGCGCGACCGGCGCTGCAAACGATCCACTCCTGGCGCGTGGAGGTCAGATGCTGACGGACGTTGGTGGGGCAGCCCCGCCTTGATATATGGCAACTTCAGCATCCACCACCGCCGTTGACTTGGGCGCCCTGGAATCTCACCTGTGGGAGGCGGCAAACATCCTCCGGGGGCCGGTGGATGCCTCGGACTTCAAGACGTTCATCTTCCCGCTGCTGTTCTTCAAACGCATCTCGGATGTCTATGACGAGGAGTATGAGCAGTCGCTCAAGGAATCGGGCGGCGATGTAGCCTACGCCCAGTTCGCCGAGAATCACCGGTTCCAGATACCTGAAGGTTGCCGCTGGCAGGATGTGCGCTCGAAGACCACGAACGTCGGCCAAGCCATCCAGCGGTCGATGCGCGAGATTGAAATGGCCAACCCCAACACTCTTTACAGTATCTTCGGCGACACCCCCTGGAGCAACAAGGACCGCCTGTCCGATGCCCTGCTACGCGACCTGGTCGAGCACTTCTCCTGCGTGTCCCTGGCGAACCGTGACATCGACGACGACATCCTGGGCCAGGCTTACGAATACCTGATTAAGAAGTTCGCCGACCAGACCAACCGCAAGGCCGGTGAGTTTTACACGCCGCGCAGCGTGGTGCGGCTCATGGTCAATATCCTCGACCCCAAGGAAGGTGAAACCATCTACGATCCGACCTGCGGCACTGCCGGTATGCTCTTGGGTGCCATCCAGCACGTCAAGGAGGCTGGGGGCAACGTCCGCAAGCTGTGGGGCAAGCTCTACGGCCAGGAAAAGAACCTGACAACGTCGGCCATCGCCCGCATCAACCTGTTCCTGCATGGCATCGAGGATTTCAAAATCGTCCGGGGCGACACGTTGTCCGCCCCGGCGTTCAGCGATGGCGACCGGCTGCGTCAGTTCGATGTGTGCCTGGCGAATCCCCCCTACTCGATCAAGCAATGGGATCGCACGGCCTGGTCATCCGACCGGTTCGGGCGCAATTCTCTCGGCACACCGCCACAGGGCCGCGCCGACTACGCCTTCTTCGGGCATATCCTTGCCAGCCTGAAGCCAAAGACAGGCCGGTGCGCGATTCTCTTCCCACACGGCGTCCTGTTCCGTGATGAGGAGCAGGAGATGCGGGCCAAGCTGGTGGACACCGACCAGATCGAGTGCGTGCTCGGTCTTGGACCGAACCTGTTTTACAACTCGCCAATGGAAGCGTGCGTCGTTGTCTGCCGGACAGCGAAGACCAAAGCGCGGAGGAACAGAATCCTGTTTATCAACGCGGTGAACGAGGTCACCCGTGAGCGGGCACAGAGTTTCCTGGAGGAGGAGCACATCCAGAAAATCCTGAAGACCTACCAGCAGTGCGAAGATGTGGAAGGCTTCGCCCGCGTGGTGACGCTGGATGAAATACGCACCAACAAGGCCAACCTCAGTATCCCGCTTTACGTCCGCCCCAAGGCCGACGATGCGGCTGGCATGGCGAACGGCAAGCCGTTGCCCAAGGTTATTGAGGAATGGCAGGCCAGTTCCAAGGCGCTGCGAAGCTCAATGGACGCCCTGCTGGCTGCGCTGGAACAGCCCCGGTAGCCGTGGCGGATGGCGGGCCGACAATTGCCAGTTGCGCCCGGGTTGACAAATAGTGTATATTATGATGTATTTGTAAACATGACAGAACACCCATGAACGCCGAACCCAAACAAGTTTTCGCCCTGCGACTCACCCAGGCCCGTAAAATGCGGGGGTGGTCGTTGCGGGAGTTGGAAGCGCAATTGCAGGGCGTGGTCACCCATGCCGCGCTCCACAAATACGAGCAGGGTCAAATGCTGCCGGGCAGCGACGTGCTCGTGCCCCTGGCCTCGGCTCTCAAGCAGAGCGCGGATTTTTTCTTCCGCGCTCCCACCGTCTCACTGTCCCAGATCGAGTTCCGCAAACGCACCGCCCTCGGCGTGCGCCAAGAGGAAGGATTGCGCGAAAATGCCGCTGACTTCTTCGAGCGTTACCTGGAAGTGGAGAACCTGCTGGGGGTGGACGCGACGTTCCAGAATCCGCTCAAGGGCGTCATCATCCACAGGCCGGAGGACATCGAAGCCGCCGCGCTCAAGCTCCGTGAAGCGTGGGAACTGGGCCTGGATGCCCTGCCGAACGTCGTCGAGATGCTGGAGAATCACCAGGTCAAGGTTTACGAACTGGAGGCCGACGAAGCCTTTGACGGTTTCTCCGGCTGGGCGGGCAACATCCCCGTCGTCGTGTTGAACAAGAAGTTCCCGCTCGTCCGCAAGCGCCTCACCGCGCTCCACGAGTTGGCCCACCTGCTCCTCGCTTTCCCGAAGGGCCAGTTCGGTCGAAGAGAGGTGGAGAAGTTCTGCCATGCCTTCGCGGGCGCGATGCTCATGCCGGAGGAAATTTTCCGCCAGCGGTTCGGCGGCAAACGTTCCAGCGTGACGGTCAACGAGCTGGCGGGCATCAAGGCCGATTACGGCCTCTCCATCGGCGCGATCATGGCGCGGGCACAGCAGTTGGGACTCGTTACCGACGCGCTCTACAAGACCTTCTGCATCGAGTTCCGCAAGCGCGGCTGGCACAAGGACGAGCCGGGCGAATACATCGGCATCGAGCACTCGAACCGCTTCGAGCAACTCCTGTATCGGGCGGTGTCCACTGATGCGGTCAGCATGACCAAGGCTGCCAATCTGGCGGGGCGCCCCCTCGCGGCGTTCCGGGCGTCCCTCCAGACCGTGCCATGATCCTTGCCATCCAGGACGCGAACACTCTCATCGACCTCCATCTTTTTGACCTTATGCTGGAGGAGGAAGTGCTCACCCTCAAGGCCGCCAGCAAGGCGATGGAAAGACTCATGGCGACCAACCCGCGCCTGCCGCTCGATGAATGTCACAAACGGCTGCGCAAATGGATGGCCCACGCGGGCGGTTGACGAAAGCGCACGATGCCGAAACTTCCAACAGCCAAGACCCTGACCAACGCGCCGCCCATGAACGGCTGGCGGCGGGTGAAGTTTGGCGATGTGGTGGAGTGCGTGAATGACACGGTGGCCGATCCGCAGGCAGCGGGGGTCGAGCGGGTCGTCGGGCTGGATCATCTTGACCCTGGATCATTGCACATCAAGCGGTGGGCGAGTATCGAGGACGGCACGACGTTCACGCGGCGGTTCAAGTCGGGACAGGTGTTGTTCGGCAAGCGGCGGGCGTATCAGCGCAAGTTGGCCGTCGCGGATTTTGACGGCATCTGCTCTGGTGCCATCCTGGGGCTTGAGCCGAAGGCCGATGACCTCATTCCCGAACTGCTGCCGTTCATCATGCAGACGGAGGACTTCTGGCAACATGCTCTCGATACTTCGGCTGGGTCGCTGTCGCCGCGCACAAAATGGCAAGACCTTGCTCGCTACGAATTGGCCTTTCCGCCGAAAGAGGAGCAGCGCCGGATTGCCGATATTCTGTGGGCGGCTGATGCGCACCTTGAATCTCTGAAAGATTGCGCAAAGACAATCGTAGCTCTCAGAGAGGCTGTCCTCGATTCCGAACTGGCGAGTGCTGGCATGAAGAAAGCGCTGCTCAGTGAGCTACTGCTGTTTATCGAGTATGGTTGTTCGAAACGAAGCAGCTCGAATGTCGATAGTGGATTACCGATTGTCGGGATACCCAATGTGGTCGGCGGAGCCATCAACTCCAAGAATCTCCATCGCGTGGAACTGACCAAGGAGGAGATTAAGCGTTTTTCTCTGAAGTGCGGTGACATCCTGGTTGTTCGCACCAACGGGAACCCTGATTACGTGGGGCGCGGGGCAGTCGTCCCACTGTTTACTGAGACTACAGTCTTCGCCAGCTACTTGTTGCGGCTCCGCTTCGACACAGACAAAGTCCTGCCAGAGTTTGGACACGCGGTTCTTCAGTCCAAACGCTTTCGTCAGAGCGTTCGGAAAGAGGTCAAGTCGTCTGCGGGCAATTTCAACCTGAATACCCAGGGCCTCAAGAAACAGGAAATGCCACTCCTGTCGCTTAGTGATCAGGCGCTGGTCATAAGCAAGCTGAAGTGTGTCGAAGATTCACTTGGAGCTTGCCTAAATCAGCAGCAGACCGCAAAGGAGTTGAAGGCGCGTCTCATTGCCAGTTTGATACCGCCTTCAATAGAGGTTTGAGTATGTTTAACGAAGCCAACAGCGTTGAGGATTACGTCCGAGACTTACTCTGCGGCAAGCAGGACGGAGTGGTGCGTGAACCGTTGTTCAAGGGCGCATTGCTGACGTCGCTGGCGGCGGGCCTGGGTTGGCAATACATCCCTGCCGACCGGTTGCCCCGCGATTTCAACGACGTGCTGGTCGAGCCGCACCTGCGCGAGGCGCTCATACGGCTGAATCCTGAAATCGCCGAGAAGCCCGACCGTGCCGACGAGGTCATCTACAAGCTCCGCGCCATCCTGCTCTCGGTGCAGAGTGATGGCCTGGTGAGGGCCAACGAGGAGTTTACTGCCTGGTTGCGTGGCGAGCGCTCCATGCCGTTTGGCCCGAACAACGAGCACACGCCTGTCCGGCTAGTCGATTTCGATACGCTGGGCAACAACCAGTTCGTCTGCACCCAGCAGTTCGTCTATTCCCCCAAGAAGCTGCGGCCCGACCTGGTGCTGATAGTCAACGGTATCCCGCTGGTGGTGGGCGAAACCAAGACGCCGGTGCGGCCGGCAATCAGTTGGGTGGATGCCGCCGCCGACATACACGACGATTACGAAGTGAACATACCGGCGCTGTTCGTGCCGAACGTGTTCTCCTTCGGCACCGAGGGCAAGAGCTATCGGTTTGGCGCGGTCCGTATGCCGTTGGACCTGTGGGCACCCTGGCGGGATTCGGACCAGGGTGCGCATGGCGGCTTGAGCGAGTTGCGGTTGGCGGTGGAGAGCATGTTGCGGCCCGCAGTGGTGCTGGACATCCTGGGCAGCTTCACGCTGTTCGCCACGGACAAGAAGCGCCGGAAGATCAAGATCATCTGCCGCTACCAGCAGTATGAAGCCGCCAACCAGATCGTGGAGCGGGTGCTGGTGGGCCTCATCAAGAAGGGGTTGATCTGGCATTTCCAGGGGTCGGGCAAGTCCCTGCTCATGGTCTTCGCCGCTCAGAAGCTCCGGCTCCATCCGGTCCTGAAGAACCCCACGATCATCATCGTAGTGGACCGGATTGACCTTGATACGCAGATTACGGCGACGTTCAGCGCGGCGGACATCCCGAACATCGTGCCCGCTGCCACGCGGGAGGAGTTGCAGCGGATGCTCGCCCAGGATGTGCGGAAGATCATCATCACCACCATCCACAAGTTCGCCGAGGCCCCCGGCGTCCTGAATGACCGGAAGAATATCATCGTGATGGTGGACGAGGCGCACCGCACCCAGGAAGGCGATCTGGGCCGCAAGATGCGAGAGGCGCTGCCCAACGCTTTCCTGTTCGGCCTGACCGGCACACCGATCAACCGCGCCGACCGGAACACCTTCTGGGCCTTCGGTGCGACCGAGGACAAGAACGGCTACATGAGCCGGTATTCATTTGAGGAGTCCATACGGGACAAGGCCACGCTGCCGTTGCATTTCGAGGCGCGGCTGGTGCAGTTGCGCGTTGATAAGGTAGCGATAGACGAGGCATTCCAGAATATCACCAGCGACATGGCCGAGGAAGACGCGGCGGAGCTGTCGAAGATGGCAGCGAAGATGGGGGTGCTGGTGAAGTCGCCGGAACGCATTCGAACCCTGGTCAAAGACATCGTGGAGCATTACCAGACCAAGGGAAGGACCACACGCTGTTGCAGGCCATCTGCCGGACGAACCGACCGTTCCCTGGCAAGAGCCACGGGTTGATTGTGGATTACCTGGGCGTGTGCGACGACGTAGGCCGGGCGCTGATGTTCGACGAGAAGTCCATCCGCCTCGTCATTACCAACCTGGAGGAACTGAAGGCGGAGCTGTCGAAGATTTGTCAGAAGTGCGTGGATTACTTCCCTGGCGTGGATCCCAAGTCGAGATCAGCATCATCGCCCGAATCCGCAGGCACTCGAAGAATCCCAAGTTCATCGCCCTGGGCCAGCGGCTGGAAGAATTGAAGGAACGCGCCGAGAAGGGCCTAGTGACCAGTCTGGCGTTCCTGAAGTCGTTATTGGAGTTGGCCAAGGATGCCGTCGCCGCCGAGAAAGAGGTCGTGCCAGAGCAGGAGCAGGACCGAGGCAAGGCCGCGTTAACGGAGTTGTTCAAAGCGGCCAAGAACACGAAGACGCCGGTCATGGTGGAGCGCGTGGTGGGCGACATCGACGCTATCGTGCGGGCGGTGCGGTTCGACGGATGGCAACAGACGCTCGGCGGGGAGCGTGAGGTCAAGCGGGCGCTGCGGAGGACACTGCTGAAGTATCAGCTCCACCGGGAGCAGGAGATGTTCGACCGGACCTACGATTACATCAGGCAGTATTATTGAGCGGTAGTGGCTGCATGGCTGATCCGGCGATAAAAGCTACCGCTCCTACTTCCATATCCGAGGCCGTGCTCCTGCTGCGGGAGCAGATTGGCGTTAACACGGAGCCGGTCTTTGTTGGCCACCACAGGTGCCACAGGAGATAACCGATGGAGCAGAGATGGAAGGCCAACATAAGCGCCTGCCCGATTCAGGCAATGGCAGATCTATTTCTCCGTTATCTCCGTTTCCTCCTGTTCAATCCCAAACCCATGAACCAACAGGAGGAGTATCTTCAGCGACGAAGATGTTCCCATCTCCGTTAGGAGCGCCATGTTTATAGTAACGCCCATCCCGGATGCTTGGCCAAGCTCCAGCGGAGCGGCATGAATGGCATTTTGCATACCACAGCCCTTCAGTGGTGGGGCCGTCAACGCGAACCCATGCCGCTCCGCTGGAGCTTGGCCGACTCGGTGGCATCTGTGGCTAGCGCGCTGGCGGGCCGGCGGAAACCCAAGCAAACATCGTGGCAGCGGACGCCAGACGGTGGGTACTACAATCTTCATTGGTCTTCAACAGCCAGGCGGGCAACAAACGGCGGCCCGTAGTGGTGGTTTACGATGCAGTTGATGCTGACCTGCTCGTAGCCCCGATCACCGTAGCCGCCGACGTGAGTCGGCGCTAATCTGCTCGACCGAACCAGAGTGTCCGTCCAAGGCAGAGTGCGCCGACTCCCGTCGGCGGCTACCGTGGTAACTGACCCGGGTCCGAGGCAGAGTGCGCCGTCTCCCGTCGGCGGCTACGTTCGCAACTGGCCCGGCGCGGAACTAGAGTGCGCCGACTCCCGTCGGCGGCTACCGTGGTAACTGGCCCGGGTCCGAGGCAGAGTGCGCCGACTCCCGTCGGCGGCTACGATGGTTTTGGATCCGGGGGCGGCTTACGGCTTGGCTGAGCGGTAGAACCTCTGCGGGTCGCGGCGGGTGAAATCCTCGAATGTCCACATACCGTCGGCTCCCGCCAGGTTGGTCGAGACGTTCACCCAGAGCGGCGCGATCAGGCTGACGCTGGCCTGGACCACATACTCGACATAGGGCGTCCCCGAGAAGGAGACCGTCACTGTCCCGTTACCATTGTTCTTAATCCCAGAGGTGATCGGCGTCTGCGGGGTCGCATGCACCAACTGCTCGAGGCTGGCATCGCTGCCAAGGTAGTTGCCGTCAGGCAGGCAGGTCGCCGCGACGTGGTTGTAACCAATCTGGAAGAGCGCGATGGTAATGCCGGCCACACCGCCACTGAGCGGCGCCGGGCTGCCACAGGCGACTCCGTTGGTGTAGAACTGCACGCTGCCGCCAGGCGTCGTGGTCGCCGGGGCAACCGGGCTTACCGTGGCCGTGAAGGTCACGTTGGACCCTTGCACGGACGGATTCGCAGAAGAAACCAGCGCCGTAGCCGAGTTGGCCCGCGCCGGTGCTGAACGCCGTCTGGCCCGGCCCGTAGGTCTTGGCCGTGCCGTAGGTCTTGGTGTCCGGAAGGGCCGTGATGTTCAACGGCCCGGGCCGTGATGGTGGCGTTGGTTGTCGGCTGAGTGAACGTGTAGTTGTTCGTAGCCGAGCCGCTGATGGTCAATCCAGATACCTGCACCGTCTTGTCGATCCCAACGTTCGGGTCGGTAAAAGCCCCCGTCGCATTCGCAGTGCTGAGTACCACATTGGGCCGGTCAAGGTTCCCAGTCAACTCCGCATTGGTGAGATTCAGCATCGCGTTGGTGCTCCCGTCAAGATGAGACGGCAGTTGAGTATCCTTTCACAAATAAACCAACGCAGACTGTTCATAGGCAAGCCATTTTGGTGGACTATCCCTCGCTCACGGAACAGGACATCCGCGCATGTTTGGAATTTGCCGGCCAACTGACCGCCATGTTTAGGGTCAACTTTGGTCTCAGTTTTCAACGATGCGCGGCCAGGCACCTTTGATGCTGCCGAAGTGTCGCGTGAGTTTCGGGAACTCCGTTGCGGTGGGATCGGGGCAGACGGGTCTGCCCGTGCGGTCGAGATAAAGGCAGCCCACTTCGTCGAGTGGAAGCAGGGCTATCAGTTCGAGAGCGGCCGATGAGGCTTCGGGCATAAGTCGGCGGCGATCTGGTAACCGGCCAGTCCCCCGTGTTCGCGAAGACCACGGATGACGAACGGGATTTTGTCCTCGGTAATCTCGGCATCTTCGCGGTACGACCAGAAGCATTGCGCGAAGAATTCCCGGAACGCCTTCCGCGCCAGATCGAGCCGGCGCTGGCGGGCCGCGGTGTCGCTCGCACGCAAGGACTGTTCTGTCTCATTCATGGCGGCAGAGAAGGATGAATCGCGCTTTCAGCGCTGATGGGGTTTTGGGCTGATGAACCCAGGGCGTTGCCCTGGGCTGGTATGAATGACGCCCTTGGCGTCTCCCACCTGTCGCGTCTCCCACCCTGCACTTCCGCCCGACCTTGGTTAGATATTACTCTCGAAGAATTCTGTCCTGCGACCGCTCGGACATTCCTGTCCGCTTCGGGGTTGACTGAGCTCCGGGAGCGGACAAGAATGTCCGCGCTCCGGGGAGCGGACAAGAATGTCCGCGCTCCGGGGAGCGGACAAGAATGTCCGCGCTCCGGGGAGCGGACAAGAATGTCCGCGCTCCGGGGAGCGGACAAGAATGTCCGCGCTCCGGGAGCGGACAAGAATGTCCGCGCTCCAATTACCCAGGGTGGTGGTTTTGGAAAAATCTGAGATGCGCACCGGCGGACGTGGGGGAACTTTCCGCCATTGACACCGCTTTGCTCTCGGATAGGCTTACTGCGACAGGGCTCAGAGAATGACTCATTTATTCGCCCAACTAACCGCCGAACCACGAACCGCGCAACATGAACTGCCCAGACAAGCTCGCCAACAATGATCCCACCCGCCGTGAGTTCCTAAAAACTACCAGCAAGCTGGTCATAGGGGCTGCCGTGACGGCAGCCATTGCCAGACCCGGCTACACGGCGGAGGACAATACGATCAAGGTGGCCCTGATCGGTTGTGGTGGCCGGGGCACCGGCGCCGTCGCCAATGCCTTGGCGACCCGCAGCGGCCCGATCAAGCTCGTGGCGATGGCTGATGTTTTTGAGGAGCGTCTCAATCGCAGCCACGACGCGTTGAAAAGTGCGGCGACCCGGACCGAGGGCTCGGCTGATCTTTGGCTCGGGGGGTTTCAGGCAGCCCAGGTGGATGTAGCCCCGGAGCGAAGGTTCCTGGGCTTCGATGCCTACCAGAAGGCGATGGATTGTCTGAAGCCGGGCGATGTCGCTGTCCTGACCACTCCCGCGGCTTTCCGCTGGGTTCATTTCACGTATGCCATCGCCAAGGGCCTCAACGTTTTCATGGAGAAACCAATATCGGTGGACGGCCCCTCGACACGGAAGATGCTTCAGCTTGCTCAAGATGCCGCCAGGAAGAACCTCAAAGTTGGGGTGGGGCTCATGTGCCGCCACTGCAAGGCGCGTTGGGAGCTTTATGATCGGATCAAACAAGGCCAGATCGGGGACATCACCACCCTCAGAAGCTACCGGCTGGTTGGGCCGGCAGGTTTCACCGGAGCCAAACCGAACGATTTGAGCGAGCTGCTCTACCAGGTGCAGCGATACCTCGGGTTCATGTGGGCCAGCGGCGGCGTCTTTCACGACTATGTCGCCCATAACGTGGACGAATGCTGTTGGATGAAAGACGCCTGGCCAGTTCGCGCCGACGGCCAGGGCTCGCGCTGCTATCGGGCCGATGGCGTGGACCAGAACTTCGACCATTATTCTGTCGAATACACCTTCGCTGACGGAACCAAGTTCTTCCTCACCTCGAGGTACATGCCCGGGTGCCGCGAGGAGTTCGCCAGCTACGCTCACGGAACCAAAGGGTCGGCGGTGATTTCGACCTTTATGCATACGCCGGCCAAATGCCGCATCTTCAAAGGGCAGATGATGACCCGTGAAGACATGACGTGGGCTTTTCCGCAGCCCGAACCTAATCCTTACCAGTTGGAGTGGGACCACCTGGTGGAGGCCATTCGCCAGGACAAACCCTACAACGAGGTGGAACGGGGTGCGAAAGCTTCCCTGGTGGTTGCGCTGGGCCGCAAGGCCGTCCACACCGGCCAGTCGGTGACCTTCGATGAGATGCTCAATGACACGCATGAGTTCGCACCCGGTCTGGATAACCTGACCATGAATTCGCCGGCCCCCGTGCAACCGGGTTCGGATGGTATCTATCCCGTCCCGCAACCGGGACGGCTCAAGGCCCGGGAGTTCTAATCCGCTGCCAGAAACATTTCACTTTCCAGCAGCAATCGCCATTAATAGGACAGCTTTCTGCGTTTTTTATATCTAATAAGAACCAAGTAAGAAAGTTCTCGACAAAGATCCAGTGTTCGGTTTGCATATTGGCAGTATGAGAGCCGATTTCATACAAACGTCCGTTTTGACCATGCTTTCGCATCGCAAGGCATCCATGAACACTCATAATAATCGGGAACAAAGCACACCGAACCACTTCCTCTCGAACCTCCCCGACCGGCTCACGGCCGGACCTTTGTTGTGGCTGGTTCTGACGTGCCTGCTGGGACTGGCCGCAGGCGCGCATGGCCAGACCATCACCTGGGACGGCGGCGGCGGAGACCTGAACTGGGACAACGCCCTGAACTGGAGCGGCGACACAGTACCCGGCCCGACCAACGACGTCGTCATCAACATCGCCTCGAATGTGACCATCGTTTGCGCGTCCGGCGCTACCATTCAGAGCGTGCAATGCACCGGCGGCTTCGCGCTCACTGGCAGCTCGCTCACGGTAACGACAGGAGCCTCGACCATCAGCGGCCCGCTAACGGTCGCCGCCCGGTCAAGCCTGAGTGCCAGCGGTGCGGGCGTGACCCTAACCGTTAGCGGACCTGCGCAAATTGACGATGTGGGCCTGTATGCGAGCGGCGGGGCGGTGTTGGCGTTGCCCAATGTGCGGACCTATCAGTCCTGGGACCGCACCTGGTGGCAGGCGAGCGGGTCGGGTAGCCGGGTGGTGCTGGCGGGGCTGACCAACGCGGTGTGCGGGTCGAGCGACTGGCACCATATCTGGGCGCAGAGCGGCGGCCACGTCGAGTTGGGGGCCCTGGCAGTATTGGGTGACGGCTACACCGACATCCTGGCGGACGGAACCAACAGCGTCGTGGATTTGAGCAGCCTGGCGGCTTACAA
>Ga0194039_1001001_pt1 | contig 15765 bp, 13 predicted proteins | sample JunL228m_MetaG_FD_148679 | JGI IMG/M metagenome (GOLD analysis project Ga0194039, IMG submission 148679) | Anoxic zone freshwater microbial communities from boreal shield lake in IISD Experimental Lakes Area, Ontario, Canada - Jun2016-L227-8m | ecosystem: Environmental > Aquatic > Freshwater >... | reverse complement strand
AACCAACTGGGCTGTCTCTCGCCGCATGTGATTTATGTCGAGGAAGGCGGCGGGCTGTCGGCCGAGCTGTTCGCCGCCGCCCTGGCCGAGGAACTCGAACGGCGCGAAGCCGCCGAGCCGCGGGGTGCGCTGCCCGTCGAAACCGCAGCGGCCATCGCCTCCCGGCGGTCCATCTATGAAGTCCGCGCTGCTCATTCGCCCGACACCCGCCACTGGTCCAGCCGGAATTCCACAGCCTGGACCGTCGTCTATGAGGCCGACCCGCGGTTCCAGCTCTCCTGCCTCAACCACTTCATTTACGTCAAAGGAGTGAAGAATCTGACTGAGGCTTTGCACAGCTCCGACAGTGTTCGGGGGAAGGTTTCGACCGTTGGCCTGGCCGCGCCCGAAGATCAAGCGCAGGGCCTGGCGACCACGCTGGCCCGCTGGGGCGTCGCCCGCGTCTGTCCCCTGGGCCAAATGCAGGCCCCTCCCCTCACCTGGCGTCACGACGGCCGTCCCGCGCTGGGCGATTTGGTCACGTGGACGGATTACGAAATGGAGTGATGGAGTGATCCGCTTCTTGTTTATGATTGAATTACGGAAAACTTTTCAGTTCGAAGCCGCGCATTTGCTGCCGCACTTGCCGAAGGCCCACAAATGCCGCCGTCTTCATGGCCACAGCTTCAAGGTCGAGATCGTCGTTGCCGGCGAATGCGACCCCAGGCTCGGCTGGCTGATGGATTACGCCGACATCTCCCGAGTCTTCAAACCCATCTGGGAAAAGCTCGACCACTTTTACCTGAACGAGATTCCGGGCCTGGAGAACCCAACGAGCGAACACGTCGCGGTCTGGATTTGGAAGAAGCTGAAGCCGAAACTGCCACTGCTGACGGAAGTGGTTGTGGCGGAAACCTGCACCGCCAAGTGTGTGTATCGCGGGGAGTGATGCTCCCGACCCGCGGGAGGACCTCCGTCCTCGCAAGCCCAAAACTCACCGAGGAATGCCAAGAGTCACGGGTGATAAACCATGTTCGTTCCGGTGAGCGGATCCTGCGGTATGGTTTTCAGATAGGCCGGAACCAAGTCGGCAATGCCCTTCGGACGCTCGCCTTTCTCCTGCTGATAAGCTCGCGCGGCAAGTTGGATCAACAGCATCCGCGCCCGCACTTGCTGGCTCTTAAACTTGCTCTCCCACCTTTGTTCGCTTTGCTTCAGCGATTTATACGTCACCAACCGGACGAACTGCCCCCTGAGACCATAGGTTCGACGGCACCAGGCATGTTCCTGCTCCAAGATGGTCTCCACGGACGCCTGTCGTGACTCGGCGGCTTCCAGCGCGGAGGCAAGTTCCCGGGATTGTTGTGCATCGAGACCGGGGACCAGCTTTTCCAATGGGCCCGTCCCGATTGCCTGGAGCGCCAAGCTGACCAGCGAGTCGATAATCAAGCCGCCCTGGCTGATGGCATAGCCCAACCGGATGGCGCCTAAGTACGACTGAACGGCATCGCCCGGGCGGTTCTCCAGTTCGGCCAGTCTGCCCTCGGCGGTGAACGCCCGTGCCAGCCGTTTGATGGCAGGCAGTTCCGAGAGACGGGCGATGTTAGTTGGCGAGTAATCCAGTGGGACGCGCGTTTGGTGACCGAACCCGACTCTCGCCAGTTCCAACGCCTCGGCATTCGTCTTCACCAGTGTCCGCAGTTCCTCGATGCCTAGCGTGAGATAATTTGAACCGTTGTCGATGACCAGCGTCCCCGCCTTGACGAAATCATCATACCCATTCGGGTTCGGCAACGATGTCGGCGCAGGCGTCGGCTGGCTCAACGTCCCAATGACGGCTGCCACTGCAACCAAAGCGGCGGCGATGAGAAAGCCGGTGAGCAACTTGGCAATGGGTCTGCTCATCAAATGGCAAAGTCCCGGGCTTATCTGGTTGCCAACGAGTGCAGCAGATGGTGCAGAAACGCCACATTATCGCACTGCACGTATTCCATCCGGCCGCCCATGCGGGAGAAACTCTTACAAAAGCGCAGATAATACGCCGGATTATCCCGGGGCGGCTCCCCTTTGGTCCAATCCCAGTTCCCGCCGTCCTGAAGATCGACAACATAGATCGTGTGGTCCTGGACGATCTTGCGTCCGGCCTGCAGCCGCAGATTGTTGATGCAACTGATGTTCTTCTCAAATACCTGCGGCGCCATGATGGCCGACCCCACTGACATGACTACGCCACCGTCGAGTCCTTCGACTGCAGCGCCAAAGAGTGCGAAGTCCATAGCCGCCGCGCGGCCAATCGCCGCGCCGTTGAACATCGGGTGATTCGTGATGATGTCGTAGCCGATGCCGGGATGAACCGTAAATGGAACATTGTGACGGAATGCCTGTGCCAGGACGCAGGTTTCTTTGTAGATATGCTTCACCTCGATTCGTCCGGCAGGAAGCTTGTGGAACAACATCGCCTGCAGCAGCTCGGCCCGAGCGGGCGCGATGGGATGCGACGGCTCGGCGCGCAATGACTCTGCCAATAACTCAGTGGTGGGGAGAGTCACGCCGTCTTCGCAGATAAAGCGACCGAGGCTGCGACCGTATCCCTCCTCTCGCAAGGCGCCCGCCAACAATGCCAGGTGAATGGAGCGGCTGGTCTCGTTCCAGGTGCCGAAGGTCCCCGTCGCTACCCCCTTCTTCACGCTCTCGGTGGTGCGCCCGAAATAGGCCAGCTCCCAATCGTGTATCGTGCCCGCTCCGTTGGTGGCCAGGTGGGTGACCCACCCACGTTCCACCAGCCGGTTCACGATCTGCATCGCCCCGTTCTTGATGAGGTGCGCGCCGTACATCAAAATCACGCTCGCGCCACGCTCGCGCGCGGCGGCCAACTTTTGGACGCAGCCGTTGATCGCCCCCTGCGTATCCGGACGGCAAGGCGGCGGCGGTTGGCCGGAATCGACCAGCATCTCGTCGAGCGTGCTCAATGTTTCCCGGTCGGCCAGCGGATAGACACGCACCTTTGTCAGATCGATTCGTCGCGGGTAATCTTTCATAGTTTCAAATCTCCGGCTGGCCGCAGGAACCAGGTCGTCAATCGAGAACCGGCAGGAAACCGGTGCTCCATTGTCTCGAATCCAACCTGCCTAAACGACGCCACCAAAAACATTTGCTCGTCAGTAAAACTGGTTTCCCTTACAACGTCAATCATGCGACCAACTCAGCCCATTCCTGGTGAGCGACGTGGCACCGATTACAACCCGAATGTCCTCTGAACCATCAGTCAGTTCGGTCTTTCCTCGGACCGACTGGTCCGAATTGGGGCGGGCGGCGGAAGCTGACGAGGCCCATCTGGATAGGCTCATACGCCTGTATTGGGGGCCGCTAAAGGTGTTTTTGGTGGCGACGTTCCCATCATTAGCCAGCCAGGCGGAGACCTTGCTGCAGGAATTTGCCGAGGATAAAATCCTTAAGAAAGGCTGGTTGCAGCAGGCAAATCCAACCCGGGGCCGGTTTCGCCATTTCCTCAAAACCAGCCTTCGCAATTTTGTGCTCGATCGATTGAGCCGGGCCGAGGCAAAGCACCCACCCGTTTCGTTGGAAGAGCTGGAACAGGAACTGATCGGCCCCGAGTCGCCGGCCGAGGAGTTCGACCTGGTGTGGGCGCGCACGGTGCTCGCCGAAACGCTGCAACGGATGGAAGCGGACTGCAAGAGTCTGGCCGCCGATCAACCGCACCGAAGCTATATCTGGGAGATGTTCCGCATCCGGTTGCTGGAACCTCTGCTCGACGATGCGGCCCAGGTGCCATACGACCAGTTGATTCAGAAGTTTGAGTTGCGCTCCCCGTCGGACGCCTCCAACCTGCTGCTGAGCGCCAAACGAATCTTCAAAATGCACCTGAATCGAGTCATTAAGGACTACTCGCAGCAGGATGCCGCTACGGCGGCCGAAATCGAGGCGCTGGAAGAATTCCTTTCCCGCCTGGCAAAACGAGGCTGAATCGAAATCGCCTGCAAGATTCAGCCCCGTAAGCCGTAATAGTCTATAGTCAACAGATCGTAGAAACTCTATGGCCGAATTTGACCCCTCTGGGTCGGTGTTCAAAAGCCGGCCGAAAAGCCTCGCGACCCTGCTGGCAGCGCGCGAAGAGCGCGGGCGGCTTTGGCGCCCGGACGAGTTGGGGGCTATTTTCCGGCACCAAATGTCCGCGCCAGTCATGGTGGACCTCAGCGGATTCGATGCCGCGACCGCCGTAAGGCTGAAAACCCTGAGTGAAGCCCAGGGGCTCCTGCTGAAAAGCTTCGCAGAACTCTTGCACCACCCTTCCCCGCCAGTCGAACTGTTGAAGCTTACCAAGGACTTCGCCAAGTTGAACCTGGACCACTCCCAAAGCACCCTGCCAACAGAGATCGCGGGCGCGCTCTATTACACCAGCATCGCCGCAGCCCTGGTCCGGCTCGACATGCGAATTTCACAACTCACGGACGCAGACCTGCGCCGCGGCTTGCTCTGGGCCCGACAACAGGCCTGGATTGACGAAGCAACAAAAGGATTACTCGATCAAGCTCTCGATAAGCTGGCGCAGGATGGGAGCGGCGGGGAGACGGCGTTATGAGTGAATACCCGTCCAAAACGGAGCAAACAGGCTTTCCCGAGCCGGTCTCCTCCTTCGCGGGCCCGATTGCTGAACTGGTCGGCCACGGCATGTTATCCCCGCCCTCGCGTCCCGGATTGCTGGCAAGTCTGGATCGGTTTGAAGTTCTGCGCCTGCTCGGGGCCGGCGGCATGGGGGTCGTGTTGCTGGCTCGAGATTCCACTTCAGGCGCCCAGGTCGCGATAAAAATGGTCCGACCCGAATTGCTGGCGGACCACCAGATCATGCACCGCTTCCTGAAAGAGGCCGGGCATTTGCAGCGGCTGCGGCATAAGAACGTGATCGAGGTGTTGGAGGTCTGCGACCGCGAGCAGGGCCCTTACTTTGTCATGCCCTTTTACGAAAAGGGCAACCTGGCACGTCGAATTCGGCCCGGGCAACCTTTGGAACCGGAAGTCATTGTGGACTTCGCCGCCCAGGTGTGTGAAGGACTCCAGTTCGCGCATCGGCGTGGAATCATCCATCGGGATTTGAAACCCGCCAATATTCTAATCACTGCCGACGCCAAGGCATGTCTGGCTGACTTCGGGCTCGCACGGACCCTGTTCAACGACACGGTCGTGGATGTGGAAAGCCCTCAATGCGAAGGGACTGCGCCTTACATGTCACCGGGCCTCGCTGCCGGCAACGCCGAAGACACGCGGTGCGATATTTACGCGTTCGGCGCCCTGCTTTACGAAATGTTGACTGGCGAAGCGCCTTACAAGGGCCGCACCACAAAGGAAATCCGCGAGCAAATCCTCGCTCGTCCCCCCAAAGCGATTACCGAGCTCAATCCGAAAGCGGACCGCGCCCTCGTCTCGGTGGCGCAAGGTGCAATGGGACGCGAGCTGCGGGACCGATACGCCGACATCGCAGACGTCCTGACGGACTTGCAGCGCATCAAGGAAGGCAAACCGCCGGTTGGACCGCATGGGATAGGCCGAAGCTTGCGCGACAACTTGCAGCGTGTCCGGAGAATTCCCGCCGTCGTCGGCCTGACCGTTGCCCTTGCGGCGATTGGATTACTGGCCTGGATGCTGTGGCACAACGCCCCAAAACAAGTCGCGAGAACCCTGCCCCCTCCGCCTGTGACCGCGACCAATCCCGTTCCCGCAGCACCGGCGCAGAGACTGACCAATCCCGTTCCCTCAGCGCCAACGAAAGGCCCGACCACTACCGTCCCTGACCCGCACCGCTTCCAAGCGCCGTGGGGCATCGCCGTCGATAACGCTGCCAATGTCTATGTCGCGGATACCGAAGACTGCACGATTTCCAAAATCACCCCTGCGGGCCGGGTAACCACGTTGGCCGGGCGGGCCGGTTACCGCGGTCTGACGAATGGTCTTGGCGGCAACGCCCGGTTTATCATGCCGCGCGGCGCCGCCGTGGACAACGCCGGCAATATCTATCTGGCCGATTCTTTTACCATCCGAAAGGTTGCCCCAACGGGCGTGGTGACGACCCTGGCGGGCCAGAGAGGGTATCCGGGCGCCACCGATGGCATTGGCACGAACGCACAGTTTGATCTGCCCTCCGGGGTCACGGCAGATAGCGTGGGCAATGTCTATGTCGCGGACAGGCACACCATCCGAAAAATCACGCCCGGTGGCGAAGTCTCAACCCTGGCCGGGCTGGCGGGCCGCGCCGGAACCCTTGATGGCGCAGGCACTGACGCCCGGTTCAGTGACATGGAGAAGGGCATCGCAGTCGATAGCGCGGGAAATGTGTATGTCGCCGACGCCTGGAACCATACCATCCGCAGAATGACACCGGCAGGAGAGGTGCTGACTTTGGCCGGGTCTTTCCATAAGGGCAGCAATGACGGCGCGGGAACTAATGCGGGGTTTTTCAAACCCTGCGGCATCGCGGTTTATGCTGCCGGCGTTGTTTATGTCGCGGACACTTTCAACCACACGATACGAAAGATTACACCTGAGGGACTGGTGAGCACGTTGGCCGGAACCGCTGGGACGGCTGGCAGCGCTGACGGCGCCGGGAGCAACGCGCTATTCGACCATCCTCGAGGAATCGCGCTGGACGACGCAGGCAACGTCTATGTGGCGGACACAGGTAATCGATCTCTCCGAAAGCTCACGCCGGCAGGAGTTGTGACCACACTGGCGGGAAAATCGTTGATCCGTCCGCACTAAATGCAGACCATTTGCGTCGCCTTGTCCAAGGAGCAGTATGTCAGGGACTGGGCGCGGCGCATCAACGCTTGTCGAATGAATGGTTTGCCCTTCGTGGGCTGCTGAGCTTGAAGGCAGAACACGAATGGACGCGGACAATCGTGACTACGAACCCACTGACTGGAGAGCCGGATGCGTCAGGTTGAGCAGTCTTCCACGCGCCGCGGTGTTTTGCAAGTCCGTCGAGGCAGTCCAGCGAGGCAAGTTTGTGATGGACGGAAGCCGGGGAAAGGATAACGTTTGGCTGCAGCCATTCATTGATTTTATGCCAGGTGTCGCCAGTATAAACAGCTCCGGCAATTCTGATCTCGCCCGGGACGCGGCGACGAAGGAAAGCGCCGAAGTGCTGCAGATACTGGGCACGACCGTAGCTGGCCTGACCGAGGAGGAGGCAGCGGCACGGTTGGAGCAATACGGCCCCAACCAGGTCGCAAGAGAGAAACACGAAGGCTGGCCGCAGCGGCTTTACATTGCCGCCCGCAACCCGCTGGTAATTCTCCTGACGGTCCTTGCCATCCTGTCTTTCGCCACTGGCGATTTCCGGGCGGGTTCGATGATGTTGCTGATGGTTGCGTTAGGGGTCTCCCTCCGGTTCGTCCAGGAGACGCGTGCCAACACGGCGGCCGCCAAGCTCAAGGCGATGATCAGCGTCACCGCCACGGTCGTGCGGGACGGTCAGTCAAAGGAAATCCCTCTGCAGGGCCTCGTGCCTGGGGACATCGTGAAACTGTCAGCCGGGGATATGGTTCCCGGCGATGTCCGGCTCCTCTCGGCGAAAGACCTGTTCGTCATTCAAGCGACGCTGACCGGCGAATCGATGCCGGTGGAAAAGACCGACGGTCGTGACCTCCGCGAGAGCGTCTCAACCATCGAGCGCTCGAACACCTGCTTCCTGGGGACCAGCGTCGAGAGCGGGTCCGCCACGGCGGTAATTGTCACGACCGGCACGCAGACGTATTTTGGCAAAGTGGCGCGCAGCCTGGCCGGCCAGCAGACCGAGACGGCGTTTGAGCGTGGGGTGAAGAAGTTCACATGGCTGATGATTCGCTTCATGGTAGTGATGGTGCCGTTGGTCTTCGTCATCAACGGCATCACCAAGCGCGATTGGCACGAGGCGTTTTTCTTCTCGCTGGCGGTGGCGGTCGGGTTGACACCGGAGATGCTGCCGATGATCGTTTCGGTGTGCCTGTCCAAAGGGGCAATGGCGATGTCCAGAAAGAAGGTCATCGTGAAGCGGCTCAACTCGATCCAGAACTTCGGCGCCATGAATGTGCTCTGCACCGACAAGACCGGCACACTGACCATGGACCACGTCATCCTGGAGCTCTATTGCGATGTTTTCAAGAACGAGAACAAAGAGGTGCTGCGCGATGCCTACCTAATCAGCTACTTCCAAACCGGCCTCAAGAACGTCCTCGATCGCGCCGTGCTGCAGCACCAGGACCTGCATCGCGAGCTCTCGCTGGACCAATACACCAAGGTGGACGAAATCCCGTTTGACTTTTCGCGGCGGATGATGTCAGTGGCGGTCGAGGGCCCCAACGCCGAACGTCAACTCTTGACCAAAGGCGCTCCCGAGGCCGTGTTCAGCAGATGCACCCACTTTGAAAGCGACGGGGAGGTTTTCCCGATGGAACCGATCCTCGTCGGCAACCTGATTGAGCAAGTCAACGATCTGAGCGAGGATGGTTTCCGTGTGCTCGCGGTCGCGACCAAGAAGGTGGATAAACGGGCAGCTTACTCGAAGGCGGACGAGTGCGAACTGGTTCTGACCGGCTATCTGGCCTTTCTCGACCCGCCGAAGGACACGGCGGCCAAGGCCATCACCGTGTTGCGCCAGCAGGGAGTTACCGTCAAAGTGCTAACCGGCGATAATGACCTGGTCACCCGGAAGGTATGCACTGAAGTCGGCATCAGCGCGGAGAAAATCGTGCTCGGCAGCCAGGTCGAGACCATGTCCGATCCGCAACTGGCTGAAGCGGTCGAGGCCACCGACGTTTTCGCCCGCCTCTCCCCGGCGCACAAGCAGCGCATCGTGCAGGCCCTCCAGCGCAAAGGCCACGTCGTCGGGTTCATGGGAGACGGCATCAATGATGCCCCGGCTCTGCGGGCGGCGGATGTGGGCATCTCTGTGGATAACGCCGTGGATATCGCCAAGGAATCGGCCGATGTTATCCTGCTGGAGAAGAGCCTGATGGTGCTGGAAGAAGGGGTGCTTGAAGGCCGCAAGGTTTTCGTCAATATCCTCAAATACGTTCGCATGGGCGCCAGCTCGAACTTTGGCAACATGTTCAGCGTCATCGGCGCCAGTGCCTGGCTGCCCTACGTGCCCATGCTTCCCATCCAGGTTCTGACCAATAACCTGCTCTACGATTTCTCGCAGGTGCCCATCCCCACCGACAACGTCGGCTCCCAGCAGACCGCCAAGCCGCGGCCGTGGAACATGGGGGAGATTGCCAAATTCATCGTGTTTATCGGTCCCATCAGCTCGATATTCGATTACACAACCTACGCCGTCATGTGGTTTGTGTTCAGATGCAGCCAGGCAGGCCTGACGCCGCCGCCCGATATCGCTTACCGGTTCGTCAACGTTTCGGTGAATAATTCTTACGCCGCTGCGCTGTTCCACACCGGCTGGTTCGTCGAATCGTTGATGACCCAGACGCTCATCATCCACGTCATCCGCACCAACCTGCTTCCGTTCATCCAATCACGCGCCAGTTGGCAGCTTACGATGACGACTCTGCTCATCATTGCTTTCGGAGCATGGCTGCCGTATTCCCCGCTGGCCAGCGCCTTGGGCTTCGTGCCATTGCCACCGCTTTACTGGCTCTTTCTGGCCGCCACCTTGCTTTGCTACGTCGGCCTGACCCAGGTCGTCAAGATGTGGCTGATCCGCAAGGCATGGGTTTGAGGCAATCCGGATAAAGAAAACTCGATGATCAACCTGGCTGGATGGCCAGCGCATTGCGGTATTGAGGACTGGACTTGCCGCCGGCCAGATCGGCGCGTGGACCCGGCTCGTCCGCCGCCGGCCCTTCGCTGCGGGCCGGTGAGAAGCTACCCGAGCTGCGAATAGGCCATCGTGGTCAGGCAAGCTTGCGCGTGCTTGGAGAGGCCCGTAAAAACCATGGAGACATGATAGCCCGTGTGTTTATTGCCGGTGCAGGCAATTACAACGCCGGTGCAATGGAACCGGCCGCCGACACCCGGAGATTGCAGAGTCATCGTCATCTCCGTCCATGCCGCGAAGGGCGCGGTACTGCGAAATTCGATACCATTCTTATGGAGGACGACTGAGTTGGGAGAAAGGGAGAGGCGTGTTTGCCGCGCTTCGACGGTGACTTGTTGCAGCGACCCGGTGCTTTGAATTGTTCTAGCGCTCATATAGCACCATCAGAATAACACACTTCACAAATCCGTCAAATTAGACTCATCCACCAGTCGGATAAGCTTTGCCAATGACTGAGGAGACTGCAGCCCATGATCTACCATTCGATGACCGCAGCACCCCAGGTCAGGCCGGCGCCGAACACCACCATCAAGATCAAGTCGCCACGCTGGACGCGTCCCGAAGCCACGGCTTCGTCCAGAGCGATTGCCACGGAAGCGGCGGAGGTGTTCCCGTATTTGTGGAGGTTGACGAAGAGTTGCTCGGGTTTGGCGCCGAGGCGTTTGCAGACGGCATCAACAATGCGGCGGTTGGCCTGGTGCGGAATGATGCACTTGATGCGGGAAATATCGAGTTCGCAGCGGCGCAAGGCTTCCGTTGCTGCCGTCTGCATCGCCTGCACGGCGCTCTTGAAGGTCTCCTTGCCTTCCATGCGCAGGTAATGCATGCCCGAGGCCACCGATTCAGCCGTGGCTGGGCAACGGCTGCCGCCGCCGGCCATGAAGAGCAGATCGGCTTTCCGGCCGTCGGCGCCCATCACGGCCGTCAGCAGGCCATGTGCGTTCGGGCGGTTCTGCAGCACCGCCGCGCCGGCACCGTCACCGAAGAGCACACAAGTATTCCGGTCCTTCCAATCCACAATCGAAGAGAGCTTCTCGGCGCCGATCACCAGCACCGCGTCGTAGGTGCGGGACATGATGAACTGTTGCGCGATTTCCAGCCCGTAAATAAACCCCGAACAGGCCGCTTCGAGGTCGAAAGCCGCGGCGCGGTGCGCGCCGATTTTTTGCTGCACGAGGCAGGCGGTGGAGGGAAACGGCATGTCCGGCGTGATGGTCGCCACGATGATGAGGTCGATCTGCTCGGCGGTGACGCCGGCCTGTTGCATGGCGCGGAGGGCCGCGTGTACCGCCAAGTCCGAGGTAAACTCGGTTGTTGCCGCCAACCGGCGTTCCTTGATACCGGTGCGGCTAGTGATCCACTCATCGGAAGTATCGACCATTTTTTCGAGTTCGGCGTTGGTGAGAACTCTGGCCGGCACATAGGAGCCGACTCCGCTGATGGAGCAGGTGCGGCCCTGAAAATTAAACTTGGCTCGCGGGTTCTTGAACTTGGGATTCGATGGGAGGCTCATGCTGGCACAGGCTTGGAATCGAGCGTTTCGGCAGCGTTCAGCCGTTCATTGGCTCGCGCGATTTCCTGGGCGATGATTTGGTTGACATCATGTTGAAGATACTCGGTGGTGACACGGATGGCACTGGCGACGGCGCGTTCACGGGCCGAGCCGTGGGCTTTCATCACCGCGCCGTTGAAACCGAGCAGCGGAGCACCGCAAGAACCTTCGGGATCCATGCGACGCTTGAGGGCGCGAAAAGCGTTTTTGGCCAGCAGCGCGCCCAGTTGGCGTCGGGGATTTACCGTCAGCTCGCTCTTGAGCAGCGAGAACATCGCCAGCGCCAGGCTTTCGCACGTCTTCAAAACAATGTTGCCCACAAATCCATCGCAAACGACGACATCAACACGGTTCTGGAACAAGTCGTGGCCTTCCACATTGCCGATGAAATTGAGGTCAAGGTGCTTGCAGAGCTTGAACGCTCCGAGCGTCAGTTCGTTGCCTTTGCTGTCTTCCGTCCCGATGCTGAGAATTCCGACCCGCGGGTTCTTGTAGCCCAGGACTTCGCGGGCATAGATATTGCCCATCACGGCGTATTGCGCCAGGTGCATGGGTTTGCACTCGATGTTTGCTCCCGAGTCCAGCAGCACAAATCCCTGGTCTGGCGTGGGAATCACGGTGGCGATTCCACCCCGGTCCACGCCGGGTATTCGACCAAGCTTGAACGTGGCGGCGGCAAAAATCCCGCCGGTGTTGCCCAGGGAGATCATCGCGTCGGCGTCACCCTGGTGGACCAAATCGACTGCGCGCGCGATCGAGCAGTCCTTCTTCTTGCGGAGCGCGGCGGCGGGTTTATCCGCCATCGTCAACACCTCGCTGGCATGGACGACGCGCACGCGATGGTCACGAAACCCGCGTTTAGGCAGGGCGGCATGAATTTCCGAGCGGTTGCCGACCAGGAAAAGGGCGGTAATTCTCCGATCGGCCTGGAGAGCCCGGTTGGCGCCTTCGATGACGACCCCGCACCCGTGGTCGCCACCCATGACATCCACTGCAATTCGCATAAAAGGACCGATCGCGGGAAGGGTCCGTCTGCGCGCCCGGGACGCGATCAGGCACCCGCTGTCACTGTGATGACCTGGCGTCCCTTGTAGTACCCGCAGGCAGGACAAACCCGGTGCGGCACATACGGCGCCGCACATTGGGGACATGTGCTGAGTTGCGGCAAGGTCAGCGCGCTATTATACGCGCGACGCATGCGTTGACGACTTTTCGACGGCTTTCGCTTTGGGACACCCATAAATCAAATAAGGTTACAATTTCAGTTTGTTTAACTCAGCCCAAGCTGGCGAACCGACTCCGGCCTTGCTTTTGGTGCTTTTTACTTTGCCAAGGACCGTTTTTGGCAAACCAAGGCATTCCGGCTTACAAAGCGGATGCCGCGGAAACTCCAACAGAATATCTTCCCGCACGTAAGGCGTCAAGTCCACACAATCATTAACCACCGGCGCCTGTTCCTCGCCTTCCAGCGGGACATGGCAGGCCCATTCCTTGAGTTCCAGTGGATAGTGGAAGGGTTTGAGGCAGCGCACACACTCGCAATCCAGCACCAAATGCAGGCGGCCCTGCACTAGCAGCCCGCCTTCAAACTTTTGGACCTCCAAATCATGCTGCAAGGGGTGGGTGACATGGATTACCTCGTCCCGGGTTTCGATGTTCAGTTCTGCGACGGACAATTCACCGTGCAAACGCGCGTTGTGCGTCTCCAAATGGCGCAAATTTACGACTAATGCCATAAAATTTTCCTCTAAGCCGGTTTGTGGCTGAACTTGCCGGCCAGGGCCGTCCGCACGTGCGCCGGCACAAACGCGCTGACGTCGCCTCCCAGTTGAGCCATCTCCTTCACGATCCGAGAACTCAGAAAGGTGTAAGTATCCTTTGGCATCATAAAAATCGTTTCGATTCGTTCGTTCAGTTTACGATTCATCAAGGCGAGCTGAAATTCAAATTCAAAGTCAGATACCGCGCGCAAACCCCGCACCACCGCCTGAGCCGAGCGTTGTTCGACGTAATTCACCAGCAAGCCGTCGAATGAATCCGCCTCGACACTTGGCAAGTGCCGGACTGCGCGCGCGACCATCTGCACCCGCTTTTCCAGTGTGAAGAGCGGATGTTTGCTCTCGCTGCGCGCCACCGCCACGATTACGCGGTCGAACAACTTCGCGGCCCGCTGGAGCACATCGAGATGTCCATTCGTAATGGGATCGAAACTTCCCGGATATATCGCCGTTCGCATGGCGCCAAATCTAGCAGGTGGGCTGCCGATGACGAGAATGAAAAATCCTGGACCCATCGTCAAGCATGGGGATTCAAGAAACCGTAGCCGCCGACGGAAGTCGGCGCTGATCTCCGTAAATTCGAGAAAGTGCGCCGACTTCCGTCGGCGGCTACGGTTTCTTGAATCCACCCTGCCACCCGCCGTATTGCGGATGGTCGAGAGTTGACACTCTCTGGTGGCATGGATTAACTCTAACAGTATGAAAATTCTCTCTGTGGCGGCGGTGTTCGCTCTGATTACGGCCAGTACGACTGGCGCCAGCGGCGCTGATTGGTTTCGCTGGCGCGGGCCAGACCTGAACGGCATTTCGCAGGAAACCGGTTGGCAGGCCCAGTGGTCCGCTCAGGGGCCAAAGCAGCTTTGGAAGGCCTCGGTCGGCATCGGTTTCTCGTCCTTTTCAGTTAGCAACGGGCGGGTTTATACAACGGGCAACTCGAACAATACCGACACGGTTTATTGTTTTGATGCCGACAGCGGCAAGATCGTCTGGAAGCACTCCTACCCCTGCCCGCTCGATGCGAAATACTTTGAAGGCGGAACCGCCGCGACACCGACCGTGGATGGCGACCGGGTCTATACTTTTAGCCGCCGAGGCCATTTATTTTGTCTCGGCGCGGCGGACGGAACGGTTATCTGGTCGAAGAACCTCAATGATGAATTGGGCGCTGAGATTCCGACCTGGGGTTTTGCCAGTTCGGCGCTGGTCGAAGGGGATCTGGTGATTCTCAATGCGGGCGGCGCCGGTGCCGCTTTCGACAAAAAGACCGGAAAGGCCGTTTGGAATTCAGGCAAAACTGTCGGCGGCTACGCCACGGCCGTCCTGCTGAATACTGGTCAGGAACGGGCGGTGGCCATTTTTGCCGCCCAATCGCTTGTTGCGGTTAGGGCTGCCGACGGTCGTGAATTGTGGCGCTATCCCTGGAAGACCGATTACGATGTCAACGCCGCCGACCCGATCATCTCCGCCGACCGGGTATTTATCTCCTCTGGCTACAACCACGGCGCGACGGTGGTCAAAATCAACGGTTCGCAGCCGGAGAAGGTTTGGGAAAACAAGAACATGCGCAACCATTTCAACAGTTGCGTCCTGTGGCAACAGTACCTTTACGGAGCGGATGAGAGCGAACTTCGCTGCCTCTCCTTGGACACCGGCGAGGTGAAATGGAAGTATCCCCAATTCGGCAAAGGCTCGCTCATGCTGGCGGATGGTAAGATCATTGGGCTGAGTGAAAAGGGCGAACTGATCATCGCCGAAGCCAGCCCTGCGGCCTTCAAACCCATTTCTCGCGCGCAGGTTCTGACCGGCAAATGCTGGACCACCCCGGTGCTGTCCAACGGCCATATCTATTGCCGCAATGCCTCCGGCCAGGTGGTCTGCCTCGATGTCAGCGGGAAGCAGACCGCGCAACGTTAGAGCCGTTGCAGAATTAGACCAAGCCAGCAGTTTCGGGGAACCCGCACATGATGTTCATGCTTTGAACAGCCTGGCCACTGGCGCCTTTGACCAGGTTGTCTTCCGCGCTCATCACGATCAACCGTCCGGTGCGCGGGTCGAGCCGCCACGCGATTTCAATCACATTGGTGCCGACCACATTCTTCGTGTCCGGCAACGATTTGCCCTCGAGCAGGCGCACGAAAGACTCGCGGGCATAGGCGGCCTGGTAGCAGGCATCCAGTTGGTTGATCGTCGTTTGCTGATCACCGGCGATTGAATCGACCGGCGTGAGGTAAAGGGTGGTCAGAATGCCGCGGTTCACGGGAATCAAATGGGGCGTGAATTGGATCGTGACCGGCGTGCCCGCCGCCAGCGAGAGTTCCTGTTCGATTTCCGAGAGGTGCCGATGTTTCGGCAGCCCATAGGGGCGGACACTCTCATTGCACTCGACGAAAAGGTAGTCGAGTTCAGCCTTCCGGCCCGCCCCGCTGACGCCGCTGAGGGAATCGGCGATGATGCCCGTCGGCTTAATCAGCCCCGCCTTCAGCAGCGGCACCGTCGGCAGCAAAATGCTGGTGGGATAACAGCCCGGGGAGGCGATGAGTGAAGCCTTCTTGATCTCGTGACGATAAACCTCTGGCAAGCCATAGACCGCCTGTTCCAACAGTTCCGGCGCGGGATGGTCGTGGGCGTAAAAG
>Ga0194039_1000997_pt1 | contig 15802 bp, 19 predicted proteins | sample JunL228m_MetaG_FD_148679 | JGI IMG/M metagenome (GOLD analysis project Ga0194039, IMG submission 148679) | Anoxic zone freshwater microbial communities from boreal shield lake in IISD Experimental Lakes Area, Ontario, Canada - Jun2016-L227-8m | ecosystem: Environmental > Aquatic > Freshwater >... | reverse complement strand
GGTTGTATAGAGTTTTTTCCGTCAAATCCGGTAGGTCTGTGTCATTGTCAAGACAGTGGAGAAGCATACGGTTAAACACGATTGACGCCTTATGTGCCATCTTGGATACAGAGGACACCAAATCCAATATGGACATCAGCATTTTCTCTTTTTCTTCTGGTTTTCCCAACAACCTACCAGAGAGATTACATTTTATTGTTTGTTCCCGTTTTCCATCACGCTTTTCCTTTTTCGCCTTCAAAGTTGCCATTCTACCATCTTTCTTAGTTTCATCGGTTCCATTTTCTTTCATTTAATTACTGATACCAATTCTTTAAACCATATTTACTTTTTAGTTCCAATTGGAACTAAAAAGTGTTTGTGCTGATTTCTACATAATTAATGTGAATTTAATTCAGCAGTCAACACACAGATGTTTGATGACATTTTCTATATGAAACTTATCATTTAACCGGTAATTTTCATTTTTAAATTTTATCGCGATCGCGATAAAATTACTGAACAATCCGATACATGACATATCCATTTTTTCGCGTTATTTTTACGACATCACCCCTCTGATATCCGTAAAATCGCGCTATTGGGTCGGTTTTCAGCATTATGGGGAATTTTGTGTCATACATTTTCCTAAATCTCTCCGAATCTTTCTCACAGAGGACTTCGAATTTTGGCTGATACCTGTGAGTAATAATATTGTATTGAAGTTCTTCCTGAGAAAATAGCTCTATCTTCATTCCCTGAAAATTTTGTTTTATATTTTTCACAGCTGATGTGACACTGTTTTTGTAAACGATGATGCTGTGCTCTATGTTCATATCGTTCATCATGCCGATATATTCCTGAGCACACACGTTATTGAATTTTGATATATTTGTGATAAAAACACACATGAAATTTCCGTCTGGTTTTTTCGCCTTTATAAATTCTTCACCCTGTTCGATTATGTCATAATCACGCTGTTGCAACATTTCAATGCAGACTTTGCAAAATTGTTTCATCGCTTAATTTTCAGTACAAAATGTACTGAAAATTTCATTTTTATAAAAATTGTCAAAAACCGTAGACATGTTTTTTTGCCGGCGGAAGTTCCCACGGCATATTTTTGCTTTCAACGAGCCGCATGTATTCCTGAATGTCAAATTCGGTTCGTGTGAATCCCTTGCACGAACACGGAGCCAAGCACTGATGAGGGGGACACACAATTGGAGGACGCCGCGATGTACATTTGCCTCCCTTATCGTCTGGGCGTTTTGCACTTGAAGAATCTTTCTGTGACATAATCTTTATTCTAGTCGTGAAAAAAATTATCCGCACCTGAAAACATAATGTGCGTTCGATGGAAGCGATTTCTATATTTTTCAATGTTGCAGAGCAAAGCGTTTTTCGCATTAATTTCTTCGAAAGTTTTTCTGATAATTTCACTGTCTGACATAACAATGGCATAACCATCGGCGTCATTTTCGAAAAAATCGCGAACATAACTTTTCATATTTTCAGAGGAATCGACATAATTTACACGAACAGATGAATTTGTCCCATTAAAATTGGCATTGTGTACGTAAACTTTGAAATAATCACAACATCGTTTTTCCTTGTCAATAAAAACATAGGCACATACATCTGTGTGTGCGATTTTTCCCAAAATATTCAGGTAATTTCTGTCCATGAAAATTTTCAATGGCCTGTTTTTCGGTACAGAGGACACATATCTGCTCAACACACCATTTAGCGCAAAATTGCGTATAGCTTTTTCGATAAAAGACATTTATGTCACAAGTCTCATCTTTAGACTAATTGTAAATGTCATGATTCCGCCACAGGCGTGTGTATGATGATGGTTTTAGTTTTTCGATAAAATAGCTCACCATGCAGTGTTTCTTGCACACAATGTCTCTTCCGTTTTTGCGTATGGATTGAGATAAATTCCAACAGTGTTCGAAAAGATAGAATGATAAATCTCCATGATTGTTCAGACCTAACGTAATCACAGAATTCCTGTCTCTACTCAACACATCATTTATTGACCGATAAAGGCATATCGGTCCCGTCACACCAAGGACATGATCGGTATAATCGCGATTTTTGACATTTGTCACAATACATTCTATACATCGTTGCACAAATGGATGTTTTTCGGTACAAAAAATGAAGCCATTGTGTATTCCTCCACGTGTTCTATCCAAAACAGAGACAAACACGTGCCTCTGATTTTTATCGTAACAATTCCTTAACATTTCTCTTACAGAAACATAGGGCATCGTTTGAGCGTCAACATACATACCTCCGTTCTCATATAGAAAGCATAACCTAAACAGGTCTGCTTTAAAAGCGGTAGGTTTGAGCGCGTTATACGCCCCATACACTTCGGACGGTTGTGTTCTCATGAAAGCGTCACAATCCGCATCATCGAACCACTCCATGTTCAGAGAGCGATTTAGGTCAAACCATTTCTTGTGACACCTGTCCACCATTTTTAGGTCCATCTCTCTTGATTTCCACGTCCGAAAAACACGGATCTGGTTTTCCATATCACCTTTCTGTGAAACACGCGGTATCTTTTTCTTAATCGTCAGAGGTTGTATGTATGTGAGTATGTACACAACAATCAGAAATGTGATAATAAAAATAACAATAGTTTTTCTGTTTGACATTTGAACACTAACGAGGAAATACTTAAAACGGTTTAATTATAAATATCTCTGTTTCGCCACATTTTCTCATAGGCGGATTTTTTCATCTTTGCCAAAAATGTTGTCAGAAAACAGTGTTTTTTGCACATCATTAATTTATTCCCCTTGTGCACAAATTGTGAAGGACCCCATTTGAGCCTATACAGATACAGAGATAAATCACCAAAATCGTTAAATCCGTCAGAGAATGATGCGTCCCTATTTCTTTCTAAAACATCATTTATCGCACGACGCAGACAAATTGGACCAGTGACACCCAACACACTGTCAGTGTAATCGCGATTTCTGACATTATCCAATATGTGTTCAATCGCCCTCTGAACGAATGGATGACCTTGTGTACAGTACATAAAGCCATTATGTATGCCACTCTTCGAAAATTTTGAGTCAAGAACAGAGACAAACACGTGCCTCTGATTTTTATCGTAACAATTCCTTAACATTTCTCTTACAGAAACATAGGGCATCGTTTGAGCGTCAACATACATGCCTCCGTTCTCATACAGAAAGCATAACCTAAACCGGTCTGCTTTAAAAGCGGTAGGTTTGAGCGCGTTATACGCCCCATACACTTCGGACGGTTGTGTTCTCATGAAAGCGTCACAATCCGCATCATCGAACCACTCCATGTTCAGAGAGTGATTTAGGTCAAACCATTTCTTGTGACACCTGTCCACCATTTTTAGGTCCATCTCTCTTGATTTCCACGTCCGAAAAACACGGATCTGGTTTTCCGTCTCCCCCTTTCGCGAAACACGCGGTATCTTTTTCTTAATCGTCAGAGGTTGTATGTATGCGAGTATATACACAATAATCAGAAATGTAATAATAATTTTATGGTCCATCGTTTAGCCAATCAGGAAAATTTTTAGACGATTTATTTTACGTAATAAAAAAAAGTAAAACAACCGTGTGACCCATGCACCTTTTCTTTGTTTGCAGACAATTTTTCGCACGCATCCTTGTGGTCATATGGAGCAATATTGAGCCTCTTTCGTATGTCATCGAGGTTTTTATCGATACAATAGGAACTAAACTTGTCAGCGTGATGTGAAAAATATGATGACATCATTGTCAGAGCAATCCACATCACCATGATGGATTGCATAAAAGTTTTTCCGTCAGTTTTTCCACCCGTGAAAACGATGTTTGCGAAAAATGACAGAAAAATTGCATAGAAAAGAAATCTGGCACATGACGGAATTCTTCCTGTGTAGTGATTTGACCATTGTGCTCTGTCCAACAAAATTTTTACCGAATCACCCTTTGAACAGTATCCACGATTTACGAAATCGTTTTTAGGGTTAAAAGTTCTTCTGATGATTAAAAAACTTATCGCGAATAAAATCGCGATAATTATGTAGAACTTTGTCATTTATTTTGCACGCTCTAAACTTTAACCTTATTTATAGCTCATCGGATAAAAATAAAAATGGAGGACCCAAATTTACCCATCATAATTACAGTCATCGCTGCTTTGTTTGTGTATGCGATATTCTTTGAGGTAAGAGAGCAAAATCACGCCTACATCAGGGGAAAGGCGTCACCAAAGGACAATGTGAAAAAATCTCTACGAAAGTTGGACACATGTCTGTCATACGACATGAAAACCATAAAATGGAGAAGGTGTCTCATCGCTACGGTCGTCATAATTATTCTTCTCTTTGTGTTTGTCAGGGATAATAGCGTCACGTCAAAAAACATTGTGCTCCATTTTGCAATTATATTTACGGTGATGTATTTGACGTGGAGAAATTACACAAATGTTACTGGAGAGGATGTACACAAGGTGGGTATGGAAAATATCGAAAATATTAAGCGTCTTCAAAAAGTCGAATACGTTGTTTAGTTAAATACGTCCACACATGGGGTAAAAATTTTATAACAAAATTTTGTTATAAAATTATCGCGAACATGACCATTTTTCTCCAACATTTTCATCAGCATAATTCTGTGTTGTTTCCCTTCCGGTTCCACCCTCTCCTCCGCAATCCATGTCGAATAACGGGGAAATATAACAATCTTCTTCTTTATCATAATCCATTTTAATCGTGAGATGGTTTCCCTTGTTGACATAATCACCCATCAACAAATCCTGTGGTTCTTTTATCGGAAAAAATCTCTCAACTAAAAATTCCGCATATTCTTTCGATATTATGTATGCTGCAGCTCCTGCGTTGTAGGGAACAGTCTCTCTGAGCACAACAAGGTTGCGAGTGTTACACACAAATTTGTGTGCATGTTTTGTCCTCGCCCAATTTCCATTGAAAAGGTGTATTATGGAAAAATCTATTTCCTTTTTCGCAAGTGTGTTAAGAATGTCGTTAATTTGGTCGATGAAGTCTGGATGTAACCTGACGTCGTCCTCGAGTATCATAGCACAGTCGTAACAGGAATTCAAAAGACGTCGCCAGCAGTTATAATGAGACAAGTTAATGGCTATTTCCACTGTGTTCATCGCACAATTTAGGTTTAACATTTTAGCCTTGACCATGGAACATATAATTTCCTGATTGAATTTTTTACCATTGACACATTTTTCTACGCATGGATTGATACCTGCTACACTTGCGTGATTTTCAAATTCCCTGTATCTCTTTCCACTTGTTGAACATGTGATAACATACACACCCATTTTTACGTCAAAGTTGTCGTAACATCCACCCACACGCGAACATCGCATCGTTTCGCCACGCAACATATGGTCTGGTGATCGCTTTGATGGTGATTTTCCCCTCATTGTTGTCTTGACGCATTTTCTGTCAATTATTTTGTTTGTTGGCTTGGCAGGTTTCCTGAGTTCATCTGTGAGAATAACCCTCACAGGTGTGACAAATATACTGAGAGCATGGTCATATTCACGATACGCAATTTCATTCCAGTCCCTCCCATAATATCGCGTAAAATAATCAGACGCAGTCTTTGGTCCCATTACACTGAAATCACCAAATTTATACGTGCGCAGGGGAAACATTTCCTCCTCAAAAAACATTTCCTTCGGAAATGTGTCACGGGCTCTTTTCAATGATGGTTTTATTTCCCCTGTTGTTTTGTCTATTTTGCATGGGAATACGTCAACAAACGGAAATGAATAATTGGCACCCTTTAACAATTTATGTTTGGAGTAAAAAATCTTATATCCGAAAAACACTCGGGAAATTTCATACCCACATTTTTTGAAGCTATTTCTCAGACCTAAAAATTTTCTGACATTGCTGTTTGTCATACCTATATCCAAATCATCATCCCACGGAATAATTCCCCCATGCCTGACGGCCCCCAGTAGTGTTCCACCATCAACCCAGTATTCCACCCCATTGTTTGTGAGAATGCGGTGAGTATCATACATCAGCTGATATAATTGCTCAATAATATTTTTTGGTGTGGTCTTCAATTTCATCTTTATTATGAGAGCAAAAAATTATACCATTTTGTATGTCATCTTTTTGACGGAGGCGGGTTTGTTGTAAATTTCCTCTGCCTCTTCATAGCTCAACACAGGTTTGTCGTATCGCTTGTTGACATAGTTGTGCATGTCAACAAAGAAGCGAAAAAGTTTCTGTTTACCAGAACATATGTCGTCAAGTTCGTTATATTTGCTCGTGATGTAGGAACGCGCGTGCTCCATACAATTTTCGCACGGCAGAATATATGGAATTCCCAGTATAAATCCCTTCATGCGTTCAATTGTAATTTTACTCGCCTGTTCTGGGTATTTATTGGTTCCATTGTGTATAGTGAACCACAGTGGTGGACCAAACACGCTTGGATCTGTCAATGGGACACCACTGACATCTTCCCATTTCATTTCCACTATTCCACCCTTCTTCTCACTCCTGCACTTGTTGTCGTCAATATCGTAAAAATTTCGTATTGTTGAGTAGGACATTTTATTATAAACCAGCATACGAAATTTATAAACCATAAACAGTGGTTTATAAATTATTCAAAAATAATTGTGGATGATGTCTGTGTAAATGCCCTGTGTATGCGCTGCGTGCTTATTTTGATGAACCTTTTTTGAAAAAACGCGTCCAACTTTTCCACACATGGTGAACCACAATGAGGGATTTTCACATCAACCTGTTCATATTTCGTGAAAATTTCGCGTGTTCGCTTGTGTTTCAATATTGACACGTCGATTCCCTCATTTTGCTCCACAGAGTCAATGTTCCCATGTTTTGCGATAAGTTTGTATGCCCTCTCTGGACCGATTCCGGAGATATTTTTATTATAGTCTGTCCCACACATTATGCACACATCAAGAAAGGAACTATAATTGAGACCTATCAATTTCAGAAAAACATCGCGATCTATTCTCACACATGTGTGTTTGAATGGATTAATTTCCATCAAAAGAACATTTGCACCATATGCCAGAACATCCGTATCCTCAGACAGGACAGCATCAACCAGACCACGTTTGCACAAATCAGAGCACATCGTCTCTGCCTCTGTTGGGGCTGTAAAATGGGGTATTGAAAGAATGTCGAAAAGTTCGCGCATTGTGTCGTAGTCTTCTCGTGAAATATTCAACAACTGTGATCTTTTTTTTCTGATTTCTTCACAGACAATTTTCATGTCGATAGCATGCGACGCGTTTCCTAACAGAGATTGTTGACATGACTTTTCCCTGATTTTGTCGTGCAATTTCACAAGAACATTGCCGATTTCTCCAGTTTCATGATATAAATCAAGTGCTATTTCCAATTCCACAACAATATCGGTGCGTTTTTCTCGTTCATCCAAACGTCTTTGTCTTTCCTCATCCTTGTCATCAACGGCTTTTCCATCAAAAATGAACACACAATGCACCTCATTTTCGCGAAGGCATACGACAAGGTTGACAATTGCGGTTATCCAGTCGTCTCCGCATATCGCCTTGTATTTGCACATATACAGAGACATATCTATGGCGATTTTTTTGAAGGCAAATTCAGTCAGATGTATTTTCACGTATGCATTTCCGGCATATTTTCGCAATAATTTGTGAAGAGATTTAATTCCCATTTTACATTTAAAGGTTAAACATTGAGACCAAAATCATTTTTACAATGTTTATCGCGACATTTGATATTGGAAAAAAGAATTTGGCGTTTTGTGTTGAAAAAGTTGACATGAGCACCATTCAGGAAAATTTTTCACCGGATGATGTCTGTCAAACAGGAAAAATCATTTTATTTGAGAACAAAAGTCTGATGAAAAACTGTGACGCAAAAAAATATCTCGACACAGAAGTTTTTCATAACCTGACAGAACTTTTGGATGAAAATATGGAGATGTGGAATAATTGCGATATTTTTCTGATAGAACAACAAATGAATCGCAACATTATGGCACTCAAAATAGGACAGCATTGTTTCTCTTATTTTCTCCTCAAATTTGGAAGAACGAAACAGGTGGTGGAATTCGCTTCCTATCACAAAACACAAGTTTTAAACGCACCACGTATTCCTGTGGTGAAACGCCTAAAAAGTGGTGTGGAAAAGACGTCATTTCGCTGTATGACAAAACCAGAACGCAAAAAATGGAGCGTAAAGCGTGCGAATGAAATACTCATTAAGCGTAACGATACGTCATCTCTCATTAAGTTGCGGAAAATGAAAAAATGTGATGATGTCAGCGATTGTCTTTTAATGATACAAGCATATAAATTTTTATTTATCAAAAAACAAAGCAATGAGTTACCATAATTTAAAAAACGCCTACAGTTCTCCCGTCAAGGAAAACTTTTTTATGTCATATGCTCTACGAGGTGAAGTCCTCGTTCCGGGAACCAGACAGGGAGTTCCCACACCCGGACCGATAGCGGGTCCCATTTCTGAACCGAGTCCTCTTAACTCAGAGTGGAGAAAAGAAATTCCCTTCAGCATTGAGGGAATTTTTTAGAACACACAGTGGACATCCTTAAATAAAACAAAAACAGATGTTTTAGGTACAAAAGTTATACCTGTTTTACGTTTTTATACATCCAGCGATGTATAAAAATCGACATAAAATTTTTCAAGACGTGTGCATGTAAAACCCTTGAAGGAAGCAAAAATGGATGTTTTAGGTATAACTTTTCAACCGGAATACACCCATTTTGACTTACACATCATACACTGAGCATATGTGGACATGGGTTCATCAGCACCTCGCGATTGTTTAGAGTAACTAAAAACACGCTTGCTTCCACATCTGCACTCTATCACTCCCTCCTCAACCTCAAACGGTTTAATGATGAAATCGTCCTGTTCCTTTATACGGCATGTGACGTTGTGAAACACAGGATGATTCCAACCAACATTTGTCCCTTTTTTTAGGGAATCCAAAATCGCTCTTGTGGTCGTCCCCTTGAGTGCTTCTCCAATCACCATGTACACATAACGCTTATACATGGGAGCGTCATCTTTTGCGACCATGGTCTCGATGATAGTTTCTATCTGCTTTGTGTCCCTTGTGTTAAAAAATTTCTGCAATGACATGTGCGAAGACAGACGATATTCTTTGTCGTCAATGTTGTCCATTTTGACTACATTGTGTGAATTACACTCAAAAAATCATTTTTTCAAAGAAGAGAAATGGCTGCTGAATTAAATTCACATTAATTATGTAGAAATCAGTGTGAAACACTTTTTAGTTCCAATTGGAACTAAAAAGTAAATGTGGTTTAAAGAATTGGTATCAGTAATTAAATGAAAGAAAATGAAACCGATAAAACCAAGAAAGATGGTAGAACAGCAACTTTGAAGGCGAAAAAGGAAAAGCGTGATGGAAAACGGGAACAAACAATAAAATGTAATCTTTCTGGTAGGTTGTTGGGAAAACCAGAGGAAAAAGAGAAAATGCTGACATCCATATTGGATTTGGTGTCTTCTGTATCTAAGATGGCACATAAGGCGTCAATTGTGTTCAACCGCATGCTTCTCCACTGTCTAAACAACGACACAGACCTACCGGATTTGACAGACAAAATTCTTTACAACCAATGTTTTAACATCGGTGTGGGAAATCCATTGAGAAACATTCCCCAGCTGGCAGAGACATGGGGTAAATGTTTCGATACCGAATCAGGTGTTTTCAAGGAAAATCCAAAAGAAAAGAATGCTGGTATGAAATTTAAACCTAAAACTAACTTTATGTGTATGCACACAACAGATAGTATTGCACATAAATATTCAGCCGTTACATATGCCACCAACTTCAAAAACATGCTCGTTTCTACGTTTAAATCAAGGCAACATGCATACGTTTCACGGTGGTGTAAGAAAAACGACATTGACGGAGAACATTGTCACGCCATCTGTTTTGCTGTTAATGGATGGGAATACAGAACAAAACTACCAAGTGAGGCTGTTTCCTTTGTAAATGGACAGAGGGAAATTCTTGGTGCTAAGGATGAAGAGCCTATCACTCACACATGGATAAAAACAAACATGGAAAATGTGGTGCGATATTTTTACCTCATTCTCAAGGATGCAGAAAAATATGAGGATGCGAAGAAATTTACATTAGCACCAATCTGCAGTATCAAAAGTCATTTTGTGACAATAGACAGTGCTGTGTTATTCTATCTACTTGGTGGAAAAAGTGTAACAAAGTGTGACCTGAAGGAATTCATAGAAAATGCACATACACATTTTTCCCGCGTATTCAGAATAGAAAAACGAAACGACAGAGTGTGTTTCAACAACATGGTACAGACGGATGGTGTGTCTGTATGTTTCCATTATTTGGTTCCAAAATCTACCAAAGAAATCGACACCAAAAAGAAGGAGAACAAAATCAAGGCGAAAACAGTAAAAACATTCAAAACAGGATCTATAGACAGAAGAAATGACAGAATCGTCGCGGTGGACCCTGGAAGAGTAAATATCGTTTATGCGGTGGAAAAATTACCGAGCGACAACACAATGACATACAAACTGACACGCGGAGAATATTATACCTCATCCGGTGTGAACAAATTAAACGCAAAAACAAAAGTGTGGAATAGGAAAATCAAAAATGAGGAAGAAAAGTATGCCGAAGTAAGTCTAAAAACTACAAACACGGAGGAATGGGGTAAATTTCTCACAAACTATGAAGGGGTGTATGACACCCTGTGGAATGCAAAGACACAGAAAAAGATTGGAAGAGAACGTTTTCGGGTTTATTGCCTCAAACAGAAAACAATGGACAGGTTTATGCAAAAAATTAAGAATGGTGATGGTAAAATCAAAGGCAAAAACATTGGAATCAACACCGTTGATGCGAGAAAAAAAGTCGGTGTGGCATTTGGTGCCGCAAAATTTAATCCGTCAGGAAGGTCGGAACTTTCTGTTCCGACCACAAGTGTCACCAAGAAATTCTCCCAGAAATTTTCTCTCGAATTTGTGGATGAATTTAATACGACAAAGAAATGTAATGGCTGTGGTTGTTCTCTGGTTCCCCTGTATAAACAAAACAGGAGGGAGGTGAGAGGGGTGCGTCAGTGCCGTTCCACTGGATGCAGTCGTTTCATCAGTAGAGATCACAACGCAGCATTGAACATACTTCTGTGCTTTGTTAGCACAGACAGGCCCATACAAATGCAACGGAATGTGGGGACATTTACGGTTGGCAAGAGCATGGCGGAGATGCTTACAGCTTGCACCAATGACAATGCAATGATTTAAAAGAAGATCTGCATTGTATATTTGATGCAATTCATACCTTTTTGGTGTGAATTAAAGAAGCAGAATTAAGTCTGACATTTGTTGTGATAATTCATCGATGCCGTTTGGTGTCGCGTCAAATGTTTGGCACACGTTCATTCCAATATTTTGGCCAATCTGTGTGATTTCTCTATTTGCACCGAAAAACAAAAATTGCCATCCCCTTTCTTTCTGCAGCGAATTTACAAAATTGGCGACATTTCCCTGTGTGTATAAACGCGAGGAATTATCTTCACCGTCAGTTACAATGAGCATCGTGACATTGTATTTATAACTGTGTTCAACAATGATATTTCCCACCGTGTCATAAAGCGCTGTTGGTCCACCTGGATGGTAGTCAGTAAATTTCGGGACATTTTGTATATTCACGGACTTGTAAATTTCCCGCATGTTGTTATTAAAAAGAAATAATGAGAGAATTGCGTTCGGATTTTTGTTTTTCTGGTCGTTTATGAAATTATTTACCATACCAAGTGTGTTTTCTGTCAAATCACACATGCTTCCAGATTCATCGAGAATTAGTATGATGTTTTGAGACATTTTAATCGTTTGCATAAATGGACAAGTTTCTAAACCAACATTTCTATTTTTGTTCCGTCAAACGATTCAAATGTAAGTGTCTTGCATCCGAAAAATGAGGGCGAAAAATTTTTTCCGTGCCAATTTTGCTCAGGGCCATAGTACTGAAGGACTATGTCCGTGATAATTTTTTCATTTTCGTCCGTCACCTGCATAATCGCTGAGGGTCCTGTTATTGGAGTGACATGCATTTTGTACTGCCGATTGTTTATGCTATAACTCACTTCGTAAGAATTTTTGTCGACGCGTGTGGTGTTCATTCCTCTGAGAATCATTTTTGTGTGAAACATTTTTAGTATCATACTTAGGCATACAAATACCGATTTTATTTTTTCGCCATTGTTACGTTCGTGGATAACATTGTATAATTGCGCGACATCGCGCAATTTTTCATAATTTTTATACAAAACATAGGAGAAAAGTATCACCTGTGTGGCGAAAAATAAATACAAAGCAGTCATTTATTTTTCAGAGATGTTTCTTTAAGATAAATTTAAGTATTTAAAAGAATGATGTCTTTTCATAAGAAAATGAAACATCTTCATAACGAGGAAGAATATGACGAACCTGATGAGGGTGTCGTCGAGATTGAGGGGGAAATGGATTTTTTTGAACAGGAATGCGAGGTGGCAAAGGAATACTCTGACAAATATGACGAAATGTTTTTCGAAAACAACGACATCCTTGTTGAGAGTGGTGATGTGGAACATGACAATTTTCCCATGTTGAGAATGGAAACAGAAAGCGAAAGACGACTTCGGGAAAAACGTGAGGCAGACAGGGAAGAAATTGAGAAACAAAAAATCGAGGAACAGGAAGAGAAACACCGTCTTGATTGTGAGAAAATGAAAAAGGTTTTGGGTGACAGCGGGGGGTGGATGAAACAGACGGTGTCATCGTCAAGTTTTAAGAACCTGATGGAACTTGAACAAAAAAAGAAAAAAGAGGAAAGGGATAAAGAAGAAATTAGAGTTGAAGAGGGTGAGGTGAATTTGAGTGTGTATTCTCGGTATGATGCGGAGACAAAAAGTTTTAATCTTGACAAACCTTGGTTGAGAAAAGATGTTGGGTATGAACATAGACCACAGTATAAGGGTAAAGGTAGGGGCAGGGGCAGGGGAAGATGTGAATATGGCAGGGGTAACATCCCCTCCTCAAGCACAGGTGATGATCTTCCGGATGAAAATTGTGGAAGAGGGAGGGGAAGAATTATGGTCAATTCGAGTGGATTATCAGGAGAACACAATGGAAGGGGAAGGGGTCGTGGTAGAACGGAATACACAGAGAGACATGACAGAGTTAGGATGATGCCCACAATGAGTGAAGAAGAACATAATCACGGACGGGGACGTGGAAGGACAGGGGGACACAACAGGGAAAGAGTGATACCAACAACTGATGAGGAAACAAAAGGAGAATGTGTCCCTCACATTGGTGAAGATTGTGCTAAGGATAAAGGTAAGGGAAGAGCTGAATTAACTGAGAGTGAGGTAATTATGCACGAAGAAATGGGCCACAATGAATGGAGTCGTGGAGGTAGGGGTAGAGGAAGGGGTTGGGCAGAATGTGTGGATGGAGGACATGGCAGGGGAAGAATGATGCAAACAACGAGTGAGGAAAAAAGAACGTGGAACAATATTTCTCATGGTGAAGGACGTGGTATTTCTGAACATGTTGGGAGAGGATACGGACGAGGAAGAATGATGTCAACTACGAATGAGGAAAGAACAGAGGGACATCACGAGAATTATGAGAGGGGTGGAAACAGAGGGAGGGGGACATCTGAATACGTCAATGTGGGATATGGCAGGGGAAGAATGATGTCAACAGGCAATGAAAGAACAGAGGGACAACATGAGAACTATGGGGGAGGTGGAAATAGGGGCAGGGGTAGGAGGACATCAGAACATTGCAATGTAGGATATGGCAGGGGAAGAATGATGTTAACCACACATGAAGAAAGAACAGAGGGACATCATGAGAATTATGGGAGTGGTATGAGTATCGGAAGTGGCATTGGTGTTCCAGATTATACCGAGAGAGGACGTGGTAGAGGAAGAACAGATGGACATGAAAATTACACGGGTAGCAGAGGTGGAATGGGAAGGTGCAGTGGAATAAACAGGGAATCTGGAAGCACAGCATCCACAACAGGTTTTCATGAGGAAAAAAATATTGAACGCGGAAATGGAGGAAGAAATTATGGAAGAGGAACATGGCACACAGTTGATGAAAAACACGTCAAAAATCCTGAAAAACCAACTGGTGACGGATTCACAGTCGTCAGAAAGAAATAGAAATCGAACCAAATTTTTAATCGTTTGTCGATTAAAAATAAATTCAGCGTGAAAATGTTATACCTGTTGGAATCTTAAATTTTTTCCTCCTCTCAAGGTGGTAAATTTTAACCGGAAGTTCGCCATATTTTTTGCTGTATATTTCATAGACAAATTCGTTCCAAATGTGGATATTCAGCACCTCTTTGGAAATTCTCTCCATCAACTCAAATTCTTTCGGATCATCAACAGATGGCTTCAATCCGTAAAGCTGAATTCCTTTCCATATAAATCCCCTGTTGTTTGGTTTGTCCTCTAAACTTTTCTGAAGATGGTCCGGTATAAATTCGCACATTTTATCGAAATATTTCAGAGTATATCTGACATTTTTCTCGGCCATTTTTTCGTCCCTCTTTGACGAATACAGGCCATCCATGCTCTCCTTTGCCTTTTCTGCTCTGACCCTTTTCTGTTCCGCTATATGCTCTTTTCTGGCGAGTGTGATCGTTCCCTTGTTGTTTGCCTCTGCGAGGTTGTCAAGGACGGATTTTTCAAGTTCCTCATCTAATTTCCCATTGTCGACATCAGTCAGTCTATTTTCTAACAGAATAATTCTCTCATTTTTCTCGACAATGCTGTGCCTAAATTTTTCGATTATGGATTCATCAATGGCTGATGCTATACTTCTTTCTGTGTGCACGATAAATCCACGTAGTGTCTTGATTTCCACATGTATAGTATTTTTCTCATGAATACGGAGATTGTTCATTGTGATTATTAATTAAAGGGAAAATCTCTATAAATGACTTTATCCTAAATAGTCGGTAAAAATCCCATCAATTGGACTACTGTCGGAAAAGATCCACATCCCTGTGTGACCGACATAAAATACCACAAGTTTCACATTGCTTGTCATGACGCTCAAAGATGTCGTCACTGTCATCATTGTAAATGTTGTCACATGTAAGTAACGCATAAATTCTGCCATGACTAATCGTCATCTTTTTTATATAAAAAAATTTTTTTATATAATAAATGACAACAAGTTTTAGAGTCAGTGCTGCAACAAATCCGCTGAACACATATCTCAGAGATGAGAATTTGGGTTTTGAGAACGAATATGCACAGGTCAAAAAATATTTTCCTGTGAGAAAAATCGCTATTCCCAATTCTTTTGACGGGAGAGAGATATGGCGTGGGTTATTGACACCAGTGATGAATCAGGGTTCCTGTGGGAGTTGTTGGGGCTAATATTTGACCCTAAATTTGCCCATTGTCATTTTAAGCTTACCATTTTTGTGTATAATTTACAGACTAAATGTGTGTTGACTGCTGAATTAAATTCACATTAATTATGTAGAAATCAGCACAAAACACTTTTTAGTTCCGATCGGAACTAAAAAGTGCACATGGTTTAAAGAATTGGTGTCGGTAATTAAAATGAAAGAAAATGAAACCGATAAAACTAAGAAAGATGGTAGAACAGCAACTTTGAAGGCGAAAAAGGAAAAGCGTGATGGAAAACGGGAACAAACAATAAAATGTAATCTTTCTGGTAGGTTGTTGGGAAAACCAGAGG
>Ga0194039_1000992_pt1 | contig 15837 bp, 15 predicted proteins | sample JunL228m_MetaG_FD_148679 | JGI IMG/M metagenome (GOLD analysis project Ga0194039, IMG submission 148679) | Anoxic zone freshwater microbial communities from boreal shield lake in IISD Experimental Lakes Area, Ontario, Canada - Jun2016-L227-8m | ecosystem: Environmental > Aquatic > Freshwater >... | reverse complement strand
GCAATCATTGAGGGGCCAATGCAAAATCGCCGCTTAGTTTGGCATACAGATACTACTGAAAAAGGTTCTGCAGATCATCCGGCCGTCACGATTTCAGTTACCAAGAAACCTGGTGAGAATGCGGTTGATGTTTCAAATCAAGTACTCAATCAAGTGCAATCCCTTAAGGCTACTTTAATACCCAAAGAAATAGAGATAGCAGTCTCACGCAACTACGGCGAAACAGCTAATGAAAAAGCCACTAAGCTTATTCAGAAGTTGATTTTTGCGACATTGTCAGTAGTCGCTCTGATTTTCTTTGCGCTAGGGCGTAGGGAGGCCATGATCGTTGGCTCAGCAGTTGTCCTTACCTTAGCTGCAACTCTGTTCGCCTCTTGGGCCTGGGGTTTTACGATTAATCGCGTATCCCTTTTTGCCCTTATCTTTTCTATTGGCATCTTGGTGGATGATGCGATTGTGGTTGTTGAAAATATTCATCGACATCAGTTACTTTTCCCCAATAAAAGCTTAAAAGAAATTATTCCTGGTGCTGTAGATGAGGTAGGCGGACCGACCATTCTGGCCACCTTAACTGTCATTGCCGCCCTTCTCCCCATGGCTTTCATCAGTGGTCTGATGGGACCTTATATGAGCCCCATCCCCATTAACTCCAGCATGGGCATGATGCTATCACTTGCAATCGCTTTCATGATTACCCCCTGGATGGCAAGAATTTGGTTAGTCAGCCATTCAGATGCTCAAAAGCTGCACTTTAATCTTGCTCAGTGGATTAGCCCAAAATTTAAAAAAATATTTGAACCTCTTCTGAGCGATCAATCTGGCAAAAGAAATCGGAAGCTGCTCGCAGGCGGAGTAGTTGGTGCCATTTTAATTTCACTCGCATTGCCAATGACAGGTTTAGTGGTATTGAAAATGTTACCTTTTGATAACAAATCAGAATTTCAAGTGATCTTGGACATGCCTCCAAACACGAGGATTGAAAAGACCTCAGATGTTTTAAGGGAGATGGGTGTCGCCCTTGCAAAATTGCCTGAAGTGAGCAGCTATCAGATATATGCTGGTACCTCCGCCCCAATTAACTTTAACGGCCTGGTGCGACAGTACTACTTTAGACAAGGTCCAGCACTAGGCGATATTCAGGTCAACTTAGTCGATAAGCATCACCGCTCTGATCAAAGCCACCTCATAGCAAGCCGTATTCGACCTGCACTGCAAGAGATTAGCAAAAAATATAATGCTAACGTTAAAGTGGTAGAGGTGCCCCCAGGACCTCCAGTGCTTTCACCGATCGTCGCTGAAATCTACGGCCCCACTCCAGAAGGCCGGCTCAGCGTGAGCAAGTACGTTCGGTCTGCACTAGAGAAAACAGAGGGTGTTGTCGACATTGATGACAGCAGCATTGCAAAATCACCAAAACAGTTTTTGGTAGTTGATCGTCGTAAGGCAAGTTTGATGGGTATTTCTCAGCAAGCGATTGTCACAACCTTAAGAGCTGGTCTTGCCGGAGAAAATGTCGCCTATATACATGATGAGTCTAAATACCCCGCACCTACGGAGATCCGCCTCCCTGAGAATAAGCAGGACTCATTAAATGAACTGCTGAAGTTAACCGTCAGAAACTCACAGCGGGAGGCTATACCCCTAAGCCAATTAGTTTCTATCGTAGATGCTGAGCGTGAGCAGACTATCTATCACAAGGATCTCTTGCCGGTGAGTTATGTTATTGGAGATACTGCAGGGAAAATTGATAGTCCTTTATATGGATTATTTAAAGCTAGATCCCTCACCAAGGAAATCAAAGATCCACAGGGTAAAGAAGTGGAAGAATTCTTTACGGCCGCTCCAACTGATCCCTACCAACATTACGCAATCAAATGGGATGGTGAGTGGCAGGTTACCTATGAAACCTTCCGGGATATGGGCGCTGCCTATGCTGTTGGGTTAATACTGATTTACCTTTTGGTTGTAGCGCACTTTGGCTCTTACCTCACACCACTCGTCATCATGGCACCTATTCCCCTCACCATTATTGGAGTCATGCCCGGGCATGCTTTGTTAGGTGCGCAATTCACTGCAACATCCATGATTGGCATGATTGCGTTGGCAGGAATCATTGTTCGTAACTCAATATTACTTGTGGACTTTATTAACCTCCAGGTTCGCGAAGGTATTCCATTTAAAGATGCTGTAGTCGATGCAGCCATCACTAGAGCGCAGCCTATTGCGTTAACAGGATTAGCTGCAATGTTAGGTGCATTCTTTATATTGGATGATCCCATTTTCAATGGCCTCGCAATCTCCTTAATTTTTGGAATTCTGGTTTCGACTGCTCTGACGTTAGTCGTGATTCCCCTACTCTACTATTCGGCCTATTCAAATCGAGTAGACAAAATTCTCCAATCAACCCATTAATTTATTGAAGGAATTCATCATGACATCTTGGCAAGTAGTACGCGTCATAGCGGGCGCTTTCATTCTCATCTCAGTAGCGTTTGGAGCACCTTCAAGCCCATGGTTTGTGAATGAATGGTGTTTAGCATTCACAGCCTTTGTTGGCGCCAATATCTTACAAAGTGGCTTGACTCAATGGTGCCTGATGGAAAGTATTGTTCGTAAATTAGGCCTCAAAGCTGACGCATAAATTCTAAGGTCCACAATGAAACCTCTATATTTAAAACCTTTGGCGGCAGCTATGATGGCTCTGCTTGCTATATTGACCAATCCTGTAATGGCAACAAGTCTCATGGATGTTTGGCGAGAAGCTCAGAACAGAGATCCAGAGTTCATTGCTAGTCGCTATGAACAGATGGCTGGCGAAAAAAGACGCGACCAGGGAACTTCATTATGGCTTCCGAGCATTAGCTTAACTGCCCTGACTGGCAGCATGAGTTACAACACCACCACTACGGGGGCGCAGTTTTATGCCCCAGGAATGGGGACGTTTAATGGCGCTAATTTCAATACCTCAGTCAATAATGGTTTTGTGAACCGGTATACCGTCGGCGCTACACAATCAATATATAACCGTGAACGCCTTGCCCAAAGTAGGCAACTGAATCTTTCAGCAGATGCTTCTTCTCTCGGCGCTCATGTAGCCAACCAAAATCTAATTTTACTGGTTGCGGAACGTTATTTCGATGTGTTAAGCGCTGAAGAAGCGGTCAGATTAGTCAAAAAGCAAGAAGCAGCAATTAACAATACTCGCCAACAAATTGAAAAGCGCTTCAAACTTGGTGATGCCAGTCAAACTGATATGCAGGAAGCCAATGAAAGATTGGATACTGTAAAAGTAAGGGCCTTAGATGCTGATACCAATCTGACAATCAAAAAACTTGCTCTACAAGATTTATTTGGGAGTGCTGTGAATGTTGATAAATTAAAAATAAGCTTAAATACGAGCCAACTTACACTTCCAGGCATTGAAACCTATTTAGCAAAGCTAAAGTCTCAGAATATTCAACTACAAATCCTTTCTATCCAAGAAAAGGTGGCAAAAGAAGAGGCTGAAAAGTATGGCGCTATCACTTCTCCAAGGCTAGATGCAGTAGCCCAATCTACAAAAGATAACTTGAGTGGATCTGGCAATTTTGGCCCTGCTAGTAATACAGCAACCAATAATTATCTCGTGGGATTGCAGCTCTCTATCCCTCTCTATACCGGGGGATACCGGACAGCCAAGCAAGAAGAGTTATTGTTATTGATTGAAAAAACTAAGGCTGAGTACAGTAAATCCGAGCAGAATCTTGAGAGAACCCTAAGATCGATTTGGTATTCCCTTAATAGCGCAAAAGATAAGCTAAACGCCCTATCAAATGCCCAAAAGACTGGTGAAGCAAGGCTTAACTCTACTCGAGCTGGCTATACAAATGGATCACGTACCACCATGGAGCTTTTGGGTGCAGAAAGCGATCTCATCGCTAATGACTATGCGCTTTATACGGAAAAAGTAAATTATCTACTCAATCGATTACGTCTAGCCGCAATCTCGGGAGAGATTTCAGAGCAGGATCTTTCGATGATTAACGCGCACCTAAATTAGATGCCTAATAAGAGTTGGTTTATACAAGATATTGAAGATCCTATATAAATTGCATTTGGTTAGTCGCGAGTTCGAATCTCGCCCGACCCACCAAAAATAGGGCCCTTGAATGCATATTCAGGGGCTTTTCATTTGAGCCATCGGCCTAAGGACTGAATCAGCGCTCTAAACACCCATTTCCAATTGAATAAATTCGCAGACTTGGAGATTAAATGGCGCAGGATGTCCTGCATTAATCACCTCTAGCGTCTTTAAATGAGGCATAAAGGTAACGGCCTCCTCAACACGCTGCTTCGTACATATCTTTGAGTCGCTTCCGTAAATAAGACCTACTTTGCCGTTATAACCCTCTAGGGCCTCATGAAAATTCATGCCCCATACATCCGCCTGGTAAGAGAGGTCGAAATGTCCCGGGAGTTGAACATCGGAAATTGCTCTTTCATCAACACTTAAATCCTTTGCAAGCTCGCGAACTTCCCGAAAGCCTAGATCATTTTTCATTGATTTATATAGCGCGTATAAAGAGGTCCAATTTACCGTTAGAGCGATATCATTCAGAAGGATTCCATAAATCTTTTTACCAAAAACTTGGGTGAGATACATAGCTAATACACCGCCCATGCTAGTGCCAAGAATAGTCAATTTTTGAGTTGATTTTCCTTTGACTCCTATAAGCTCTTTAATTAGTCGGCTAATATCAGACAAGTAAAGAGACATTTTATATGACTCATGATCATCAATATTATCTGATTCACCTCTTCCAGATAAATCAATGCTAATAATTTTACAATTATCAAATTTTAAAAAATAGGCATGAATCACCATAAAAGATTCTTTGGTTTCCAGTAGTCCTGGTAAACATAAGAGAATATTATTCCCACTCATATCACCGGAGACTGTATAGGCAATCTTTCGCCGCCCGTTACTATCTATGATCTGAAAAAAGTGAGTTTTTGGAGCAACGCTTATCACTTTGACTGCTGGCCTAGGCAATTGAATTCTTAATACCTCGGGAGCTGCCAGCTTCTCAATTTCACTCTCTGACGCACTAATACCCTCCAATCTCTCGAGCGTATGAGTTATTTCAGGATTATTACTGGGGCGCCGTATCGATCGAATTACATCTGCTTTAAGCCCCATCAGGACATCAAAAAACTTTATCTTCATTGGGCCACGTCTATCATTCGCTCGAAAATTTCATTAACTTTAATCTATTGACTATATAGAGACTTGATGACAGTTCTACATACAGTCTTTTGGCTTATATACAGCTTCGTGATTTTGATGAAGTTCAAGTGCCAAAATAGGTATTGCAATACCTAGCAAACCCAGCGTGACATTGGGCTCAAGTCGCTTCAGTGGATTTGAGGTGGTACCTTTAAGCGTTTGGATCCAATGGCGCTTCCTTTCTCAGAAGAAAAGCAATACCTGCCTGCGTAAATAAAAAATCTAGGATTAAGCGCTCAATCGTCTCCGGCTTGTCGTCTAGAAAGAGTGGCTTGATTTCTAGGTCTTAAATATTTGCGGGCATTAATTTCCATAATTGGATTAATTTAATAAGTTAAATTTTGATGCTCTTTTTGTCAAAATATCATGCCAATCTTTAAAATCAAAATTGAATTTTATTAATGTGCAAGTGGTCAGCAAAATTGGTTCTCCAGCGAGAATAGATGCTAAATTCATTAGCCCAGGATTGTGCCCCACGAGCATTAGCGTATCAATTTTCTTTGATACAGCAGAAATTATTTTAAGTAAGGCCATGGGTTCAGCCCCATATAGCGCATTATTGATTACTAAATGAGAATGCGGTGTGCGCAATCTATTTGCAATAATTTGACCGGTAGTAATTGTGCGAACTGAAGGGCTAAGCATTATAAGATCGAGGGAGATATCTTTTTTAGCCAACTTATTGGCCAGCCTATTCGCGTCCCTAATGCCTTTATCGGATAAAGCTCTATCCTGATCCATAATCACCATTCCTCCCGTAACAGCTTTTGCATGTCGCAAGAGAAATAGTGATTTAGGCATACTTCATTTTTCCTTCTTTTCTTTGCCTAATTTATCTAACTTACCATCGCCATAAGTACACCAAAATCGAATCTCATCTCCGAAATCATCAATCTCTTTTTTGGAAAGTTTTCTGTACTCCATAAGATCAAGGGATCCAGATTTTTTAGTTTTCTTTAAGATATTGTTATAAAGACTCATAGAATTAAAATCCATTAAATTAATTTTACATCTTGAAAAACCGGCATATTTAAAGCAGTTGCTTTGTGAATTCAAAAGCATGTCTTGCTATAACTCGCTCTTCATCTGTATTAATTCTCAAGCAAAGAACTCTTGAAGAATCGGATGAAATAATCGTTTCACCCTCAAAATTACTCTCTTCATCCAAATCAATGCCTATCCATGACATCTCTCTTAGTATTCTAGCGCGAATAGTGACTGAATTTTCACCAATTCCACCAGTAAAGATCAATACATCTAAACCTGCCATAAGGGCAGCTAAAGCTCCTATTTCACGCTTAACTTCTCTAACGTAATAGTCAATTGCTTCTTTCGCCTCAGGAAGGGGTGAAGCCTCTAAGATGCGCATGTCATTGGAAAGACCTCCTGATAACCCCTTTAACCCAGATTCTTTATAGAGAATCTCCGATATCTCGTGGGCGCTCAAACCTTCATGCTGCATCATATAAAGGAGCACCCCGGGATCTATTTCCCCGCAGCGAGTGCCCATAGGTAATCCATCTAGAGATGAAAATCCCATCGTTGAGGCGACTGAAACCCCGCCTTTTAATGCCGTCATCGATGCACCATTCCCAAGGTGAGCAACAATCACTTTCCCTTTAGATTCCTTTGGAAACATCTTTATTAATTGCTCGGCAATGTATTCATAAGATAAGCCATGAAAGCCATAACGACAAACCCCTTGATCATAAAAATATCGAGGAATGGCATAACAATCCTCTACGAATGAATGGGTTCGATGAAAAGCGGTATCGAAACAAGCTACATGTGGAATATCGCCAAAACTCTCTTGGGCTGCCCTGATGCCAGCTAAATTATGAGGTTCATGTAATGGCGCAAGGACCATTAGATCCTCCAATTCTTGCATTACCTCATCCATAATCAAAGTGGGCGCGCTATATTTTTGCCCACCATGAACTACGCGATGTCCAACAGCTATGATTTCAATCTCACTTGCTTGCTCATGTAGCCATTGAATTAGGTATGACAATGCCTCTCGGTGATTCCGAGGCTCCTCATCTGAAGGCCAGGTAATAATCTGCTCAGATTTCTCGGGATACCATTTCACTTTAAAGCTAGCATCCCCTCCAATTCCCTCTATCTGTCCTGCGATGATTTGATTTAACTGAGGAACTAAAAATAATGAAAATTTGATTGAGGACGAACCGGCATTAACTGTAAGTATTGCTTTACCGTGAAGATTATTTGGATTATTCACAATAGTAAAACTTAGTCGTTAATTTTATTTAAAGTAAATGTAGAGTACCCATTTATCTGAAACTCGTGGTACAGCTGTGCCAGTGCGCATGATGCGAGTCTGGCGCGCTCATTATCAGCGCGACTCGTTAACATAATAGGAACCTGCGCACCCAAAACCAAGCCTGCTGGTTGGGCGTGAGAGATAAACGTTAATTGCTTGGCAAGCATATTGCCTGCCTCTAAATTGGGAACGACCAGTATTTGCGCCTTTCCCGCTACGGGTGATGTTAGGTGCTTGATTTTTGCCGCCCCCATATCAATTGCATTATCCATAGCTAAAGGCCCATCTACTATACCGCCAGTAATTTGCCCACGGTCTGCCATTTTGGCTAAGATTGCTGCATCCATCGAAGATGGAATATTAAAACTTACAGTCTCAACGGCAGAGAGTACCGCAACATAGGGCTGAATAATGCCGCATGCCCTCGCTAATTCAATGGCGTTTTGAATAATGTCAACCTTGGTAGCTAGATCTGGGGCAATATTAATTGCCGCATCTGTAATGAATAAAGGTTGCTCTAAACTTGCGACGTTTAAGACGAAGACATGTGATATCCGCCTGAGAGTTCGCAATCCCCCATCCTTCTTAACTACTTGCGATAACAATTCATCCGAATGGATATTTCCCTTCATGATGGCATTTACTTTTTTCTGATGCACTAGCTCAACTGCTTTCGCTGCAGCTAGCTTGTGATCAGCAATATCCAACAGTTCTATGGTGGAGATATCTAATCCAGCCTCATCTGCAGCAATCTGTATTTTTTGGCGTGATCCAATCAAGATGGGAATTATGAGTCCCTCCGTCATCGCCATTAAAGTACCTGCTAATGATGCTGAATCATCTGGGCAGACGACTGCAGTGGGCATTGGCTCTAATTTTTTAGCCTCTGAAATTAATCGATCAAAATGATCATATTGATCCATCAGCAACCCTGGTAATTCATTGGGGCTTAGATAAATAGTTTCCAAGGGTGCATCAACAGTTGCATTACCTGAAGCAATACACACGCCATCACTATTAGTAACAATTGTTTTAAAAACAACGCTGGGGCTAATACTCTTTTCCAATAGCGTGACGGTAACCTGCAGAAGATCACCAACATGCGCTCTTCCCATGAATTCAAAATCCTGAGAGCGATATAGCGTGCCTGGGCCTGGGAGAATATTTCCTAATACGCTAGAAATAAGAGCTCCAAGCCACATAGAAGGAGCAACCACCGAGGTGCTACTTTCATTCTGAACATCTAAATAGGGAATGTTCAAAGGATTAAGATTGCCAGAGGCATGAGCAAACAAAAAAAGGTCTCGAGAAGTCACTCGCTTTTCAATGGAGGCAGTATCCCCCACCTTAAGCTCGTCCCATGTTCGATTCTTTAATCCATTCACTGGCGCATTCATGATAATTAGACCTTAGCTTCCAACTCAGCATCCCCTGCTTCCTCATCCACTACCCTTGAGTTGGAATGGGTGTTCTTGTAGCAAAGTAACTCTTCAATTTGCCCGTACATCTTCAGGGCAAATGGATGCATGGTTTCGCGCGGCCCAGCAATAGCCATCACCAATTTGAGCGCCTTCTTTTGAGAAGTCGGTGTATTTAGTAAAACGGGAAGTGTATCCATGGCTAATTTTGGTTCAAAATCCACAATGAGTGCTTGCTGGTGTACGATTTTCACGATGTCCTCATGATCCATGTCAGGGAACAACTTAGAGTGGCCTAAGGAAATCAGTTCACGCTCTAAGCGCGTTCTGCGTACATACCCCCGAGCATCATTTAATAAATGTAAGATACGCACGACACCCTCAGCTAAGCCACCCTTAACTACATTAGCCAATGCATTAAGAACCTCAGGCATTTGACGAACATCCACATTGGTATGTTTAGGCAACCCAGATTCTTTAGGACTGATGATGGCCTTAACTAGCGGCGATGTGTAAATCGAGAAGAAGCAAGTCTCTGTCATTGAGTCGCGCATATTGCTGTAGAGTTTGAGCTGAGTTTCAATCAGCTCGCTAGCTAGATTTTCTGCCATGGTGAATGGGTTATCTTTACTAGCTGGCTTTCTTTCTTGCGTTATGCTTTCTGCTGCTCCATCGAGCATAGGCATAAACGGATTTTTATCGGAAAATATGACTCGCTGAGTTCTAAGTGGATGAGATTCACGAATTAATGCTGCAGTCTCAGGGTTTGCCATATTCCGAACAGTAGGACGGAGAAAGCGATCATATATTTCAGTGTTGATGTTTGACATTTGAGCGACTTCAGTAAATAACTGCTCATCGTCTCGGCCATCGCCTAAAGCCAAAATATCACCCATTCCACGTGGCTCAAATCGAATATGTACTCGATCCTCCTCGTCATTCAATTTCATTTCATAAAGCCCTGGAGATAGGGCTTCAATAGCACGCACAGTATCAGTAATGGCGACGTGTTCACGCCCAGCAATTTGGCTGGAAACAAATATTCCTAGATGGCCAATGGAGTCATGGAGCATATACACAATTCTCTGACCGCGGGCTTTGATTTCCTCTACGCTGGCGTACAAGTCTGGGATCCAATTGAGAGCTTGTTGTGGCGGAGTAATGTTATCGCCATGAGAGGCAAAAACAATAATAGGAGATTTAATCGCTTTTAGATCTACTCGATCCATACCCACAATAGCCTCACCCGTTGCTAATTTATTACCAATGAATAAATTATCAAGAATCCATCGCATTTCTGCTTCAGTCATAAAGCAGTAGCCACCCCACCATTTTTCAAAATCTAGAAAGCGTTGTGCCTCAGAATCCACATTTGAATACAGCTTGTAATACTTCCCAAAAAAGCTATTAGACGGATTTAGGGCTTCAAAATTAGCAACTAAATTTGCCCCATCAAATAAACCATCCCCCATGTCTGCAAGCATTAAAGCTGACATTGCACCACCCCTCATGCCGCCGGTATAACGCATCGGATTATCTCCGACCTTACCTGCCCAATAAGACATTGGGGAGCCGTTCAAAACAATAGGGCCCATTAAATCAGGAACTGCCGCAGCTATTAGCATTGCTGCCCAACCACCCTGACAATTACCAACAACAATAGGCTTAGGAGAATGCGGGTGCTGCTCAATAATATGTTTTAAAAATACGATTTCTGCATCACGAACATCGGCAATTGTCTGAGATGGCTCAGGCATCGGTCTAAAAGCCACAAAATATACTTGGTGTCCATCTGCAAAAGCCTCTCCAACTTGACTATCTGGCTTAAATCCGCCAATCCCAGCGCCATGACCAGCCCTTGGATCAATTATCATTACGGGTGCACGTTTCTCATCAATCAGCACTCCAGGTGGGGGCGTTATCTTCAAAAGCATGTAATTTACGGGCGAGCTTAAGTTATGGCCATCAATAATGACTTCATAGGCAAAGTCTAATACCGGAGGCATCCCTGACTCAATATGATCTAGATATACATTGCCACGCTTACGTAAAGTTTCAAAAACTAGCGCACTACGCTGTGTAGAGTCAGTTAAATACTCTTGCCACATACCCCATAAAGCATGGGGCTTCGAACTCATTAGCGAACTACCCTTTTCTTTTATTTCTTCCAGCAATTGCTCAATTTTTTTTGACTCCGAAAGGGTAACCTGTTGAAACTTTTGACTATGAATAGAGGAAAGCTCAGAAATTTTATGTAATGATTGCTTTTGTCCCTTGCGAGATAATTCTGCTACGCGCATATTCTTTTGTAGAATATTTCTATATGAATAAACGGGGTTATATTGGCTAAAATCAAACATAAATGCCTCTCATTGGGTCAATGCTTTGGGGTTGATCTACAACTCTAGGGTCTAAAAATGTCAGATTCATGTAGCTTTTGTGACAATTTCACTGGGTGCTGCTGTAATAGTTTGATTCGTAGCGATATATATCTTGGCATCATCCTCATATGTCATTAATTCATAACCTAGATGACGCATTAATACCACCATATCGTGATTTTCTTTGATGACATATCCATATATTTCCGATAAATCATTAAGCCTTGCACAATCTAAAATTCCCTGCATTAAGTGTGAGCCGATGCCCTCATGATGGTAGTCATCACTTACTGATAAAGAAAATTCTGCTCTAGCAGTATTGGTGTCGCGTACATATCGAGAAATACCAACAAGACTCCACTTGGAGGATTCAGCATTTTTAATATAAGCCCCTAACGCAAAGTCATCAGGCTGGTTAGCACTAATAATTTGCTCTAATAATTGCTCAGGCAGAGTTGACATCGCATGGGCATATCTAAAATATCGGCTTTGCGTGGATAAGTGCTGAAACAAATCAAGCACAGCCTCACGATCATTTATTGCCATAGGCCTAATTTCATATTCCCCACCATGAGCGAGCGACCATTTTTTGATAAAACGGGACTTTAAGGCATTGTTATTGGCTATTGTTTCCATCTCTTATATTCCTAGTAAATGCATTTCGTGAAGATCTTGAGAAATAATCAAGGGGGTGCCAGTGGCTGCAATGACTTCATCAACAGTAACTCCGGGAGCTAACTCTTTAAGCACTAAACCCTCGGGGGTCGGCTCAATTACCGCTAATTCAGTAACGATCAAACTGACTGGACGAGTAGCCGTAAGAGGTAAAGTGCATTCATCCACAATCTTGTGAACGCCCTTAGCGGTGTGCTGCATGGCGACAATGACTTTTTTTGCACCAGACACTAAATCCATTGCGCCCCCCATCCCTGGAGCCATCTTGCCGGGAATTATCCAGTTGGCTAACTTTCCCTGGCTGTCAACTTGCAAACCACCCAATACAGTCATATCTAAATGACCGCCACGGATAAGCCCAAATGAAAAAACAGAGTCAATTCTCGCTGCCCCGGGTATCGCCATAACAGGAGTCCCACCTGCATCCGTTAGATCATCATCTTCCATGCCTTCTGGCGGTCTAGCCCCAAGACCAATTAAGCCATTCTCTGATTGCAAAAAGACAGTCATATTTTTTGGTAGGTAATTAGCGACCTGAGTTGGCAATCCTATGCCAAGGTTCACTAGCATGCCCTCAGAAAATTCCTGAGCCACACGTCTTGCAATGACTTCGTTTGGAGAAAGGGTATTTTTCATGAATATATTTCTTAGTGATGCTTATGAGGCATTGAAATGAGCTCGGTCACAATTGCTCCAGGCGTAGTGACATCGTTTGGTGAAATCATTCCAACCGGAACAATCTCGTTGACTTCACATAACACTACCTTTGCGGCCATAGCCATCACTGGGTTGAAATTGGTAGCAGTCAGTTGATAGGCTAGATTTCCGAGATAATCTGCTTGATGGGCATGTATGAGAGCAAAATCTGCAAATATAGGAAGCTCTAAAAGCCAATCCTCACCATCAATTTTGATGACTCGCTTTCCTTCCTCAACCAAAGTGCCGATACCCGTCTTTACCAATACACCACCAAGTCCAAATCCTGCAGCCCGAATCCTCTCAGCCAAATTTCCCTGAGGAACCAAATCAACTGAGATATGTTTACTAAACATCTTCGACTGGGTTTCTGGATTTAACCCAATATGGCTAGCGATAACATGTTTCACTTGTCCGCTAGAGATCAACTTTCCAATTCCATAGTTTGGTTTACCTGTATCGTTAGCAATGACAGTTAAATCTTTTTTGCCAGCTGCCACGAGTGCATCTATCATGCGATGGGGCGATCCAATCCCCATAAAACCACCAATCATTAAAGTGGCTCCATTAGGAATCTTCTCGATCGCCGCCTCTACTGAAATTGCCTTTTTCATGGTGAATTAGAGCCCTCCAGAAAGATGGTGGCCCAAATGGAGCCTCTGAAAAATCTCCTCTTCTAGAGGGCTCTTGCCATCAGGGACGCCGTGCTCTTTCCTTAATTGATGAATATGGCCCCTGAGCATGATGAGACCTTTCAAGGTGGCTAATTTATAGAAATGCTCATGATCATCTGGCAGATTCTTTTCCAGTAATTGATCAACCACTACTGAATTTTCAATATCTACGTTTAAGAAATAAGCCAATCTCACTATTTCCATATTTAACTGATGAATGTCATCATCTAGGCGCGCATCCCCCAAGGAATTCTCAGGGAGCATCTTTAAGCCACCGCATGGCAACCGCCATCCACATAAATGGTTTGCCCCGTCATCCCACTTGAGTCGTCATCACATAAAAAAGCAGTTAAATTGGCAACTTCTTCTGTTGTGACTAGCCGACCAAGTGGCGCCCTTTCAATAGCATGCTTTACGAGGACATCAAATTCTTCGATCCCAGAGGCCGCGCGCGTCATAATGGGGCCAGGAGATACTGCATGTACTCGTATTTTTTGTGGACCCAATTCGAGTGCCATATATCGGACCAGGGATTCTAGTGCGGCCTTAACGGGCCCCATCAAGCCATAGTGAGGGACTGCCTGGTCGGCACCAATGTAAGTCATTGTGACCATGCTCCCTCCATCATTCATATAGGGCACACATAAATGAGCAATCTCAGCAAATGAATGGCAAGATATAGCCATTGCTCGAGAGAAACCGGCACTTGAACTATCAATCACCTTCCCATGCAAATCCTCCAATGGAGCCCACGCAATGGAATGCACAATAAAATCGAATTTTCCAAAATTTACAGCAGCATCGAGAATATAATTTTTCAACTGCTCTTGGTCTTCAACATTGCAAGCCTGGACAGGAATATTTACCGCTAATAATCCCGGCGAAACTATTTCATATGCTTTTTGATTAAGGCATGATGCAATAATAGAAGCGCCTTCGTCGGCAAGTTTTTTTGCAACGGCATAAGCAATACTCTTATCATTTGCCACACCAAAAACAATTCCTTTTTTACCTTTAAGCATTTTTACTTCCAGAAATTTGAACTTCTTTTGATGTTGCAGTTGCAATATGACAATAGAAAGGCAGAAAAAATTAAAGTAGTGAAGGAGTTGATGCAAATCAAGTAAACCGTATTAACTAGAACTAATTGCTCTTCTGAAGGGATGCTAGGCAAATAGAAGTACCCACTCATTACCTTAGTGTCATAAAAGCGTCTTCTAAAAGTCACAATTGGCCTCCAAACTCAATGTGCGCAAATCGAAAGATGTGGGGATTTATGAAATCGTCATTACACTTCTTTATAGGAAACGTTTGATGCTTACCGTGAATATCATCAGACTTATATTTCTAGTAATTATTTTTGCTTTAAGTCATATCTATAAAGGATGGGCATATCAGCGTTAAATCGTGATCCAGCAAGCCTGTTAATCCGCAGGTCCTTGGTTCGAGCCCAGGTCAAGGATCCAAATCTGAAAAGGTTGCTATTTAGACGGCCTTTTTCTTTTGGAATTCAAGCACATACAATATTGCTATGAATACACCTACAAAGAGTCAAATGGCTCACCACGGCTTAAAAAAGAAAATAGAGGATGAGGCTAAAAAGGCCTTCGCTCTATCGGTTTACTTTGGCTCTTGGTTCTGTGCCATATCTTTCTTAATCGCCACCACTTTAGATGAAAGACCAATCCCTTTATCGATATTTGGGTTCGCTATTATCAAAGGGGCCCTGTCTGCCAAGTTCTTACTAATTGGACAGGCCATCTTTCCACTGAAAGTGAATAGAAATTATGGACTCATTAGATCTCTATTTCTACAATCTTTGCTATATGTTTTGATAGTGCTCGCTTTAAATTATCTTGAATCTGGCGTTCATGGCTTAATGCATGGAAAACACTTTTTGGATTCTATGCTGGCATTTGGACAAGCAGACCCTCTGCGGATTCTTGCCATGTGTATTTTGTATTGGTTACTTGTCTGCCCATATTTAGTATTCATTGGCATGAAAATTTCATTGGGTAGCTCTGCAACCGTTGCTATCTTGTTTGGTAATAAATCAATACCTAATGAGCCCGCTTCTAAAAATTAAAAGCTTGAGATCCTACCTGCATCGGTTTTTTATCTGCTGCTTACTAGTAGCCGGGGCAGATGTTCAGGCACAAGAAATTGAAGCGCGCGCGTATTCCAATGCCCCGATTGGGATTAACTTTGTCAGTGCTGGTGTTGGTCAAGCTACTAGCGGAACCTATAAGCTCACTACTGAAGCAGTCAGCTTTACGCGCATTATTGATGCTTGGGGTCAGTCCGGAAAACTTTCCATTGTGTTGCCCTATGCCGAGCTGACTGGTACAGGAAAACTTGGCAAACAAACTATTAACGCATCTTCTGAAGGTCTTTCAGATCCCCTGATTAAGGCCTCAATTAATCTTTATGGTGCGCCAGCCCTTAC
>Ga0194039_1000991_pt1 | contig 15843 bp, 6 predicted proteins | sample JunL228m_MetaG_FD_148679 | JGI IMG/M metagenome (GOLD analysis project Ga0194039, IMG submission 148679) | Anoxic zone freshwater microbial communities from boreal shield lake in IISD Experimental Lakes Area, Ontario, Canada - Jun2016-L227-8m | ecosystem: Environmental > Aquatic > Freshwater >... | reverse complement strand
CCTACAATCTTGGGAAGGTTGTCACAAAGGACGGCATGAAATACCGTGAAACCGGCGCAGGCGCATTTCTTTATTATGCCTACCGACTGCATCTCAAAGAACTGGGCGAGCCGTATCTGGTAGAAGTCGTTGTTCCGGACAACGGAGAACGGCAGATCTATACCGGGGTGGCGGAACAATACCCCATCTGGTTTGAAAACAATGCACACAGTTTGGATGATCTTCAGGCAAGGTCTCCGGTTACCGGCGCCTCCATTACCGGAGGAGCCTATCCTTTGTCGTATAAGCCGAAAAAAATCCGGTTTGTGTATTACCCTACGAGTTTGACCGCCGCGGTCACGGTGATTAATGGAGTTGGGAAAGACAAGGCCGCCGCGATCGAGATCAATGTTTACCGGATCCGCAATGGTCTGCCGGCGCTGAAAATCCCGGAATCATCCCGGCTGTTCGGCTCCCATGAGGAGCGGGCGCTGTCCCCGGAATCCCTGTCATCCGAGAACGTGCTGGAGAGGGCCCGTGAGATCAGAAATCAACCCCATCTCTACCAGTGGCGGAACTGGTATAAAATGACCGAGCGAAAAATCAAATGGCTCCGATTCCAGGGCCGGAACATGACGACCGAAGGCGCGTATATGTATACCTCGGGAGATTTCCCGACCAGGAAGCATTCGCCGTATTGGGGGGAAGACGACACCGGTAACCTGCTCTGGCTGGCACTGAAAATGTATCGGCAGAACCATATCAAATGCCTGTTGAGCGTGGAATATACTGGATCCCCATGGATCAACGCGGGCGGGTTCGATACCGGCTTGAGCGACCGGAAAATGGCTGAAGGTAAAAATGAATCGCTGTTTTTAGTGGATCGTTATGGCAACCAGATTACTCAAAGCATGAGGGCCGGCATCAATTTCCTTCATCCGAAAATGCGGGAGATCTTCCTGGATGTGTTCAAGGAGGTGTATGCCCACTACAAGGATATCGGAGGAATCGAAGGCGTCTTCCTGCCAACAGGCTGTTGGTTTGCCCCGGATTTCATGACTTGCAATCATAAAGATCTTACGAACACGGATGTCGGCTATGGGGATCTGACTGTCGAGCTTTTCGAGAAGGAGACCGGCATCAAGCTCGGGCTTGGTGCAAACGATCCCAATCGTTTTTCCAAGCGCTACGATCTCCTGATGGGCCAGCACAAAAAGGCATGGCTCGCTTGGCGGGAGCAGAAATTGTCCGATTGCTTCAAGCAGATTTCGGACGTGATCAGCGAATCGAAAAATAAATGGAAGCTCTACGTTTACCCTGGCGTCGGTAACCTGTTCGCCATGGAATCCCCGTTTCTTGCGTCTTCAGCGACCGCTGTCGAGCGTAACGGGTATCTGAACAGGGTTTTCCAGGAGAACAGCCTGACCAAAGCTCTTGCGAAGAAAGACGAGCGGATCAAATATATCTGCTCCACTCTTGATCGGCATCCTTTCCTGGCGTATCGGGATGTTATTGCCAAAACCGTCGCTTCCGGGTGGAATACCAATCCGGGCACCTTGAACTTCATCAAGGAGAATGCCGGATTTTACTATCAGTTCGGCTTAGATGAAGTAGACATTCCGGCAACCGGTGTCAAACGGTGGATCTGGTCACGGGGCCAGCGGAATGCCTATGTCCCGAGGCCCGCGGGAGACATCTGCATGAAGCCGTTCGTGGATATCATCAAAGCCCATACGCCCAAAATGATTTTTTACACCTGGCTGGACTGCAATATGGAGACCGCTCACGGCGAGCAGATCAGACGGTTCTGCAAGTCTTTCTATACGACTCCCGATCTGAAATTCCAGGCGCTTCCCCCGGACGACGTGAAGGGGATTTATGCCCAGTCGGCCAAGGGTGCCGATGGCGTGACCTACCTGCGGCTGGTCAACAACTCGCCGTGGCCTCTCAGCGGGACGATCGTGTTTGACGGCGCCGCGTATGACGCCGTCTATGACCGGGCGCTCGAGAAAGCGGACAAGGGGTTTGCTCTGAATCTCCTGCCTGCCGATATCAGGATCGTAAAACTTACGGGCGGAAATGGCCCGGTGAAGTGCGCCTTCGCATTTGACGACTCCGTTCGCAGCGACCTCACCGGAAAAGCGCAGGCGATCCTTGCCAGCAAGGTGCTGGCAAAGATCATTCCGCAGCCGTATCTCGATCAACTGGCGGATGCGGTGAATAAGAACGATGCGTTCCTGATCTACACGGTCCTTGAGGATTTCGAGGTGAAGCGCTGCCTGGAAAAGTATTCGTTTCTATCCCTGGAGTGCCAGGGCAAGCTGCTTGCAGATTTGGAAAAAAACGGGCGCGTTTTCATCAACTGCGGAGCCAACGAGGAATATATTGACCCGGCCGGCAACCGCTGGCTTCCCGACCAGGGGTTCAACGGACTGGCATACGGAAACGAATACGCCCAGTTCGCGGATCGCGGGGACCTGCCGATCGAAGGGACCGATCGGGCCAGGGTTTACCAGACAGAAGCGGGCGGGCAGCAGGTCTATTACCACATCCCTCTTCCGGACGGCGTCTATGATGTTTTTCTCCACATGGCCCAGACCTGGGAGGCAGGCATGTCGACAGCGGCCCCGTTCTCCGCAAAGATCGGTGACGTGGTCAAAGAGAATATCTGCCCCGCCCATGCCGGGTTCGCCAAGGCCACGGTCGAGAAAATGGAGGGCATCCCGGTGACAAAAGGCCTGATGAGCATCGAGCTCAAGGGCGGCGTGGTCATCAACGGAATTGAAATCCGAAATTCCGAAAAGAAATAATCCGCGTAAAACAAAAACCAACCAGCACACAACATATGAAAATACAAACCAATTATATCCTGCTAATCGCTTCCCTGTTCGCAGCTCTCCCGGCGTTCGCGGTCGAGCCGGATCTGTCCGTCTATCCCACCGAAAGCTCCTTGGAGATTTCAGTGGATTCCGCAGTCAAAGAAGTGAGCAAAGATGTCGAGCTTTCAAAGGTCGGGAAGATCAATGTCGCAAAAATCCTTGATTCCCCAGACAGAGGGATCGCCATCAAGGCCCCTGAGCCCGGACTGAACAACATCACCCTTTGCGGCACGGTGAAAATATCCGGCCAAAACGGAACCATCCGGATCATCGAATACGGAGCGGGCAATCTGATCACTTTAGGATACCGGCTGAGCGCACAGGTCGCCGATGGGGAGTATAAACTGGGTTTGCTTGTGGTGGGGAGTCCAGAGGTAAAACGTCCGGACGGCCTGAACAACTACTGCATCATCAACTCCAAGAAGACATTCCCTTGCGGGGACTGGATCTTTTTTGCCGTTGTGATGAATCGGGCGGGAAATGCGGAGATCTTTGTCAACGGCGAACCCGTCGCCAGCGAGTCGATTCAAATACTTGAGAAAGATGATATGAGCATCGGTGCTCGAACCTACATCAGCGCACCCGAAAGCGGCGACATCTCCATGGAATTTGCCGGTATCGAGGCCTATTATAGCCTGCTTAGCTCCGTGGAGATCGAGAAAATCAGCTTAAAAACAAATGGTTTGCCCTTCTAAATCCATATGGAAAAAAGCGCGTGGGATCCATTCCCCTTCATCATCATCCGCTTGTGGCCGCACCACCACACCCATCAGGCCCATCTGAATGAGTTGCTGGCGGCGTTGAAGCGGAACCGGCGGGCCTGCGACGAAGTTTGGTTCGCTACCGAATGCGGGTTTCCGCCAATGGAGGAGCATGCGCGCTCGGCCGGATTAATGGCGGATGCGGCAGAAAAAATCCGCGGCATGGGGATTGAGCCCGGGCTGCAAATTGCCAATACCATTGGGCACGGCATGAGCATGATGTCTGATGATTCCGGCGCCCGGTGGCCCCTCATGGTTGATGCGGCTGGCCGCAAAGGGGCGCCGACCCCGTGTCCGCGCTCTCCGTCCGTCCTGGCTTACATCGACCGCATGACGAGGCTGTATGCGGCATGGAAGCCCTCATCGATTTGGATTGATGATGACCTGAGGTTGAATTCTGTGGGGGGCATTGGCTTTGGGTGTTTTTGTCCGTTGTGCGTGCGCCAATTTTCAGCGGAGCAGGGGAGAAATTTCACCCGGCAGTCGCTGGTCAAGGCGCTCCATCATCCGACCGACGGGGCGGTCCGCCTGGCCTGGACAAAATTCAACGGGGAGAGCCTGGCGGGGATTGCGGGGGTAGTCGCCAAGGCAGCGCACGCAGTGGCTCCGGCCTGCCGCCTGGGATTCCAGCAACTCGGGCATGAGCGGTTCATGTACTCCGGTCCGGACTGGACTCCGGTGCTGAAAACCTTGGCAAGGATCTCGGGCCATCCGACCGGTGCCCGCCTCGGACACGGGCATTATACGGACCACAACCCCCGCGAGATGATCAACAAGGCATTTATGATTTCCAGGCAGATTTCCCGGTTGCCGGGGTGCGTGAACCAAATTTGTCCAGAGATTGACAATTACACGCACAATGCTTTTGGCAAATCGGCACATGGCACGGTGGTGGAATCTTCTTTGGATTTGGCGATGGGATGCAACAGCCTTTCGTATGCCATTCTAGCCTCTGCCCATGAACCGATGTCCTGGTATGAAACGCTCCTGTCTCGCATCGCCACGTACCGCCCGTTCTGGGAGGAGTATGTTCAAACCAACGCCGGAACGACGCCAGGCGGTTTGAACGTGCGATTGGGGAAAGATCAGCCCGCTCGTTCCTTGCAACCCACAGAGGCGCCGTTTGCCTGGTCGGCGATCAATCTGGGCAGCATTTACAATCTGGCATTCTTGGGGCTTCCGCTTTGCACATCGGCACGGGGAAACAGCCCAGTCATCCTGCATGCGGATGCCGTGGCCGGGTTGTCGGACAAGGAGCTCCGGCATATTTTCTCCGACGGAGTCATGATGGATGGCTTAGCGGCGATGCGGGTGCAGGAGCGCGGCTTGGGCAAATGGCTCGGCGTTCAGGTGGAGCCGCTGGTCAAACCAATCCCTTTCCTTGAGCGTATTTCCGACGATGCCCTGAATGGCCTGTCTGCCGGAAAACATTGGCTGTCGCCCGGCGGCCCTTCGGGAGCATTCCTTCTGAAAGGCATCTTATCCGGCATCCGGGTTCTGGGGTATTATGAAGATCGTTTTAAGGCGACGCGGGGGTTGGCGACGACCCTTTCTGAAAATCGCATGGGCGGTCGGGTGGCGGTATTCGGCTATTATGGTTGGGAAAATGCCCCGAGTGGCGCGAAGCGGCACCAGTATCTTGCGGCAGCCGATTGGATTGCGCGAGGCAAGTTGCCGGCAGTGATCCAGACGACGGCTCAAGTGATGGTGGTGCCCCGGGTCAACGGCAAGGGGCAACTTGTTAGTGTCTTTCTTCTCAACGCAAGTATTGATGCCACCCCTCCGCTGGAATTGCGCCTGCGCGGAGTTGGATCAAAAACCGCTCGCTGGCTTGTTCCCGATGGGAAAGGATGCGACCTTGCGATGGCTGGCGAGCGGGAGGATAAACTCTGCAAGACCCCCTCTTTGGCCGCATGGTCCGTGGCTTGCGTGGCCATTTAACCGAGCTTCCGCATCCATGAAGATCACTCCATGGCAACAATTATAGTAAAGGACAGGCTGCAACTGGCAGCGGTGTTTACCGACAACATGGTCTTGCAGCAAATGGCTGAGCTGCCGGTCTGGGGGACATGCGGTTCCGGCGTGTTGGTAACGGTCAGTTTTGGCGGCGGGAAAAAATCCACCCTGGCCGATGAAAATGGAAACTGGCGGGTGAATCTGGCACCGATGGCGGCCGCATCCCGGCCGCAGGAGATGAAGGTTGATGCAAACGATTTGCTGAAATCCACAATAATCCTGCGCAATATCCTCATTGGCGAAGTCTGGCTCTGCTCCGGACAGTCCAACATGGAGTTCTCTGTTTCCCTCGCAAAAGATGGGGACAAGGAATGCGCAAGCGCGGGTTTTCCGGGCATCCGCTTTTTCACGGTTCCCCAGCGCATTGCGGAGACACCACAGGAATGTATGGCTGCGGATCCCTGGAAGGTTTGCACCCCGGAATCCGTGTCCGGCTTTTCAGCTGCGGGATACTTTTTCGGGCGCGAGCTCCACCGGAAGCTGGGCATTCCGGTGGGATTGATCCACGCCAGTTGGGGCGGCACCGTTGCAGAAGCCTGGACCAGCAGAGTGGCGCTTCTCAAGAATGCGGAGCTGGCTGATCTTGTGGCCCGATATGATCATTCGGAAATATGGGAATCGATTGCAACGTATCAGGAAGCCATCCAACGAACACGAGATCAAATAAATGTCGGGTATCCCTGCGGATGGGCAGATCTTCCGAATCCGCTTGGGGAATGGAACGATATCGAATTGCCGGCTCTCTGGCAGGCTCGCGGGCTGGATTTCAGCGGGATCTTCTGGTTTCGCAAAGCGGTGGAACTGCCCGCAGGTTGGCATGGCAAAGAATTGCGGCTTTCCATCGGGGCAGCAGACAAGAGCGATATCACCTACTTTAATAATGTGAAAGTCGGCGGCATTTCCATTGCCGACCGGCCGGACTCCTGGTCCCTGCCGCGCGATTATGCCGTTCCCGCCCATTTGACAAAGCCAGGTGGAAATGTGATCGCGATACGAGTTCACAGCGACAAATTCGGCGGGGGCATGACCGGCCCAGCCGCAGCAATGCAGTTGTCCTGTCCGGCGCTCTTGGAATCAGCCCCGGTTCCGCTGGATGGGGTCTGGAGATATGCGGTCGAAACCAATTATGGCAAAATCGAAATCCCGGCGGACCCACCGGTGGGCCCTGACAGCCCGAATTTCCCATGCGTTTTATTCAACGGGATGCTTTTCCCGGTCATCCCGTTTGCCATCCGCGGGGCCGTTTGGTACCAAGGGGAATCGAACGTTGGCCGGGCAATCCAGTATCGGACGCTTTTCCCGGCAATGATTCAGGACTGGAGAACGCATTGGAACCAGGGCGAATTTCCATTTTTGTTTGTTCAGATCGCCAATTTCAATCCGGAGCTGGCCCGGCCTGGGGAAAGCGAATGGGCGGAGTTACGGGAAGCGCAGACCATGGCTCTTCGCCTGCCGCACACGGGAATGGCTGTCGCCATTGACATCGGAGATGCCGGGGACATTCATCCGGTGAACAAGCAGGATGTCGGCCAGCGCCTTGCGGTTAACGCCCTGGCCCAGGTTTACGGAAAGCAGGTGCCTTACAGCGGTCCGGTGTTTAAGAGCCTGGCCATAGAAGGCAATGCCATGAGGATCGACTTTGATCATGTCAACGGAAAGCTGGAATGCCGCGGGGAAAAGCTGATCGGATTCGCGATCGCTGGAGCTGACCGGCAATTTCTGTGGGCGAATGCGGAGATCGCCGGAGACCAGGTCATCGTCTCCTCGCCGGCTATACCAGAGCCGGAATTCGTGCGTTATGCCTGGGCGGATAACCCGGCATGCAACCTATACAACGGCGCAGGCCTGCCCGCGGTTCCGTTTCGTTCCGACATGCCGAAAAACTCCTTGCCGGTCCCTCTCACCCATTCGACCATTCCATGAAATTCAGCCCCTTTTTGTATTCTGGAAAAAACGCCCTGCAAGTCGCCATGCCCATCGGGGGGCTTGGCGCAGGCAATGTCTGCCTGAGCGGCTTCGGGTCGATCCGGGATTATTCCATCCGCCATCGTCCGGACAATTCCTGCCTCCCCGACCACCACGGCGACCGCGATGCCGCCTTCGCGTTGCTCCACATTCGCGGGCCGAAGCCGGTGACTCGGCTGCTCGAGGGGCCGATCCCGCCCGAGATGATCTACGACCAGGGGTTGCAGGCCCAAGGTCACCGGAACGGAGATTGTCATGAAGGTCTGCCCCGGTTTCGCTCATCGGTGTTTGCCGGGGAGTTTCCCTTCGGCCATGTGCTGCTGGAGGATCCCGAGGTCCCGCTGCGTGCGCGGGTGACCGGTTTCAACCCGTTCATTCCGCTGGATGACAAAAATTCCGGGCTGCCCTGCGCGATCCTGGAATACACGTTTGAGAACCGGACGGAAAAAAAGGTGGAGTTCGAATTTTCCTTTCATCTCTCGCATCTCTGCCGCGAGGGAGCCGACCGCTGGCGCGGCACCCGGTCGTCGGCCATCCCGGGGCGCGGCGTGTTTTTCACGAACACCGAGGATGTTCGCAGCGAGGCTTTTGGCAGCGCCTGCCTCATGGCCCTCACGGATAAAGTGAAAGTCAAGGCCGAGTGGTTCCGAGGCGGATGGTTCGACTCGGGATCCATGCTATGGAAGGAAGTTTCCACGGGAAATTTCCAGCAGAACACCGGGCGCGAGGCCGCAGGGGCCGATGGCCGCAACGGCGGATCCATTTTGTTTGAAGGATCCGTGCCCGCACGGGGCAGCGTCACTTTCCCCCTGGTGATGGCCTGGCATTTTCCCAACACGCTGCTGACCGTTCCCCTGAGGACGACCGGGGAGTGCTGCGAATCGTCCGGATGCGACGCGGGGGGACGCGTGGCCTGGCGTCCCTATTACGCCGGCGTGTGGAGCGATGCGCGCGAGGTGGCGGCTTATGTTCGTAGGAACTACTCTTCATTGCGCCAGCGCACGGCGGCATTCAAGGATGCCCTGTTTTCCAGCACGCTGCCGCGCGAGGTGCTTGACGCTGTCTCCTCCAACCTGGCGATTCTTAAATCCCCGACGCTGCTGCGACAGGAAAACGGCAACGTGTGGGGCTGGGAGGGATGTTTCTGTCACGATGGCTGCTGCTCCGGGAGCTGCACGCATGTATGGAATTACGCCCAGTCGCTCTGCCACCTCTTTCCGGCGCTCGAGCGCACGCTCCGAGAGCAGGAAATGCTCAGATCGCTGAACGAGGACGGACACGCAAATTTCCGCTCCGCACTGCCCGACGGGCCGGTCGGGCACGGCGCACACGCGGCGGCGGACGGGCAGCTTGGCGGGATCTTGAAGACCTATCGCGACTGGCAGATCTGCGGCGACTCGGTTTGGCTGCGAAACCTTTATCCCCAAGTGCGTTTGAGCCTCGAGTATTGCATCCGAACCTGGGACCCCGCGCGCAAAGGGCTGCTGGTCGAACCCCATCACAACACCTACGATATCGAATTCTGGGGACCGGATGGCATGTGCAGCAGCGTGTATGTCAGCGCATTGAGCGCCATGAGCGCCATGGCCGCCTCCCTAGGGGAAACGGACGATGCCCGCGCCTACGGGAACCTCGCCCGTCGCGGAGCCGCTCTCATGGACCAGGAGCTCTACAACGGAGAATTCTATCACCAGAAAGTCCGCTTCAAAAACATGCGGGATCCCAAGCGGGATCAATCCATCAACGACCAGGTGAAGGATGCGGCCAGGACCAACCCGGCGCTGGCACGCCTGTTGTGCAAGGAAGGGCCAAAATATCAATACGGCGATGGCTGCCTGTCGGACGGGATCATCGGCGCGTGGATGGCGGAGCTCTACGGGGTCGAAACGCCCATGAACCGGAACCATGTCCGCAGCACGCTCCGGGCGATTCACAAGCACAACTTCCGCCGGGACCTTTCCCGGCACGTGAATTGCCAGCGCCCCGGCTATGCCCTGGGCCCGGAAGCCGGCCTCTTGATTTGCAGCTGGCCGCGCGGGGGCAAGCCGTCGCTGCCGTTTGTTTACAGTGACGAAGTCTGGACCGGCATCGAATATCAGGTCGCCTCGCACCTGATTCTCGAAGGCATGGTCAAGGCGGGGCTGGAAATCGTGAAGGCCGCACGGAGCCGGTTCAAGGGCCATGCCCGCAACCCCTACAACGAATACGAATGCGGCAGCTTTTATGCGCGGGCCATGTCCAGCTACTCGCTGCTGGCCTCGCTCTCGGGCTTCCGCTACTCCGCAGTCGATCAGACGTTGAGATTCGGTCCGAAATTGAAGAAGCGTCCGTTTGTAACATTTTTCTCCACGGCGGCAGGCTTCGGCACAATTTCCTTGGACAAAACATCCCTCCTCGTTTCCGTGATCGAAGGCCAACTGGCGATCAAACGCATCATTCTCGACCTTGGAAAATCCCCATGGGATCTCGTTGCCGACGCGGTGGCCAAACCCGGGCACCCAGTGAGATTTTCCATTCCCAAAAGCACAACCCGTAAAACAGGAAATTTATGACAACAACTAAGAGTCCCAATCTGGCACCTCAAAGACCCCCCCCCGGGGGGCAGCACCCGGGTAATTGAGAATTCCGCTTTTTCACGCTATTTAATTATGCGCAAACTCAAAACGTTCCATGTGATGCCGCTTATCCCCGGACGCGAGGCCGAACTCGCAGCCGATGCGGAGAGCCTTCTCAATACGGGCGTCTGCACCGAGATTGCCTGCATGCTCACACTCGTCCCCGAAGGCGATCCACCCGTGGACAAGGCGAAGATCCTCGGCGATCGTTTCACGGCCTTTCGGAACGGCTTTAAGGGTGACAAATCCCGGGTCGGCATTCTTGCGCAGGCCACCATCGGGCATGGATGGATCCCCGATGAACCTGCGCCCTATGAAAAAATCATCCGGCCCGACGGCAGCATCGCCTACCAGATGTGTCCGATGGATCCCTTGTTTCAAAATTATATCCGCGACGCATTCCGGCACCTCGCCGAGCTAAAGCCGGCCTTTTTCATGATCGACGATGACTTCCGGCTTCTGCACGGCCGGGACGGCTGCTATTGCCCGCTCCATCTTGCTGAAATCGGACGCCGCCTGAGTCGAACCTTCACCCGCGAAACGCTGCTGGCCACGCTCCGCATAGACGCCACGGTCGCGCGTGAATATGACAATCTCCTGCTTGACTCCTTGATGCGGGTCGCCGGTATCATTCGTGAGGCGATCGATGAAACCGACCCCGCCATCCCCGGCAGTTTCTGCACCTGTCACTTCGACATCCGGCATGCCGGCCCCATTTCGCGCGGCCTTGCCGGAAAAGGGAATCCCCGTGTTGTCCGCATCAACAACGCCCGCTATCTAAGTTCTGAAATGCGCACCTTCGCCAACCGCATGTACGACGGCGCAGCGCAGATTGCCGGCCTTGATTCGGACGTCTCCATCCTTGCGGAGACCGATCCCTGTCCCCAGAACCGCTACAGCGCCGGTGCAAACCTGATGCATTCGCACTATGCGGGCTCGATTTTGGAAGGCTGCCACGGTGCCAAACACTGGATCACCCGCACCGGGCTATATCAGCCTGCGAGCGGGGCCGCGTATCGCGCGATTCTCAAGAAATACCATAACTTTTACGAAACGCTTTTCCATGCCGTGCAGGACAGCGCTCCGTCCGGGTATGCCGCCGCCGTTCTGCCAAGCTCGGTGCCCTTCAATTCACCACCGGACCGTGTCGGTGCCTGCTCCTCGCGGAAAACTTGGGGCGCTCTTTTGTCTGTGCTCGGCCTCCCGTGCAACTACGTCAAAATGCCGGTGCTCCCCGCCATGATGACGGGGGCCGATGTGGAACTGTTTTCCGATGATGATTTGAAATGTCTTCTGAAAAACGGCTTGCTCCTTGAAGGTCTTGCCGCCGAGAAACTCTGCCAACGCGGTTTTTCGGCAGAAATCGGGATTCTGGCCGAACCGTGGACTGGAGCCCGCGTCTCCTGTGAAAAGTGGGGCGGAGTCACATTAAGCCCGGACGTCATTTATTCACGCCTGCGGCCCCTTGATCCGAAGGTGAAGATCCACTCGACGCTTTTGCACCGCAAGTCCGGCGTGAGTATGGATTTCACCGAAGTGGGACCCGCCGTGACGCTCTTCGAGAACCCATCCGGCGGGCGGATCGCCGTTTTCGCAGCGACGTTCGGCTTGAACAACACCCTGTCGTCATTTGGCTTTTATGACGAGGACCGCAAGCGCGAGATTCTCGAACTCCTTCAGTTCGTCTGCGGAAAGCCTGTCGAGTTCTATTATCCGGGCGACGCCGAGGTGTATCTCAAGGTTCGCCGGTTCACTGACGGGCGGTATCTGCTGGCGTTCTTCAACCTCGGACACGACGAACTGGACGTCCTGCCGGTTAATTCGGCATTCAACATCACCAACGTCGAAATGATCGCGAGGGACGGAACCTGGGAACCTGTCGATTTCGAGGACGGATGCATCCAAACGCCGCTGTTCCCCGCCCTGCCGAAGGTGTTCCGCGTTACCACAGTAATTGCCCTTCGTGATTTTGAAGAAAGAGAACGATCCAAGTGAAAAGGTTCGCCGCCCTTAGGGTGACCCAGATGTTATGATCGCTGGAATTCTAATCGCAATCGGAACAGGCCTTTCGTGGACAATTGTGGGGATTGTCATGACACGGATCTCGCGGCACGGGCTCAACGCTAAGCAGTATTTTGGATTGAATAGCTTATTCTCATTGATATTCAGCTTGCTGTCGATATCGAGTTATAAGGAATTTGCAGAAGCTGGCGGATGGCATGCAAACACGAGTCTGTGCCTCCTTATGGTTGCGGCTGGAGCGTTCAATGTCGCAGGGCTGCTTGCTCTACAGAGGGCCATGAAATTAAGCCATAAAGGTATTGCATGGTCCATTGGACAGTCTGCTATTGTGTTGCCCTTTCTTGCTGGCATTCTAATCTTCGGCCAGAAAGGCACTTATTCTCAGTATGCGGGAGGTCTTCTGATTTTAGGAGGAATGTCAATCCCCTCTCTATTAAGAAAACAGGCAGCGCCAGGGTCCGGAGCAAACCACAAATGCCTTTGGCTTTTTCTTGCCCTCGCTGCCTTTTTTCTACTGGGAGTATCTCAAACATTGACGAGCACCCCTTCTTACTGGAAAGGCTGGTTAGACCACGGAAATATGCGGCCCGCTCTGCTATATGCCGGAGGTTTTGTCGCGAGCATTGCGCTTTGCCTTTCGGAACGAGTGAATCTCTTCGCCTGGGATAAAAGAACTTGGCTTTATGCCGCTGGCATGGCGGGCCTGAACATGATTTCAATCAAGCTCACGTTCTTCAGTCTCGACCGATTGAGCGCATCTGGCGTTGGGTCCATAGGATACCCTCTTTTGGTCGGAAGCTGTATCGCTGGATTCTCTCTCTACAGTTTGCTTATCATAAAAGAGGTTAGCCATCCGCTAAATTGGGTCGCGCTCGCAATGACTCTTGCGGGAATAGCTGCCATGACTATCTGACGTCCGAAGATCGCAAATGTCGCAGCACTACGCTACGACGGATAAGCGGCACATGTGTGGAACGGCACTAAGATAAAACACATTTCCAGCCCTCACGGACCTGGCTCGCACTCACGCCGACCCGTTCCCTCCCGGCGAATTGCGGATCACCCGCGTGCCCGCCCGTCTCTTCCTCGCCACCATGCCTTCATGCACCAGCCTTGCAACAGCCTTCCCGATCGTGGACCGGCTGGTGTTGAATTCCGTGGCAATCTCGATCTCTGAAGGGAATTTGGCTATCCACTGGCCACACCCCGTCCCGGATGCGCTTCACTATGAACTTCGTGTTCTTCGTGGTGCAACTGCCGTTTCTAAGATGAGTATTTCCCGGCAACCTGCCGGGGAGAATGGTCCGGCAGGATGCCGAACCGTGCACGCTGGAAGCGTGCGCTCCTTGGGGAATCTGAGCGCGCACGGGGCAAAAAAACGCCCGGCAAAGTGAATTGCCGGGCGTTTCATGCGGCTCCGGTCCGAACCCCCCAGAACGGGCCGGAGCCTCCCCCCAAACTGTATTTAATTAGGAATGTGGAATTTCAGACGGTGGGATGGAGCGGAGCGCGACTGGTGCGGCCTGTAGCCACGCCCGTGTCGGGCGTGTTGTTGGCGGCGCGTCCGGCACGGACGCGGCTACAGGCGGCAAGGTTGGTGGTCCTCACTTAATTCCTAATTCCTAATTCCTAATTCCTAATTCCTATCAGCCGTCTGCGGCGGAGGACGAGGACTGCGCCGCCGAGGGCGATGGCGGCCATGTAGCTCCATGTGGCGGGCTCGGGGACGGCGACCAGCTCGTATCCGTCAAACATCGCGGTGCCGATCAGTCCCGAGCCGCTGCCCGAGTAGAAATTGATGCTGTTCAGGTTATCCTCCCAACCGGTCTTGCTGCTGACGATGAGCCGATCGGTGCCACCGCTCGTGCGCGGGGTTCCGGACCAGTTCCAGATTTCGATGGTTTTTCCGGATGTCCACGTTGTCACGGCGCCGAGGGTGAGGATGTTGTTGCCTGCGGTGATGGATCCGAAATCGATGATCGAGTTCTCGGTCAGCGTCAGGGTGCCGAGCGTGTTGCTGACTCCGGTTCCGGTTTTGATGAGCGCCACGGTTCCGTTGGACATCGTCAGGGCATTGCCGCTGGTCGCCGCATTGGCGCTAAGCAGGAGGGTGCCGGTGGTGGTGACGGTGATGGCCGAGGTGGTGCCGAGCGCGCCCGCTGCAGCCGCTTCGAGCGTGCCTGCCGAGACGGTCGTCGTGCCGGTGTAGGTGTTGTTGCCGGTGAGGACCTGGGTCGAGGTGCCGTCCTTGATCACGTTGCCGTTGGTGCCGGAGATGACGCCCGCGAAGGTTGTCGAGTTGCCGGATGTCCCGACCGTGAGGGTGTTGGCGTTCAGATGGACGGCCGAGGTCATATTGCCGGTCAGCGAGGCGACGGCCTGGCTGAAGCTGCCGCCGAGCGCCAGTATCGAGGATCCGCTGCCAGTTTGATCCATGCTGATGGCCGTGCGTCCGTTGGCCGTGGGCAGGGCGGCGGTGGCGTTGGCCGTCAGGTTGGCCCCATTGATGAGGTAGGTCGGGCCGTTGTAGGTGTTGGTGGCGCTGAGCGTCGTGTTGCCGCCGTCCACGATGAGGTCGGAGTTGGAGTTAGATCCAACGATCGCGCCTGTCACATTGATCCCATTGCTGCCGCCTTTGAGAGTGAGCACCGTGCCATTTTTGGTGAGTGTGCCCGAGAGCGTGAGCTGTCCGGTGCCGCTATTCTGGATCGTGTCCGTGCCGTTGCCGAGAGCGTTGATGGCCTTGGCCAGGGTTGCGGCCCCGGTGCCGGTGTAATTCAGGATGCCGGACGAGGTGGTGGCCACTCCGAGGTTCACCGTGGCGTTGGCACCGAGCGCCTGGTTGGCTGTTGCCGAGACGTTGCCGCTTGTAAAGGAGAGCGTGCCTTTCGCCACCGTGGTGAGCCCGCCGTAGGTGTTCGTGGCGTTGAGCGTGGTGGTGCCCGCGCCCGCCTGGGTGAACGAGCCGGTGCCGGTGATCGCCGCCGCGCTGAAGTCGGTGCCTTGGGCGACTGCGTTGCTGCGGTTGACCGTCAGGTTGGCGTTGTCCACGATCACGCTGGAGGTCGAGAGATTTCCGGTGGTGCTGCCGTTGCCGAGCTGCAGGCTGCCGGCGGTGATCGTGGTGTTGCCCGTGTAGGTGTTCGTGCCCGAGAGGATTTGCGTGCCGCTGCCGGTCTTGGTCAGGGTCATGCCGGCTGCCCCATTGGCGATCGCGCCCGAATAGGTGTTGGAGGCGCCGGTGCCGGGATTCAAGGTGAGGGCCGTCACGGAGGTGTAGCCGGTTGTGATCACCGAGGCCAGGTCCTTGCTGCCGATGAGTCCGCCAAGAGTGGGAGTGGTGAGGGCGCTCAGGGTTATGACGCCTGCGCCGGAGGTGTCCAGGGCGCTGTTCGTAAGGTAACTGGCAAGGATGAGCGTTCCCGCGCTCACCAGGGTATTGCCGCTGAAGGTATTGGCGTTGATCGTCCATGTACCCGCACCATCCTTGGTCAGGGTTCCGGTACCGATGCCAATGTTCCCGTTGAAGCCGCCGATAGCCGCTCCTCCGAGCGTGAGATTATAGTTTCCGGAGATGGTCGCGGCACCTAAGAAATACATCGTGCC
>Ga0194039_1000990_pt1 | contig 15847 bp, 12 predicted proteins | sample JunL228m_MetaG_FD_148679 | JGI IMG/M metagenome (GOLD analysis project Ga0194039, IMG submission 148679) | Anoxic zone freshwater microbial communities from boreal shield lake in IISD Experimental Lakes Area, Ontario, Canada - Jun2016-L227-8m | ecosystem: Environmental > Aquatic > Freshwater >... | reverse complement strand
CGCTATGGCTACATCAATTCGGAAGGCAAATATGTTGTCAATCCGCAGTTTGACGACGCCGGAACGTTCGCCGGGGGCCTTGCGGCTGTCAAGTTGGGTGGCCGTTGGGGTTTCATTGACAAGACCGGGAAAATTGTCATCAACCCGCAGTTCGACGAAACCGCCGCCTTTTCCGATGGACTTGCTGTCGTTAAAATAGCCGGCCGTTTTGGCTACACAGACGGCAGCGGCAAAATTGTCGTCAACCCGCAGTTCGAAAGGGCACAATCGTTTTCCGAAGGCCTCGCCGGAATCAGGACCAGTGGCCAGTGGGGGTTCGTTGACAAGACCGGGCAGATCACCGTCAATCCGCAGTTCGATGAAGTGGGATGCTTCGTCAAAGGCCTGGCGCCAGCCCGCCAGGGAAAACGCTGGGGTTACATCGACACCGCCGGTAAGTTCGTCGTCAATCCGCAGTTCGACGAAGCCGCGTCATTTTCCGAGGGCCTGGCGCAGGTCCGCCAGTCGGGACGGTGGGGTTTCGTGGACCAGGGCGGCAAGTTCGTCATCAACCTGCAGTTCGACGAAGCCTTCTCCTTTATCGACGGCTTGGCCCGAGTCAAGATGAGCGGCCGAACCGGTTACATTAACGCCACCGGAAAATTCGTCTGGAATCCTACCAAGTAATTGCCGGACCTGGACAGGCTTCAGTTGACTTACGTGGCGTTGGGTCTGTTTAGTGGCCATTATTTACGGTTGAAAATTCAATCAACCCATGAACCAATCGGCTCTTAATCCCACGTCCCAAGGTGAAACGCTCGCTGGCAGTTTCACGCTCGCGATTCTGCTCGGTGCTGTCTGCCTTCAGGGCCATTCCGCACGGGCGACGGCCCCGAACGCAACTGATGTGCGATGCGTTGAAATCCCGGCGGCGGCGGGCACGCACCCGTTTTATGTCGGGAACCGGGAGCCGCTCCTCCCCAGCCCGCTACTCAAGCTGCCGATTGGCAGCATCACTCCGAGAGGTTGGCTCCGTGGTCAGCTCGAACTGGAAACGCAAGGGATGACCGGCCGACTGCCGGAGATTTCCAAGTGGTGCAAGTTCGAGGGGAACGCCTGGACCAATCCGCAAGGGCAGGGCCACAGCGGCTGGGAGGAATTGCCGTATTGGCTCAAAGGCTACGCGGACCTCGGGTATGTGCTGAAGGACGAGGTAATCGTTCAGACCGCCCGGAAATGGATTGACGCCGTGCTTGCCAGCCAGCAGCCGGATGGCTGGTTCGGTCCGCGCGCCAACAAGACCGGGCTCGAAGGCAAGCCGGACCTGTGGCCGCACATGGTGATGTGCAACGTTTTGCAGTCCTTTTACGAATACAGCCGGGACGAACGCGTGCTGCCGTTCCTCACCAGGTACTTCAAGTGGCTCAATACGCAGCCCGCGGAGAACTTCGGCGCGGGTTATTGGCCGAAGATTCGTTTTGGCGACAATATCGAAACCCTCTATTGGCTTTACAATCGCACCAGTGATCCCTGGCTGCTGGAACTCGCCAAAAAGATCCACGCCAACATGGCGCGCTGGGACGGCGGTGTCATCGACTGGCATAACGTGAACATCGCGCAGGGTTTTCGCGAGCCGGGCGTCTATTATCAGCAGGCGCGCGACCCGAAATTCCTGCGCGCCGCGGAGAGCAATTATGAGACGGTGATGGGGCTTTACGGGCAGTTTCCCGGCGGCGGGTTTGCCGGGGACGAAAATTGCCGCCCGGGATACACCGATCCGCGGCAGGGCTTCGAGACATGCGGCATCATCGAGTTCATGCACAGCTTCGAGATGCTGACGAAGATTTCGGGCAACCCGCTTTGGGCGGACCGTTGCGAGGACATCGCGTTCAATTCATTGCCCGCCGCCCTCACCCCCGATTTGAAGGCGCTGCACTATTTGACCTGCGCGAATCAGGTCCAACTCGATAAAGGGAACAAATCCCCGGCGATCCAAAACGGCGGCAACATGTTCTCTTACAGCCCGTTTGAGGTCTTTCGGTGCTGCCAGCACAACGTGTCACATGGCTGGCCATACTACGCCGAGGAACTGTGGCTGGCGACCGCCGATCGTGGCCTGTGCGCCTCGCTTTACGCCGCGAGTGAAGTGAGCGGGATGGTCGGCAGCGGGGAGAGCGTGAAGATCACAGAAGCGACCGAGTATCCCTTTGACGACACGATTGCCCTGACAATATCCGCAGCCCGGCCGGTCAAGTTTCCCCTCTATCTGCGCATTCCTCGATGGTGCTCGGGGGCGTCGGTCAAAATCAACGGCAAATCGATTCGGCTCAAAGCCAAACCTCTTTCTTACGTGGTCCTCGAACGCGAATGGAAGGAAGGCGATCGGGTGACGCTCAGGCTTCCCATGCAGATTTCGCTGCATAAATGGGAGAAGAACAATAACGCTGTGTCGGTGGACTATGGTCCGCTGACATTCTCGCTGAAGATCGGCGAACGGTATTCACGTTGCGGAGGCACGGACGCCTGGCCCGAGTTCGAGGTGCTGCCGACCACTCCCTGGAATTATGGCCTGGTGCTCGATGAGAAGCATCCGGGCAAATCGCTCAAAGTGGTGAAGAAAGCCGGACCACTCGCGGCTCAGCCGTTCACGCCTGATGCCGCACCAATCGAGCTGCGCGCGAAAGCGAAGCGAATTCCTGAGTGGAAACAGGATGCGCTGGGTTTGGTTGGCAAACTGCAAGCCAGCCCGGTGAAATCCGAGGCGCCAGTCGAAACCGTCGCGCTGATTCCCATGGGGGCTGCGCGGCTCCGCATCGCGGCTTTCCCGACCATCGGTGACGGCAAGAACGCGCGCGCGTGGCCGACCGTCAAGGCGTTGCCGGTTTCCGCGTCGCACTGCTTTGAAAACGACACTCTGGAGGCCTTGATTAACGGCAAGCAGCCGAAAAGTTCCAATGACCAGAGCATGCCCCGCTTCACATGGTGGGACCACCGGGGCACTGCGGAATGGGTCGAGTATAAGTTCGACAAACCACGGAAGATTTCGACAGTGGCGGTCTATTGGTTCGATGACACAGGCGGCGGAGGTTGCCGGGTGCCGCAGTCGTGGCGGCTGCTGTTCAGGCGGGACGGGAATTGGGAGCCCGTCCAGGGTGTTGCGGGATATGGGACGAAGACGGATACCGATAACCGCGTAGCGTTCACGCCCGTGGAGACGCTCGGACTGCGCGTGGAGGTGCAACTGCAGCCAGAATACTCGGGGGGGATTCTGCAGTGGAAGATCGGGGAATAAAGACAGGAAAACAGGCATCGCGATTCATCTCTCGCCTCGATTGCGCCGCATGGAAACCATTCAATGGGTCAACGTTGCTCGCAACTTCGTCACATTCAAAACATAGGGCCATGCACTTGACTCAACTTTGGCCATCCGTGGTGCTGCATAGGCAACGAGTCCCACAACCCCTTGGTTGAGTGATGTCCATAGTTCTATTAAAACAATCAAGATTCGACGGAAGCAAGTTCTGCCCATCCCCATTTATCTTGTCGTTGATTTTCCTGTCTTTTTTGCTCTTGTTCGCGCATAAATCGCCTGGATTGTTATGAAACTGAATATACTGGAACGGAAAGCATCCACAATGGCGATGCTTATACTCGCGGGTCTTCTGTCGATTCCGCTGTTTGCGCACGCTTGGGAACCTGCCGCCGGCCCGCTCAAGACGCGCTGGGCCAAGGATGTGTCGCCCGCTAACGCGCATCCCGAATACCCGCGTCCGCAAATGGTGCGCCAGCAATGGCTGAACCTCAACGGTCTCTGGGATCTGGCGATTACCAACAAAGAAGGCAAACCGACCGAGTTCCAATCGCAGATTCTTGTGCCGTTCCCGGTCGAGTCCGCCCTGTCCGGCGTCATGAAACCGGTCAGCGAGAACGACCGGATATGGTACCGGCGCAGCTTCGAGGTGCCGCAAGGATGGCATGGACAGCGGGTATTGCTCCATTTCGGCGCGGTGGACTTCGAGGCAACGGTTTGGGTGAACGGCCGGGAAATTGGCCAGCATCGCGGCGGATACGACGGATTCAGTTTCGACATCACCGACGCCTTGAACAGGGTCGGGGCAAACGAGTTGATGGTTGCCGTCTGGGATCCGACGGACTCCGGCACCCAGCCCCGCGGGAAACAGGTGCGCAAGCCAAACGGAATTTGGTACACTCCCACCAGCGGCATCTGGCAAACGGTTTGGCTGGAGCCGGTCTATGCCGCCAGCATCATCGACCTGAAAATCACCCCGGATGTGGATGGCAACGCGGTAATTGTCCGGCCAATCACAACCGCAACCCTGGGCGGTTTCTTGCTCGAAATCACCGTGCGCGACGGAGCTCGGAAGATCATCACAGCTTCCCTCACCCCGGGCGGACAGGTCACGTTGCCAATCAACAAGGCCAAGCTTTGGACCCCGACAGATCCACATTTGTATGACCTTGATGTGACCCTGAAACTTGGCCACCGCACCATCGACAAGGTCCAGAGTTATTTTGGTATGCGCAAGATTTCCCTGGGCAAAGACGAGAAGGGCTTCACCCGTCTGCTGCTCAACAACAAACCGTGTTTCCAATTCGGCCCGCTCGATCAGGGCTTCTGGCCCGATGGCCTCTATACCGCCCCTACGGACGCCGCGTTGCGCTACGACATCGAGATGACCAAGACGCTTGGCTTTAACCTGGCGCGCAAGCATGTCAAGATCGAGCCGGACCGTTGGTATTATTGGTGCGACAAACTCGGCCTGCTGGTCTGGCAGGATATGCCCAGCGGCGACAAATTTATCGACGGCAAGGCGGCGGATATCACCCGCACGCCGGAGTCGGCAAAGCAATTCGAGGCCGAACTCGAGGCGCTCATCAAGGGCCGCGGCAATCATCCCTGCATCGTGATGTGGGTGCCCTATAACGAAGGCTGGGGCCAATGGGATACGCCGCGCATTGCCGACCTGATCAAGAAGCTTGATCCGACGCGGTTGGTCGATAGCGCCAGCGGCTGGACCGACCGCGGGGTGGGGGATGTAATGGACATGCACAAGTACCCCGGACCCGGCGCCCCCGAGCCGGAACAGCAGCGCGCGAGCGTGCTCGGCGAATTCGGCGGCCTCGGTTTGCCGGTCCGAGACCATACCTGGCAGTCGGAAAAAAACTGGGGCTATCGCAGCTTCACTGACGCGGAGTCGCTGACGACCGCCTACATTGATTTGGTGGCAAACCTCTTGCCGCTGGTTGACGGGAAAGGATTGTCCGCGGCGGTCTATACGCAGACCACCGATGTCGAAATCGAGATCAACGGCTTGATGACCTACGATCGCGAGCGGGTGAAAATGGACATCGTGAAGGTCTTTGATGCGAATCACGGAAAATTCCCGCCTCGGACGAAGGCCGCCAAGCTCGACCATTAAAAACCGAAACCCAGGAGAAAACCAAATGGCATTTAGAATCAAGAACCAGGCCGATGATGGCTGTCGCAGTTTACGCGTTTCAGAACCAAAAGCCTCTGCCGCTACCTTCCTGTCTTTAATCGTCCTGTTATGCTTTGCGCCGTTGGCCGGCGCCGCTGAGCCCGACACTTGGTCTGTGCGCGATTTCGGCGCTAAAGGTGACGGTAAGACCGACGATACCGCCGCGTTTCAGAAGGCGCTCGATGCGGCGGGCAAGGGCGGTGGCGGCGTGGTTTATGCCCCGCGCGGCAATTACTTTTTCGCCGGCCATCTCAGCGTGCCCAACGCCGTCACTTTGAAAGGAGTTTGGGAATCCGTTCCGTCACACGTCGGGATTCGCGATGGCGGCTCGCCCAAACCGACGGACGATGGCACGACTTTTCTGGTCACGGAGAATCGTGGAACCGAGGCCGGCCCGGCTTTCATCACCTTGAACAACAACAGCACGATCAAAGGGGTGGTCATTTATTACCCAGAGCAGGATCCCGGCGAGGAACCGAAACCCTACCCCTGGACCATTGCCATGCGCGGGAAGAACCCGGCGGTGCTGGCCGTCGAGTTGCTCAATCCGTATAACGGCATCGATGCCGGGAACAACGAGCGGCACCTGATCCGCGATGTGCAAGGCCAGCCCCTGCGCCGCGGAATCCTGGTGGATGTCATTTATGATATTGGGCGGATCGAGAATGTGCATTTCAACCCCTGGTGGAGTATGAAGCCGCGCCTGTTCCAATGGCAGCAACAGCATGGAGAGGCGTTCATCTTCGGACGCAGTGACTGGCAGTATGTCTTCAATACCTTTTGCTTCGGCTATAACATCGGCTACAAGTTCGTCAAAACTTCCGCCGGCGTCTGTAACGGCAATTTCCTGGGCATCGGCGCGGACGATTGCTTCACCGCGGTGGTCGTCGAGGACTCGGCGCCGTTCGGTCTGCTCATCTCCAACGGCGAGTTCGTGTCGTTTCATGGTCCTGACCCGACGATGGTGCGCGTGGAAACCACCAACTCGGGCAGCGTCCGTTTTGTGAACTGCGCTTTCTGGGGGCCCTGCAATCAAATCGCAAAAATCGCAGGCAAGGGCACGGTGGGATTCAGTGATTGCACGTTCGTGCAATGGGACTCGAAGAACGAGGGACGTCACGCCTTGGACCTTGCCAGCGGGACGGTCCTGGTCCGCGGTTGCGAGTTTCAGGCCAACAAACCGCAGATCGAGATTGGCGAAAAGGTCCGGCGCGCGGTCATCTCCGATAATATTATCAACGGCAAACCGCGCATAACGAACCACAGCAAACTTACGGTGAATAACAGCAGCAACGCCAGTGACTAACCTGGTGCACCTCGATTCCACAATGATGACTCGTTTTTGGCTGTGCGCGCTGCCGATAGCCTTTCTGGTCGGCTGCGTTAGACCCGGCACACAGACCTCGACTCCTATAGCCGCCCCCAGCCCCGCGCCGGGTGTCTTTTTCGTTGCCACCAACGGCAGCGACCAGTGGTCCGGAACGATGCCCGCCGCAAACGGAAAGAAAAGCGATGGACCCTTCGCGACTCTGCCGCGCGCTCTGGATGCCGCTCGCGAGTTCAAACGACAGCCTGGCTATTCTCAGCCGCAGCCCGTAACCGTCTTTATCCGCCGCGGCGCTTATTTCCTGAGCGAACCGCTCGTCTTGAAGCCGGAGGATTCTGACCTGGCCCTCGCGTCATATCCCCGGGAAACGCCAGTCCTAAGCGGCGGCCGCCCGATTGCTGGCTGGCGTGAAATCGCCCCCGATGGCAGGCGAGTTTGGGTGGCGGATATCCCCAAGGTGCGCGATGGCAAGTGGTCTTTTCGGGAACTCTGGGTCAATGGCCGAAGGGCGACTCGGGCCCGCCACCCGAACAAGGGCTACTTCGGGGTCGCTAATCTACCCGACCGGGCTGCGGAGTGGACGCAAGGCAACTCGCGCTTCCGCTTTCGGCCAGGAGACCTGCAATCCTGGAGCACGGTGAGCAACGCCGAAGTGGTGGTGATGAACCGCTGGGTCGAGTCGCGCCTGCCAATCATCAGCGTGGACGAAAAGGAATGCATCATCAGCTTCGGGAAGAGGTCTGTCTTCGAGCTTGCGGCTGGCGACCTTTACTATTTGGAAGGAGCCTTCGATTTTCTGGACGAGCCCGGCGAGTGGTATCTCGATGCCCGAAATGGCACCCTCTATTACATGCCTCGTCCCGGCGAACGGCTGGATCAGATGAGCGCTATCGCGCCGGTGCTCGCGCAGGTCCTTCGTTTCGAGGGCCAACCCGAGGCCGAACGATTCGTGCAGCGCGTTGTTCTCCGTGGCCTTACCTTCGCGCATGCTGAATGGCATTACCCCGAGGGCCCTCACAGTGCCCCGAGCAAACCCGCCGCCGGTTCGGAGCCGAAACTCGAGAGCGGCGGTTTCTCGCAAGCGGCGGTGGGCGTGCCGGGCGCCGTGTGGGGCGAAGGTCTCCTCGACTGTATCTTTGAGAACTGCGCGTTTTCAAACGTCGGCAACTACGGCTTGGAACTGACGCGCGGTTGCCAGCGCAACCGCATTATTCACTGTGAGTTTTCGGACCTGGGCGCTGGCGGCTTGAAGATCGGCGAACAGGGCATTCGCGATCGTGCGACGGAACAAACCCGCTCCAACGAAATCACCCGTTGCCACATCCACGACGGCGGAATGATGTTTCCCAGCGGCATTGGCATCTGGATTGGGCAATCGCCCGACAATCGTCTGACGCACAATCTCATCCACGACTTCTATTATACCGGCATCTCGATCGGCTGGACCTGGGGCTACGGCCCGGCCCTGGCGACCAACAACACTGTCGAGTTCAACCATGTCCATCACATCGGCGTGAAATCGGATGGCGACGGCCCCATCCTGAGCGACATGGCGGGTATTTATACCCTGGGCAAGCAGCCGGGCACCACCGTCCGCAACAACCTGTGGCACGACATCGCGGGCCTCCGCTACGGCGGTTGGGGTATTTACTTCGATGAAGGCAGCAGCGGAATCCTGGCGGAGAGCAACGTGGTTTATCGCACGACCCACGGCGGTTTTCACCAGCATTACGGCGAGACCAACACCGTTCGCAATAACATCTTCGCCTTCGGCCGCCACGCTCAGGTTCAGCGCACCCGCCCGGAACCGCACCGCAGCTTCAGCTTCGAAACCAATATCGTCTATTTCGATTCCGGCACTTTGTTGTCCGGGGACTGGACCGGCGACAACTACCAGATCGATTGGAATCTCTATTTTGACGCACGGCCGGCGGCCACCCCGGCTGCCATGCGGTTTGCCGACGCGACCCTGGACCAATGGCGCGCACGAGGGCACGACCTGCACTCGATCATCACGGACCCGCACTTTGTGGCTCCGCAAAACAACGATTTCCGCCTGACAAAAGACTCGCCCGCTCTCAAGATTGGATTCCGCCCGATTGACATGCGTCAGGTCGGCCCCTGACATAAGTCAGATGGAAAAACCCTGCCCATCCCCGACTACGCTGCGGAAGTGCAGGGCGTGAAGCTCAGCGGCGTCCGCGCCGGTGGACCAGCGGACAAAGCGGGCATCAAAGGCGGCGATGTGATCGTGGAGTTCGCCAACACCAAGATCGCCAACATCTATGACTACACCTACGCCATGGACACCGTGAAGATCGGCCAGCCCGTGAAAGTAGTCGTGCTCCGCAACGGCGAGCGGGTCAGCCTGAGCCTGACCCCTGAGGCGCGGAAGTAGGCGCGGTTCAGGGCGGCAACCCGACTTAAGTGAACGGTTGTCCGTGGAAATCCAGCCCCGGGGCCGCAGCCTGGCAAAGTCACGCGCCTGGCGGTGATTGCACTTTGGCGCCATTCGCCCCCTTCACTTTCGCGGCAATTCCGAGATAAGCCTCCTTGACCCTGGGATCACCAAGCAGTTCCTGGCCAGTGCCGGCGAGGGTGATTCTACCGGTTTCAAGCACGTAGGCACGGGAGGCGATGCGCAGCGCCTGGTTGGCGTTCTGTTCCACCAGCAGGATTGTGGTGTTGGTCCGGTTGATTTCCTGGATAATGGCAAAGAGCTCCTGCACCAGGCGCGGCGACATGCCCATGGACGGCTCGTCGAGCAGCAACAGGCGCGCCCGGCTCATCAGGGCCCGTCCCACCGCCAACATCTGTTGCTCGCCCCCGGAAAGCGTTCCGGCGGGCTGGCGAAGGCGTTCCCGCAGGCGTGGAAAAGTGGAGAGGACCCGCTCGAAATCCGTTTCGATGCCCCCAGGGTCGCGGCGCTGCCAGGTTGCCAGGCGGAGGTTTTCCTGCACGGTCAGGTTGCCGAAAATACCCCGTCCTTCCGGCACATGCGCAACACCCAGACCCACAATGCGGTGGGCGGGAACGTGTCGCAGATCCTGACCCTCAAAGGTGATGCTGCCGGTATAGGGTATCAGTCCGGAAATGGCTCGCAAGATCGAGGTCTTGCCGGCCCCGTTGGCGCCGATCAAGGTCACGATCTGCCCTCGGGAGACCTGGAACGACACGCCGTGAAGGGCGTGAATGCCGTCGAAATGCACGCGCAGGTTCTGGACTTCCAGGTGAGGTGGCGACAGTTCCATCGGATTCTGGTCCAGGGTGGTTTGTTTCATCCGGCCGAATCTTCACCCAGATAGGCCTTCATGACCGAAGGATCGTTCTGGATCACCTCTGGAGAGCCCTCCGCCAGGGTTTCGCCAAAATCCAGCACCTTGATGCGCTCACAAATCCCCATGACGAGTTGCATCTGGTGCTCGATAAGCAGGATCGTCAATTGAAACTGCCGACGAATCGAGCCGATCAGCTCCATCAGTTGGTCGATTTCCGCCGGGTTCATCCCCGCGGCAGGTTCATCCAGCAGCAGAAGTTCAGGCCCGATGGCCAGGGCGCGAGCTATTTCCAGGCGTCGCTGGGAGCCGTAGGGGAGGTTGCAAGCAGTTTCTTTCGCCAGATGCTCGAGCTGGAAGATCGCGAGCAAGCCGCGGGACTGGTCAATGATGCGCTGTTCCTCCCGGCGGTAGCGACCCACGTGAAGCAGGGCCTCGATGGGCGAATAGCGCGTCTGCGAATAGTGGGCAATGCGGACGTTATCCAGCACGGAGAGATCCCGGAACAGGCGGATGTTCTGGAAGGTGCGAGCGATACGATGGGCGGTGATCTGGTGAGGCGTCAGCCCCACGAGCTCCACACCGCGATAGCGGATGCTGCCTTCGCTGGCGCGATAGACCCCGGTCAGGAGGTTGAAGACCGTCGTCTTGCCCGCACCGTTTGGACCGATGATGCCCATCAACTCGCCCTGACGCAGATCCAGGTTAAAGTCAGCCAGAGCGCACAGGCCGCCGAAACAGTGCCGCACTTTAGTGGCTCTCAGTAATGTCATGCCACGTCCGCTCCTCGAGGCCTGACGGCGGGGGGGGGCCAACGGTCCCCGAGTGGAATGAAGCCGCGAAACTCCCGCATGCCCAGGATGCCACGGGGCCAGTAGAGCATGACCATCACCAGCGCCAGGGGCATAATGATCATGCGCAGCATGCCGAGGTGGCGGATGAAGTACTCGTTGAGGGGATTGAAAACGACCGCCGGGAGCCAGGACAATAGCGCCGCCACGGTCGAGGGTCGCAGCAGTTCCAGGAGCACGGTATAGAGCGTGGCTCCGAGGATGGAGCCGCCGATGGAGGCGATGCCACCCAAGTACACCATAATGAGGATCTCGGTCGTCTTGACGATGTCAAAAACCCGCGGGCTGATGAATTGGAGCAGGTGGGCGAACAGCGCGCCGGCGATGCCGGCACAGAAGGCCGAGAGCATGAAAGCCAGTATTTTAACTCGCCGGGTATCCACGCTCATCAAGTCGCTGGCAATCTCATCTTCGCGGATGGCCAGCACGCCGCGCCCATAGGAAGAATAAACGAAGTTGCGTATCAACCAGACCAGCGCCGCCGTCCAGCAGAACACCCAGGGCAGCGTGGTCAGTCGGGGAATCCCGGAGATGCCACGGGGGCCGCCGACGGCATCGATGTTCTCGAGGGCAGACTTGACGATCATCAGGAACGCCAGGGTGATGATGGCCAGGTAGTCACCCCGGACCTTGAACGAGGGGAGGGCCACCAGCAGCCCCAGCAGGGCAGTGACCAACCCTCCCGCGAGCACCGCCAAATGGAACAGGGCGGGGTGGGTGACTACAGGGAGCACCTTCATGCTGAGCAGGGCCGAGGAGTAGGCCCCCACCGCCATGAATCCCGCGTGGGCCAGGGAGAATTCCCCCATGTAGCCGTTTACCAGGTTCAGGCTGGTGGCCAGGATGATGTTGATTCCGACGCAGATCAGCACCAACTGGACGTAATTATTGAGCAAACGGAAATGGGGGATGGCAAAGGCCACCACCAGTCCGCCGGCCAACAGGACCGGCAGCAGCCAGCGCCAATCCATCGCGCGCTGCCAGTGTTTGAGCAGGGCCGCGCTCATACTTTCTGCGCGCGCGGTGCGCCGAGGATGCCGTGGGGGCGTATGACGATCAGGGCAAGGAGGAGGCTGAACACCACCAGATCCCGATAAGTGGAGGGCAGGAGGGCCACCACGATAATCTCGACGCCGCCCAGAATGTAGGCGCCGATCATGGCACCGCGGATGGTCCCGATCCCGCCGACCACGGCGGCGATGAAGGCTTTCCAGCCCACCATGATCCCCATGTAAGGGTCGATCACCGGGTACGCGAGGCTGTACATGGTGCCCGCCGCCCCGGCCAGTCCCGCCCCGATGGCGAAGGTGATGGAAATAATCAGATTCACCGGAACACCCATCAGCGGCACGTAGGTCTTGTCCCAGGAGATGGCGCGCATCGCCAGCCCCACCATCGTGCGCCGCACCACATAGTCGAGCACCAGCATCAGCGTCAGGGAGAGAGAGATGACGATCAATTGCAAGGAAGACAGGGCAAGACCCCCGAGCCTCCAGGTCACGTTCAGCAGCAGCGGCGGCACGTGCTGGGGATAAGGGTAGAACGCCAGGGTAAGGTTCTCCAGGAACAGCCCCACGCCCAGAGCAGTGATGATGGCCGAGACGCGCGGGGCGTTGCGCAGCGGCTTATAGGCCATCCGCTCGATGATCACCCCCAGCCCGGCGGTCGCGGTCATGGTGAGCAGCAGGGTCGGAACAAATGGCAAACCCAGCAGCGTCGCCGCCAGAAAGCACAAGAAGCCCCCCACCATGAAGACATCGCCGTGGGCGAAGTTGATCATGGTAAGAATGCCATATACCAAGCTGTAGCCCAGCGCAATCAGCGCGTAAATGCTCCCCAATTGCAGGGCATTCAGAATCTGCTGGAGCCAATAGACGCTGGCTGAAGTCAAGCTCACGACCTCCGCTCTCGTGGTGTCACAGCCGCGATCACGGGGCCGCGTTCGTGACCCAGGCGAACTGGCCGCCTTTGACCTGCATCATCACGACACTCTTCACCGGGTCGCCGGACCCGGGCGTGAAGCGGATATCGCCGGTGACCCCAGGATAGCCCGAGATGGCGGCCATCGCATCGCGCACCGCCTGGCGCTCGGGGGCAGAGGCGGTCTTCAGGGCCTGAAACAGCAGTCCCATTGAATCGTAAGTGAGAGCGGCGACATCATCCGGGATCTTGCCGTACTTTTGCTGGTATGCCGCGATGAATTCACGGGCCACCGGGGTGGCAATGTCGGTGGAGTAGTGGTTGGCAAAATATGCGCCTTCGACCGCACCCTGGGCCAGCTTGACCAGTTCGGGACTGCTCCAGGCATCGGAGCCGATCAAGATCCCGTCGATTCCCTGGCGGCGGGCCTGCTGGGCGATCAGGCCGACGTCGTTATAATAAGCCGGCAGAAAGACAACGTCCGGCTTGGCGCTCTGGATCTTGGTCAATTGGGCGGAGAAGTCGCGGTCGCCCGTGGTATAGGTTTCGAATGCCACGACGTTGCCGCCCAGTCGTTCGAAGGTCTGGCGAAACAACTCGGCCTGGCTCTTGGGCGCCTCGGAGGCCACGTCATACAGCACGGCGGCCCGCCGTGCGCCAAGCTTTCCGGTGATGAAGCCGGCCAGCACCCGTCCCTCAAAGGGATCCGTGAAGCAAGCGCGGAACACGTAGTGCTTGGGCTTGCCACTCGCTGTGTCGAGCGTCGTCTTGGGATTTGTGGACCACGGAGTGATGAGCAGGGTGCGGTTGGCCTCGGCAATCTCGGCGGCGGGAATCGCCCCCAGGCTGGCATTTGGTCCAATGATCGCAATCACTTCGTCCTGGGTGATCAGCTTGTTGGCGGCTGCGGCCGACTGGTCGGGCTTTGCCGCATTGTCTTCCGTCACGAGCTCAACCCGGTACCGCTTGCCCGCGATGACAATGCCCCCGGCGTGGTTGAGCGCCCCCACCGCCAGTTCGGCCGCATTGCGCGACGACGCCCCCACCGCCGGCATATCGCCGGTGAGTTCTACTATCGCGCCGATCTTGATGGTTTCCTCCTTTGGGGCGCGAGCGCCACATCCGACGAGTGCCATGGCTGCCAACAACACCAAGAGATTCAGGAACCGAGAGAGATTCTTCTTCATGAGGTTTTGCGGAGCTGAGAGTCGGTCTGGTCCATTTCATTCGCACTCACAAGCGAGCGAGCGGGCGACCTCTGAATCGTTTGCACGAGTTTGTTCTTTCATTGGATCGAAGCCTGCCCGCGCGCGAGGGGCATTGCAACTTTAATGTCACCTGCTGCTCTGGCCTTGCAAAGCCAGGAAATGGCCCCATCATCAAGGCCGATCCAAAATGGAATCGCTGATGAAAGCACTGGCAACAATTACGCTCATGACCAGCCTTACGATCGCCATCGCGCGGGCCGAGACGGCAGCTTTCCCGAGGCCGGCAAACTCGGCGTCTGGACCAAGGCCGACAGCGTGACGTTGTTCGACGACTTCACCTACCAGCCTCAGTAACCGGGACAGTCGCCTGGCAGGGCGGATTCAAGAACCTGCAAAATCGTAGCCGCCGACGGTAGTCGGCGCACTTTTCCTCAATTACTGAGCTAACCTGGCGCACCTCGATTCCACAAAGATGTCCACGAGGCGCGCGAGTTCATGCTGGAACGAGTCGAAAGTGGCGCCGTGTGGCATGGGCCAAGACTAACGCAGGCGGGCGGTTGGCTTCAACTGGTTTTCCGAAAGCTTTTGCAGCGGGCACGAGGAGCGATACTAAAACCGTAATGGCGCCACCCGCGAGGAATCAAAGGTCAGAACTAAATTTATTGCTTACGAGCAGACGGAGCCTCGTCAAAACTTAAGATTCCACTCATCCAGCGCGTATTTGTCGCGGGCGAGGCGCTGGATTCGATCCAAGGGGATTTCGGGCAGCGGTTCGGTGACGTTCCATGCTTCGCACAAAGTGGATTTGATCGCCTGCGCAGGAATTTTGAGGTTCACCAGGAAATCCGCGTGGGAACGGTCGGCGCGATAGTCGGGTCGCCGGGAAGGCAGGGGCAGAGCCTTTTCGATGAGCCCAATGTCGAGGTTCAAAAGGAAAGAGCCGTGGAAAATGAGGAAATGTCGCTGGCGTCTCTGGGCGTTGCCGGAAAACTTGAGGCCGCCAATCGTGAGGTCGGTGTGCCCGTTCCGTTCGACGTGAGCCAGGAGCAGCGGGGCCAGGGCCACCTCGTGGCGTTTAAGGATGAACTCGTTGGTCGCGGCGATGCTGTGGAGCGGGCCGGCATCGTCCATGCGCAGAATCAAAGAGTAATTGAACACGCCCGGCCCTTGCAGCACGGTGCCGCCACCCGTGCAGCGGCGCAGCACCGGAATGGTGTTGGCGCGGCAGAATGGGAGGTTGACTTCGGTGGCGGCTTTGTTGGCATAACCGACAACAACGAAATATTGCGCCGGTTCCCAAAACCGCAGCAGTTCATCCCCATTGCCAGCCTCGCAAAGGTCGAGCAGCGCCTCGTCGCAGGCAAGGTTTTCCTCGGGGGTCGCCAGAGTTAGATCGCAAAGCTTCACAGGTTATCGTATTAGGCTGACATTTAAGCAGCCATCCGGTCTAATGCGGTGCTGCGAACGGTTTGACGCGCATCTGATGAGAGTTTATCTAATTAACTTCTGATTAACAAAGTGAAATTGCCGAAAAATGAATTGAAGGATTCGCCAGCGGAATTGCCTGTGCTGCCGCCGCCGAATGAAGCGGAAGAAGAAAAGTGGCTCGAATCGCTGGAAACAGTGGTGGAATATGCGCTCAAAGAGCAGGGGCCACAGAAGACCACGCGCTTTCTCGATAACCTGACGGGCCGGCTGCGAAAGCGGGGCATCGAAGTCCCCCGCGTGGTGAGCACGCCGTATATCAATACCATCCCCGCTGATAAAGAGGCCCCATTCCCCGGGG
>Ga0194039_1000988_pt1 | contig 15855 bp, 20 predicted proteins | sample JunL228m_MetaG_FD_148679 | JGI IMG/M metagenome (GOLD analysis project Ga0194039, IMG submission 148679) | Anoxic zone freshwater microbial communities from boreal shield lake in IISD Experimental Lakes Area, Ontario, Canada - Jun2016-L227-8m | ecosystem: Environmental > Aquatic > Freshwater >... | reverse complement strand
AAGAACGCCTGCATCACCAGTGCTCCTTGCTCCGGCAGCGGGATTTAGCGGTCATTGGAGGGCACCTCCAGGGTCTTGACGAATCTGGCATGAAGCGCTTCCTTTCCCGGCGTGACCTCTCCCAGGAAGCAGCCGCCGGCCTGCAAGGACCGGATGTGACGCACACCGGAACAGGGGTCCGGATCGCCTCCTCTCGGCCCTCTCCGGCAGTAGAGGCAGGGGACATAAGCGCTAAGTGATTTAGGCATTTTGTGTCCTCCGGTCTTTATGCATCGTCTCCAGCCTGCGGTACTGCTTGGCGGCTCGGGCGCTCCTGAATAGCAGCTTTCCGTCTCTGCGGTCTATCAGAGATTCAGGATCTCCGAAATTGTTCTCCAAGGCCCACATCCTCAGAGCTTCGTGATCGTCAACTTTTAGCACACCCATTCTTTCATCTCACCACGGTTTGGGCGATCTGTCATTCGTATGATTTTAAGACTTTAACTGATGGAATTACTCCTTCTTTGCTTCGGCCAGTTGGGCCTCAAGCTCTTTTACTCTCTCCTGGAGCCTTCCGTAATCCAGCAGTAGGTCGCTGAGAGCATCGCTCTGGGAGCTGTAGTTTCCTGTTTCCTGAAACTCGTTCAGGACACGCTTGGCAGTGGCAAGGACCGGGGCGTTGATCCGGTCGATAACCTTATCCTTCTTTTCCGGCATTGCGCTTGCGTTAGCGCTTGCGCATAAATACTTTTCGGAGATTGCGGGACTGTTAGGAGGAGGGCCTGGATGGCCCTCTCCGGGGCCAGTTGGGGCCTCTCCTCCTTACTGCTGCTGCTTGAGCTTCTTCTTCTGGGGTGCCGCGCGCGATAAAACGCGCGGGAAGGGGGGGCTCCCTCAACGCCGGGAAGGCTTGGATTCGGTGACGTTTCCGGGCGGGAGTTCTCGGTCCGCAATCCAGGGGGCACAGGGTCTCTGTCAGTAATCAGGGGGCATGAGCTTTCCTGTACGATTTGCCTTCCAGGTTGACCTGGGCATGCGAGTAGGCACGCTCCTGTGCGCGGACCCCAACCAGTGGGGGTCCGTGCTCGTCGCTGTGGGAATTAACGTAAACCCCAGGCCAAGCCGTGGGGTTTACTGACGGAGACGGACGGGGCGAGATGGCCGGGCGGGGTCGGCCCTTGGGGTGGATTATGGTCTATGGCATTTTATGAACTATTTCTAAAAATGCCACAGAACTTTTTTGAGGGCGGGCCTCTTCGAGCGTGCCATTCTGCTTAGTCTATGCCGGTCGTCCTTTTTCTTTCTATAGCACCGGTTGGTATCGGTTTTAGTGCTCTCTTCGTCGCGCAATGTTGCCGCTTGGCTGCCTGCTACACCAAAATATGCTATATGCGCTTGCGCAAACGCTTGCGCAAGCGCAATGCTTATACGTCCAAAGGTCGTGTATATACTAAGAACTTTAGGAGGTTCGAAAAATGACAATCGCAGAATCAAAGCGGGAAGACTGGCTCGTTGGCGAAATGCTTTCCGAGCAGCAGAGAATGAGGCAGGTAGCAGACCAGTCAAAGACCAACGCCCAGGCCGAAGCCCAGAGGATAAAGGCAAAGCTGCCCCTGCCGCCTGCTGCTAGTGAAGGAATGTTTGAGGTTAGGTTTGTGCAGGCTCTCGTTGAAATCATGACCGGCCGGGCTACAGTGGCCAAGCCCGATATGGTAAAGATGCCTGAAACGCCTTACGAGTCCATTGCCCTGGTGCTAAGCTCGACAGGCCAGTTTTACTATCGAGTGACCCCGCAGGGATGCACCTGCAAGGGCTTTGTCTTCAGGAAGACTTGCAGGCACTTTAAAGCCGCTTTCCCTGAACTCGTCGCCCCGCGAGAAAATGGGATCGGCTCAGAAAACCGCCTGACGGGTCGCCAAGTGAAGACTCCTTCTCAACAGTCCAAAACCAGCCGGAATCCATCCCGGCCCTGGCCAATTCCAAGAGGGTCAAAGATTACCAAGAATACCTGGAGAACGATTACGCCGCCCACCGGGTGCATGAATTCCAGCCCATGAGCTACAAAGCTTTCTGCAGAGCGTCCCGCAGGCTGGAAGTGATACAGGCCCGGCTAAAAGCCCTGGGAGATGCCGGCCAGTGGGAGTGTAAGGAATACAAGGACCTTGAGCGGGAAGAGCACCGCTACTGCGTTAGCATGGGGTATTGAAATGCAGAATTTGAGCCCTGCAGAGATCCTTGAGGAGGCCCTCAAGCTTCCTCTTTCCGAACAGGAGGATATAGCCAACAGGCTAACCTATTCCATCCTGGGCAATCTGCAGGACCTGGGATATGATGACTCCTGGAGGTCGGCGAGATGAAGGACGTCTTCGAGGTCGTGACCAACCAAATGATAAAGCAGCTTGAGGAAGGCATCATCCCCTGGCGCCGGCCCTGGCAGGCCTGCTGGCCTACATCCTACGCCACTAACAAAGAATACCATGGAATCAATACCCTCCTCTTGCAGTCGAATTACGAAAGCCCCTACTGGGTCACCTTCCGCCAGGCTCAGAAGATGGGAGGCTCCATCCGGGCCGGTGAGAAGGGCCGGCCAATTATCTTTGCGGACCGCGTCGTAAAGGAGGAGCAGAACGAAAAGGGCGAGGTCTCCGTTAGAATTCTGAACTTCCTCAAGTACTATACCGTCTTCAACTGGTGCCAGACAAATGGCTTGCCGGAAAAGGCGCCGGTGGATAGGGATAACCAGCAGATTGTCAGCGCCGAGGAGCTATTGCGGCGAAGAAGCCCCTGCATAGAAACCGACATCCAGAAGGCTTATTATTGCTCGCAGAGCGATGCGATTTATTTGCCTACTCTCGACCAGTTCGACAGCAGTGAAGATTATTATGCGGCAGCTTTCCACGAGCTGACCCACTGGACGGGAGGAGCTGGCAGGCTCTGCCGGGAAACCCTCAGGGACTACCACATGGGAACGGATGTGAGGAGCCAGGAGGAGCTCACCGCCGAGATGGGCGCCGCCTTCCTCTGCCAGATTGCCGCCCTCGACACATCGAGGACTCTGCAAAACTCCACTGCCTATATTGGCTCCTGGCTGAAGGCTTTGCAGAATAATCCTAAATGGGTTTTAAAGGCCAGCAAGCAGGCCCGAGAGGCGGTGGAGTATGTCACGATCGGCAAGCTTCCGGAGGGGAGAGGGCGTGCAACTGCTACAGCTTAGGGGGAGTTGAAATGAACTACAAGCAGCCAGAACATGACGAGTTTGCGTGCCTCCCTCGCAGAGATAGGGAGGCAGCCTTCCAGCTCGCTCGAAAAAAGGTAGGAGCGCAGGGAATGGTCACCGTGCGCCTGATGCTACATATCCACAAATCTATTCAGAAGGAAAATTAAAATGCCATCAGAAAACGAACTGGTTGAAAAGATAGTAACTACCCACACGTCGCCCAGCATTGCAGACATTCGCAGGCAAGATATCATCGATGCTTGGGCAGATTGGGAGAACGACTGCGAAAGGGATAGAAAAAGCTGCGACTACGATCCTATCGATTGACCTTTTTTTCTTTGTTCCTTTTTCCCTCACTTGACGGCCCGGCAGGCCCTGGGCGTATTCCGGGAGGCCGAGAGGAAGCGGCGGGAGTATTGCGGGAGGAGGTTTTAGTGGGTGCTCCATACTGCCTGCGGTGACTGGAGGGCGACCTATTTGTATATAATTAATGGAATCCGTGGCCCAAGGATGCCCAGGAGGCGGGGGACTTGGCTTTCTACCGTGCCCTGGGTGCGAGGGCGGAGAGGAGGCCGCCCGGGGGCTTTGGAGAGGCTCGTTCGGGCAGTGCTGTTGGGGTATAGGGAATATTTCGCTGGCGTTAACCGTCTCGATTAGTCCTATGACATTTAATATCTAATTCATAGAAATGCCATAGAACTTTTCTAGAGCTTGATGTTAACTAAAAGTTATCCATACTGTCTTATGAAACCATCTCAAATCGGCCTAAATCCGCTTCTGCCTACCTGGCCATTCTAGCATACTATGGAATGATTTTACGACAATTGCCAGATGCCGACTAATAGTTATCAGTGAACTTAGAAAACCATCCTATAATTCGCCGCGCACTATAAGGTGGTTTGGGCTGGAAAGTATGCTTATAATAATGTTTGGCGGTTTGATAGATAGCGAAAAAGAAATGGATGGTTTGCATGTTGTATATACTTCCAAATATCAGATGTTCCAAAAAATTGGGATGAAGGGCAGACCGCCCTCCATTGATGGCAACCTAGATTTGGGTGTTATCTATCACTTGCGTTGTAGGATCGAATCCACCAGTAGTGGTCGGTGTGCCTGAATTTAGGTATACTCCCCACCCCTGATACCAACTCAGTTCAGAAGGCGATGGCTGACGTGCCTTGTTGGATTTCACGACAACTTTTGTGCCATCAAACGTAACCGAGGGGTTGATGGAAGCGTCATATATTCCACCACCGAGTCCATAGCTGCCCAGATTATCGATGGCCTGATTGTTAGTTATCTGTGTCGTCCCGCTTAGGGTCAATTTAGCTCCATTGTTCATATCCCCTCCGGAATAACCGTTGTATATGCCACCACCCAAGACTGCGGTATTAGCTGATATGGTGCTATCTTCTATTGTTGCTGTACCGGCGTTAAAAAGCCCGCCACCGACGACAACGCCCGTTTGTGCAGTGTTCTCGTAGATCTTGCAGCCTATTATATCAGCTGTACCAAAGTTGGCGATGCCACCGCCAACGTCCCCACCAACAATAACGTTTCCATAAATATCACTATCTGTTATTGTGGCTATACAGTCCTCACGTATGGTTATGCCACCGCCGAAGCTACCAGTGTTATCATAAACCTTACTGCTTTCTATTGTAGCAGTACTTGCGATTTTGGAGGTGCCATCGCCAGTATAACAGCCTATGCCACCGCCGTTGTATGCGCTGTTTTCGTAGATTTTGCAGCCCGTTATTGTAGTTGTACCAGAGCTGTATATACCTATGCCGCCGCCATATCCGCGTTGAGCGTATAGGGTGACAGAATTCTCGTGTATATCGCTATCTTTTATCGTAGCAGTACCACTATTGCGTATACCACCACCGATACCATATGATTCTCCATTTGCGGTGTTCCCGTGGATGTTACAGCCATTTATTTCAATTGTGCCTTCATTGTTAATGCCGCCCCCATTTGCTGCGGAATTCCTGGCTATATCGCTGTTTGTTATCGTAGCAGTTCCCGTTCCGTAATTAAGTATGCCACAGCTCCCTATGTTATCGTTGATGCTGCAACCAGTTATCGTAACAGTACCATCAATATTGGCTATGCCGCCCCCATCGTAATAAGCGGTGTTCCCGGAAATTATGCTATCTAAGATCGCTAGCCTGCCTTGGCTGTAAATGCCTCCACCAAATCCGTGGCCACCGGAGAATGCTCTACCATTTTGGATTGTCATACTCGATAAGGTTACATCTATATTTTGATCATTTTTGCCGATGGTGAAAACTGAGTTAGCTTGGTTACCATCCACGATGGTCCTGCCTTCTCCAGCACCCTTTATGGTCAACGACTTGTCGATATGCACATTCTCCTTGTAAGTACCCGCTGCCACTGTGATCGTGTCACCAGGGTTTGCAGCATCTACTGCTGCTTGGATGCTGGAATACTTGCATCCCATTGGGCAAGCATCTGCAACACCTTGTACACTGATTAGTTTAAACGTCTCCCAGCTACCTATTGCATCACGGTTTGCCTGCAATGGTAAGGCTCCACCAGCCTCTGCACAAACATACTTGCCGTTGACAGCCTTAAGGGCTACGTTATTGTCTCCAAGATTGATGAGTCCAAATGTCTCCCAGCTATTTATTGCATCGCGGTTGGCTATTAATGGTGATTGGCCACCGCTCTCTGCACAAACATACTTGCCGTTGACGGCTAGAAGGGCCACTTTACCGTTTCCTCGATCAATGAGTCCAAATGTCTCCCAGCCAGCTATTGCATCGCGGTTGGCGATTAATGGTTTTTGGCCACCGTTCTCTGCGCAAACATACTTGTTGTTAGCAGCGGACTGTAGAGCTACTTGGGTGGTGCGATAGTGTATATCCACTTCGTCACCTGGGTTGGCGTTACTGATCACTTCGGTATACTGTCCACAATCTGTTACACTATTCGTTGTCGTCCAGCTCGGCGTCAGCGGTATATTGTTGGTACTTATTTTGATGTCCTTAAATGCCGTAAAATCCGTGGCTGGGTAATCAGAGCATTTTGTGACATAATACACTTCTAGAGTCTCGCAGAATTCGGTGAGTTCGTCGATGTTTCGCACATTAAGGATTGTCTGGGGTTTCCCCAAGAACTGGCAAGTGTATTCCCACTTTCCCATTTCAGGAGGCAGAACCGTGCGGGTAATTACGCCGTGTAGGGTTTCTCTTGGATTGACTTGAACAGATGATGTATAGAATGCCAATCCAGTCGCTCCATCAGCGTACCAGCTTGTCAAACTCCATTGACCATTATTCCATCCCAATACCGGCTGAAGGATATAACCCGGGTTCTGGATCCCGTTGAAGAGGTAGATAGTTTGACCCGATGATGTTGCAGGAGCAGGCGGAACTTCCCAAGTAGTCTCGAAAGAGTCAATCGGAGCCCCCGAATTCTTGTTCCACTTAGCATCAGTAACCCAACCTGAGGTCGTTGGTGCAAAACTGGTGGAGATGTTTCCGGGTTCAAGAGACACATTCGCGCTACTAAGGTTACTTGCTCTAAATGTCGCTAGAACCTTACCGGCGGAATCGATCTCCTCTATCAAGCCATCTGTAATACTTAAGGCAATGCCTGGCCCGACTTCGCGTACCATCGAACTAGGCCGAAGTCCAAATGGAGTCATGACTTGACCCGTCATGTTTGAGGTTTGCGATACAATGATTTCTCCTGATCCTACTTGATGAACGTTCTCGCTTAGTCTTGGTTCAACCGGAGTTATGGCAATTTTTTCTCCAGAACGGTTACCATCCATGGTATCTATACTGGCGTTTTCCTTGATAGCAGCTTCTGCTGCTGTTATAGGTATCGAAATATTTGGAATGGCTGCTAGATGTAAATTTTCAACGTAATCATTGGGCAAAGAGGCACTCGTGGACGCAACTAATAGAACGACTAATGTACCCAAGAAAAACGCGATATGAATTTCGTTTTTTCCTCTCAACAAAACCACCAGCTTAACTAAGTACGGTTTAACTGTCTAAGTATATATATTTTATTATAGTATATTGATACTGCTAAATTGGCGTCAATTTTGGCTTCATCCTATTGCTACCCGAAAATGGGGGAAGCACAGGGTTTTCATCTCTCGCATGATCTACAGGAAAAGGCTTTGGGTGATGCGGCCCCGAAAGATCGCCTCTACTGTCGTTTCGGTGCAGCCCTCTTCCGGGATGATCGGTGCTGTCTCACTTTCTTTTCTTCCTGCTTCGTTGCCTGGGCCGTTTGCTTTGCAGCCTTCCTTTCCAATTCAGTCATTTTCATAATATCTCTGATCAAGTTCGATCTGTCTCCATCTATCATTTATCACCCTTCTTGCGGTTTGTGCTCCTTGCCACCTCGATCACACAGAAGTCCTGGTGCGCGCCGCAGCGCGCAAGTAGTTGATTTAAAAGCTGAAAAGCGCTTTTAAATCGCCAGAACCATAACGTTCTCATTTTGTGGGTCAAGGGTTTTACACCCTTGAAAAGAGAGAGGCGGGCTAGAGCTGGCTCAGCCCGTATAGCTCTCCATAGTGAATGTCCCATAGAAGGAAGCCGGCAGAAGCCCAAGCCCGGAGAATGTCGGCCCTGCAGGAGATCTCCCGCCGCCGGGTGGCAGGCTCTTGCGGGACTGCTGCCCCAGGTTACGAGAGTCGCGCAGTAGAAGGTTGCCGGGAGCCTTACAGGAACCTCACATTAATCTCGATGGTCGCGGCTACAGCACCTTGATAGCCAGAGAGGAGCGCGATCCAAGCGCATTAGTCCATTTTATCTACCTTTCATTTATTCTATTTCCAGTGGAGACCGGAATCTGACGGCTCAATAAGTTCTATGGCATTTTAATAAGTATTAAGTAAAATGCCATAGAATTATATCCCATGTACCGTACCGCCGCAAGCGAGTGCAGGAAGCCCCTAAAGAGGGATGCTTGGGAGCAGCTTCTCTGAAAATGAGTCCATCACCTCGCAGCCGGGCTACCATCGGGTGAAAATCATTTCTATTCAAGGAATCCTGACAGATTTGAAGAGATTGGAAGAAATGACTTAATGAAAAAGATTAAAAGCCATCCTCTTCATAGCACTAATCGATGTGCTTGGCGTAGATAGATGCTGAGTATAAAACATTCAGATGAGATCATCCAAGTCTTTCGTGGGTGGATTAATGATATGTTGAATAGAAAGTTGTTGAAAAATTTTAAGTGGACCCTTAAGACCGCAATAAATGACGTGGAGGTTACAAGGCTCTATCCAGAGGTGATGATGGAACTGCCAGAAAACGAGCGTGGCATTCACGAGCTGGATGCCACCACGTGCATCGGTTGTGCATCCTGCGCCAGGATTTGCCCCAATAGCTGCATACAGATGGTCCATTACAAATTTGGAAATCCTCTCAAGAACAAGAAGATGCTGTTTCCGCAAATTGACTTTGGAAGATGCATGTTCTGCGGCCTGTGCGTGGACGAGTGCCCTGTGGAATGCCTGAAAATGGGCAAAAAGGTCATAATGGCCGGCTGGGAGCGCAAAGACATAATAAAGGGTCCTGAATTCCTGGCGACAAAGAAGTTCTCTGCCAAAGAAGTAGCAGATCTCGAGGCAGAGGCCAAGAGAATTGCCGCCGAGAAAGCAGCGGCCAAGAAGGCACCCGCAAAATCCGGCTACGAACCTATTCTTAGTGGCGGGCCTAAAAAAATTGAACCAGGGGCTGAGATGGTATGCCCAAAAGATCCTGCTCATTTAAAAACACGACTTAGTTCCGTTGGGCAACGCTGTCCAGATCATGATGTGGAATTGGTCCGAGCAGATTCAATTAAAAAATCTGGTGATTAGTAAATGTTTCCCCAACTCTGGGATCCTCTTCTTGAGGATGCTGCTCATGAATGGTATGCACGCATATTTTCCCCCGCGTTCGTTTTCTGGGCAGGCGGGGTTTTGGCTTATTATGCTTCATCCACTCCTAAGGTGGATATCATCGCCAGTTTTAATGGTCTTGGATTTGAAATGAAACTTGCACTTGCGGTTACATGCATTATAATATTGGCGGCATCTATTAACCTGATGGAATGGCTTCAGCTTCCCTTATTGCGCTTTTTGGAAGGCTACTGGTCCAGTATCCTTGACCCTTTAAAGGACTTTTTAATTAGACATAAGAAAGCACAACTTAAATCCATGGAAAAGATGCGGAATGATCTTAGTTCCAGATACGATGAACTTGAAAGTCATGAAATTAAGGAATACAATCGACTTGATTCCTATCTCTCGATGTATCCTCTTGATAAATTTTATCTTTTGCCGACAAATTTTGGAAACATTTTATGCTCTGCAGAGGAATATTGCCTGGCCCGCTACGGCTTGGAGCCAGTTACCGTATGGCCTAGGATGTGGCTTATATTGCCTGAGAGCACAAAGAATGAACTCCAATCTGCTCGCCAGGACATTAATGAAAAAGCATCTCTTTTTGGGTGGAGCCTCATCTTCTCTATATGGGTTATATGGTCATGGTGGGCGGTAATCCTATCTGTTCTTGGAATGGTAATCGTTTACCGATTGGGCCTTCTCCCTGCAGCTGCCATATATGGTGATCTTCTGAGGTCGTCATTTGACCTTCATCGTTTTGCTCTTTATGAGACTCTTCGGCTTCCATTGCCAGCTGATCCATTCAATGAGAAAAAAGATGGCCAAGGCGTTACTCAATTCTTGAGAAGAGGTATGCATCCCGACCCCAAATTACAGTTCCAGCATATGCAACCTAGACCTAAGCAACCTAGACCTAAGGTTTGAGTGGACGACAACATATGCTATCTCTTCGATCTCCAAGTAGAGCATTAGTACATTTTATCGATCAATTCCTAGTGGAGATCAGATACCTGCGGCTCAAATAAGTTCTATGACATTCTGCAAAGCTTTAAGTAAAATGCCATAGAACCACTTCCCATGCACTGCACCCCCTCCGGCGATCGCCGCCAGGCCCTCCAGAAGGAAGCCCGGGTGCTGGCCCGCGATGCCCGCGCCCTGCAGAAGGCCGCCGCCCGTGCACCCGCGGCTCGCCGGGAGGCAGAGAGGCTGCAAGGCGAGGCAGATGCTGCCCTGGCAGAGGCCGAGGTCCTCAAGACCCAGGCTAGACTGGAGGACCTGAACGTGTGGCAGATGGAAAAGGTCAAGCAGAGCCGGAAGGGCTCTAAAACCTACAGCTACTGGATGGCCTCCTGGCGCGAGGATGGCAAGACGCGCAATGTGCACCTGGGGAGTGCCAGGAAGATGGATGGCGAGGCGGCTAGCCAGAAGGCCAGGGAGATGAAGGCGGAGGGGCTCCATAATCCAATTCTGAATATGAGAGGATCAGGTGAAGAAAGAGTTGCAGTAGATCTTATCCGGCCTTCTAACCATAAGATCCCTTAAGGAATATTTATTTTAAAATGAATACCCCGCAGCTTGCAACTTGGAGCTTATTACCGGTATTTTGCATGAAGAGTTCGCCTCTTGAGTTGGAATACTCTAACCATTGAAAGACTTCCACAGGATTTGTGTTTCCTGTTTTACCTATCAGTATAGTTGCCATCCCAGCGATTTCATCAACGATTACTTCCTGGGTAATTTCTTGAGTCTTACCATGAAATATCTCTTTGTGAATTTTTAATATCAATTTATTTTTATATCATCTTAACTATATATTAACCTTTACAGCTACTTCGTTCCTGCGAAGAAAGGGTAGAGTCCAAGGAGGGTTGTAGCGCATCATGAAGGGTTCGCCCTCTATCTCTATTCCGTTACTTTTCAATACCAAAAACAACTTTTCAGCCTCTTCATCTATTTTCTTGGGGCTGCTGAAACCGGAGAACCTTATAACAGCAACTCTGGCTCTTTGAACCTGATCTATATCTATTGGAGCGCTCAAGGGCTTGGGAAGGCTTTCCAGGCTATATCGCTTGGGCATGATAAAAGACATTTTGTCCCCAGAGGTAACCACAGGAGCAGTCATACCTATCCGTTCGTTCCGGTCATTGTGGCCAAAGATATACTCTGCCAGGATGCCAAAGGATCCATTTTCCTGGCCCGTTTGAGCAGTGGCTCTGATTTGAGGATCGTACTCCCTGATCTCAATTCCGTTCTCTAAAGTCTTTAAGACCACATACAAAGGCTCTTCAGTCCCCTTCGACATCTTCTATCTCCATCCTATTTTTTCAAGAAGAAAAAAGGCCATTATTGCTATGTTCATCAATGACATCACTGCCCTAAGACCAAGCTGAGCCTGAGGGTCTCTGTCCGCTTGCTGCCCGTTCGTCAGGTTGCTCTTAGCATTCTCTTAATAGTTTCCAACAATCGATTGGTTTACCGGGGTCCAATAATTCTTCATCTTTAGTGGAAATGCGGGGTCGCCTCCTGGGATTTCTCGGTCGCCGATAACGAAGACGTATCGACCTGCCTTTCCATTATCATCCCAAACGGCCACTAAATAGCTACCATTGGTAAGCAGTTTTACATATTGTTCTTGGCGTGTCAAGTAGGATGTGCGACTGAAAGGCTCGAAGAAGGGAGTAGCATTCGCAGGAGATGGCAGGATTAACGAGCCAAAGTCTTGTGGTTTAATAACCCGTTTGGGCAAATCTACAGGAGGTAACCCAGGCCCCATCAGTGCCATGGTGGGAGTAAAGTTCTCTTGTCCGGAGATCTGAGGTATGGTAATGCTCAATAAGATGGACTGACCAATGCTGCCATTAAATGTATAGTAATCTACATTGGTCGGCGTTTCAAGCGTGGCATACATGGCGGTTGAAATCGTGGGGTCTTTAATGTGCCCAGGATTGTCGGCAGTGAATTCCTTATCTTCAAAGAAGGGCTGGTGTGCTAGGGCAGGCACGAGAAATCCGATAAGCCAGATTGCAAGCAGTAATGGAATAAAACATCTTTTCATTTTAGTCATCATCCTATTTTCTTGAATCCCAATATTCTTTAGAGCTTCTACATAATAAATCCTGAGGTTTTGCCTCTATATCAAATGAAGAAATGTCTCTCCTGCGGCAGCCTCAACAGTCGCTCACGGGAAAAGACTTTGGATTACCTATAAAATACAACCGGCCTGTAGTGCATATCGCCATTCCAATAAAAATCAAAATGGAGAAATTGCATTTTACTGATCAAAGATGGATTATTATAACACCACTTAAGATGATTTCATCGAGTATGAAAGATGCCATTCTGGCGCGAGGGCGGCAAGACGCGCAATGTGCACCTGGGAAGTGCCAGGAAGATGGATGCCGCGCAAGCCCGCAAGAAGGCCAGGGAGATGAAGGCGGAGGGGCTGGGCTACCATGAGACCGGAGATTGATGATCGTGCCTGGCCTGGTCGTCAATGCCGGGCGGTGCGATGGAAGCGCCCTGCGGGATCTTGCGGCTTGCTGGCCTGCGCCCCCTCAGGATTACTGCGCGGCATCAGTCTCCCGCCGCCGGGTGTCAGGCTCTTTGCGGGAGGACTGCCCAAGGTTGCGAGAGTCGCTCTGTAAGTCAAGCTTAGTAACTCTGGAAACAGGTCTATAAAGATGTATGATCATATATTAAGCACTTAAGTAATTGAGGAGGAACGCAACATGATTAGGATAAATGGGTTGGTCTTAACTGGGATAATGTTATGCCTACTACAACTTCCATGCGCTTGCAGTCTATATGAAGGAGAACATTTAAATTATTATATAGATTATTTAGATACAGGGGATAATCTAACTCGAATCGAAGCTATAACTCATATCGGCGAACTAGGTAACGTTCGAGGTACAGATGCATTGATCCTATCCCTTCGATCGGACGGAGATTGGAAGGTTAGGTCTGCTGCTGCAAGAACTCTTGGGAAGATTAACGATAAAAACGCAGTTGAGCCATTGATCCATTCACTTAGTTCGGATACGAACGAATATGTCAGATCGGATGACGCTTGGGCTCTTGGTGTTCTCAATAGTACTGAAGCCATAGGTCCATTAACAGAAGCACTCAAAGATGAGGATTCCAACGTTAGATCTTCGGCTGCATATGCACTGGGAAAACTCGGGGCTGGAAGAGAAGCGTTGCTTAATTCACTCAACGATGGAGATGCTAACGTGCGACTGGCTGCCAATTGGTCGCTAGAGAGAATTAATCAAAATCAAACATCTAGCACAGAGTAACTTTCGCCTCTGCCAGAGAGAGCCTATGCATCATTTTTTTATTCTACCATTACGGGTAGAAGTACATCGGAGCAATAGTTCTATGACATTCTGCAAAGTTTTAAGTAAAATGCCATAGAACCACTTCCCATGCACTGCACCCCCTCCGGCGACCGCCGTCAGGCCCTCCAGAAGGAAGCCCGGGAGCTGGCCCGAGATGCCCGAGCCCTGCAGAAGGTCGCCCGTGCACCCGCGGCCCGCCAAGAGGCGCAAAGGCTGCAAGGCGAGGCAGATGCTGCCCTGGCAGAGGCCGGGGTCCTCAAGACCCAGGCTAGACTGGAGGACCTGACCGTGTGGCAGATGGAAAAGGTCAAGCAGAGCAGGAAGGGCTCTAAAACCTACAGCTACATCCCCCAGGCGCACGGATTGATTGAATCTCTTAATGCTGCAACTATTGTTACCAGAAAATATCTATAGTTGTTATGTTAATCCTCAACTTATAACGGATGCCTGGATTTTAGGCACAGAGGTAAATGAGATGCGACCGTACAAGTTCTTGTTGTTTTTCTCTGCGGCAACTTTAATATTGTCTTCTTGTGTTGCCACGACCTATGACCATAGCATTGATGTTGGGTCATACAATGTATCGTTTTTTGGTGAAACAGATGCGAATATTGAGGTTTTGCATAATTCCACTAACCAAGAAGGGGTGACGTTTGATTATTACAGGATAATTGTGCATTCGACTCAATGGGAGCCGGAAATCAAGATTAATCTAATCACAATTGCAGATAGCAGGAAAAAATTAAGTGATTTCGATATAGATCCGGAATCCGTATTAGCAACTGTGTGCAATGACTCATCAGTTTATTGTGATGGCTTCTATGAAGGCCTGATCGGCCAGAAGCAAAAGGCCGAATTTGCGAATATAAGAAGTCCTGATAGTGATGAGATTGCCTATGCGGCATGCTATCAGGTGGACCCGCAGACTATCTGCTTTTTTACGGTATTAGATGATCTGCCTTGGTTCTATTTAATGCAAGACCCAGGTATTAATATTGAGAAGATTCACGATCAACCCAGTCGAGGTACATCCATATTGAAGGCCACGCTTCTGGGCGAGAATAATCCCAACCAGTTTTCCCCGACATCTATCCCGGCTAGCTCTGGATATGACTACAACGTCGATGCAGGACCCTACAGAATCTCATTCACTCTGAATGCGTCTATTCTGATGCAACCAATGGTGTTGCCTGGATATCCTTATATGAGCGGAGTTCCGGTAGAATCATGGCAATTCAGCATAAGCAGCAGTTCTGTAGAACTGCTGAAAAGAAGCGACGGTGCAACTTTCAGCCAGATCGATTTTGCCCGGCTGGCGGAGGCGACAATCACACAGGAGATCAGCAATCACGGCCAAATACAGACAAAATGGATCAATGGATTTCAATGGGCATCCTCATCAGGAACTTCCGGGTCCATTGGAAATACGCTCGTAAACGGCATCAAATATGTGGGCTTATTCTTGCCAGATGATTATACGATTTGCAGAATAACAACCATCAATGATCAGGATGAATTCAAGACCCTGGCCAATTCAATCGTGGTAGGCGGCAGATCGGTGCTTTAATTTTTTTGGCTATACAGGCCAATTCAGACCGGAAGAGTATGTGTAACATGGAATCCATCACTCCATTTTTTGACATGTTTTAAACCACAGGATGTTATTATAAGGACACTTTCCGGCTCAAACCTCTCATGGTGCGTTCCAGCTTATGTAGCAGTTTTCTATCCTTAATGATCGCGAAAATAAGGCATCGGGCAATCGCACACGGTACTATGAATAACTTGCAAGTTTCAGCGTGCACCTTCATATAGTTCTATGGCATTTTCATAAGTCTTAAATATAATGCCATAGAACCATCTCTCATGCACAGCACCCCCTCCGGCTACCGCCGCCAGGTCCTCCAGAAGGAAGCCCGCGAGCTGGCCCGTGATGCCCGCGCCCTGCAGAAGGCCGCCCGTGCACCCGCGGCCCGCCGGGAGGCAGAGTGGCTGCAAGGAGAGGCGGAGAAAGCCCTGGCAGAGGCCGAGGCCCTCAAGCTCCAGGCCCGGCTGGAGGACCTGACCGTATGGCAGATGAAGAAGGTCAAGCAGAGCCGGAAGGGCTCGAAGACCTATACCTACTGGATGGCATCCTGGCGCGAGGGCGGCAAGACGCGCAATGTGCACCTGGGGAGCAGCAGTAAGATGGATGCCACGGCGGCCAGGCGGAAGGCCAGGGAGAGGAAGGCGGAGGCGATCCATGCTAATTGAACTGACCCGAGGTAAACACGCTGTTGTTGATGTGAATGATGCGGATCTGGCGGGAAGATCCTGGCACGCCGTCCCAGGACATCATTCTATCGGCAATTACACGTTTTATGCGGCCCGTCGCAAAGGCAACAAGCGTGTTACCCTTCATCGAGAGATCTTGGAACGCATTTTAGGCAGGCATCTGC
>Ga0194039_1000987_pt1 | contig 15855 bp, 14 predicted proteins | sample JunL228m_MetaG_FD_148679 | JGI IMG/M metagenome (GOLD analysis project Ga0194039, IMG submission 148679) | Anoxic zone freshwater microbial communities from boreal shield lake in IISD Experimental Lakes Area, Ontario, Canada - Jun2016-L227-8m | ecosystem: Environmental > Aquatic > Freshwater >... | reverse complement strand
ACCCTCAACCAGTCACTCCCAAGCCGGCTCCGCGTCGCCCTTGTGGACAGCGACGAGAGGGTCCACGATTTCGTCCGGAAAGCGTTTGAGGCTCACGCCAATGGCTGGGTGCTGGACAGCCACCTGACTCCGCATTCCGCGCTCGGTGGTCTTGGTTCCATGTCTGCCACTGAGCACTCCTCAAGGAGCAAAATCCCGACCCGTCGGGACATTCCACACTCCCAGCCTCCGCCAGATGTCGTGCTGCTGGAGGCTGAGTTGCCAGGCCTCTCCGGCCTGAAGTGTGCGCGCAGGCTGATCGCCCGCCTGCCAAGCGCGCGCATCGTGATGTTCACAGCCTGCACGGACCACGACACGATTCTCGAGTCGATCATGGCCGGGGCCTTGGACTACCTCACCAAGCCGGTGGCGCCGGGCTATCTGGTGTGGGCAGTCAGCGAAGCGGCGCGTGGTCGGTCAGTCCTCAGCGGTGAGGCGCAGGCCGCCATCGTGGACTACATCCACCGCATCAGCGCAAGCGGCAAGGGCGCGACGCTGAGTTGGCGCGAGCGCGAGGTCATGCTGCTCCTGATGAAGGGGGCGACGTACAAAGAGATCTCCAAGGAGCTTGGCATAGAGGAGGGCACCGTCCACCGGCATCTGCATGACATCTACAAGAAGCTCGGTGTGCACAGGAAAGATGAGGCGCGGCGCGAGTTCGCGGGGGGGGGGTGAACTTACACTCTCCCGGCCTGGTTTAAGCAATGTACCGTTTTTGTACGACCAGCAAGCTTGCGGGTCCGCTTTAATTCTTGCTTAATCTCAGCATCGTTATGATGTGTGCAATTCCAAGCCTCGGCAGAGGTCGGGGGTCTCAAAACCGGATAGAGGGGTGCCTTGGGCGCGTGGCGTTGCCGCGTGGTCACCGGGCATCGGCAGAATATGACATTACCACTAGCTGACCCCTCTCCACGTCTTAAAAACACGCTGGCTCTTGGCGTCTGCCGCTCAGTGGAGCAGGCGTCGGACCCGGGGGGAGTCCCGGCGTCGCTGGGGCAGACCCTCGCGAGAGGCTCTGCTCACGAGACCGACGCGGCCCTGACCCGCTACGGCTGGGCATTGATCCTTGCCGCGCTCGCGCTTTATGCGCCCGTAATCAAGTACGGATTCGTAAACTATGATGATCCCTTTTTTGTCAAAGATAATCCGTACGTCTCGAGCGGGTTATCGCCGGTGTCGATCCGCTTCGCAGTATCCAGTTTTCTTGGCTTTTATCATCCTGTCACGTGGTTATCATTGATCCTGGACCAGCATCTATTTGGGCACAACGCCAGCGCATTTCACCTGACAAACATATGGCTTCACGCCCTGAATGCCGTTCTTGTATTTAAGCTCGCATGGAGGATTTCCTCACACAAGTACTGGGCCTTCGGTACCGCTCTTCTTTTTGTTGTGCATCCAGCCAACGTGGAATCTGTCGCCTGGATTTCCGAGAGAAAGGGGTTGCTTAGCGCGTTCTTTTTCCTTGCAGCCCTGACTTCCTACCAGACCTGGTTGGAGAGGGGCTGCAAACCATACCTGCTGCTAGGTATGGCGGCATATGTTCTATCCCTACTGTCAAAGCCGAATCATCTCGTTATGTTTCCAGTGCTGCTCACCGCCCTTTACTTTTGGAACCGACGGCAGGCTAACAGGACCTCTCCACCCCCCTCTGCGCCAGGGCAAGGAAAGGCGGTCGCCTTAGCGACTGTATGTGCTGTGGCACTTTCTACTATCGCGGGGCTTTTGACGATAGGAGCTGAGCGCACACTTGGGGCACTCAGGTCGTTTTCAGACTATTCCTTGGAGGAGCGGATCGCTATGGTCCCTGTGTTCTATGTCAAGTCCCTGTCCAACAGTCTGCTCCCTTCCCCAATATCACCGGTGGACCTGTGGCGGTTTCCGGGGGTCCTCCCGGTGCTCGGAGCCAGCGTCGTCCTTACGATTCTCACGGTGCTCTTCGTCCGACTATGGCGAAGGCGTCCGTTCCTCATTCTGGCATGGACTTGGTTCGTCTGTATTCTCCTACCTATGTCAGGCATATTCAAGCACGCTGACCAGTTGACTGCACATCGTTACTTATACATGCCCATCGTAGGTGTGATGGGCTGTATCCTATGGTTGCTGATCCGCCTAGTGAGGAATTCACCATCGCTGAAATACGCCGTTATCGTGAGCGTCGGCTTGTGGGTGGTGGCTTACTCCGCCTATGCCCGGTCTATCATGGGCATTTGGAGGGACTCTACCTCCCTTTGGACTTACGCGCTGGCGCACACGGATGGAAACTTTGTCGCAGCCAATAACCTAGCGGTCTGCTATATTGAGGCGGGTCAGGTTACTTCTGCGCAGCGGTTACTGAGGTCTGCACTTGCGTATCACCCAGACTATTACGAGGCCTATTACAACCTCGGCATCACTCTGGCAGGGCAGGAAAAACACCGCCAGGCGCTCGTTATGTTCGGCCGGGCTGAACGTCTCGAACCAAAGAACTGCGAGCTCCAGGCTCTGATAGCCCGCGTTTACACGAAACTCGGCAATCTGACAGAGGCTACGAACCGGTATGAGAAGGCACTCTCGTATGATGCACGGGCGGTTGCCGTCATTCGGGATTACGCCCGGATGCTTGCGGAGCATTGTTCCGCTCCCGCACAACTGGAAAGGTCACTAGAGCTTGACGAAGCGGAACGCGTTTTAGTTAGGAGGATGAATCAGGGGAAGGAGACCGATTACTCGAGCCTATTGCGTTCTGCAGCCACCAACGCCCGCTTACAACGCAAAGGGCTTGCTCGGGAGTTGGCCTTCCGAGCCTTGCTGATGGCAAATGAAGTGCGCGACGGGGAAACGGCACCGAATGCGAGGCGCTTGCTCAACGAACTCAATTCAGGGGAGACCCTTCGCAGACTGGCACCGGTCTCTTCCATCAGCAAGGGAGCAGGATTGTGACATTAGGTTTGAAGCCCGGCTCGTCCTGGCTTGTCCAGGCGTCCCTTAGCCTCGCGGGCGTTTGCTGCACGCTCGGGCCCGCCATGGCCGATGTGCAGGCATTTAAGCAGTACTTCGTATCCCCACCCGTCGTACACGACTGCGTTGTGAAACACGAATTCGGATCCGACGCTTGGTTTACGCGAGTGGCCTACGACGAGGGGCACTTCCTGATTAGAAGCGAGAGGACCCTCGAAGCGTTGGACCATAAGCGCTTTGGAGTTGGACCACATTGCACAGCGGCGGGACGGCAGGATGGTCAGTACTGGGGCTATCTGCCCGATGCTTGGGGCCCGACGCTGTACTCGGTGGACGATGTTAGCCTGAATTCTACCAGTAATTCTGTAAAGGTTGAGGCTGGGCGAGCCTTTCTCGGCATCCAGGCGGCAGCGTCGGGTGGGCTAAGGGGCTTATTCCTCGGTATTCAGGTGTGGGACAACGGCTCGGTCAATTGGAGCAATGACGTACTCCGAGCCACCGGTGTGCTCCGCCATTTGCTCACGGCGCGCGTCCTGGACACCACCAACGACCTGCCGCGGACAATTGAGGTGACCACCATTCTGATCCCAGAGGGTGATGCCGGACATGTGGCACACCTCCCCACCAACATCCTCCGATACCACTACACAGGGAAGCCGGTGGACCCGGAGCGCCTTTTCATCCCTAACTGGATAGAGGTTTGCAGCGCGGAAGGCGTGGCGCAGGGTAAAATGACATTGATACGCTGGCGGGCTTCGCGGAGCAAGCGGATTGCCTTCGCCCGAGATCTGAAGAGCTACCTTAACAGCTCCGTGACCACGGTGTGCTCTTTCAGCAATGGCCAGGAACGAAAGTGGATCTACAATGATAGCGCGCAGGGCTTAACCAGAGTACTTTTTCTAGACGTACCGAACCGGCTGTTTCCGCTGCTGTTCCTTGTCATCGCCATTCCTCCTGTTCTCTTCTTCACGAGAAAGATTGTCTTGGCGAGAGCCAACACAATTACCAGAGTACCAGTAATCATGCAACAAACAACCAAACATAAACCAAAGTCAAAATAGAATAGCAAATACATACTTATGAAAGCAAGAAGTTCCTATTCCATGCTCCTGTTAGTCTGTGCGGCAACGTACGTGCTGGCTGCATGCTACTCCCCTTCGGGAGGGGTCTCCTGCTATGGTAGTCTGAAGCAGCAAGCGTCGGAGACGAACGCGCCTACCGGGTATACTGATTGCCAATTCCAAAGTTGGCAACAGTGGTATGCTGCGACAGACATGGGTACACCCTACTGCAGCGGCAGTGGCTACCATTATAAGTTCGACAACCAATGCACGCCCATATTCCTATGCTCTGACACGAACGGTAGCGGTAACACAGTAACGGTTTATGGCGGAGCAATAACGGCCACAAACAACGGGTATCATCAGTCGGAGTTTACCACAAACTGCGGGCCCGCGTCAGGATGCGGTGGCGGCGGCTAGTAACGCCCAGCGTGACCGCGTCGGCCAGAGATCTGGGGCCGCTTCCAGGCTGCCTCCGGGATGGGCTGTCATGTGAACCTTCCTGCAATTGCTCTGAGATTGGATCGTGTGTGCTATAAGGATCAAGGCGAGGAGTTCCTGGGAAATCTGCGAGTTCTTCTGGCCTAGGCCTCTTCAGGAATGCAGCCCGATGTAAACCGTCAAGCGGAGGCGACCGGGGGTCCAACCGAGTCGGCACCCACTGTGCATGCAGTTGCGCCCCGTGGAGCTTCGAGTAACGCCCGGGCCAGGTACTTCAAGTTCGCGGGCTGGCTGCTCGTGACCACAGCAGTTGCCAAGCTGATCACGGCGGCTGGAGCGAATCATTTGCTCGACATGGCGGATCCGATTCTGCTGCTAAGGACGAGAGAGTTGCTGGTATTCGCCGCGTGTGCAGAAGCGGCTGTGTTTTGGTATATCTCACGCAAGGGTGGGAGCGATTGTAACCGTGCTGTGCTCCTATCTTGTCTTGGGTGGTGCTTCCTCGTATATAAGGCACTGCTGTGGTTCAGGGATCCCGACCACCCTTGCTATTGTCTCGGGTGGCTTGGGAAGTGGCTTTTGCTGAGCGAGCGGTCCATTGCAGTCGGGACGACTGCTATTGCTACCGCGTTTTTAGCTGGGGGACTGCTAATAGTAATGTCGGAGAGTCGTGCGCACCAGAGGGCCTCATCCGTCGCAGCAGGAGTGAGTGCGGTATGTTGAGATGAACCGCCGAGCCTCGTCGCACGATATCGGTTTATGCTGCTTGATTAGCTCTGCTCTGAGCGCCAATTGCCGCGTCCGATACTGGGTACCTTTCGGAACGGGCGGTGGCGAGGCGGGCAACCTCGGTCGCCAATGCCAATGACTTTTCGTGGCGCAAACGAGTGGCGGCATACGAAGGGGCGCTGCAAATGATGGCGGACAAGCCGTTGCTCGGTTTCGGTTGGAACCAGCCGCAGCGAGTGTATGACCAATTCTATCGCACGCCGAAAGTGGATGAAGGCGCGGCGATTCAGTTAAATGACTATTTTACGCTCGGCACCACGCTCGGAATTCCCGCGCTTGCGTGCTTTGTCGCCTTCATCGGACTTAGTCTCACTCGAAACCCGGAACACGAAACACGGAACACCCAAACCGCTGCTCTCCGGCCGCTGACCTCTGATCTCTGGCTTCCGTCCGTCTGTCGCGCTGCTGCAATCGTCTTGCTCGTCGGCTTCTGGTTCGATGGCGGGTTGTTCAAACTCGCGACCGGGGCGACGTTTTGGATTTTGCTGGAGCTTGGCAGAGAGGCCATACTTGGGCCTGGATTATTGGAAGTTGCGCCCAATGCCAACCAGATCGAAACTAGGAGCCTAATATGAGAACAAACATGAGAACAAACGCGGAACAGCGGCGCAGAGCAGGATTCACGCTGATTGAATTACTGGTCGTGATTGCCATCATCGCCATTTTGGCGAGCCTGCTGCTGCCGGCCCTCGGCCGGAGCAAGGAAGCCGCCCGGCGCATCCAATGTGTCAACAACCTCAAACAGATTGAAACCGCCCTCAAACTCTATGTGCAGGAAAGGGAGGGTTTCTATCCTCCCCGTACCAACCAGTATCGCTGGCCGACCCAATTGCTGGACGGCTATCGCAATACGAACCTCCTGGTTTGCCCGACGGATCTCCAGCGCGGGGTGCCACATACCACGACCTGGCCGCCGAATCTGGCCGAACCTGACGCCGCCGCACGCAGTTATGTCATCAACGGCTGGAATGATTACTTTTTCCCAACCCTGAGTTTGGAGGACTTCAAGCTTTACATCGCTGGCGAATACTCCCGCAGTGACTTGAAGGAATCCGCCATCCTCAAACCTTCGGAGACCGTCATGTTTGGCGAGAAAAAGAACGTGGCCTTCGATTACTACATGGACATCCTTGACAGCTCGGGAGGCCGACTGGGCGACGACGCGGATCGGCTCGCCCAGGGCTGCCATCCGAGCGGCAGCCGGGGTGGCTCCAACTTCACGTTCGTGGACGGCAGCGTTCGCTTCGTTAAATACGGGGGCACGACCTGGCCGCTGAATCTGTGGGCCATTGGCGACAAGGACCGTCAACTCGCTGCGTTTGTGGCTCCTTGACTGTGTATGTGGGAGGGGGCGGTTTCAAAGCATGGAACAGGATGAAGCCTTCCGCGTTAAAGTTTTACGTCTTCCTTCTGTGTCTCGGCGCAATTCTGCTTGCGGTCTGTTTAGGTGCAAAGCATCTGAGGACATCGCACACGGCGCGTTCACGCGCTGACCTCGAACGGATCAATCAATACCTGGACGAAATCGGCTCCGCCTGTTTCACATTTGGCGTAGCTGGCACACTCGCCCCCCGGCAAGATGAAGTCTATTACATCTATCGCCGCACCTCGCCAAGTCAGCTATGCAAACTCAGTTTAATCACTGGCCAAACCATCTCCTTGCCGGTCGAACGCAGCGTCCAGCGACTGTTTAACTGGTCTCCGCACGAGAGGCATCTGCTGTTTAAGACAGAAAACGACAACTACGAACTAGCACCCAACGGAGCGTATGCCAAACCGGAGTGGCTCCTCGCGTATGACCGAGACACTGGCAAATTGCTGCCCATTACGCAAAAGAAGATGCTCCTAAGCAGCCACGCGGTGTGGCTCGACGATGATTCATTCCTTTACAGCGCTGCATTATTTGGGGATCCCAATGCGACACAAAAGGCGCACCTTGCTCGGCTAGCCAACGGAGCTTTTCAAAGCCAGGAATTGCGCCTGCCCGCGGATGCCCTGGCAGCCCTAGCGAGCAGGAACAAACTCATTTCTAGTTGTGGAGGAACTATCGTGGCGTTTGCGACAGAAGATGCGATAAAGTTTCTCGACCTGGCTTCCGGTTTGGTGACACCCGCAGATGCACTTTCAAAAGGGAGTTTCACGGGATTCAATTGGCTCACTTGGTCCCCGGAAACCCGCCGCCTGTTATTTTGCGCAACGCAAGCCGGCGAAACATACCGGAATCTGTTTGCATACGATTTCGCGCAGGAAACGCTTGAGCGGTTAAGCGCCGTGCATAGCTACAATGGGCAATGGCTGCAAGGGGGAAAGGGTTATGCTTTTGTCGGGAAAGATCAGGATTTTTATCTGGCGATTCGACCTCGGGATGAGCGCGGCGAAACGAATCTGCATACGAAAGGCTTCATTGACAATTACGCGGCACCACGAGGCGGGGACTACGTGGTTGCAATCGCGACGACCAACGGCGAGCCACGCAGTCTCTGGCGGTATGACTTGGCCACCAGGAGTCTGGATTGCCTGAGACCAGCGGGACAGGTGCCGTTTAAGTTTACCAAGATTGCGGAGGCTCGGGGTTTGAGCGTGCGTGCGACCGATGGATTGGACATTCCAGTCTATTTGTTTCCGCCGACAGACGGGCGTGCGGTGAAAAACCATCCCCTCGTGGTTTACATACCACCCCGCACGGGACCCTCTCATCGCGGCTATGAGATGCGGCCACAATTGCTGTCCAACCTTGGCTTTTATTACGCCGGAATCAATTATCGCGGTTGTGAGGGCTACGGAGCCTCCTATGCGAAACAGTGGAATGAGGAAAAGGCGGCAGACGACGTGTTCCAGGCAATCCAGTATCTGGGTAAGGAGTTACAGTGTGATACACAACGAGTTTTCGCGGTTGCAGCCAGCGCGGGAAGCTCGGTGCTGCAAAACTTTTTGAGACGGTTTCCTGCGGTCTTGCGCGGTGCAGTGTTTGTAGGGCCAGTGCCTTGGGAACTTGATTCATGGCGTGAGGCCGCGCGGTTGCCTCGCTTGTTGGTATCGATTGGACGAAATGACCATGAATTTGGATTTGTGCAAAGTTTCGAGGCCTGGGCAAAACTACACACGGTGCCGGCCTCATTCCAGTACGTGCCCAACTACGCTCATTTCGACCTGGACATTCCAAAGCGGGTCATGCAGGAGAGGGCGGTTGCGGAATTCCTCCTGGAAGATGGCGGAGTTGGGGCTGGCGGCGGTGTGCATTGAGTATTGCCTCGCGAATTTGAAAGGGGGCAATGCGTTCAAAACCATCAATCAATCCTTGCGTGGCAGGAGGGAGCAAGGCCACTCTGTGTGTTCTGGCTTCCTGCGCTGGTTTGGGTTGCCGCTTGGTGGTGTGCGAAACAAACCCCTCTCCCTTCCCTCTCCCCGACCGACGGGGCGAGGGTGGCCACAAGGCCGGGTGAGGGGCATGGCGGTGGCAGGAAACTTTCGCGCTGGGGAGCTGGTTTCCTCAGCCCCGGCGCTCCCCCGGAACTCTTTATCGCTTATTCTGAGTTAACAGGAGACTGGAGGCGCCCCATCAGTGCGGAGAATCGGTGCCGTCTTTCAAGGCGGAGGCTCCTGCGGCCTCCGCCTGAGCGCGCGGCGGCGTGTCCGCGTTCTGCGGCCGGTCACTTCACTGGGATTTGTTTATTCAGATTTTTGTTGACGCTTCGGCTGGAGTTGTGTTTGATGCCAGGGTTTAGGAGAAACGATGACTGTTATGGGCGGATTCGGAATGGCAGGTCAAGATCGTGGCCCGGGGCCGACAGGCGAAAAATGCCCTTGCAGCGTCCTGGTGGGCCGCGAGCAGAGCACTGACCTCACCCCACGCTGCGACCTATGCGCTCTCTTGCGACACCCTCATAACCCGCCGGACCGCCGCCGCGCGCCATGTGGCACTGGTCACGGGTTGCGCATCGCGTTGGTGGATGACGACGAGGAGACGCGCCTGGCGGCCCGCCGGATGGTGCAGGCGGAACGCGCCGGCTGGGCGCTGGAAATGTATCCCCCGTCGTGCCCAGTGCGTGAGCCATCGGGCCGCAAAGGCGCGTCGCGCCCAAACGCGCTGGAAGGGGATCACGCCCCCGGCAGCCCCGCGGATATCGTCCTGGTTGGTCTGCCGCACCGTGAGGGTTCTCGCCTGGGCTGTGTGAGACAACTCAAGGCACTCGCGCCCGATCTGCCGGTGCTGATCATCAGCGGCGACTCCGATGAGGCCTCAATCGTGGAGTGCTGCGCGGCTGGTGCCGACGGTTATGTCCTCAAACCGGTCGCAGCCGAAGAGCTTGCCCGCACGGTTAGCTCGGTTGCGGGAGGATGGCCGGTACTGTGCCGGGAGGCTCAAAAGGCGGTTGTGGATGCCTTGCACCGGGCAGGCACGGCCACAACGGTCTGGTTTCCGGGTCTGAGCCGCCGTGAGCTGGAGATCGCTGGTTGCCTGGTGGCAAACCTGCGTGACAAGATAATTTGCGAGCGCCTCGGGATGGCGCGCAGCACGGTGCATGTACACTTGACTAGCCTCTACAGGAAACTGCGCGTTCACAGCCGCCAGCAGGCGGTCGCGAGGTTGCTGCGCGGTGGGGGCGAAAAGTAACCCATTTTAGCCCATTTTTGTTCTTTAAAGACCATCTTCAAGATGTTGTAATCACAATGTCGCAATAAACGCGTAAAATCAATGAACGGTGGGCAAACACAATTTTGGAACCAGCTTGCATGGACCAACATATTTTAGACGGATTGCATTGGCGGCAAAGCGAGGTTGAATTAGTTCAGAAACTCTCGGCGTGGTTCGCAGTGTCTGCGGGTGCGATTTTTCTTGTTACAGGCTCAGCCAAGATCCTTGGAAGTTTTGGCCACGCGCCCATCCTCAATTTTACGGAACCCGTCTCTGGTCTACCGTTTCGATTGGTGATGTCGGCCGTCGGCACCCTGGAGATAGTCCTCTCCCCGTTCTGTTTACTTCTTTTGGGATCAAAGAGGTTCGCGCTTAGGTTGGTAGCGTGGGTGGCTACATGCTTCTGTGTTTATCGTATATCCTTGTGGTTTATCGGGTGGAAAACGCCTTGTCAATGCATGGGTAGTTTGACAGACGCGCTACACCTGTCACCTGCATCAGCCGATCTACTGGCCCGAGTACTTTTGGGCTACTTGCTGTTTGGAAGTTACTCGATTCTTTGCTACAGCCGAATCAGGAAGTGTGTTGCGGCCTAACCATTGGGGAATGCTCCTGAAACGTATTACTAGCCACTTCCGTGCAACCTGTGCGGCCGCAATCTTCGGTCAGTGCAGTCCATTGCCGTGCTTTGAGAGCGGCCCTGTTCCGGGCTCGATTCATATTCCGAGAAAGCATCGTTCGCCAGACCATGTTTATGTTCAGACCTATACTTGATATGCTTTGAACTTGAGCAAAGTCTTTCGGTTCTCACTGAGAGACGAAATGGTTCTGGGAAACCGGTTTAAGCCTTTTGAAATTCATGTCAGCTTATGATACACAACAGTACCCATAATTGGAGCGCGCAACGCTGGAATCTGTTGCCGTTGGTCGTCATCGCCGCTTTTGCCCATCTGCTCCAGGCATTGTCTCACGCACAAGTTCCTGCGAATGGATACAGCGATTTTGCCGCGTACTTGACGAACAAGCCGTGGGTTAAGGAGATGGTGGTGGATTTGAGCAGAAACCGTTACATGCCCTCTAACATTGAAGTACCCGCAGACCCGTTTTCAGGGTTTAGCACATGGAAAGGAGCGCTTCAGCCCGGAGGATTCTACTTTCAATGTATATCAAACACGCCCTGGACCGTCCGAAAAGGCTCCTCAGGCGTCGTGTTTGGAGAATCCTCTGAGGAGTTTTGGGAAGCCTCGTCTGGGGCTATTATGACGGCATCAAAGCGGCCAGAAAAGGGCGCATCCGAGAATAATGGTAGGGCGCAAGTATGCGGCCACTTCAAGAGGGAACTAACTGGCGTGCTTAACCTAGGTATAGAAGGCCTAGATAACAAGAATATTACCTGGACATCTCCGAAGGAATTCAACAGCCCTTTCCTAAACTCCTTTGGACGTGCTACAGAGAGCCGCATAAAAGTGACTGTCGAGTTATTCGACGGAGCTCTGCCAAAACGGTTGCGAAGCGTGGTGATGACTGGAAGGAACAAGACCCAGGAGTCGCAGATCACCTGCGAGTACTCGGCGCCAGTTCTTCCCCCGCGAAGGGTTGTCTTTCGCAAATCTGTAAATGGGCGATTTGTTGGTATCTTCACGAATATTATACAAGACATAGTGTTTGGAGTGATCTCGAATTCCGAGGTTGGCTTTTTGAGATCGGATTTTGTTTCTGACGAAGCAGCGGCCACGCGGCGCAGGATTGAAGAGAGAAACGGACAAACATACATTGTTCATTCGAACAGCGTCCAAGAGCTGGTTGATGACACAGCAACCACGGCCGCTCTACAGCAAAATATGCGAATCGGCTCCCTTCAATATCAGAGGTCTAGTCGCACGCGTATTGTGCGGCTAACATTTTTTGGCTTGATCGGCATTCTTCCCATACTCGCAGCAATAGCATATTGGAGGAAACGCAGGTCACATGTCTTGGAAAGAACCCTGAGAGAACGAAACACAGAAACAGAAAACACAAACAAAGAAAGGATCAAATGATAACGAATAGTGTGAGAGTTAAAGTCGCTGGTCTGGTTGTGGCCGGAACCTTAATAACAAGTTGCCTTCTTGGGCAGTGCTTGATTCAAACCTCTAAGGCTTGTCCCTCGACGATGGGTGGCTGTACGCTACTAGACGAGTATTATCAATACGTCGCGAAGGGCAGTCCGACTGGTTATTACGAGTTCGACGCCGTACTGCCGTTGAATTGTCCCTACCTTTGCCCTGATGGAACAACTCCATGGTATGGGTATACAATGCGCGGAAAGTATTCTTGCCCTGCCGAATGATCCTGAAGCCCCTTCTGCCAAGCCCTGCCCATATTGTTGAGTTAGCTGAATCGACGCAACATCTTGGGCGGCGGCTTGGCATTACCCCGGGCTGTTGGTCCATCTGTCCCGCTATTGAACAGTAGCTTGATTTCACCCGTGCCTTCTGGCAGGTCTGAAATTGTACTTCAACACTCTTGTCTCATGATCTGCTGGATGGTTGAGCAAAAGACCAGGTCGTGTGAGGTCCAAATCCGGCGCTGGAAAATGCTTACCTCATGATGCGGAGCACACTCAGATAGCGCATCCGTCACAGTGTGTAAGGTAGCGCGAACGACACTCAAGCGCTGGATTTCTTATAACACAATTCTTACCAGTCGCTAGGTCGCCTTCCACCTCAATGCAATCCTCTTTGCGGGTCAATAAAAGCTGGGAGTCGTCCGTGGGGGTTCTGCTGCACTTGTGCTTGTTCAAACTCGTGTACTGGGGATTATTGTTGGCTGCAGTATGCGCCGCCGGTTCGTATGAGTTTTTTGACACATTGAAATGGCCAACCAAACGCCCTGCAACATTTGAATCTCACTTCCTACCATTCGATGGGGCCTATTACGCAAGCATTAGTGAAGCAGGCTATCGTCCCGGAGAACAGGCTAATGCCTTTTATCCCCTGTGGCCATTTACAATCAGGCTAGCATCTGCGGGAGGCGCCACCAATCGTTGCGTCGTGGCTTTGCTTCTGGCCAACTTATTCTCGCTGGGCGCGTGGGCGCTTTTTTACAGTTGCGTTATGACTCGCTACGGCGCCCGGGTAGCAAAATGGTCACTTTTATGGCTGCTTTTGTTCCCTGGGTCTCTGTTTTACCAGCTTGCCTATAGCGAAAGTTTGTTCTTCCTGTTATTAGTTGCTCTGTGGTATGCGCTGGAGACAAATGGAAGAACGCTGATCTGTGTTCTCGGGTTTTTGTTGCCACTGACGCGAGCGGTTGGCATTTTCTGCATAATCCCGATGGCCTGGTACGTTGTTCGGAGCAACCTGTCGCGCAAAGCGGGGGAACGGGCTAGCGAATCAGGTGCTTTGGCTAATGCAGTTGCCCTCTTTTACCGCGCGACAAGGCGCGAGACAGGCAGTTTTTGCGCGAACGGGATAGGTAGGAGTTCTGAGTGGCCGGATTGGCGCTCCACGCCTATGGTTTGGTGGGTCTTGCTGTTTCCATTTTTCGGTTGGGGGTGTTACTTTCTCGTGATGTTTGCATACACAGGCAACCCGTTCGAAGGATTTGCTGCGCAAAGCTTCTGGGGTGTGCATGCTATCAATCATATTTGGGATATTCCCAGATTCGTGCAAGAATTGTTTTTGCCCACGAATTGGCACGGCTTCACTGGTTCTCTCCTCGATAGGACAGTGTTCATGCTGCTGGTATGTTTACTCCCAATTATGTGGAGATTAGACAAGAGCTTAATCATCTGGACTTTGGCAATTGGCGTATTGCCGGCGATGAGTGGAACATTCACTTCCTTCGTTCGCTTCGCGTCGGTTGTCTTTCCTCTTTTTATCGCACTTGCTGTGTTCTTTGAGCGAAATGAGCGCAGGTGGCTACGATATGGTCTGCTAATTTGTTTTGCTTGTATACAAGTCGCACTCATTTGGCGGTATAGTAACTTCCAATGGGCAGGATGACTTGTCTGCACCAACACCGACCTATTCTAATCACGAGAGCGGACACGTTTGCCACGAAGGCTCAATTTGAGCGACCGAATCAGCGGTTGTGATTTCAACTAGCACTGATACTCGTGTTGATGGATCGTCATGAGGTGTGATATTGGAGTCGCGTTGCGCACATTCAACGCTCTGGAAGAAAAAGAAACAAAACAAATGAAAACAATGACAGGCTGGTTTGCTGTGGTTATGGTAGGAGTCATGGCAGCAGTGGCCGCTCCGCCAACATACGTTCACTGTGTAGGTGATGAAGATGGTGTTTGTACAACAGCATGTAGTGGAAAATCTTGTGCCTCTGGAAGCGAGGCGATTTTCCGTTGTTCATGCTGTACCACGTTAGCTCACACGACCACCCAACGACTGTCCAATTCGAGACAAGGCCAATTCTGGGTTAACATGGTTTGATTTACTCATAAAGTGTGGGCGTGTGAGTTAAAACTGATCAGGTGCTCAACGATGAATCTCCGTCAAACAGTCGGACTAGCGTTCAAAGCGGGCCTGCTTGGGCTGTTACTCATAGTTTGCTTAGGTTCAGATTATCTGCATCGTGATGCTTTGCGATGGCCATTGCTGAATCAAGTTTGGGCTGTGGTCATCGCTATGTTTCAACAGTCGGACGGGCAATGGCTTATTGTCTCTTGCGTTTCGGTTTATCTCGTTGGTTTCCTTTGGTTGAATCCTTCATTAAAACGTGAAGTCCATTTTGGGTGGAAGGATGGAACGGACGTTCGAGTAGAAATGACGCCTCGTCGCTCGGACGAGGTGGCGACGTCCTCGTCGCCGAGCTTCCGGACGCAAATTGTTCGGGGCAGGCCGGAGGCTCCGCCGGGGGCGGCGCACTCACCTTTCGGCGACGAGGCGTCGCCGCTACCTGGCCGCGATGTGGCGGTGATCGCTGGCATTGCTCTCTTCGCCACCGGCGGGCTGACGTACGCGTTGCAGTACGACCAAGCGTCAAAGAGCAGCAATACTTTGCTCCTGTGCTTTGGGATTACGTTGCATTTTGGTTTTCGGTTCTGGCGCGCAATTGAAGTTGAGCGAACCCGACCGTTCAACCTTGCGAGCGTCGTTCTTGCCTTCACACTCATTCTGCTTTGCATCACAACCGTGTGGCATTCCGAGTCAATACAAAGTTTTGAATATCGTGGTCAGGCGCGGTGGAGTGGATTGTGGGACAATCCGAATACGTTTGGGGTGTTGATGGGGGTGGGCGTGGCATTGTCGGCTGGCCTGATCATGTCACATGTCATGCGTCACTTGTCCTCTGACGCAAGGGAAACGGCGCGACACCTCACCCCGGCCCTCTCTCCGGCCGAGGCGGAGAGAGGGACCGAACATCCGACGCTCAACCCTCAAGCGGCAAAGCTTAACGTTCGCAGTTTCGCGTCACGCGTCACGCGTTGCTTGCCACTCCCGCTGCTGCTGGCAGCCGGCGCCATCTGCGGGGTGGGCCTGGTCAGGAGTTATAGTCGCGGGGCATGGGTGGGGGCGCTGGCCGGACTTAGTTATTTGGTGTGGGAACGGATAACCCACCTCACCCGGACCCTGACGATGGACACATCATCCGGCTTGCGCCATCTTCTCCCCAGCGGATGCGGAGAATGCCACCGCGGCGGAGAGGGAGATTCGCACTCAGCGCACGCTGGTGCCTGCGGTTCGCGCATTCCGCGTGTTTCGCGGTTGATGGACTTTGCGCGGCGGAACTGGCTTCCGGCCTCCGTGCTTCTGGCCTCTGTCCTCATGCTTGCGTTCTGGAACATGCGGCACACGGAGCGGTTGGTGGTGCGGCGGGCAACGTCGGTCGCCAATGCCAATGACTTTTCGTGGCGCAAACGAGTGGCGGCATACGAAGGGGCGCTGCAAATGATGGCGGACAAGCCGTTGCTCGGTTTCGGTTGGAACCAGCCGCAGCGAGTGTATGACC